>Ga0316231_1000065_pt1 | contig 175457 bp, 125 predicted proteins | sample TBH18027metaG_FD_206002 | JGI IMG/M metagenome (GOLD analysis project Ga0316231, IMG submission 206002) | Freshwater microbial communities from Trout Bog Lake, Wisconsin, USA - TBH18027 | ecosystem: Environmental > Aquatic > Freshwater > Lake > Hypolimnion/Profundal zone | place: USA... | reverse complement strand
CCATATCCTAAGCAAGACAATACCTGAACTCGCTGAAAAAACAGCATACTTCGCACCAACAGTAATAAATGGAAAGCGCACCTTCACAAGAGCATTTTCCGAATCAGAACTTAAAATCCGACGCTACGTGAACATTCTTCCGCTTTCTCCCGGTTTTTACGACTGGCCGCAATTCATTCAGGCGGAGGAAAGCAAGGGTCTGTCAGGAGACGACTATGCTCGATTTGTAGAGCAGCGGATGACTTCGCAATTGGAGGAGAGTTTCGTTCTCGAATTGGTGACAGCGGCTTCGAAGTTTGTCGCAAGCCGTCTAGTTGGGCTCGATAATATCGGCGAATGTGTTCCCATCTCCATCTTCTTGTCAAGGTTGCTCGAAACGTATGGGGTTTGGAGTTACGTCGCAGTCGGGGGAGTAATTGTGAAGTTCCCATCACCCATTCGTCCCAAGATCTTCTACCCAGACCCTGGGCCTGCAAATGTGGTTTACGGCCATGCGTGGCTGCGAGTCCCGCCTTTTCATGTGGTTGACTTGAGCTTGCCATATCAGGAATACTCGCCTGAACAGAGAGAAATCGAGATTCCGACGGTTATTTCAGAGAATCCAAAGCTGTGTCGTGTTCCTTCCGAGTTTTCCCATTACCGGACACCCAAGATTCGCGATTGCGCTCCAACTGTTTCTCTTTCGATCGGGCAATTGGAGATAACTTATGTCCCCTATAGCATTGCTCTGCCGGGAGAACAACTTGACCAGGCGAAGAGACCTAACTTAAGCGGGATGTTGCCTTCTGAACTCTTAGAACAATTCAAACGGGAGCACGCGGGGCTCCAGACCGCAACACCTCCTGCTCGAGGTAATTGCAACCGTTGACGAAGCCGCTCGCGTCTTCGAAGTTCAACTTGCTTAGACCGATCGCGGGAGACAGCATCCCTGTTGCAAGGCGGTTTGCTGCTCCCGTCCGGGATTGAACGCAAATGATAGTGTCCCTTAACAGATTTAACGGGAGGCCAGAGGTGGACATCGAAACGGATGGGGAGACTTCGCATTACCTCCACTCAACACTGCGCGAGAGAATCGTCGAGCATGTGTTTGTGGGCGATGCTCTGCGCCGGCTGTGGCAGCACCGCGTGACGGATGTGGAGGTGCTGCGCTCCGAGTTCGACGCGGGCGGATACGACCTGGTGATGAGTTACGGCAAGATCGTAAGACACATTCAATTCAAAACCTCAATGGCCGGGGGCAAGGCAGCTAGTATCAAAGCCAGCCTCAAGTTGATGGACAAGCCAAGCGGCTGCATCATCTGGATCATAGTCACTCCAGAGTTGAAGCTTGACTCCTACCGTTGGTTCGGTGGCCCTCCCGGAGATCCGCTGCCTGACATCCGAAGCATGAAGATTGCCAAGCATACCAAGGCGAACGCCAAAGGCAAAAAAGCCGAACGGCCAGATCAGCGGGTTATCTCTCGCAACCGTTTCGATTCATTCGGCTCGATCGACGAAGTGTTGGAGCGGCTATTCGGGTCACTGGCATGAATTGGGTCATCTGTCTGCGGGTGTCGAGTACTTTTGCGGAGTACCGTGTCTTTCTGGCCGCACCGGAGGCGGCGGCCAGTTAATAGCATTCCTCAGGAGGCGAACAAGCGGAAGGTCGGCTCGCTCCACGGCCACGATAGACAAAGGATTTCCCTATCTCGCTGTTGGCAAATTCGGTCAGCCGCGGTGCGCGGCTCCATAATGACTATTACCGTCAACTGGCTCACCCAGAGGCAGAGTTGGTGGACACTAGTACTAATCTGTCGTCGGTTAGCGAGTTGGTGTTCATGTGCAAGAACAGCATAGCGTCTTCCGCGGCTTCCAATTCTTGCCGATCACTTTAAAAGCCAAATCCTGCTTCGGACCTGAGGCACCTCGGCAGATTGTGCAAAAGGCCGGCGAACCCGCTGCTCGAAGATTTAAGAATGATTGGCCCGGTCTTGACTTGAATTTGCCATCGCTGCGTACCCAGGTTATCGATCTGGTGTCCACATTTTCACGAAGAAATCGCTGGTACGCCGCGGCATTTGCCTCTGAACCATGATGCGGAGCAGTAACGATCATCCCATTGCTCCACGGAATGCTATTTGGAAAGCTAAGATCCGAGTCGGCGGCAAATAGGACTGCCGGAGCGCCTTTGTCTTGAGGTGAACAGAAGACCAGTGACTGCTTGTTTGCGATCGTCAAAGCGAGATACATCAAGGCGCCTGAATTGTTTACCTTCACTTTGTGCACTTCGCGAGCATTGACAGGAGCAAGTTCGCCAGGGATTCCACCCGAAGGCTTTTCGTGACAATACTCGAACCAGCGAATACGGCAACCTCGATGAAATGCCAGTTGGGCAATATGCTTGATTCGTTCCCCTGCTGCCATCGCTTCTACGAGTAGCTGAAATCGAGAATGATTAGTCCCCTCTCGCCCATGGATCCCCTTCCACCCTGGTTGCCAATAAAGCAGCGGATAACGCAAGAATGCCATGTAATCTCCACTGGCTCTTTCAAGAGTGCGTTCAGCAAGCTCCTCAGCGTCAACGGTAGCTTCGGCATCTTCTATCCCATTTGCTTCCCGTTTGTCCGCAAGACGCCCAAAGAATGTATCGAGGTCTTCGATGTTAGAGACTTCTGCATCACTCAGCCCTGCTATGTTATTGACCAATTCGCGTGTGAATTGTGCCGGGTCAAGGAGATCTTCCAATCGGTCCGTCCAAGAAGCAGGTAGCCAGACTTCCTTGCAACGCAATCCCGACTGAAGAAAGCCGATAATGCCGTTCGCATGGTCGGCATCGTTATGAGTACACACCACGACATCAACACTGTTGCGCCTCGTGACTTGTCGAAATTGACTAGAGAATCCGGCAACTGATTTGCCACCGTCTATCAGGGCAACAAAATCATCGCGCCTTTTGACCACGAAGGCGTCTCCTTGAGCTACTCCGATGGCGAGAAAAGCCTTGTTCATAGCAAAGGGAGATGTAACTAACGCGTGAAGCTGTCTTTTCAGTTTACCGACAGCGATTAGAAACACGTAATTTTCCCATAATGCGGCAAAGTCGGAGAGTTTCTTCTCGCACTATCAGTGCAAGTCTATGATCTGAACGGCATGTTCTGTACTAGCAGGACTCAGTCCTGATAAAGGCCAATCACGATGACGATTTGCACGGCGGATCAGGTCATCAGATTCCTAGTGCGATGACGACTCATGAGGACCGGTGCATCGCCGTCTCTACTGCGTCGCAGGATTTCTGGATTCCTTGCTGAGACCTCACGATTGCGCCTAGATCTGCGGCGCGGCTTGCAAAGTGAGGCTCGCGAAGCAGTCTGTCAAGCTTCGCAAAGGCGGTGTCTGCCGAATACTCCGTCCGAGCTACAGCCAGGCCAGATCCCAGCCGCTCCACTCTCAGAGCGTTATCCGGCTGATCCCAGCCAAAGGGAACAAACAACATCGGGCGTCCAGCCCTCAGTGCCTGGCCGGTGGTCCCAGAGCCTCCCTGGTGAACGATAACGGATGCGTTTGGAAAGATCTCTGAATATGGGGCATACGGGATCGAAAGAATTTGATCTGAGCGCGGTTCCAAATCATTCGCCCCTATCAACACAGCTCGTTTGCCGAGCCGGAGGGCCGCATCTCGACTGGCTTGGTAGAAGTTGCCGGGGTGGGACACCGCCGTCGATCCGAGGGTGAAAACGATGGGTGCCTCGCCAGCGGCGAGAAAGCTGGCAAGCGCTGGAAGTTCGGCATTCGGTCCGCTTCCATCGAAGAAGGTAAAGCCGGTTTGGACTGTCTGTGGAGGCCAGTCCGGCTGGCGTTCCGCCAACACTGGCGGAAATAGCGCAAGCACGAGTGTTGAGGAGAACTTGTCACGTGTGAGCGGCGCACAGGCAGGATTGAGGCCCTCCTTTACCCGCAGCCGTCTCACTGGCTCCCACCAGCTTCCGATTAAACGGGTCCCCAGGTTCAGGATCGCCCGGTTCAAGCGCCAACCGGCTCCACGAAGTCGGATGAGTTGCGGCATATTGACAAGCAAGGAAGGGTCATAGGCTGAGAGAAAGGAACATGGAGACAAGATAAGCGAACCCCATTTCAGGCCAAGCTTCTCGGCAACCAGCGGGGCCGCAAAGACGAGTTCGCCTGCAAGCATGAAATCGCACTCGCTGGCTGCGGTGACGAGGTCGAGGTAGGTTTCATCAAGATGAGGCAGGATCAGCTTTCGAAAAAGAATCTCCGGTCCGCTTTTCAGGTCTTCGCACTGACTTATCAGCTCGGAGTCCGCGGGATCCCAATTGGGTCGGAGACTGCGGAAGCCGACGCCAAGCTCCAGAACTCGCGATCGGTATGCCTCTGTAGAAGCGATGATAACGGAGTGCCCACGCCTCTTCAATTCCATGGCGAGACCCAGGCAGGGATGAAGGTCACCAAGAGAGCCAATCGTTGCAAAAAGAATGCGCATATCGTGCTTTATTGCATAAGCCTACACTTCACGTGCAGATTGGTAACGGTAAACGCCGTAGGCTCCGAAAGTGTCCTCTGACCCCGGCCTCAGCGGCAGAGCACAAGATTCCAGTCGCCATGCCTGCTTTGCAATATCAATTCGCGCCTCGACCACCTGGGTACATGCGAATACCATCCTGGGAGCGGGTCGAGCCAGAGCGCAGGAAATAGGAGCCCTCAGTCTAACGACAATATGTAGGAGAGGCTTGACTCTCTTCGTGCGGCTCTGTCCTTTACGATGGCCTCGATAGCGCCCTTTCCTACAACGACTGCACCCGCTGCGGCGAGCGCCATCAGCGTCGGCCACGACACGCCGGCGAAGATCTGAACCGCCGATGAGCTGCCGATGAAGCCCAAAGCTCCCGCAGCAGCATGCGCAATAAGTCCGTCATTGACTCCGGCCATCTTGTTCTTGAAATCCCTTGCTGCCGGGACGATTTCCGTCGTGATGATTTTCCCGATGATTGCCTGATAGTCTCCATCCTCCGGTACTTCGTCAGCCTTCGACTGCAGCGCAGCGATATGTTCAAGAAAATGCTCGCGGGCCGCGGCGGAAGACTTACGGTAGTCAAGCACTTTTCCGAAGTTGATCTCCGCGAGGCGATCCGCAGGCATGAGCTCATCGAGAATGGCAAAGCTGAGATCTGCTACTGGGATTTTCGGCGCTACCTGCGTAGCCGCCGCCATGGCCCGGGCGTACTTCGCTCCGAGGAGGCTACCGAACGGCGAGGCATCTGCGATGGGCTGATGGCCATGCTTGGCACCGATATTTAGCGCAAGATTCAGTTTCGACACACACACCAGAGCGTCATTGACCAGAGCTTTGGCCTTCTCCTGCGGCGTGGAATAACGGAATTGTTGAATTTTCGCGTCTTCGCTGAGTGCGATAGCAGTACCGTGATCAGCGAAGGCCGTAGATAGATCTACCTCGAGAAGCGTGCGCGCCACATCATCCTGATTGCCGACCTCTCCGTAATTTCCCGGCTGGATGATGATGTTACGAAAAGCAGTCGAGTCTTTCAGGCCCTGCTGAAAGCGCCGCAGAAATTCCGGGTCGTCTACGTCTGCGCAGACCTCCGCGTAGTCCTCCTCTGCCATTCGCCCGCCTGGTGCGCCGTGGACATAGAGTGGCATGCCTGCATCGCGAAATGCCTGCTCGTACTGACGCAGCGGCGACGCAGCTCCGATCATGCCGAAGTTCGATTTCTTATATCCACCAAAGCTGAACGATGGCCGGTCCATGATATGAAGCTCATCGAACAGGAGAATTGCGCGCTTGAGCGTGATCTCATTTAGCGTAAAATCCGGATAGTAAAGGGCATTAATTGGTTGGCGCATAGGTGGCTCGCTCTGGGGACATAAGGAATTGTTGCACTCGCCGGTGGTCATAGTAAACGTAGGAGTCCGGGGTTAGATCCTGGAAAATGCCCTAGGTGACGTCGATCCTCACCAACGATAAGTAACCAGATTCCAGTCGCCATGCCGACTCTTCGCTACTAACTAGTCTTCCGCTGTTAGGGCACCCTTTGTCCGGCACACTGCTGCAAATTCAAAAGAAACCCTTGGCGCAACCCCGTTGCCTGAATGTCGGAGCTGTCGCCGCGAGCGACGAGCGACGGAAAGGAACAGTCTGGGTGACATGCGCCGTAGTGTGGCTCTTCCATGAAGCCGCCAACGAAGTGATACATTTGGCTTCCAGGATTCGGCTGATCGAGCGGAGCCAGTACTAGCGCGAGCATCTGCAACGTCTGCAAGGATGCGCAGGACATCGAAAATGCAAAGACATTCTGCCTTACCTTCAGCGGATGATCGTCGAGCAGGCCGTCTATGTACTTAGGGTCATCGAGCAAACCTTCCCGCTCAGTCTGGACGTGACCGGGATCGTACTGCCCGAGACACTGCAGGCACGGTCGCCCGAAGGTCGCGGTATGGGCGCGCCAGTCAGCGGCAGCGAGCTTACCCAAACGATTTCGCCGCGCGCGAATGCCGCCGTCGATCACAGGAATGAGATGGCTGTAAGCCATCAAATTCAAAATATAGCGACCCCAGGGCCGATCTACGCAGGAGAAGAGCAAATCGCAGTCGAGCGCCGCCCGGTAGCCTGCCTCTTCATAGACCGGCGCTGCAACCGTATGCACGGTGAAGCGCTCTGCCGTGGCGCAGGCGCGTAAATGATCCGCCAACGTATCCACCTTCAGCCGTCCGACATCGCGCATAAGAGCGTAATTGAGGCGGTCGAGGTTATGCGTTTCGACTTGGTCAAAGTCTATGAGGCTGACATCTTCGAAGCCGGTCCTCGCCAGTGATTCTGCGACCATTCCGCCGACGCTGCCTGCTCCAATAACTCCTGCACGCAAACGGACCAGATGCGCCTGGTCGTCCTCGCCCCAGGCTGACACCGTGCGCAGCTGCGAATCCGTCGAACGCGGCACCGGAGCCAGCCTGTCCATATAAGTCACCGAGAGCCGGTCTCCGACGACGCGCACCGTGGCGCACCAGGAGACCGGATAGGTATGCGGCGCGGTACGCTCCCAAAGCCGCCCGCTCCATCCGCCGTCTCCGGCGAGCGTCAGGCCCACAAACGGCAATCCCGTCGCGCCGTAGACTGCTGGGGCGTTGTCCCGCTCCGCACGAACGTCATCCCGGCTCATCCCCTGCCATCCCCGGCCCAACGGATGGCTGTGAAGCATCACCAAGCCCGCGCTGCTGCCTGCGGCCTCCGCCATGGCGCGCTCCAAAAATGCCGGCTCGAAGCTCGCATTGCCGTGAACATTGCGCTCGCCATCCAGCGGCAGGATCAGGCGTTCAATCAGTGCGGTTGTGCGAGTTGCACCTTTGCTCGTCCGCCAGAGGCCAAAGCATATGTCCTCCTGGCCGTCGAGCCGCAGCAGATGCTTACGGGCATGCCAAAGACAGAATCGAGCATGATGGAACTGGGGACGGAGGCACCGGCGTTCGCTCTGGTAGACGTGGTGAGTAGAATGACGGTGGCGCGCGATGATGTTGCCAAAGGGCGCGGGCTACTGGTGATGTTCATCTGCGCGCATTGCCCATATGTGAAGCACGTGGAGCAGGAGCTGGCGCGGATCGGCGCGAACTACCTGGGCAAGATCGGGATGGTGGCGATCTCGGCAAACGATGTGGAGAACTTTCCGGAAGATTCGCCGGAGAACATGAAGGAGCAGGCCGAGCGGCTGGGGTTCAAGTTTCCGTATCTGTACGACGAGACTCAAGAGGTGGCGCGGGCGTACCACGCGGCGTGCACGCCGGACTTTTTCCTATTCGATGCGGGGATGAAGCTGGTATACCGCGGACAGCTCGACAATTCGCGCCCGCAGCGGCCGAGCGGCGGCGGCAACGACATTCCAGTGACGGGGAAGGACTTGCGCGCGGCGCTGGACGCGTTGGTCGCAGGGAAGCGGCCGGACACGAACCAGCGCTCGAGCATCGGGTGCAACATTAAGTGGCGTGAATAGGGGTGTTGCTTCTCAGTGGATGCAGCTTTCGTCCAATATAAGGTAGGAGATTTCGTTCGAGTTGATTAGAGGGATCGATGCGAATTTCGCGGATCGCAATACTTCTATTTGTGGTGTCTTTGGTTACGTGTGTTCAGGGGCGCGCACAAGCTGCGCCGACTGCTGCGGGCTCTTTGTCGGCATGGGCGGGTCCGACGAACTGGACGAAGATCAAGCCAGTGGAGATCGACAACATTGTGTTTGCAAATGTGCCGTTGATTGCGAACCCCAGTGCGAATCCGGACCCGGGGACGCCGGGAGGGATTCGGAAGCCGGTGCCGAATTCGGGCAAGCCGGGGACGAAGGACCTGCACGTCGATGTATACCAAATGCCTTCGGCGAAGCCGACCCCGGTGGTGGTTCAATTGCATGGCGGGGGATGGATTCGTGGGGATAGGCCAAGCTCCTACAATACGTTTCGCGCGCTGCTGGCTGGCGGGATGAGTGTGGTGGCAGTGGAGTATCGCAATGCAAAGGATGCGCCGGCGCCGGCAGCGCTCCAGGATGTGCGCTGCGCAATGGCCTGGGTGAAGAAGAATGCGAAGAAGTATAACTTCGATACCAACAGGGTAGTGATGTATGGAGGATCGGCGGGTGGGCATCTGGCGCTGATGGGTGCGTATGCGCCTACCTCGTACAATCCGCCGGGATGCACGGACCAGCCGCATGTGGCGGCGGTGCTGGATTTTTATGGGGACACGAATCTGGAGAGACAGCTGACGGAGGCCGCCGGCGCGGACTCGGTCCACCAGTGGCTGGCGATGGACTTACCACTACCGAGCGTGGGTGCGACCGCGGATGGCAAGCCTGCACCAAAACGTTGGCCGGAACCGGATGCCAAGATGCTGGCGCGTGCTCGGGAGTTATCGCCGGTGACTTATGTGAAGCTCGGCATAGCGCCGACGTTCATTGTGAATGGCGACATGGACCATCCGGCACGGCACGCGGAGTTGAAGAAGGACCTGGATGCGGCGGGGGTTCCGGATGGGCAGTACATTGTGGTGGGGGGTGGGCATGGGAACTTTCCCAAACAGGAGGCGGATAAAGCGATGCTGCTGTGTCTGGAGTTTTTGCAAGCGCAGGGGGTTTTGAAGTAGGGTGCGGAGGATACCGGCACGCTCAAGGCGGTCGGCAAGAACGGCAACACCATCGCTGCCCAGCAGGTATTGACCACGGCTGGTCCGGCAGCTGCCATCAGGATGACACCGATCGTCGGTCCCAGGGGACTGCAAGCCGACGGCCAGGAGATCACGCTCATGGACTTTGAGGTGGTTGACGCCAGAGGCATGCGCTGCCCCACCGACTACGGGTGGGTCGACTTCACCTGCTCCGGGCCGGGAATCTGACGCGGCCGTTACAACAGTGGCATCCTCAATTCGACCAACAACCTCTATCTCGACACTGAGTGCGGCATCAACCGCGTCGCAGTGCGCTCTACCCTGATCCGCACCACCGATCCGGTTCCTCCACCCATCGTTGTCACTGCCTCACGCGATGGTCTGAAGTCAGCCAGTGTGCGCATCGAGCCGGTTCGCACAGCAGAAAGTAACGGCATCGCCCAATACATGCCGCAGCACCTGGCGGTCATAAAGGGATATGTACCCTCCACGAAGTAACCCTGCCATGGGCAGGAGCTCCTGGAGTACCAGGTCTTTTCTGTAAAGTTTGAATAAAAAAACTGACATAAATGGTCGGGCAGACCAAAAGTGCGGAAGAAAATTCGACAACTCTACGGTTCTTCGCCCTTGGGCGCTGCATTCACATTGACTGGTCCTTGACCGCGCACGGCTGGCGGAACATAGCCATCGTTCGAGGAGCCGTTCTGGAAGAACCGCGCATCGTAGCTATAAGGCCCGGTCGCATACGTCGCCGCAGCCTGCCCGAAAATCTTGCCTGCTCTTAGGGTATCGTCATGCACTTTCTTAACTAACTCGTGATACCGGTCGTCGGTTTGCAAATAGCCCGAAAACGAACTCAAATCGTTGTTACCGGTGATCACTACATCTACGCCGGGTACCGAGGCGATATCGAACGCGTTGGCCACGCCCGTCGGCGTTTCAATCATGATGACAACCAGCATGTTGTCATTGATGGTCTGCCGGTAGTTGATGCCATTGATACCCCAGATGCTCGCAGCCTGTCCCTGGCCAGAACTTCGCCGGGCCACTGGCGGATACCGGGCCCACTTCGCCGCCTCTCGCGCGCGGTCCACATCGTCTACCGTGGGAATAATCACGCCGAGAGCGCCGATATCGGTCGCGTGCTGGATGTGCCACTCCTGCGCATCCGGCAGCCGGATCATTGGCATCGCAGCAACATGCGGGCACGCTGCAATCATCGCCTCAATGTCCTTGAATTCCAGCGTGCTGTGCTGCATTTCGAACCACGTGAAGTCGTAGTGTTTGGCCTTTTCACAGTAGCCTGCGGGATCCATTGTGGACTGGGTAAAGCTGAACACCTGTTTGCCTGCCAGCAGCTTCGCTTTTGCAGTGTTATAAAGAGGCGCAGGGCCCGATTGTTTGGAAGTTGCGGGCGCAGACTGTTGCGCCTGGGTTACCATCCCGACCGATGCGACCACTGCTGTCACAAACGCCATTGCAGCCATGCTTCCTGACAACTTCATCGTTTTCCCTCCATTCCCTTTTCGAGCAAGTGCAACTACACCTTGTAACTCCTTATAGGGCGTTGAATCGTGAAACGTGTATCGCTCTTCTGCGGTATTGCAAGATAGCACCGGAATTCCGGTCAAGTAGCAGAGCAATCATGCGCATGAAAGTCTCCTGCCGCCGCCCGTATGTCAGCGGAAATCAATATTTGGCCCGTGTAAGTAATGCAGAAGGTACTCCGATCACGAGAACGCAGTCAAGGCGGGTGACCATTCGTCGCGCCGTTGACTCACTGGTGTTCACTCCCGCGATGAGGCTGCATCGCGTTCCGCATGCCGATCCTCAAGTGTCGCAGACTGTGCTTGGCTCCTCGTCGCGAATCAGCGATAACCGATCGGGAAGCTCAGGCCCACCTTCGCGTTGTAATCGTTCCGCCAGTCGCCCTTCGGATAGAGAAAGACATACTCCGCCGGAGTCACCGACAGCGAGACCCATCTCCGGATCGGGATCGCGACGCCTACGCCACTGGCGAACAGCAGCTCGTTCGTGATCGTTCCCGCCGAGGAGGCTCGCACGTCACCCGCCTCGGCGAAGATCGTGAGCTTGATCTTCGGGCGCGACAACACCTCTTTTACCAGGCCGGAGGTGAAGCCATGGGAGTTCACCGAGCCCTTGGCGTTCTTCCCGTAGTAGTTGGTCGACGAGAAGAAGACAGAGTAGCCGCGCGGAAGATTGACCGCGGGCTTGACGAACCACCCATTGAGATTGGCGCGGTAGTTAGCTCCCTGGTCGGCCCACAGATAGGTCCAGCCCGTGGTGAAGGTTGCAATCGGTCTCGGCGGCTTGCCCCCCTTTTCCTGGGCGCAGGCTGGATTCGCGAAGAGAGTAAGGATGCACACGAGCAGGAAGAGTGCCATTTGGCGAGGCATATCTTGCTCTGCTTCAACGGCGAATCCACAATTCCAGAGTCTTTTTTTTGGGAACACGGCTAAAAATAAAGTCACTTCACACCTTTTCGGCGGCAGCGTTCCTGCCGGCGATGAGGCCCCCAACGACGCACCGCGCAATACCGTGCTCGCCGAATCCACCGGCGGACTCGCCCGCGCAGTAGAGGCCCGGTATCACCTTGCCCCTGAGGTCGTGCACCTGGTTGCGCGCGTTTATGCGCAGGCCTGTGCGGGTATCATGAGTAACCGGTGTGGCCCAGGCGGCGTAGAACGGAGCTGTCTGGATTTTGTACGTGGGAGTGGGTTTGTCGAAATCCGCGTCCTTGCTCGCGTCCACAAAAGAGTTGTAGCGGGCAACGGTCTCCTGGAGTGCCTGGCCGGACATCGGGTTCTTCATATATTTGTTTTTGCTGAGGGTAGCCGCCAACTCGGCGAAGGTGTTGCCACTAAAGAAGAAGCCAGCCTCCCTATCCACATAGGGCGGCTCCACGGTCCATTTCTCGCGCGTGACGGCGTTGGCGTCGAAGATCGCCCAAATCGGCCCACCGCCGGGGCCAGTGCCGCCATTCAGGCCCATGGCGGCCGGAAGGTAGCCCATGGGATCCCACTTATTATTGCCCGCGTTGCGCCAATTGTCCTGCTCGTAACTTTGGCCGACCTCGAGGGTAGCAGCGGCGTTGGCGAACGCGCCCTTCGTCTCGTCATAAAATCTCACGCCGACCTGGTTGACGCAGATCACGTTCTGATAATTCTTGACCTGTAGGCCGGTGGCGCGGGCCAGGTGGAAATACTTGCTAGTCGGTTGCCACGTTGGAAACATGGATGGGTACCCGTGCTGGCACCCGATATACCCTGGCTTAGAGATATGGGCACCGAATTCCGCAGTCATGTTGGCGGTGTCCCAAAGAGACGCCCCGACCTCCATGCCAGCGATTTCTCCGCTGGCATCCTGGGTAGTATAGGGCTCGCCCGCGTTGCTGCAGTATTCCTCGGTGAGGCGGGGATCGAATATGCGGCGGAACTCCACGTTGCCGCTGCTGCCGCCGGTGCAGATGATGACGGCTTTGCGGGCGCGGATATTAAGCTTAGCGCCCTTAGCCTCCACGGTGATTCCGGTTACCCTGCCCTTGTTGTTATTCTCTCGGATAATGTTGGTCATCTTGTGGTTAAGAAGGATTTGCACGCCCGCTTTCCGCGCGGCTGCCTCCAGCGGGCGCACTATACCGATGCCCCCGGAAGTGGTTTTCCCGACGTCGAGGGGCTCGACTACGCCGGTCTGAATCCGCTCGTATTGCATGATGGCCGCATGCATCGCCCTGGGAGCCGACTCGCCCGCCTGGGTCATGCCGCCACGGTCGGGTACCGGTTTCGTCCATATCAGTCCATGGGACACGAGAAAGTCGTAGGCGAAAACGTTGTTGTCGGCGAAAGCGCGAACAATGTCGCGGTCGTTGAAGCGGTACTGGCCGGCGCCGTTGCCCCCCACCACGGACCAGTCGGTGAGGTCCTTAAAAATGATATCGGGAGAATCCACGATTCCGGCCGCTTTCTGGGCTGCGGTGCCGCCGCCCAGCGGGATGTTGCCGGTGCAGACGGCGGCGTGGCCGCCGATGTCGCCATTGGCCTCGACCATGATTACCGACGCGCCGTTCTCCTTGGCGATAATGGACGCGGGCAGCCCGGCAGCGCCCGACCCGATCACCACTACGTCCGCTTCTTTATCCCATTTGTGCGCAGCCGGGGCGGCCTGCGCAGCGGGCGCCACACCGGCCAAGGCCGCGCCCTTCAGGAATGCTCTACGATCAAGGTTCTTCATTGGCATTGTCTTTTCCATGATGTTTTGTCTACTCCAAGGTTCGATTCGAACCTTATCCTTAATCCTTAGGGTAGAGGCCGAAGGAGATACGCTAGAAAACCACAAGGCCCACCCTCCTTGCAAGGTGAATCGCCAAAGCGTCCTCGATGAAGCTCTTCTGAAGGAACGAATCCGTCCTTTATGAAGGTGGCCGTTTCCTGTTGAGCGGCTACGTGCCCATGCGCCAGCCCCCACCCTTGTGCCGGTGGCGGAGGAAGCTACGAAGTCTCGTGCTGTCCAAGTGTGCATCGATGCCCGCGCTCCCTTCGAGTTCGCCGAAGGCTTGACCTAAAGAATCCCTGTATCAGGGAATTGTTATGCTTTGATACAGGGACCAAATACCCTGTTCGGATTGAAGCATACACGACGAGTTATGTGCATTAACTCACTTATATTGAGAGCTATAGAGAGAGCCTGTGGCATGATTCTAGGTCAAAAATCGTGAAATTCCCTGTAAATTTCCCTGTTAGCAGGAAATATGGCGCGGAGAGCGGTTCGCTGGAGACTCCGTCCAACTCCAGTACTCCAAATCGTAAGACCGCTATAAAGACGTGGTGTTTAGAGTCCCCTGGGTATGAGTTCGGGAGGCGTCTTGTTTGGGCTGAAATTGGGGCTGATGGGGGACGATTTGTATTGATACGGAGTAACTTCCTTGTTTTCTACCACTTATTCAAAAAGTTTTGAGAGCCCTATTGAGAAGATGACTACCGTGCAAGTGTTTCAAGTTGGAAGTGAGTTGCGACTGCTTAAAGTAGGGGAAGCGTGCTAGAACATTAAGCCATGGCGACCATCAATTCGATGCTGACCCCGCGCGAAGCAGCCCGCATGATTGGGATAAGCTATCCCTCCATCAAACAGTGGATTCTAACCGGCAAGCTAAAGACGGTGAAGACTACTGGTGGCCACCACCGCATCGCTCAGTCAACGCTCAAGCCATTTCTGGTGAAAGATCGAACAAGGTCTGCGAGTGAATCCCGCGAACGCTACCGTCGCGTCAGCGGCCGAAATCAGTTGGCAGGCAAGGTAGTGAGTGTACACATAGAGGGTTTGCTTGCTGAGGTTATCCTTACCGTCGGCAATACGAATATTACTGCCATCATCACTGCCAGCGCGGTGCGTGAACTGCAACTGAAGAAGGGTGACAGCGCGGCGGCACTGATCAAGTCTACGGACGTGATGATTGAGCGGCTGGACTAGAGTATTCCTGTCTTTGCTTGCCTGAGTCGGCATCGGACAACGTTGTTTTGACCCTACGATTACAGTCGAATAAAATCGATAAATGATGCGAAACTCATTTTTGCGCCGCATAGTCGTATTGTGCCTTGTCATCTTATCTCCCGCCGCATATACGCAGATCACGGCCGACCTCAGTGGGCGGATTTTCGATGCCACGGGTGCAGCGATCCCGGGCGCTCACATCGACCTTACCGCGACGGCAACCGGCAACCGCCAGCAGACCGTCTCTTCCGCCACGGGTAACTATCTCTTCACCAACCTCAATCCGGGTTCCTACACCCTCGATGGGACGGCGAGTGGCTTCAAGCATATTCAGCGCATGGGTATTACCGTACTTCTGGGCCAAACCGTTAACGTAAATCTGTCCATGGTTGCAGGAGGCGAACAGCAAGCCATCACGGTCAATGGCGACGCGCAGTTGCTACAGGCCGCGACCAGCAATATCGCAACCAATATTGCCGGTACTACCGTCGTGGCGATGCCGCTCAACTCACGGAATTTCATCCAACTCTCAACTCTTGCCCCCGGCGTCGAACTGCCGCCGGGTACCGTGCTTCCGCGCATTAATGGCGGTCGTCCGCGCACCAACGAGTATCTTTACGACGGCATCTCCGCATTGCAGCCTGAGCCTGGCCAAGTCGCATTCTTCCCCATTCTCGATGACATCGAGGAGTTCACTATCGAAGCCAATAATGTACCCGCCGAATTTGGTCGCTTCAACGGTGGCGTGGTTAATGTTGCCACACGCTCTGGCTCCAACAGCATCCACGGCAGCCTGTTTGAATTTCTCCGCAATGAGGATCTCAACGCCCGTAATTACTTTGCAGCCGGACCTCCGGCGCGCAAGCCTGAGTATCGGCGCAACCTCTTCGGGGCCACACTAGGCGCGCCAATCCTACATAACCAACTCTTCTTTTTTGGCGATTATCAGGGCATCAAAGCCCTCATCGGACGTACTGTGATCTCCACGATTCCAACGCTCAACGAGCGCGCGGGAATCTTCACTGGCGTGTCCCATATCTACAACCCGGCCACTACCACGGTCGTTGGCGGTGTCAATGTTCGCCAGGAGTTTACGAGCGACGTAATCAACACGCCGTTTGATCCTGCCGCCGTAGCTCTACTTGCCCGTTTTCCGGCCCCTACGAACCTTACTGCAGCGGCTAATAACTACAGCCGCACCGCCAACGATGCGGACCACCAGAACCAGTTTGACGTACGCGTTGATGGGGCGCTTGGTATAAAGGATCGCAGCTTTGCCCGTTACTCCTATTTCTCTGATGTGGAGCAGCCTGTTACGCCATTCTCCGACGGCAGCGGAGCCGTTACCGGCTCGGTGATCGGCACCGGTGCAGTCGTCGGACTCTCCCATGTCCTTGGCCAGCAGGCTGTGTTTAACGAGACGCATAGCTTCAATCCGCGCCTGCTGAACGACTTTCGCCTAGGCTACACGCGTCGCGGTAACACCATCGATGGCCCCACGCTTGGAACCACGGCCTCGACGTCGCTCGGGATTCCCGGCATTCCTACCAACGCAGCCTTCAACAACGCATTGCCGCTCTTCACGTTCACAGGATTCCAACAGCTAGGTCCTTCTGCCAGCACGTTCTCGGCGTATCAGACCGCTGTGTGGCAGATGGTCGATTCCGTGATCTACACGCGCGGTCGTCACGCTTTCAAAGCCGGCATCGATTATCGATGGTACCAACTCAACACCATCTCCCCGCCCAACCCCACAGGCTCGTTCGCCTTTACCACTACTGGCACGGATCAGCAGGGTGTCACAAACAGCGGCAACTCAATTGCCAGTTTTCTTCTGGGGCAGGTAGACAGCTTTCAGATTGATCTGCAGACCGCCAAAATCCGTCCGCGAGATCACATTCAGGAGTACTTCCTGGAAGATGACTGGCATGCCACGGATCGTCTGACTTTCAATATCGGAGCACGGTGGACCCTCCATTTCCCTTCCACTGAGAAGAACAATCAGGGTGCGGTCTTTAATCTCACTACGCAGCAACTGGATTATCTTGGCGTCAACGGCTACCCCAGGAGCGCTCGCGAACTCCACGCCGCCAATCTTGCGCCGCGTGTAGGATTCACCTACTTTATTACGCCTAAGACAGTAGTACGTTCTGGATTCGGTATTGTTTTCATCGATCAGTCCGGTATCACGACACCGTTCACCATTCCACAGTTTCCCTTCATTCAAAGCGTCACGCAGAAGACTCAGGACTCCGTCAATGCCGCATTCACTTTATCCAGCGGTCCATCGGTTGCGCCTATTCCGCTGATCCCTGCCGCGGGTCTTGGCCAGAGCGTCTACACAGTAAATCGCGGCGCTGGCTCGGGCTATTCGCAACAGTGGAATCTTGCCATTCAGCGTGCGATCACCAACAACTTTTCGGTTGACATCGCCTACGTTGGTTCGCACATTATCCACGTTGGTATTCCCGACTCGAACCTGAACCAGTTAACCGCTGCGCAGCTAGCCGCGGGTCTCACCAACCCGACCTCGCTCACCGGCAAAGTTACCAATCCTTACTATGGCCAGCTTCCTGCGTCCAGTTCACTGGATACACCCACGATTGCCGCGGCGCAGTTGCTGAAGCCGTACCCTCGCTTCCAGAATGTGGCGACCTACCGCAACAACTCCGGCACAACCTACTACGATGGCATCGAAGCCAAAGTGGAGCAGCGCCTGAGTCGCGGCATCTATCTGCTCTTTGCCTACACTCATTCCAAACTTATTGACGACGCGAGTTCGGTCTTCTCCTCAACCGTCCTCTCTTCACCGAACTCAAGCTCCCTTATCGCCGCCGACACCTTTCGTCCACGGCTGGAGCGTGACTCTTCCTCTGGCGATATGCCCAATGTCCTCTCCTTCAGCGGCATCTACAATCTACCTGCCGGTCATGGGCACCGCTTCGCATCAACCGGGATTGCCGACTATACTTTTGGTGGCTGGGCACTCAACACGATCTTTCAGATGCAATCCGGCATGCCCGTTACGGTCACCCAGGCCACCAACAACAATGCCTTCGCCGGATTCGCTTTACAGCGCCCAAATCTGATCGCTAATCCCAGCCTGCCACCTGCCCAGCGCATCCCGGCACGCTTTTTCAATACGGCCGCGTTCGCCACTTCGCCGCAATTCGTAATCGGCGATGCATCTCGCAATCCTGTTCGTGGTCCTGCGTACCGGGATCTGGATCTGGCTGTGATCAAACACACTCGCCTGGGCGAGATAGCCGATCTCGAATTCCGCGCCGAAGTCTTCGATATCACCGACACGCCTGCTTTTGCCCAGCCGAACGGCAGCTACGGTTCAGCCGCCTTCGGCTCTATCACAGCGACGACGACGGATCCACGGGTTGTGCAGATTGCTATGCGTCTTAGCCGTTAACTGAAGGCGATCTGACCTAAGTCCGGCTAAACTCCAGCGCCTGACATGCATCCTCTCAGGTAAGCTATCCCGAGAAGACCGGGCCACATTGCTGCGCACTTGACCAGGACAATTGAGGACACAATGAACTCACGAGCGAACCTTCTTCATCCTCGGGATCAACTGATCCAGATGATGGATCGTATCTATCGCTATCGGATGACGACGACTTCGGGCGGCAACTTATCGATTCGCGAGGCCAATGGCGATATATGGGTGACGCCAGCGCGTGTGGACAAGGGCAACCTGCGACGAGATGACATTGTTTGTGTACGCAAAGACGGGTCAGTGGAAGGTCGTCATCCACCGTCGTCCGAGTTGCCTTTTCACCAGGCTATCTACGCAGTCCGGCCAGACCTGGGAGCCATTGTGCATGCACATCCAGTGGCGCTAGTTGCGTTCAGTATTGTGGGGCAGGTCCCCGACACACGTCTCTTCCACCAAGCAAGCAAAATCTGCGGTACTGGAGGCTTTGCCCCCTACGCATTGCCGGGAAGCGCTGCTCTGGGGCAACAAATTGCGAACATTTTTAAGCAAAACTTCAACTGCGTCATTCTGGAAAACCACGGGGTCGCCGTGGGTGGAATGGACTTGCAGGAAGCTTTCCAGCGATTTGAGATGTTTGAGTTCACGGCGAAGACCATCATCAAGGCGAGCCTTCTGGGCGACGTTCATTACTTGAACGACGAGCAGCTCGCACTCTCCAGAGTGGGCCCCCCTCTGCTTCAGGAATATGATCGCGGTCCAGCGGACAGCCTCGAGAAAGAAGCACGGCGTCAACTGGCCGACTTTATCCGTCGTGGATATCAGCAGCGTCTTCTGATCAGCAAGGCGGGCAGTTTTTCCGCGCGATTGGACGACGATTCGTTTTTGATCACACCCCATATGCTCGATCGCAGCGTAGTAGAGCTGGAAGATTTTGTTCTTATCAGCAAGGGACTGTGCGAGCGCGGCAAGGTGCCGAGTCGAGCGACGCCTGACCATCAGGCGATCTACCGTCGCTGTCCTCAGATAGCTGCCATCGTCAATGCATCCCCGGTGAATGGAACCGCATTCAGCGTGACGGACAGCCCCTGCGATTCTCGAACGATTCCCGAAAGCTATGTCTTCCTGCGCGAGGTACAGAAGATTCCCTTTGGCATGCAGTTCGGAGATGGCGAAGAGCTGGCACGGCGCATGTCTCCTCGCAATCCCATTGCGCTGCTTCAGAACGATGGCGTTTTGGTACTCGGCACCAGCATTCTGGATGCATTCGATCGCCTGGAAGTACTGGAATCAACCGCAGAGGCGCTGATCAACAGCCGTCCGTTGGGCAAGGTTACGCCCATGTCGGATAGCGTTATTCAGGAACTGGCTACAGCTTTTTCGCTCGATTAATACGCAATGGTGCGAGGAGATCGATCCATCTACATGGTGGATTGAGTGGAGTGGTACTGTGTGGAGAGTTCGACATGCAATAAAAAATTAAATTCAGATCAATTATTGTGGGCATCGAACTCCGACCTGTGCGACGAAATCATGTCTGTTTAGACCAGATTGATAAAGATCAGTATGCGACTCGTGAGAAGCCGCATGAGACAGATTTCATAGGCAATCTATGTCGTTTCGAGATCTGGGAAGGAGCACTGTGAAATGTGCTTTTACCTCTAGAATGCAACATTTATTAGGCATTTTTCTTCCTTTTAACATGCACAGTCTGTGACAAATATCACGTTGACGGCATGAAACAGGTGCTATTCTTTTTTCAAGCCGCACATTCTTGGACGATTTTTCTGCCGCGCGCGCTCGATTTTGCGAGTGAGTGTCTACGCAGCTATTCACCAACACAAGCACCAAGTCGAGGAGATATCCTTCGTGTCCATATCCAGGTGTTCTACAGGTTTTGCAAGCCGTCGCACTCTATTGTTGTTGGCCATGCTGACATTGACCGGCTTTGCTTGCAGCGCGACTGCGCAGACCGCGCCACAGTTGCTGCCCTACACCGTCAAGCTGATCGCGGGCGGCGGAACGGTAGCAATCGCAAGTGGCGCGACATGTCCGGTCTCTGGATTCAAATCTCTGGATGCGTATGGCGACGGGTGCCTTGCGACCGAAGTACAGATTGCACCCACCGCGACAAGCGGCACCGGTGCGCGCTATGTGGTGACTGATACCACGGGAGCTGTCTTTTTCTCAGACGCTACGAACGGACTTATCCGGAGGGTCGACCCTATAACCGGCGTTATCACAGCGGTGGCAGGTGGCGCTGCTTCTTCGCCCGCGTCGGGCACAGCCTGCGGAGCATACACATCCACCGATGCTGATGGAGACGGTTGCCTGGGCACGGCGGTAAAGCTCGGCAAGCCGATGGGTCTGGCCTTTTCCCCAGCCGGGGATCTGTACTTTGCGGACAACAGCTTCGACGATATCCGCAAAGTAGCAGCGACGGCAGGCGTAATCACCACGACTGGCATCATCACCAACATTGCTGGTGGCACGACCTTCGGCTACAACGTCAACAGCAGCGCCGGTCCGGTCAACGCCGCAACCCAGAGTCTACTCAACTTTCCTTACGGCATCGCATTCGATCCGGCGGGCAACCTCTACGTGGCGGACGAAGGCAACAACGCGATGGAGGTGATCAACCTGACCGCCGCCAGCGAAACAATCCAGGGCCTGACCGTACCCGCCGGGACGATCGCGAAGTTTGCCGGCTATGGCAATCTCAATACCAAGACAGCCTCCAACACAGAATGCCCCGACTTCACCGCAGCCGTAACCGGCTCGCGCGGAGGCTGCTACTTCGGGAAGTGGGTTGACGGCAGCACTGCGGCCACCAGCTTCAACGATGCAATATATGGCTTGGCGGTCGATCCTTCGGGCAATGTCTTTTTTGGTAACGAGTTCAACAGTAACGTTGGCATGGTGACTTCGGCCAACATCATCAGCAACTATGCTGGCATTCAGGCTACTGCGCTCAAGGACATCACAAAGCGCGGTGCGGCAGGCAGCTTCGGTATTGGAAGCAGCTTTGGTGTAGCCGTTGATGCCCTCAAAAACCTATATATTGCTGACGCCAGCAGTGGTGTTATCTGGCGCGTAGATGGCGCGTCAGGCCACACCATGTACTTACTTGCCGGCGGAGCAACTACCGTATGCAGCGCAGCCACGGACGCGAACGGGGACGGGTGCCCGGCCACACAGGCAAAGTTTGGCTCCAGTGGCGCCGGCTTGTTCGCCACCACGACACTGCCTGGTCCGGGCATCTATGGCATATCGGTGGACGCGAACTCGAACCTTTTCGCGGGCGACACGGAAACCGGCGTGATCCGCGAGATCGCCTCGGGAACGCAGTTTGGCAATGTCGGTGCCACGCAGACCAACATCGTTGACATTCACTTCGCGGCGGGTGATTCTGCGGCGGCCGGTGGCTACACACTCACTGCGGGAGCGAGCATCTTCTCTCTCGGCACACCCTCCTGCACCACCAATAGCGACACAACCACGGATTGCCGGCTACCAATTACGGCGGCACCATCCGTACTCGGAGCATTCACCGGTACGCTTCAGGTTCAATCGCAACTGAGCGGCGTTGGCACGTTCCCGCTGTCTGGAAATTTTGTGCCGAGTCCGGTTACGCGGACGGCAGTCTCCGCGACCGGCTCGAATGCTGCCTGCACTGGTAGCACGGTCTACTCCACCACGGCGCCGTCCATCCTGACTGCGTCTCTGGTTGCTAATGGCCCATCCAATCCAACCGGCACCATCATTTTCTATGCCAATGGAACTGCGCTTGCGCCAACGTCAGGCGTTGCTGTCAGCAATATTGGCACAGCCGGTGCTCCGGTCTATGGTGCAATTCTGTCGTATACCTTCTCCACGCCCGGGACATATACGATCACTGCAACGTACAGCGGCGACAGCTACTTCAAGACATCCACCAGCGCCGCCACAGCGACCGTCACCACTGCCTTGCCTGCATTCGCGGCCTCAGCGATCACCTACCAACAAAACTTAATCAGCGCGGGACAGACGGCTCTTTATAGCTTCAACCTTGCCCAGACCGTATACACCGGAACGATTACATTCACCGCCGCAGGTCTGCCTGCCAACTCCTCTGTCAGCTTTAGCCCGACCACCATCACGGCGACGGGCTGCTCTGCCACCAATACGGTTGCGGTCAGCGTCATCACCCAGCAGGGCTCCGCTGCGCTGCTGAGTTCGATGGGTGGGGGCAAGGGATTTCTAGGCAGCCTTGCGACATTACTGGGGCTGGGATTGGCCCTGGTCATTGGCATACGTCGCCGACGGGTTCCGTTGCGATATGGCAACTTATGGATGGCATTGGCGTTGTTTCTGGTGGCCTCCGCAACCGTCGCATGCAATAGCAGTGTGACAGCCATAGCAGGTACGCCGTCCGGACCCTATACCATCACAATCACTGCGACTGGTTCTACAGGAACTGTATCCACTTTCACACTTCCGCTTACGGTTAAATAGCTCGCTTCCACTACGAGGTCGAAGCATACGTTTCGGCCACTGCAATTTTTATTACCGCCCTGCATTCATCTCAGGCATGGCCCTAGGTCAGGAGATTCACTGGATGCTACACACCATTCGCAAGTCCGCCCACATCGCTCACGCATCGATTCTGGTATTGCTCGTCCTTGTCTTCGCCATCACTGCAACCATGGGTAGCACTGTCCTTGCTCAATCGGCGACCACGGGCGCGATTGGTGGCACCATCACCGACAGCGGAGGTGCACTGCTTCCTGCATCGACGGTGACAGTGACGTCGGCGGACACCGGTCTTACGCGCAGCGTCAAAAGCAACGCGTCGGGCGAATACAGTGTGCCGGAATTGGAGCCTGGCACCTATAGCGCAACTTTTGTCGCGGACGGCTTCGAAACCCACAGGGAAAACTCGATCACCGTCACGGTGGGTAGCCTTGCCAATGTCTCACCCAGTCTCAAGGTCGGCTCGGTCAGCAGCACGGTTGAGGTGGTGAACGATACCCCGTTGATGCATACGCAGGACGACGCAATTTCCACTACGATCGACCAGAATGCGATCGATAATCTTCCCATCAACGGAAGGCGTTGGTCGAACTTTGCGTTACTTACGCCCGGCGTCGTTTCCGACTCCAATGGCTTTGGTCTGCTCAGCTTCCGCGGTATTAGCGCCCTACTGAATAACAGCACAGTCGACGGTGCGGACAATAATCAGGCGTACTTCTCTGAGGAGCGCGGACGTACCCGTGCGTCCTACTCCGTATCCCAGGCGGCGGTGCAGGAGTTTCAGGTCAACTCATCGAACTACTCCGCCGAGTATGGCCGCGCGGCCGGTGGCGTTATCAATACCGTCACCCGATCAGGTGGCAACCAGTTGCATGGCGAAGTCTTCTTTTACGACCGAGACAATAACCTGGGTGCAGAGAACCCATATACCACGCTCACGACTCAAGTCACCGGAACCAATAATTTTGTTACATATCCCTACAAGCCTAAGGACTGGCGCAAACAGTGGGGCTTTGGCGCTGGTGGCCCACTGCTGCGCAACAAACTGTTCTGGTTCTACTCGTACGATCAGAGTCAGAGAAATTTTCCCGGTACAGCGCGGGCATCCGATCCAAGCGACACGTTTTCTCCGGCGGACCAGATTCTTCCCTCGGGGCTCACTTGCTCGAGCAGTGGACTTTCGTACGGCGATCAGGGTGCGTGCGGGATACAGACTGCATTCGGTGTGTCCTATCAGGCGGCAGCGTCGTACTACCAGCAGGGCCTGGGAATCATCGCGTCGTTTCTGGGCGTGGTTCCCCGTCACTCGGACCAGGTTCTCAACTTCCCGAAGTTGGACTGGCAGATCAACGATGCCAATCGACTCACCTTGCAGTACAACCGACTGCGCTATAGTTCGCCTGCGGGGGTTCAGACACAGGCCTCCAATTTTTACGGTCGCTCTTCGTTCGGCAACGATTACGTCAAGGAAGACTTCGGAATAATGCGTTTGTCGACGGTTATGGGCTCCAAAGTCAACAGCTTTCTCTTTCAGTACGGTCGTGATTTTGAGTACGAGAGCTCACAGGCTCCAACCCCCAACGAACAGCCGTTGAGCACAACGATTCCAGGAGATCCCCTGGCTCCTTCTGCGCCCCCGGCTATCCAGATCGGATATGAATTTGACGGCACAGGCTTCGATATTGGCCGTGTCTATTTTCTGGAGCGCCGCGCGCTGCCAAACGAACGGCGCATGCAGGGCGAGGACATGGTTTTATGGAGCCATGGCCAGCACACTACCAAAGCGGGGGTGGAGATCAATCGCGTCTTTGACTTTGTGGACAATCTCTACGAAGAGGGTGGCAGCTATAGTTTCGACTACTCATGGGACTTTATCGCAGACTACCTACACGCTACGAGCGGCCTAGGCAACGCTAAATCCGGGGGCTATACACCGCAGTATTACTCGTTTAGTCAAGGCTTTGGAAATCCACGGTTAGAGCTCGCCACCACCGATTACGCAGGGTTCCTAATGGACGATTGGCGGGTTACGCCGAGACTCACGCTCTCCCTGGGACTCCGCTACGAATACGAGTACATCCCTTCCAACCCATTGCCCAACACCAGTGGTACGGTTGGCACCGGCGGCCTCGGCATTCCCCAGACCATCGGTCGGCCGGATGACCGTAATAATGTCGGTCCTCGGGTTGGGTTTTCGTATGACGTTTACGGTGACGGGAAGACCATGCTGCGCGGCGGATATGGGCTGTATTACGGACGCGTGATCAATTCCAACATTATTCAGACCGATCTTCTGTCAGGTGGCGCCGGTAGCCAGGTTGCCCTCAATGCCAACGGCTCCAACAATTGTCTGGCATTTCCGTCTATATTCGCCACGGCCACGCAGTACCAGGCTGCCTGCGGTAACTATTCCAGCACGGTTGCATATCTGGATAAGCATCTACAAAATCCGCAGGTTCACGAGGTCGATCTCGCACTGGAACAGAGTCTGGGATGGAATACCGTTCTGTCGCTCAATTACATGGGATCATTTGGCCGCGAAATGGCTGCGGCGGTCGACCAGAATGTGAGTCCGGCTAGCCCCATCAATAACCGTACGTTCGAGGTGCTCAACAACAGCGTTCAGCCGACGCCTGCCTATATCACCTATCCACACGGTGGCAAAGCGCCTCCGCTCTTCGCCAATAGTATTCATACCTACCAGACCTACACAGTTAATTCTGGACAGTTTCCGGGGTACTATCACGTCCTCGACTTCAAGAGCGAGGTCAATTCCACCTATCATGCGCTAGCGGTGCAGGTAAATCATCGCTACTCGGATAACTTCTCACTGCTCACGAGCTTCACATGGGCCCATGCGCTGGACAACAATCCCTACCTTAGTACAGGCTATGGCAGCTCGAGCGAGTTGTTGGATCCCTTCAATCCGGCTGCTGAACACGCCAATAGCTCCTTGAATGTGCCTTTACGGTTCATCGCTGCTGCTACCTACCGGACCAATTTCTCCAGACTGTCCGGCTGGGAGAAGGCATCGTTCAATGGCTGGGGGATTGCACCCATCGCACAGGCTCAGCAGGGGCTGCCCTACAGCGCGGGCTTGACGGGGAGCATCAGTGGAACTTTATATGGAGGCATCCTCGGTGCTGGCGGTACGGCACGGGTCCCCGACCTGGATCGCAACAGCTTCACCATGCCGATGACCACTACGGTCGATCTACGCCTCAGCAAGACCTTCAATTTGTTTCGTGGAAGCGAACGGTACCGCTTCGAGATTATGGGCGAGGCCTTCAACCTACTGAACCACCAGAACATTACCTCGGTCAACACAACGGCCTATTGTATTTCGAGTTCCGTTCCCACCGGCGTACCTACCACCGGACTCTCATGCCAGCAAGTGCAGGCAGCACCTGCGAAGGTAAGCGGAGTCACGGATTACATGATTGCCAACCCGCTCTTCGGGACGAATCTCAACTCGAACAGTAACACTTTGTTGACGCCACGTCAGCTACAGATTGCTGGCCGCTTCTACTTCTAGATGGCTATTTGCTAACCTGCGGCGATGTCGTTGACGAAGGAATAGTCGAGGAATTGATGATCGGCTGCACTGGCAGGGAAGTGCGTCCTGGTTGTATGTCCGCAGCGGCAGGCGTGCTGGAAGTGCCCAGTATCCGATTAAGGATATGCGCCAGGCGCAGACCAGACAGCGCCAGTTGTGCATCCACGACTTTGGCTTCCTCGGCGACGTACGCTTTGGTGAGGAAGGCACCGTTGGGTGCGAGTGCTTCCACCGCATAGTGATGGGAGATGTTGGCCCAGGTTGTCGGTTCACCTCCTGCCATTCGCTCCCAGTTATTGTCCTTGATCTCCTGTAGCAGCCTATCGGTATATTTGTTTTCGCTCAGTCCCTGGGATTCAAGGATTGAGTCGTCCCACACTCCGTGCAGGTTGCAACGGTAGTTACCGCAAGTTGCACTTCCGAGAAATATAACACTGATATTGTTTCCTCCGCGATCGTCTCCCAGTGCATGAAACGGCTGGTGGATGTCCCCGACAAAGTGCACCAGAAATTTCAATGCGATGGCACGTTCAGCTTGCGTGAGCGATGTGTCCCCCAGTTGTCCCTCGAAGTACAGGATGCGATCTGTCACACAATCGCGCCACGGTGACCTGGGTTCCTTCTCCGATACGGGACAGTCCCGGGTACGGTCGAACGCTACCTCCGACTTTGGGATGTCCACGAAGTGCCATGGAGCCGTCTCCGGATGATCTGTACGATACGCATCGGCCCACGGCGCGATATCGGCCAGCGTTTCAATGCTTTTCGAATCGGCCTGGAGTAGCTCCGCGACCTGCGCCTTCGTCTCTGGCGTAAGGTATTGTTGGGCCACCAATGCCATAATACGATGACCCTCGCGTCCCCACGCCCGACACTGTGGCGTTGTCATACAAAACAGAAGCGCACATACCGCCATACTACGTTGGATCCTGTGATGCCATAAGGCCCAGCCAATTACTGATTCGTTCATTCACGACCTGCCGCAGTTAGAATAGGGTATGTCGCAATCGTACGCGGATTTGACACCAGGGATGCGGGACGTCTTTGGGAAGGAAGAACAAGGTGCAGTTGTTATCCGTGATTCATCGAGCTCTTCGTCCCAAGATCGTGGTTCGTACCATCGTACTGCTGGTGGCAACTGCGGCTCTGGTAGCAGCACAAGGCATGAACGCGCAGCCGTTGCCAACTGCGGTAAAGGTTGAGCCTGCACCAGCTACGTCACTTCCTGCGCTCAAGGTAAACGCACGCCTGGTTGTTCTGGATGTTGTTGTTACCGACAAGACCGGCAAGCCTGTCGATGGGCTGACAACGCGTGATTTTCAGGTGTTGGAAGATGGCGAACTGCAGCATATTCGCTCACTCGAAGCACCTGCGAGTCACATCTTGCCGCCGTCCTCAGGCACCGCAGGCACCGCCGTTGTGTATGATCCTGCACAGCCAGAGGGCTTGGGCCAATCGCCGATCAATATACTTGTGCTCGACCAACTCAACACACACTTTGCCGACAGCACGTTTGCGCGACGCTGCCTGCGCGACTACCTGGCTAGCCAGCCCGCGCTTCTAGCGCGTCCAACCACGCTGCTGAGTGTGGACGACCATCGCTTCCGGCAGATGCAGGCGCTCACTCGCAATCGGGATTCCCTGTTGCACGCGCTCGCGGCTGCGCCAGCGCAGTATCCCTGGACCCTCGAAGTCAATGGCAAAACCGATCATGGCCCTATTGAGCGGCTGGATCAGTCGCTACGGGCACTCGAGGAGATCACGCAGAGCTATGCGCGCATCCCCGGCAGGAAAAACCTCATCTGGGTGGGCGGGGGATTTCCATCACTCGATCCCGAAGCGCTGGATGGCGACGACCTGCAGGAGGTGAACGATGCACTCCGCCACGTCACCGATGTCCTGCTGGACACACGCGTCACGTTCTATGCGGTGGATCCGACGAGTTCCGCGCCGGGCATGACGGAGATCACCGACGCCTCGCAGATGGCCTTTGTGCAGGCCGCGGGAGACTCTGTCGGCACAAACGTCGATCCGTTCAACGCCAGCGAAGACTTCAATAAACTGGGTCCTGTAACTGGTGGCCGAATCGTCCGCGGGATGAACGACATTGCAAGCCAGATTGCCTCGTCCGTCGAGCTCGGCTCCAGTTATTACACAATTTCCTACGCGCCAAGTTCGATCAGTGAAGCCACTGCAAAGTACCGCAAGATCGCTGTTATTTGCCTACGTGCGGGGCTTACGGCGACCACACGCAGCGGATATTATTCCGGCCAGACAGAGCAGGAAAAGGTTGCGGCTACTGCCTCCTTCGACCTGACCACTGCCGCCGAAGGCACGTTGCCACTTAATGGCATACCTATTACCGTTGAGCGCGATACTTCGCCTGGCGCACCGCCCTCTACCTATCTTGTGCGTGCCGGCGTCGCCAACCTTTCCTGGAAGCCCAGGCCTGATGGCAGTGCAACTGCGTCGGTCTATGTGATGGCTGTGTCGCTCAATGCCAAGGATAAAATGCTGGGCCATACAGTTCACGCAATGGTGGCTAATGCAAAGCCGGAAACTGACTTGCGCGATACGGATCGGACTGCCGACTTCTATTTCATCGCGTCACCCGCGCCCAAGTCGGTTACCCTGCGCTTCATTGTCCGCGACACCATCAGCGGCCGCATGGGTTCGTTTGACCTTCCACTTGCAAAGCACTGAACTAGACTGGGAGCCGATCGCAGCCCGAACTCATTCTTAACCGGCTTGCAATCAGTATGGTTTAGCGGAGACTCCAGGCTAGCCAGATACGTCTTCTATTTAAGCTCAATCTGAAAGGTTGCGTTATGACGAAAGCAATGGTCATCGGTGTATCCGCGGTATTTTCACTGGCAGTTGTTCTGACCAGCAGTGGCGTGTCGCAACAAGCTTCAAGCCCTCAGCCGAAGGTGGCCAAAGTCATGGTCATCGCGCCCGTCACCCTTACCGATAACGGCGACAGTTGGACCCTGGATAACGGCATCCTGAAGGCCAGTCTGAACAAGCGCAATGGCAACCTGACGGCTCTCGTCTATCACGGAGTCAGCATCCTGACCCGCGGCAACTGCTGGGAGCAGATGCCCACAGGCACTGTCACCGCAAAGGTGACCATCGATCCGACAACCAACGGCGGCGAACGCGCGGAGGTCGCCGTGAAAGGCATCAACCCACGCAGCATGGATATCGAGACGCGCTTCACGCTGGAGCGCGGCGCCAGCGGCTTCTATACCTACGACGAGTACACCCACCCTTCCTCGTACCCCGCCGTGCATGTGGGGGAGAACCGTTTTATTCTTGAGGATCTGAACCCAACCTTCGACTGGCTCTCCGTCGATAAAGACCGCAACATGCTTATGAGCAATGCACTCGGCGGCATCACCGTACACGCCAAGGAACAGAGCCTCTACACCACGGGCATCTATAAAAACTCGGTTGATCATAAATACAGCTATAACGCCCTGATGTACAAACTGCAGGCCTGGGGTTGGAGCAGCACGAAGGACCACATCGGCGTCTTTTTCATGAACCCATCCAACGAGTACATTGGCGGTGGGCCGGATAAGCTGGATCTGATCGACCACATGAGCGCTCCGGGTTCCGCATCCATGCAAGCTATCATCCTGGACTACTGGACGAGTGGACACTATGGCGCTGGCGACAATACTGAGATTACCGCTGGTCAGGCATGGGGGCGCGTCGTCGGCCCTATCTTCGTCTACTTCAATGCATTGGACAATCCGAGGAATCCGACGCAAGCTGACCTCGACAAGCTGACAGCAACATCCGGCAGCGGTATGCCGGCGGTTCCTACAGTCTGGCGCAATAATGCGCTGGCACTATGGAACGATGCCGTCGAGAAATCGAAGGCAGTCAAGGCAGCATGGCCTTACGACTGGGTGCAGGGGGTAGACTACCCTCACAAGGATGAGCGAGCCACCGTCACCGGACAGATGGTTCTCGACGACCCGCAGGCCGCATCCAAGCTGCTGCCCAATCTGAATGTTGGCCTCACGCATGCCAACTTCAAGGGTTCTGAGAGCGGATATACGTTGTTGGCTGGCAATGGGGATATCGTCACATGGCCGCATGACGGTAACTACTACCAGTTCTGGACGGACGGCAGTTCGGATGGCAGATTCACCATCACCAATGTACGTCCTGGCAAATACACGCTTCATGCCTTTGCCAATGGGGTGCTGGGTGAATTCGCGAAGGCCGACATCACGGTGGAAGCCGGCAAGAAGATAGATTTGGGCAAGCTGGACTGGCAGCCGGTTCGCTATGGCAAGCAGATCTGGGAGATTGGCTATCCCGACCGAACAGGCGACAAATTCTTCAAGGGCGATCCCGATAACTATTGGTTGTGGGGTTGGGGTCTTCGTTATGCAGGTCTTTTCCCGAATGACATCACTTACACCATTGGCAAGAGCAATCCGGCGAAAGACTGGTTCTTCCAGGAAGTGCCACATTCCACTACAACCGCATGGTTGAATCCCGCCGCAAAGGATCCCTATAATCAGCGCTTCGGCTGGGTGGCTATCCCACCCACCACGTCAGACCCATGGCCACAGTGGGGGCAGGGCAGGGCAACCACATGGACTGTCAAGTTCAATATGGCGAAGGCTTCGCAGGGTACGGCGGTACTCCGTGTATCGCTGGCCGGTGCTGATGGCGGTGGCAATCGAGCTCTTAGTGGTGGTGCTGGAGGACAGCGTGCCGGCGGCGGTGCGTACGTCGGTGCGGATACGCAGGGTGGGCTGATCATCGGTGTCAACGGACAGAATGTGGGGACCATTCATCCGGTTGCCACCAACGCTTTACGCTACAACTCCGATAAGGGGGTTTGGTACCAGTACATCCAGAAGTTTGACGCCTCACTTATGAAGCCAGGTGTGAATGAGATGACCTTCACTGTTCCTGCCGGAGACGTCACCACTGGAGTAGTCTGGGATTACCTCCGACTGGAAGTAAACGATGGCAGCAAGACGTATCCCGCTGTGCCCGATAATGCCAGCCAAAGACCTGACTATCCAACTCTCGATTAGTTGGATAGTCAGGTTTAGCGTGGCAGAATTCAGGCAAGCTGCCCGCACAGCCGCATGCGCTCTGGGCACACGCTCATCCAACTCACGTTACGTGCATGGGGGAACGCCTGCCGGCAGATTCCCTTTCTTTGCGGTGAGCGGATTGGCTTAGCGATCGATTCGAGTTGTCAGTTTGTCGACAACGGCCATGTCCAGCGGATATCCCATCCCCGGATCGGTGGGTGCCGTAACATATCCGTCCGCATCCACGCGGAACTGATGTTTCACATACGGACGATCCGCGTACTCCCATGGCCATACCATCTCGAACCAGTAGCAATTGGGTAGAGCGAGCTCCACCTGGAACGCTGCCGCCATGTCAAAGAAGGTGCCCCAGTTGTGAGGCGTACACGGCATGCCAAAGGTGTCAGCCAACTGACCTACGCGGAACGATCCGCTGATGCCGCCGACGCCGTCCGTCACCAGTCGCACAATGCCCATGGCATCCCGCTTGATGTACTCGCCGTAGTCGTAGATGTTGGTTAGGAACTCACCAACCTCGGTGGGTACGTCCAGGTGCTTTCGCAGTTCAATCAACCCTTCCAGGTCGGTGGTCTGCATGGGGTCTTCAAAGGCATCGTAACCATATTCATCCAGTGCGCGGCCCACCCGCAGCGCCTCGTAGTAGTTGTACGCCTGAACTCCGTCGAAGAGCAGGGTGAAGTCGTCTCCCACCGCCTGGCGCACCTCTTTGATCTCATCAATGTGGCCTAGGTATGCTGGGATTCTTCCTCCGGTCTTATGCTGCCCTCCGCCCGGATGAATTTTGTACGCCTTGATGCCCGCAGCCTTGGCCTTTAGAATGTCGGGCCCGTAGTCCTCGACATTTGTGAGGTGCTGCGAGCTGGCATAGGCAAGGATCTTGGTCTTCGTCCCGCCCAGTATCTTATAGATTGGCCGGTTGACCGCCTTACCCATGATGTCCCATAGAACGAAATCGCAGATGGCGGCATGAGCATTCGGACCCGGGGTCCCCGTTCCATGGGTCCGGCTTCTAAAGCCGGGGTTGAATCCGCCGATAAAGTCTCCTCCTCCTCTGCCACCGCCACCTCTCCCTGCTCCTGGAGCTGCGGCCACTGCTGTGCCAGCGCCCGCCGCAGCGGCTCCACCGCGCCCACCGCCAGCCACGCCCGCTCCACCGCGCCCGCCGCCAGCTGCACCACCACCACCACCGCCTGGACCTGGACCGTTCTGCAAGGGAATTGTAGACACGGTGGGAAGAATATCGAACAGATTTTTGCCAACACAGTAGGTCTTGGCAAAGTCAATCCAACTTCCTGCGGGCGTTCTCACCCCTCCCGCACCGTTTCCTAGTGTGAAATTGCCCTCAATCCCGCTGTTGGTCACCAATGAGGCGATTTCGTTGCCACCGCTTAGACCTGCTCCTGAGTTCCGCCAGCTACTGCCATCTAAAACATAGATCTTTGCTTCTTTGATTGTGAGATCAGGCATGTCGGCGGCTTTAATTCCCGCTGCCTGCGCAGCCAGATGGATGGGATGGGTTGTTACGACCGCAGCTCCCGCTGCTGCCGAAGCTGCAAAGAAACTGCGTCGTGAAAGTTCACGTCCGGACATAATGATTCCTCCAGCCACATCATGAGCATTGCCCAGCGGCGCGCCTAGCGTATCACATTGAGGTGCTGGCATGCTCGCACAAAATACAGAGTAGCTAGAGCCCATACCGTATTGCTTTTCGGCTATCGCCCAGGCAGGCTCCAGATATCCAGTACTCCTGTGGTGGAGTGAGTATTGGCGTTGCCTTCGGGAAGAGCAATCCGGCCGTCCACCACAATGGGGCTGTTCCAATGTCCGCCGCCGCTTGGCAGATCGGCCAGCTGAGTTCCTCTCACCGCCTCGTAGATGCGCACTCCGCCTGCGGCATCGTATACATACAGAAGACCCCCTGCCACTACTGGACTGGTACCGGCGTTACTGTTCTTCCACATAGGGGCGAGCTTACCGTCCTTGAGCATCCAGGCGGCGGTTGCCCCAAAGTCGGCTGCAAACAGCCACGTCTCCGCGCCGTGATGCCATACAGCGGGAGCAGTCGGAAACTGACGGCCTGCCGAGGGGGTGGGGACCGTTTGAAGTTCACCGCCCATATGCGACGCGCTGCCTGCCATCGCCTTAATACTGATCAGCCAGAAGACTCCATCCTTGCCTCCCTGGGCGATCAAGTCATCTCCGAGCATTGCTGGCGCAGTGGATCCAACGTCGAGATCGCGCCGGTTCAGCTCGGCATTGTTGGCTGGTGTGTAGTTGCCAATGATCTTGGTGGCATCCGGATTAAGCTCGATTACCGCGTCGCCCCAACTCGTTTTGCCGTCATACGGACCGTTTCCGGTGGCAAAAAATATGTTGCCGCTGGAGTCAATCACCGCTCCTGCTCGCCCCCAGATTGCGGAATCGCTCTCTGGACATGTGTTGGGCATATACAGCGCAGTGCGGTCGCTGCAGAGCGAGTTCCACACATGCTGCAACTGCCCACTTTTTGCATCCAGAACCACTACGTGGCCCTGGTATGGCGGGCGGTCACCAACATAGCCGCCTGTCACCACAATGATGTGTCCGTGAAACTCTTTAAGACCACCCGCGATCTTCTCGCGTAGCGGCATCAGCGTAACCGCGGTGGCCCATAGCGCATGGCCGTCGGAGATTGCCAGCTTCTGCACCGTTCCATCCGGCGCGGCAGTGTAGAGGAATTCATGGTCGGGATCGGCAACCGGGGAGCTGTTAGTGATCTGCGTTGTTCCGTGCAGGGAATCATATTTAGGCGGCGTATATTCCCAAAGAATGGTGCCGTTAGCGGCATCCACGGCAATCGTCTTTCCATAGGTAGTAGTGACGAAAAATACATCATGCTTCGCACCCTTTACCGTGACGCCGTGAAGATAGATAGCAGCGGAATCCACCGTACCATCCAGTGTGACCTGACGCCGCGTCAATTTATCGACATTCGCCGCCGTGATGCCGGTCGCATAGGTTGGTGCGCTGGAACTGGCCAGGTCCCAGCCGAACTGGGGCCAATCGCCCGTCTCGCGCTGCGCCAAGGCACCCATGGTTGTGAATGCAACCAGGAAAAATAGAGGTAGAAAACGCAGGCAGAGGTTCACGCTGCCTTCTGTCAGCTTAGTCATGTGCCCACCTTAGTAGAAAGTATGCCATGTAGTCGATTTCTCATCCACATATTGCGTCGCCCTGATTTTCATCGAGCCCCAAAAGCCCAATCCGTCTTACAGCAATGAGTTGCTGATGCTTCGCAATTTGATCTAGTGTTTGAATCATGTTGGCATTCATTTTCTCGTCCCTGCTCGCGTGTGTCATGGCAATCTTCCTCTCTACGAATGCGGCAGCTCAGAAGTCGCCGAAACGTGACAACCATGCAACGTTGGTGAGCCAGACGAAGTACTCGTGGCAAAAGTTGCAAATGCCTACAGTCGCCCAGGTTTCGACCACATGGAGGAATCCACCGGCGGAATATGGCCCAGAGCCCTACTTTGACATGAGTGGGGCCGTCGATCAGGCAGAGGTGCAACGCGATCTGGATGCTATGAAAGCACTTGGTTTTCGCGCCATCACGCCTCAGGCCGGTGTTAACTTGCCCTTTGAATACCTGTCGCCGGAGTATTTCAAGTTCTTTCAGATGCTAGTGGCGGAAGCAAAGAAGCGCGATATGCGAGTGTGGATCGTCGACGACATCGGGTACCCCAGCGGGTTTGCCGGAGGCAGATTTACGCGCGACAAACCAGAATTATGCATGCAGACGTTGGTGGTGGCTGAGCGGATTGCGGTAGAGGGAGGAAGCACGCTGCATCATGCGGTATCGCAAGACACGGTTGCAGTTACGGCGATTGGGGAGAATCAAACCACCATCGAAGTGCCCGTGATTGGAGGCACGATCGACTGGACAGCTCCTGCCGGCAAATGGCAGGTGAGCATGGTGGAACATCATTTTGATACAGCTCCAACACGTTCCGGGTCGAATCCGAAGTTAGCGACCGAGCCTCGACCCAATACCAACAACGTGCAGGCGAAGGATAAATCCCAGTCGCTTGAGGACTATCTGAATCCGGTGGCAACACAACAGTTCCTTGCGTTCACCCATGAGCAGTATAAGAAGTATGTTGGCGATGAGTTCGGTAAGACGATTCTTGGATTTCGAGGAGATGAACCGGACTACTCCGTCTCCGGCTTGCCATGGACGCAGTCCTTCTTCGATCGCTTTCAACAAGTCAAGGGATATGACATCGCGCCTTATGTGGCCACGTTTCTTCAGCCCAGGGGAACCCAAACTACACCGGAGCAGGCGCGAGCCAGAGCTGACTATTGGGATGTGTTTTCTATCCTATTTGCCGATAGCTTTTTCAAGGTCCAGGCAGACTGGTGCGCGGCCAACCATCTGGAGTATCAGGTTCACCTGAACCACGAGGAGGCTGAGTTAGAACTGACCCAGAGCGAAGGAGATTTCTTTCGCGATATGAAGTCTGTACAGGTTCCGGGCATCGACACAACACGGCATCAGATATGGACTGACACGATCTCCGATTTCCCTCGCCTGGCGTCCTCTGTCTCTCACGTCTATGGCAAACCGAGGGCTTTTACGGAGAGTTTTGCCTCTTACAAGCCGCCGGCCGATGCCACGATGGCTCGATACGTTCTGAACGAACAATTTGTGCGCGGCATTAATTTGGCGGAGTTAATGTACTTTCCTTCGTCCAACGCAGGCGGTCGCCCACGGACGACACTCATGGAGCAGCCAGAACTAGCAACCCTGATGCCGTATGCAGGGCGGATGAGTTATCTGATGTCCATGGGAAGGCCGACTGCATCGGTAGCGCTCTACCTTCCATCCAGTTCCATGTGGCTGAACGATCGCGTAGCCGATACACAGTTTGTCTCGACAGAAAGGTTTCTATCCGAACATCAGATCGACTTCGACATTGTCAGCGAAGATGCCTTGGCCAAGGACCTTGTGTTGGGCAAGGGCGCATTTGTAACCATGAGCGGCAATCAGTACCGAACCGTTATCCTGCCAGCGGTTTCGTTGATTTCACAGGCGGTGCTGGAACGCTTGCGCAGCTTTGCTACCAGCGGGGGACACGTCTTGTACCTGGGAAGGACGCCATCCCTGATTGCGGGAAAGACCATCTTGAATGCGCGAACGCCTGGGCCCGACGAGTTCTCCTGGGCGACGGTGGTCCCTGGCGAGTTGTCACCGACTCCTACTCCTTCCGATAATCCACCGGCCCAGACACCATTGGCCCAGGTAATTCCGCCCACGATGCTACAGGCAATTCTTGATGCGACCCCTATACGAGACGTTGTTTTAGGCCAGCCATCTACGGCATGGCGCATTTTGAAGAGGCGCTGGAAGGATGCGGATGTCTATCTCATCTTCAACGAAGGAGCCGCAGCCTCAAACCATACAGTGCGTTTTATTGGGAGAGGAAAGAAAATGGAAGTGTGGGACCCGCAGACGGGAACCATCGCACCCTTGAGGGCAGTAAAAACAGCAGATGGACTCAGGGTCAATGTGACATTACAGGGTTACGAGTCGCGCGTGTTGGTATTGCGATAGAGTTTTGAGGATTTGTGAATTTATTATTCGAGAGTCACGCAGGATTCGGATATTGAGGTCACATAGCAACTCAATTGTTGCGTTGGCATGGTTACAAACGGCTGCTATTGTATTTCGGAGCATAAAGGGATGATTGGATCGATAGCAGAGGCCAACGATCGCCGTAGCTTATTTCCACCGCATTCTACAACGCATCGTACCCGCAATCTTTGCAACAGGAAATTAATCACAAGTTACGATAGTTCTGTTGCTTTCTGTTATCCCATCCGGTTATATAAATAAATCGTTTGAAAATGGAACACATCTAAATAAGGCTTCAGCCAAAAAAACGTCTGATTTGCGCGACACCCTTCCCTCCCAGCCGGGCCATTGCAGGGTTTAGGAACGATATTGGTTCATCTTCGATCCGTTTGATCGAAGCGGGCCCCCTAACTAATCAACATGCAATGGAGAATGCAGAACATGCTTGACTGCTCCCAGCCAATCCCTGTCCGTTCGTATTTCGCTCAACTCATCCAAGCATATTTCTCAAGATTAGACGGCCAAAGAAAGGCCATGAGCTTGTCCCCGACCGACCAGAACGCGTCGGGGAATGGCGCGGGCGAAGTTGTTCGGGAAGGTGCCTTTGCGCAGCTATTTCAGACGGCGGAATTCGGCGAAATGGGGAAGAAGTGTGTTCGTCTGGCGCTGGCTGGGGCAGCGGCAGGCCTGCTTGTGCTCTCTGGCATGCAGAGTTTGCAGGCGCAGACGGCTAAGCCAGGCGCAAGCGTGACCTTGGTTTACACCCCCGCTGGCGGCGTTGGCTCGGAGGGCGCGGCAATCGATGCCGCAGGAAATGTGTATAGCGGAACCAATTCCGCCGCTGGAATATACAAATCCACATACAGCAATGGCTCCTACACCACGGTGAATATCGGGGCAGGTTTGACGAGCGACTACGTATACGCCCTTGCGATCGACTCCTCCGGCAACATCTATGCGGCGACCGAGGGTACCGGTACCATCATCAAAATAGTACCGGGCAGCGGTGGCACCTATACGGCGACAACGATCATATCGGGTATAACCGGGGGGTCTGGATCGTCTGGTGTTGCTGTAGATGCATACGGCAATATCTACACCAACAACTATGGCAACACGCTCTACAAGTACATCTATTCCGGTGGTACCTACACCCAGCACGTGATTGGCACCGGCTTCAGCCTCACACGAGGTCTCGCGGTGGATAACAATGGAACGATCTACCAGACTGATCAGTCTGCGGGTACGGTCCGTGTCTTTATCCCCTCGGGGCCGGTTCAAACGACAACGACCTATACCGCCGGGACCTCGTTCACAGGACTTTCATCGCCGGCAGGAGTGGCAGTCAAGAATGGCATCGTTTACATCGGAAATAATACGCAACTACTGCAGGAGACGCCGAACGGAAGTGGTGGGTATATCCAATCCGTGGCGGCAAGCGGCTTTGGCGCGCTACGCGGCATCGCACCTGATAACTCAGGGAACATCTTTGTCTCCGATCTAAGCGCCGGAACTCTGCCCGCCGGATTGAAGAAGGTGACCAATGCCCTGCAGGACTTCGGCTCTGTGTCGGTTGGTACTACCTCAACCCAACAGTCGATTGCGTTTGAAGTTGTAACGGCAGGAACTTTGGGAACGCCCCTGGTGTTGACCAAAGGCGCCAGCGGGCTGGACTTCAAGCTGGGCACAGGAAGCACCTGCGTGGGTGCCCTTGCCGCAAACACTGCCTGCGTTGTGAATGTAACCTTTACGCCGCAGTATGCGGGAGAGCGTTTTGGAGCGGTGGAGCTGACCAACAGCAGCGGAGCCGTGATTGCAACCTCGCTGATGCAGGGGAACGGTAGCGGGCCGCAGGTGAGCTATAGCCCAGGCACGATCTCCACCGTAGCGGGCAATGGCACGGCGGGATATAACGGAGACGGCATTGCAGCCACCAGCGCGGAGATGAACGCGGACGACAATGGCCCTGCAATCGATGGAGCGGGCAACCTGTACTTCGCGGACCTGTACAACGGGCGTGTGCGCAAGGTAACGGCGGCTACGGGCATCATCACGACAGTGGCTGGGGGCGGAAGTTCCCCCAGCAGTTGCAGCGGTTCCACAGATGCGGTGGGCGATGGTTGCCTTGCTACCAACGCTGCGGTATCACCTGAATCGGTTGCAATAGACGGCGCGGGCAACCTCTACATTGCCGATGGCGGCAACGAACGCATTCGCGAGGTGACGGCGGCGACGGGCGTGATCAGCACGATCGCGGGCACGGGCACGGCGGGCTATAACGGGGACAATATAGCGGCCACCACGGCGGAGGTAAGTGGCCCATATGAACTGGCGGTGGATGGTTTGGGCAATGTGTTCATCTCGGACACGGGCAACCATCGCATCCGCGAGGTGTCTGCGGCGTCGGGCATCATCACCACAGTGGCGGGCACTGGCACGGCTGGATATAGCGGCGACAACGGCGCGGCCACCAGCGCAGAAATTGGAAATCCACGCGGCATTGCTGTGGATGCGACGGACAATTTGTACATTGCCGACTACAGCAATCAGCGCATCCGGAAGGTTTCGAATACAGGGGTTATCACAACCGTAGCGGGCAACGGTACGGCTGGATATAACGGCGACAACATCGCGGCCACCAGCGCGGAGTTAAACATACCGCTGGGTGTTGCGGTAGATGCCGCTGGTGATCTCTACATAGCGGATGCAGGCAACAACCGCGTTCGCGAGGTGACTGAGGCTACAGGCTTTATCACCACGGTGGCGGGCAATGGCACCGGAGGATATAGCGGCGACAATGGAGCGGCGACCAGTACGGAGTTGTACGGCGACCATACGCTGACGCTCGACAACGCCGGCGACATATACATCTCGGACTCCGGCAACCAACGCATCCGCAAGGTGACGACGACGGCCGCGCCCTTCTCATTCGACAACACATATGTCGATAGCGTGAGCGCGGACAGCCCGAAGACAGAAACGATTACGAACATCGGCAATGCGGCGCTGACCTTTGAAGTGCCCGGTGTGGGCGACAATCCCAGCATTTCATCGGGCTTTACGATCGGAAATAGCTCGACCTGCCCACTGCTCTCAACCATTTCGAGTGCTGGGACTCTGGCTGCTGGCGCATCTTGCACGGACTTGCTTAGCTTTGCGCCTCAGATAGTCGGCACTATCAGCGGATCAACCGTGACGACGGACAATACGCTGAATGTTGCCAATAGCAGCCAGTCGGTGGGATTGAGCGGCACCGCATTGCCGCTGCTGACCAAGACGATCACGTTCCCGCAGCCGACCACGCCGGTTACGGCGGGCAGCTCGGCGACGCTGACGGCTACCACAAGCAATAGCGACCCGGTCACCTACAGCATTACCTCCGGTGCGGCAACCATCAATGGATCGACGATCACGTATACCAATACGGGCACGGTCGTGATTGCGGCGAACTCGGCGCAGACCGCCGACTATGCAGCGGCAGCGACTGTGTCAGACTCGGTTGTGGTGAATGCGGCGCCCAGTTCCTATACTGCTCCGACGGAAAATGTGGGCAGCAGCAGTGGGGCGCAGATCGCGAGTGTGAACTTTACGACTTCCGGCACGCTTGGTGCGATCAATGTGGTAACCAAGGGCGCGCCGAACCTCGACTTTAACTATGTCAGTGGAGGCACTTGCACAGTAGGATCGACTTACACCGCAGGTGAGGTCTGCACTGTGCTGTACAGCTTTACACCTCTATATCCCGGCGCGCGTGAAGGCGCCGTGGTGCTGGAGACCAGCGGCGGATCGGTGCTGGGCACATCCTATCTGGGCGGTACCGGCATTGCTCCGCTTGGCCTGTTTACTACCACCTCGCAGACGCTGAACGTGACAGGCCTGAATGGAGCGCGCGGACTTAGCGCGGATGGCTACGGAAACCTGTATGTGTTGGAGACAGGCAGTGGCAAGGTCGACAAGATTGCGGCGGGTACCAACACCGTCACCACACTGACGACGCTCGGCACGGGTACAGGCGCTACGGCCGTGGATGGAGCGGGCAACCTGTATGTGGGCATCGAGGCGGCCGGCACAATCTACGAGTTGGTCGGCGGCAAACTGCCCGCGATCACTCTGGTGACCGGCACCTGCGGCAACGACGACAACCTGGAGACGGATGGCGCGGGCAACCTGTACTTCAGTTGCTATTCGGGGGGCGCGATCTACAGGGTGAATACGGGCAGCCATACCCTGACGCAACTGCTTGCCGGCGGGGCGGGGCATCGGTTTATTGGCATGGCGGCGGATGCGGCAGGCAACATCTATGCGCCCGACTTCAATAACGCCATTCTGTTTGAACTGCCTTTTGGAGCGAACAGCCTGACCACGCTTGTGACCGGCGGCGCGCTCTCCAATCCGCATGGCGTGGCAGTGGATCCTGCGGGGAACATCTACGTCACCAACATCAACGGAAGCAACATACTGCGCTACGCGGCCGGCACCTATGGCCTGACTGTCCTGCCTGCCGCGGGCCAGCGCGGCATTGCCATCGATGGTGAAGGCGATCTCTATACCTTGACCAGCGACTCCACCATTGCCGAATACACTCGAACTACAGCTCCGGGCCTTACCTTCCCCAATACCCCGGTCGGCACCAGCAGCAACTCGTTGCAGACCGTGGAATTCGAAAATGACGGTAACGCGCCGTTGGCCATTACGAGTTATAGCGCAACGACGAATTTCAATGTGGGCGGAGCGGGCAACACCTGCGCGACCGGCTCGCTTGCGTCGGGTGCAACCTGCTTTGTGGGCGCTGTATTGGCCCCCACCGCGGTTGGCTCTCTCACCGGCACAGCCAGCATTGTCGATAACACACTGAATCTAACCGGAACATCGCAGAACATACCCCTCTCCGGGACCGGCACATTGGGTTCGAAGACGATCACCTTCCCGGCATTGCCGACACCGGTAACGGTCAACAGCACAGCAACGCTGGCGGCAACCGCAAGCAACGGCGACCCTGTCACGTATAGCATCATTTCCGGTACAGCGACGATCAACGGGTCGACGATTACCTATACCAACGTGGGGCCGGTAACGATTGCGGCGAACTCGGTAGCAACCAGCACCTATGCGGCCGCAGCGCAAGTGACGCAGACCATAACGGTCAACCAGATTGCGCAGACGATTTCGTTTACGCCTGCCAGCCCCGTGACGTATGGCGTTTCTCCCATTACGCTGAGTGCGACTGGCGGAGCATCTGGCAATGCCGTCACCTTTAGCATCGTCTCCGGTCCTGGATCGATCACCGGCAATACCCTGACCATTACCGGCGCAGGCACGGTAGTGGTTGCCGCGAACCAGTTGGGCAACACCAACTACTCCGCTGCCCCCCAGGTAACGGCCAGCATTGTGGTGAACAAGGCCACTGCTTCTGTGACTCCGGCTTCGGCCACGAAGATCTATGGCACATCCGACCCGAGCTTTTCGGGAACGCTGACTGGCTTCCTGCCCAGCGATGGAGTAACGGCGACCTATAGCCGCACCGCGGGCGAGACGGTTAGCGGCAGTTATACGATCAGCGCCGTTCTGGCTCCGACGGCAGTGCTGTCGAACTACAACATCACCTACAACACGGTGCCCTTCACCATTACCAAGGCGACCTTGACGGTGACGGTGAACCCTGCGAGCAGCGTCTACGGCGCGGCGTTCCCGGCCTTTAGCGGCACGCTCTCCGGCGTGGTGGCGGGCGACGGTATTACGGCCAGCTACTCGACTATCGCGACCCCGACCTCACCGGCCGGCGGCAGCTACTCGATCACCGCGACGTTGAACGATCCCAACTCGAAGCTGAGCAACTATAACGTCACCAACACACCTGCAACACTGACGATCAACAGGGCTGCGTTGAGCGTGACAGTGAACCCAGCGAGCAGCGTCTACGGCGCGACGTTCCCGGCCTTTAGCGGCACGCTCTCCGGCGTGGTTGCAGGCGACGGTATTACGGCCAGCTACTCGACCACCGCGACCCCGACCTCACCGGCCGGCGGCAGCTACTCGATCACCGCAACGTTGAACGATCCCAACTCGAAGCTGAGCAACTATAACGTCACCAACATTCCGGCGGTGTTGACGATCACCCAGGCTATGAAGACGATTGTCTTCCCGGCACTGGCATCGCCGGTTGCGGTCAACGGCACGGCGACCCTGGCGGCAACGACCAGCAACGGCGACCCGGTCACCTATAGCATCGTATCGGGCGCAGCGAACATAAACGGTACGACGATCACCTTTACCAATGACGGCTCGGTGACCATTGCGGCCTATTCTGCTTCAACCACCAACTATCTGGCGGCAGCAACTGTGACAGATACTGTGGTGGTCAATGCGGCAGCCATTTCTTATGCTGCGCCGACTGAACCCGTTGGCAGCACCACTGCAACGCAGACCGCAACGGTGAACTTCACCGCCGGCGGTACGCTGAGCGCGATCAACGTGCTGACGCAGGGCGCGACCGGGCTTGACTTCAATGTTGTAAGCGGCGGCACCTGTGCCGTAGGTTCGGCCTACACCACGGGCCAGGCCTGCACGGTGCAGTACAGCTTTACTCCGCAAGAGCCGGGAGTGCGGCTTGGTGCAATCACTCTGGTATCGGACAGCGGATCTTTGCTGGGTACTTCCTACCTGGGCGGCACAGGCACGGGGCCGCAGGCCATTTTCAGCAACGGCGGCCAGAGTGTCTTCCAGAACACCTCTGGAACTCTGAATGGGATTACCTCGGATGCCTCCGGCAATGTGTATTACTCGACCTTCGGCACGGGCAACAATGGAGTTTATAAAGTCGCTGCCGGTAATGGAAATACAACCCAGATCGCGTCGGTCTCATTCGGATCGGGGATTGTTGTCGATGGCGCGGGCAATATCTTCTATTCGGACTACGGCGCCAACACCGTCAATGAACTTGTAGGCGGTACCGGAACACCAGTCCTGATCGCAAGCGAGCCGAATCCGGAAGGGCTAGCACTGGATCTTCAGGGGAACCTATACGTAGATGTAGGCGTGAATGTAATTAAACTTTTGGCAGGCAGCTTTGCACCGTCCACGACGTATGGAACGGGCCTGGCCCATGCGCAAAGCGTTGCGGTAGACGCTGCGGGCAATGTATACATCACGGACCGGGATGGGGCACAAGCAGTGGTGGTCACGCCGGACGGGCTGACGCAAACCCCGATTGCAACGGGAATAAGCACTCCAGCTGGTATCACGCTGGATGCTGCCGGAAACATCTACGTTGCCGTAATTGGCGGCGCGGAAGTGGAAGAGTACGCGGCCGGGACTTACACTCCGACCACTCTGGGCTCCTTTACGCAACCGGCCTTCGTCGCGCTCGATCCCAGCGGCAATATACTGGTCATAGACCGCGGTGCCAACGCTATCGAGAAGCTGACCAGGGCTACGCCTGCTCTGCTGAGCTTCGCCACAACGCCGGAGGGTTCGACCAGCAGCGACAGCCCGCAGACGTTGACCCTGGGCAACAATGGCAACGCTCCGCTAGTGCTGAGCGGCTTGTCGACGGCAACGACCAGCTTCACGCTGAGCGGATCTTCGACCTGCACCTCCAGCACGAACCTGGCAAGCAACGGCTCATGCACCATCGGCGTGAACTTTGCGCCGACGGTTCCCGGCAGTCCGTTGACCGATGCCGTAACAATCACGGACAACAACCTGAATGTTGCAGGTGCTGCGCAGACGGCACAGCTGAGCGGTACAGGCACGCAGCAGACAGCGACCATAACGGTTGCACCGGCAAGCATCAGCTACACCACAACTCCAACCACGCTGTCTGCGACGGTTGCATATCTTGGCGCGACTGCACCGAGTGGAGCAGTGAGCTTCACCATCGATGGCGGCAGTGCTATACCGGCATCCTGCACAGGAACTTCTTCGCCGCTGACCTGCACGGCCAGCTATGCGACAGGAATATTGTCTGCGACAGCGCACACGATTACCGCGACGCTTGCGGCTGACACTGACTTCGCCATCGCATCTGGATCGGCGGCGCTCACCGTAACTCCGATTGCGCCGACCATTACGTTTACGATTCCCAACCATACCTACGGCGATGCGCCGGTTATTCTTGCGGCAACGTCGAACTCCGGCGCGGCCATTACCTACTCGGTGGTGAGTGGACCTGCGACTGTGACGGGATCGACGCTGAGCATCACCGGAGCGGGCCCGGTGACGGTGCAGGCTGCGCAGATTGCGGCCGGCAACTATATTGCCGGTTCGCAGAACGCGAGCTTTACGGCTGCGCAACTGGCTCTCACCGCGGCTGTCGTCGGCAATCCGACGAAGACCTACGACGGGACCACCAGCGCGACACTCACTTCGGCCAACTACCAACTGACACCGCTGGTGGGCACCGATGCCATTACGGTAACGCAGCCCACAGGTGTATATGCATCCGCGACTGCAGGACCAGAAGGAGTTACCGCGGCACTGTCTGCGGCGAACTATAGCGCTGTCTCCGGGCTGCTATCGAATTACATTCTGCCTGCTGTAGCAACCGGTCCAGGCACCATCACCCAGGCGACGGCTTCAGTGACTCCGAACGCTGCTACTAAGATCTACGGCACAGGGGACCCAAGCTTTTCGGGCATGTTGAACGGCTTCGTTGCGACGGACGGAGTAACGGCCACCTATAGCCGCACGGCGGGCGAGCAGGTGGTTGGCTCACCATACAGTATCTCCGCTGTGCTTGTGCCGTCGGCTGTGCTGGCGAACTACAACATCACTTACAACACCGCGGCGTTTACGATCACACCGGCGTCGGCTTCTGTGACTCCGGCGGCTGCAACCAAGACCTACGGCACAGTCGACCCGCCACTGACCGGCACCCTCTCCGGCTTCCTGGCGGCTGACAATGTGACGGCTATCTATAGCCGCACGGCGGGTGAGCAGGTGGTTGGCTTACCATACAGCATCAGTGCTGTCCTGAGCCCGAACGCTGTGTTGTCGAACTACAACATCACCTACAACACCGCAGCGTTTACAATCACGCCAGCGTCGGCTTCCGTGACTCCTGCGTTCGCTACCAAGATCTACGGCACAATCGACCCAACCCTAACCGGCACACTTTCCGGCTTCCTGGCTGCGGACAACGTGACGGCCACCTATAGTCGCACGGCGGGTGTGAATGTCGGCAATTACTCGACCAGCGCCGTACTGAGTCCGACGGGTGTTCTAGGGAATTACAACATTACCTACAACACTGCAGCGTTTACGATTACACCGGCGAAGCTAAGCGCAACGATCATTGGTACGCCAACGAAGAGTTACGACGGCACAACGACGGCGTCGCTGAGCGCGGCCAACTACCAGTTGAACGGTGTGGTGGCCGGTGATTTATTCCTGGTAAACCAGCCAGCGGGCGCGTATGCGGCAGCCACTGCGGGACCTGAATCTGTGACGGCATTACTGGGCGCGTCGAACTTTAGCGCGGTCAACGGGCTGCTGACGAATTACATCCTGCCCTCGTCGGCAACCGGCCCAGGAACCATCACCAAGGCTGTTACCAGCTCAACCATTACGTGGAACACACCGTCAGCTATCACATACGGAACTGCACTCAGTACAGCGCAACTTAATGCAAGCTCAACCGTTGCGGGCAGCTTCAGCTATACACCGCCGGCTACCACGGTACTCGGCGCTGGCACGCAGACGCTGAATGCAGTCTTTACTCCCACTGACACAACGGATTACCTGAGTGGAAGCGTATCTGTCACGCTACAGGTGAACCCAGCGACACCCACCATTACATGGACGACACCGGCTCCGATCACCTATGGAACTGCGCTGAACGGGACGCAGTTGAACGCGACGGCTTCGGTTGCAGGAACGTTCAGCTATAGTCCGGCCTCGGGTGTTCTGACGGCTGGTTCGCACACACTATCGGTGACGTTTACGCCGACGGATGGGACCGACTACACGACTGCCAGTTTGACTGTGACGTTGCAGGTCAACCAGGCTACGCCGACGATCATATGGGCGACACCGGCATCGTTCGCATATGGCACGGCGCTGAACGGAACGCAACTGAACGCGACGGCCTCTGTGGCTGGAACGTTCAGCTATATCCCGGCCTCTGGGACCGTGTTGACAGCAGGATCGCATCTTCTGTCGGTGACGTTCACTCCGACGGATGGGGTGGATTACACCACTGCATCCGCAGTGGTAACACAGGTGGTGACACAGGTTACGCCGACCATCAACTGGGCTAACCCAAGCACCATCTCGTATGGAACCCATCTGAGCGGGACGCAACTGAATGCAAGCGCGTCCGTGGCGGGCAGCTTCAGCTATAACCCAGTGATGGGGAGCGTGTTGACGGCTGGGCCGCATGTATTGACGGCGACATTCACGCCCAACGATACAACTGACTACACCACAGCGACGACAACCGTAAATATAACGATTACGCCGATTGCACTCACTGTCACTGCTGGTAGTCCGACGATGATCTACGGCAGCACGTTGCCAACGATTGCGCCCAGCTACAGCGGCTTTATAGCGGGCGATAGCGCGTCGAACCTGACGACACAGCCCAACTGCACTACTACGGCAACCAGCACCAGTAATGTAGGAAGCTATCCGACAAGCTGCGCGAGTGCGGTGGATGCGAATTATGTCATCAGCTACAAGCCCGGCATACTGAGCATCACGCCGGCGGTGCTTACCGTCGCTGCTAATAAGTTGAGCTTTGCCTACGGCGGCGGTGACGGCGACAACGACGAAGATGAAGTGACTAACCCGATGACATATACCATCACGGGCTTTGCCCCTGGCCAGACTGCTGTTACCGATCTTACAGGCAAGCCGTCGGAGACCAGTAACACACCCGAGGGCGGGCCAGTCGGCAGCTACACCATCACCATGTCAGCGGGAAGCCTGAAGCTGAAGCCGGCTTATAGCAGTGACTACACCATCAGTTATGTCTCAGCGCCGCTCGTTATCACACCAGCGGTACTCACAGTAACTGCCACTAGTCAGAGCGATGTGTATGGCACGGTGGATACAGATAACTGCGGTCATCCGGAGCGCCATCTGAACTACACAATCAACGGATTCGCCTATAACCAGAACCAGTATCAGGTGCTCAACGGCTCTCCCACGGTGTCCACTACAGCTACCACGAAGAGCGGCGTAGGGACTTACCCGATCACGATTACCCAGGGCAGTTTGACGCTGAATCGGAACTACGCAAACGACTACACGCTGGTATTCGTTAATGGCACGCTAACGGTGACGCCTGCCAAGTTGTATGTAGTGGCCAATTCGTATAATCGTCAGATCAATACGGCTAACCCGGCCTTTGCCTATACGATTAACGGCTTCGTCAACGGCGACACGCAGAGCGGCGCGACAACAGGCGCACCGGCGTGCTGCACCACTACTGCTGTTACCGGCAGCCCAGCAGGCGTCTACCCCATTACGATCGCTGCTGGGAGCCTTGCGGCCAGGAACGGCAACTACACGCTAAACTTAATCAATGGTGTACTGATCGTCTATAACCCCAGGGATAGGAATGATCCGCACTGTGACGGGTACGGAAACTTCCGTGCAAATCAACAGTTCGACCACGATAACTGGCCAGACAGTTCAAGTTTCAACTTCTACTGGGGCAACGGCGGTGGTGGACCCAATATCAATAACTGGTTCTGGTAATCGGGATCGATAACTGCATCTGAATTCATACAGGACCTACGCCTTTATTTGGGGCTTAGGTCCTGAATCGTTCATCGCTCTGCATTTACTATTCAACATATTTATAACCCGCCCCTATGCGCTGCTTAGCTGGCTGTCAAAATGATCGGCGGTCATTTACGGCCATAGTTGTTGTGATACTTTGTACCCACCACGATTGAGGGACAGACAAGGGTTGCCGCTTGTGCTTCAATCAACTAGGAAGCTGCGCCTTTAATGGATTGCAATGGCGAGGAGACCTGGTGGACAAGGTCCTATATCTATCGGGTACAACCCGGGGCGGTGCGTTGGAGGGGATTGGACGCGCGTTTGCCCCGGCTCTTAAAGAGATGGAACTAGAGTTGTTGGAGATCAGTCTGCTTGATCTCGCTCCATTGCTACCGTTGTTACAAAGCTCAGAGGCATTGAAGATTCGCTTTGTTCTGACGTGGGCTGGTATGGGGATGGACATTTCCGCACAGATAAACGGTCAAAATATTAATGTTTGGCAGGAACTAGGTATTCCGCTGATTACATTGCATGGCGACTCTCCCTGTTACTTTTTCGATCGACATCGAGTGCTGGGCAATCGGTTTATCTCACTTTACGGATTTACGGAGCATAGCGATCTGCGAAGGAATTTGCCATATAGGAATGGTCCAATAGGAACCGTTCCTCCGATCCTGCTTGACGATATTGCCTTGGATAATCTTGACGTTCAGGCAAAGCGAGATGGAACTCTTTTGTTCTTGAAGAATGGAAGGGACCCGGCTGCGGTACGGCAGATGTGGATGGCCGGCGTAGATCTACCGATTCGGCAAGCGCTCTTCGAACTTGCCGATGAGATGGAACAACATCTTGATAGTGCGACGCATGATCGAATCGACGATGCTGTGATGCATTATTTCAGCCAGCGCGACTTCGACATTGAACAACTGTTGAACCTGCGTCTCTTCTTCCTTGCGCAAATCGACGATTATGTCAGGGCGCTGAAGTGTACCCGTATTGCCGAATGGTTGATGGATTTTCCTGTTGAGATCCGAGGAAACAATTGGGGGCACCTAGACTTTAATGGAAATAGGGCAACCTGTATTGACGACTGTAATTTTGTGGATTCGATCAGACTCATCCGTGAATCCCTTGGTATGATCGATATTTCTCCCAACACAGTCTCGTTACCTCACGATCGGGTGGTGCGATCCTATGGAGCGCATACTTTGTGCCTGACCAACAGCGGCCAGCGATTTATGGATGATTTGCCCTGCAAGGACGAATTTACGTTTTCCTTCGACAAAGAGAGCTTTCAATCGCGAGTCGCAGGTCTGCTTGCAAACAAGGCTGCCACAGTTGATCGGGGTATTGCAGTGAGCGAGGCATTCAAGAAGTTGCATCCGCCGAGGCAAGCTTTTGAGCAGATGCTGCAATATGCTGAATATGCTCGATTGGATCAGGCGAAGACGCGTCTTCCAGGATTTCAAGATTATTTTATGTGGCCACCCCAGGCATAACGGAACGGTCCTTCCAGCTACTCTCACTGGAACTCCATCTCGAGGGCAAGTATGTGGTTCAACGCACTAGGTGTAACCTATAGCACCCGTGTCACGTATTAATCGCAACAGTGCCTTCTGCGAGTCGAGAGAGCGCGAGGGATGGCATTGCGACGGACATCGCGCGAAGATCCAGTTCAAGCTGCTCCACAACTTCGTCCCATCGTCCGATGGCGGATTGTCGGAAGAGACGCATCGTGGGATACCAGGGAGAATCGGAACGGTCTCGCAGCCATCTCCAGTCGCCAACATAAGGTAGGAGTAACCATACCGGTTTACCCATCGCACCCGCGAGATGGGCGACTGCTGTGTCAACGCAGATAACCAGGTCGAGATTGTCGAGAATCGCCGCAGTGTGCGAGAAGTCTTTAATGTTATGGCTTAGATCGACTATACGCAGTGGACTTGTAATCAGTTCCTTGGTTGCTGTGCCCATTTGTAGCGAATAACAAGTGACATTTTGCAGTTGAGTTACTTTGGCAAAATACTGCAATGGGATGGAGCGCTGCTTATCGCGTGTGTGGGTTGGATTGCCGGCCCACACCAGACCGACGCGTAGGCCGTGTGCAGGAATATATTGCGCCCATGCATCTGTCTCACTTGGGTCGGCCTGCAGATAAGGAACCAATCGAGGAATGCTGGTAAGGTCGGTGCGAAATGCTAGAGGCAGACTCAGCAGGGGGCACTGCCATTCGACGTCCGCTCCATGATCAGACTCTGTTGAGACGACCGTGATTGCAGGGTCGATCAAACTGAACAGCCGGACCAGAGAAGGCTGAACCCTTAGCACGACGTTCGCTCCGAGTGCGGCAACCATGGGAGCGTATCGGACGAACTGAAGAGTGTCTCCTAGTCCCTGCTCGCTATAGAGAAGAATTCGTGACCCGCCGATATCTTCACCGCGCCACTGTTGCTGAAGTCGACTTGGCCGTAGGTTGCGGAACTGTGGTGTGCCCCATCTTGCCTCATATCCTTGCCAGCCTACAGCAAAGTTACCAGCCATGAGGTGCTGAAGACTGAGAGAGAATTGCGCCAACTGTGAGTCCGGATGCGAGGTGAGTGCGAGCTGATAGCATCGGATTGCACTGTCTCTATCGCCTGAAGTTTCGAAGTGTGTGCCGAGGTTGCAAAGAGTAAGAGCGTGGGTTGGATCCAGCGTCAGAGCATTGCGGAATGACTCCAACGCATCTGCGGTGTTGCCACGTTTTATCAAAGCACTTGCCAGGTTGCAGTGCGCATCGACATTTTTGGGATTGAGTGCAATGGAGCGTCTCAACAGTCCCTCTGCAGTCAACGGGTCATCCATATCTACACAAAGAGAACCAAGATTGCTAAGGGCTTCAGGAAAGTCGGGTCTGATTTTGATGGCACTTACATATGCTTGCGCGGCCTGGATGACCTCTCCAAGAGTTTGAAGAACAACTCCGAGCGAGTAGTATGCGGCTGTCTCTTCCGGTTTGATAAGTATGGCTTTACGGTATGATTCTGCGGCATCGGCTAACAGGCCAGTTTGAAATAACACTGTTGCCAGGTTGAAATGAAACTCGAAGCAACTAGATTCAAGCTCGATGGCTCTTCTATAGCAGATAGCTGCTTTCGTAAGGTCTGCTTTTCTTTGGTAAAGGCGACCAAGATCATAGTGTGCTTCGGCTGAGTCAGGGGTGAGGTTCAGAAGAGCTTCATACAGGGTAATGGCCTCAGTAGGATCCATCTCTTCGCTTGTCGCAAAGGCGTATCGCTGCACAGCAGCTAGATTTTGGGGATCCAGAGCAATGGCGGACCTATAGCTTAGCCTGGCTTCACTTTGCTTTCCGAGCAGTTCGCGAGTATAGCCGAGATTAAAATGAAAGCTGGAAACGGAGGAGCGGCTTTGAATCGCCTGTGTCAATAGATGCTCAGAAGTGGCCAGATCACCCCGTTCGCGTGCGATCACTCCGGATAAGTGCAACGCATCCGCATGAGCGGGCTGCAACCTGAGAATGGCCGCATAGCAGATCGATGCTTGGTCGAGTCTGCCTGCGCGATGATGTTCGAGCCCATAATTGAGAGTCTCGCCGACCCGTCGGGTTGAAAGCGCTGAGCGATGCTTTGCCATATGTGTGCGTCATGGGTGCTACGTGATTCTACAGTTGCAGGCCAATTCGTTAGCGCAGGATGAGAAACAGCGATGATGCGAAACGACGTGAATCCTATGCATATATAGCAGCACGTTGGTCGCCACATGAAGCGTAAAGCTAATCGAATATCGATGTAAGCCTACGACATTTGTGTCATGCATAGCCAACTGTTGCTAGCAGCCACCCAGATATCCCGGAGGATACCTAAGTGGCGGCGTTGCTCTTCACAGATATGGGGCGTATACTTTCGACGAACTAGAGTCAGGTCTCCGATGTGGATTCCTGGCGAGTTGGACAATCCCAGTGGATTTCCGACGGCTATCTCAGTGAGCGATATCACAACTTGGCATGCGGGTAAGACCATAGATATTTCGATATGGGCAGCTACCAGACAGCTTTTACCGCTTGGGCTGCGGTCGCGGCTGGCACCGGATGTAGTAGCCGAGGCGGACATGGTGGGCTGCTGCGCCTGCGTTGCCGGGGCTTCTGGGCGTAGTTAAGTTGGTGGCCTACCAGGGAGAGTGTGGTTTATCGTTGATAGACCGCGCATCTGCTACGACAGGTTTCTATATTCAGTTATGAAAGGTGTAACGATCCTATGTCTACCCGGAAAGTCACTCGCCGTGAATTTGTTGGCGCCTCCAGCTTTCTAGCACTGGGACTGCCCGTCGTACTGGGTCGCGGCTATCCATTGTTGGCCGCACCCACGGTGACAGGGGCAACTTATGTTCCTCCTGTATCCCCGCGTACTACGTTGAATTTCAATCTGGATTGGAGATTCATGCGCGAGGACGTTTCTGGTGCCGAGGCCTCGGGGTTTGACGACAGCAAGTGGAGCGCGGTTGCCACGCCGCACAGTTTCAACGATGTGGACAGCTTCCGCATGCTGATCTCGCACGGCGGAGGTGACTCGGGAACATACAAGGGGCTGTCGTGGTATCGCAAGCACTTTAAGCTGCCTGCCGCACTGGTTGGGAACCGGGTGTTCCTGGAGTTCGAGGGCATACGCCAGGCTGGCGACATCTATCTGAACGGGAAACAAGTAGGTCTGTATGAGAATGGGATTACGGCATACGGAATCGACATTACGGATGGGTTGCAGTTTGGAGCGAAAGAGAACGTGCTCGCGGTGAAGGTGGACAATACGACAACGTACAAGGAGCGCGCGTTTTGCACCACCAACCCAAAGAGCGCGGACGGCTCTACTTGTGCAGCGACCGGATACGAGTGGAATGCGAACGACTTTAACCCGGACCATGGAGGCATCAACCGGCACGTGTGGCTGCATGTGGTGGGTAAAATCCATCAAACGCTACCGCTGTATTACGGTTTGGAAAGCCAGGGTGTCTACATCCATGCCACAAACTTCGACATCGCGAATAAAACCACGGATGTAACGGTGGATGCCGAAGTACACAACATGTCGGGCGACCGCGCGACGGTGGGACTGTCGGTTGTAATCGTCGATAGCAATGGCCGAGTTTGCACGCAGTTCGATGGCGATCCGTTGGATATGGTGGATGGCGAGAAGAGTGTGATGTCCGCGGGAGGGACGCTGAAGGATGCGCGATTCTGGAGCATCGATGACCCGTATCTTTACGATGTGTATACGATCCTGAAGATGGACGGGAAAGTAGTGGACGTCAACCGGCTGGAGACGGGCTTCCGCAAGGTAGAGTTTAAGGGCGGCGCTGGAACCGGCGGCATTTATATCAACGACAAGTTTGTTTACTTGAAGGGTTTTTCGCAGCGATCTGCAAACGAGTGGGCAGGCGTTGGCGCTGGGTATCCCGACTGGATGCACGACTACACGGCGAAATTGATCCGCGAGTGCCACGGCAACTACATGCGCTGGATGCATATTTCACCGACCAAGGCAGATGCCGATTCGTTTGCACGGTTTGGGATTGTGCAGACGTGTCCGGCGGGCGACAAGGAGCGCGATGTTACCGGTCGCCAATGGGACCAGCGCGTGGAAGTGATGCGCGATTCCATTATTTACTTTCGCAATAATCCCAGCATTCTATTCTGGGAGGCGGGCAATACTGTGATTGCGCCGGACCAGATGCAGCAGATGGTAGACCTGAAGAAACAGTGGGACCCTGATGGCGGGCGCGTCATTGGTACGCGTGGTGACAGCAACAATGCGGCCAACACGGCGACCACACCGATTGCGGAGTACTACGGCGTGATGATGGCTCAGGACCGAGGCGTAGAGACCTTAGCCGGGCCGACGGCGATGTTTCGAGCCTACTCCGCCGAGAGGCGCGACCGTGCGCCGATTGTGGAGACGGAGGACCTGCGCGATGAAGGTGCACGACGCTATTGGGACAACTACTCGCCGCCGTATTACGGCTTCAAGAAGGGGCCGAACGATACCTACCAGTACACGTCGGAGAGCTTTACCCTGCAGGCGGTCAAACGCTATCGGGACTATTGGGAGAATCGCATCTCCAATACCGATCCAGAGCACGCGCGGTGGTCGGGCTATTGCTCGATCTACTTCACCGATGAGGACGCCGATGGGCGGCAGGATTCGAGTGAGGTTGCGCGTGTCAGTGGTAAGGTTGACGCGATGCGTCTGCCGAAGGATATCTACTACGCGTATCGGGTGATGCAGAACGAGCAGCCTGACCTGCATATTCTGGGCCACTGGAGCTATCCGGGGACGCAGCCCGATGGGACGAAGACAGTGAAGACGGTCTACGTGATTGCGAACACGGAGTCGGTGGAGCTGTTTGTAAATGGCAAATCATTAGGCGTGAATACGAAGCCCGACAATGGATGGACCTTCTCGTTTCCCGCGGTTGAGTTTGCCCCGGGCAGCATTAAGGCTATCGGAAAAAACGCAGGTAAGGTGGTGGTACAGCAGGAGCTGACTACGGCCGGGCCGGCGGTAGCGATCAAGATGACGCCAATCGTGGGACCCAAGGGACTGCAGGCCGATGGCGAAGACGTTGCGTTGATCGACGTTGAGGTAGTTGACGCGAAGGGCCAGCGTTGCCCCACCGACGACGCGCGGGTGGATTTTTCCTGCACCGGTCCTGGCATCTGGCGTGGCGGCTACAACAGCGGAAAATTGAACTCGACCAACAACCTGTACCTGAACACCGAGTGCGGGATTAATCGCGTTGCGGTGCGCTCCACGATGGTTCGCAGCACCGAACTGTCGCCGAAGCCAATTGTGGTGACAGCAACCCGCGATGGCCTGAAGACGGCGAGCTTGCAGATTGTGCCCGTTCGCGTGTCCGAGAGCGACGGCATTGCTACATCTATGCCGCAGCATCTGATGATTACGTCGTAACATTCAGAAGAAACTAAGCGATATAAGGCAAAAAAATACGGGAATAATTGCAATTATTCAAGATAATGACTACTGTTTGATCCTGTAATGAAGACCGTCTTCTCAAACCCTCATATTAAGGCTGCGCCATCCATGGAATGGGCAGAAACAATAGGATCTATGCGGACCAACTGGATACTCCACGCTCGTCATGTGAGATTGCGATGCCAGGATAACTATGCATCTGGGACTCTTGCGGTTCGACCAGAGCGGATGAGGCACGGAGTTCCAGATCCTGCCATGTTCCTCGAATAGACAGGATCACACCCATCTGTTGTTCCAATACCTCTACTGAGTTTCTTGCTTGAGCTTCGATTAATTTAACCCTCAGGTTCGAGTAGAATGCGATCAGTTTATTAGCGAGTTCTCCTCCGCTCTCTCGATCGATCCAGTCTTCCAGATAGCCGATCACTAGCAATGCGTGGTTCAGTTCATGACACCGCCTTTGGATGTCGTTACTACGTTGTGCGTCAATGGCGCGCCGCAGATTTCCCACCAGTGTGTCGTAAAGTGCGATCAACAAGCCGAAACCGCTGGCACCTTCTACTGCGGTTCTCCGATAAGCTAGTTCCGTTGGATTCATTTCTTTCTCCGGATAAAGCATGTTTCTGAACGCCGCGACCTGCGGAATCCTCTGTGACGCGGTTATCCTTGCGAGAGATCATGCTGCATCTTCCGCTCCGAGTACATCTAGCGAACTTGCTCTAGCCCCCCGATTTATTGTTAAGACCAAGTTCTGTGTTGATCTGCTGCATCTGTTGCGGCAACTGTTGCAGCAGAATCTCTGCCTGGCTATATTGGGCTTTCAACCGGGCTGTCAGAGGCACAATGTAGTTGGTCTGGAAGTTGCTGATGTTGGTCTGTAGCCCTGAGTAGTCGGTGCTGATGCTTTGCAGATCCACCGTGAAGGCGCCATTCGCCGGGCTGGTAAAGCTGGTCAGTTGTTGATCCAGAGAATTGGCAAAGCCATTGAGGGCAGCTCCCTGAAAGAAGTTTTGTACATCATTAAAGTTGTTTTGCAGGGTACTATTCAGCGCAGCAGTATTCACGGACAGCGTGCCGTCCTTATTCACCGAGATGCCTAACGAGGTCAGGTTGGATACGGTGGTAGTGCCTGAAGCAGGTGTATAGGTGTAGCCCAAAGCTTCCTGGAGCGTGCTCTGTAGACTGCGCACCATAGAGTCGCTTGCAAGTACCCCTTCGCTGGATCCATTAAAGGTGAATTGTGTGTTTACATCTCCGATGGCTTTGTTGTAGTCAGACACAAACTGGCTGATGGCCGTCGATGCCTGTGTAGTATCAGGTGCGATCGTGAGACTCACATTGGTTCCAGGGCTGGCGTTCAGCAAATTGAGAGTGATGCCTGGTAAAGCTCCCGTGACTGTATTGGATGTGCTGGAGAGAGTGATGCCATCGACGGTGACAGATGCGTTGGCACCGTTGACTGCTTGGGTAAAGCCGAGACCACCGCTGCCTGCGGTTACCGTGAAGTTGGCAGCGCTGCCTGAGGTGTTGCTAACGACGGCAAGACGTGAGCCGTTTGCGTCGGTGATGACGTTAGCGGTGACGCCAAGATTGTCACTATTGATGGTGTTGGCAACATCGGTAAGGGTGCTGGTGCCTGTTCCAGTGGAGATGGTGGTAGGGTTGCCGCTGGCATCCGTAATAGTGAAGCTGCCGGCGGCCAGGGGAGTGGTGGCGCTGGCGACCGTGCTCGATGCCCAGGAGGCGGTGGCGGCCAGACTGCCGACTACGACTATGTGATTGCCTACCGCGGCTCCAGACGCCGCGGATGCGGAGACGATTGCGGAGTTGGAGGAACTTACGATTCTTGCGGATAAAGGGCCGGTTAGGTTGTTGAGAGACTGCATGTCGTTATCAAGATTGGTTGCGTCGGTCTGTAACTGGTTCAAGGCGGTTGTCTGGCTTTGCAGGGTGGCTTCCTGGTTCTGCCAGTTCGTCTCGGGCGCCTGCGCGGCGGTGACAGCGGCATTCACGGCGGCGGTTATATCTATGCCCGCGGAAGATGCACCCGTGGCGGCTTGTAGTATCTGGCTGAGATCGATGCTGGAAGAGGAAGACGTCGATCCCAACAGCGTATTCAATGCGGAGACTGAGCTCATAAGATTTCGCCTATTTCTGTATTGGAACCGTGGCAAGTGATTACGATCACGGTTTCCATCAATTTCATGCGCAAGACATTATCGGCACATTCGGCTGCGGCGTACAGCATGAGAAAAAAAGGGGTGGCGCTCTAAAGCGCCACCCCTAGGGTACAAGCAACTTAGTTTACTGGAGAAGCTTGAGAACAGCCTGCTCCGCCTGGTTGGACTGTGACAGGGCTGCCATACCGGTCTGCTCAAGGACGTTGTACTGCGTCATCTTTGCAACCGTTGTACCGATATCAGCGTTTTGAACGTTGTTCTGCGCATTGGTCAGGTTTGTGACCTCTGTGTTTTGCACGTTGGTATCCGCAGTCAACTGGTTGACGGAAGCGCCTATGGTACCGCGGCTTGCGGCAACCGTGTTGATCGCAGCTGTAATAGCGGTCAGCGCGGTGGAGGCACTTGCAGTGGAGGTCAGGACGGTCGCATTCAGGGCCAGGGTTGTGGACGAGAGCGCTCCGGTTGTGGTCGAGGTCGTTGTGGTGCCACCGGACGTACCATCACTCGTGAACGTGGTGATAGGAGTAGCGCTGAAGACGGCTGTACCATTGAAGTTGGTGGTTGAACCGATCTGAGTGATTTCAGTCAGGATCGACTGATACGCGGTGTTCGCAGCCGTACTCTGCGCGGCAGTGAGCTGACCGTTGGCGGCTTCCGTTGCCAGGGAGACTGCCTGGTTGAGCAGCGAGGTGACCTGCGAGAGGGCCCCATCTGCCGTCTGCAGTAGGCCAACGCCATTGGAAGCGTTCTGGCTGGACTGGGTGAGTGCAGAGATGTTGGCGCCCAAACCGGCAGCCACTGAGAGGCCAGCCGCATCGTCCGCGCCGGAGTTGATCTTCAAGCCGGTGGACAACTGCGTCAGGGTGTTCTGCAGCGATGCCTGTGTGGAAGAGAGTGCATCTTCAGCATGCAGCTGGGAAATACTATTCAGGACACTGATCATTGTTATTGCTCCTTGTATCGAATTCCGCCTGCACCGAACTAGTTCCGACTACAGCACAGTCCGGAGTTGCTACTTGGAGCAGGTGGTTTATTATTACGGGCAATCTATCGGCGGGTCGTTCCGTGGATTCTAGTGTGTGGCGAAAAAACATTACGAATATAAAATCTTTCGTGTTAGTAAATGCGACCTAAGTGCTATGCAGGAATTTATGCCACAAGAAATGTTTAAATCATTCATCGCACCAAAGACTGTTGCGTGCGCTGCATAAGCGAATACGTAATTACAGGGGGATATCAAGCCAACAATATGGGATTTAAAAATAATCAAAATAAATAATAGAAATGGATAAACATCATGCGAAATATTCATACATGTAACATGTACAGGTTATGAATAGGCATCGCCTGATGATGCGTCTCACTCTATATCGTCATAAAGCAAGCGTATGACGTAAGGCGGCGATTAGCTGCCAGAATACTTGGTTTAAGACATATACTTTGACTTTGTGAACGCATCTATGGAGTAACATGGCGAGGGGGAGTGGCAGATACCACTACAAGATCGACGCGTCGGTTCATTCGGCGTCCTTCTGGTGTTGTATTGTCGGCGACCGGCCGGTACTGTCCATAGCCAACAACTGATAGCTTAGTCGGATCGAAGCCGGAATTATCCACTAGCAACTGCAACACGGCCATTGCGCGGGCAGTGGATAATTCCCAATTCGATTGAAATTCAGTGGTATGGATTGGTTGATCGTCAGAATTACCTTCCACGCGTAGTTCCATTTTGTGTTGAGCAAGAACCTTCGCGATCCGCTCGATTTTATCTGCGGCCCCGGGTAATAGCTCCGCCTTTCCGCTATCGAAAAACCCAAGTTCATTCAGGCTGACCACAAAGCCCTCGGGGGTTACTCGCATCACGACTTCATGATCCTTAAGCTCCTCGCCGACAGACGACTCAAGCTGCTGCCGAAGCTGCGTCACATTGAGGGACGACTGGATCAATGCGTCGTCGTTCTCAATCTCGGTGCTTTGTGACTGCGCGGATTGTGACGGATCCAAGGATTGATTGGGATAGGCAACACCGCTGCTGCCCTGGCCTGCGGAAAATGCGCCCATCTGTTGGAATCCGATATGAATGGCATGAGAGAGTTTTATCATTGTCTGTTTGTCACTAAATGAAGATGCAAACAGCACAACAAAAAATGCGAACAACAACGTGATGAAATCAGAATAGGATAGGAGCCAGCGATCTCTATTCACTGGCTCCTCAGAGTGTCTCTGTCTCGTAGGTCTCATCGGGAAGCTACTTTCAGCGGAACACGTCGCGTAGGAGCAGCCATATAACTCCTAAGTTGCAGTTCAAGAGCGCGTGGATTTACCTCCTCGATAATCGAGAGGACTGCCTCCAGAGTCATTTCCTGGATGATCTGTCGCTCGCGCTGACGGATTCTTAGTTTTCCAGCCCATGGTAAAAAAAGTAGATTTGCTGAGGCTACGCCATATATGGTTGCCACGAAAGCAACCGCAATCCCCTTGCCGACCTCATTAATATCTTGCAGGTGTTGCATGACCTGGATCAGCCCCAGCACTGCGCCGATGATCCCTATAGTTGGGGCAAACCCTCCAGCAGCTTCAAATACCTTAGGTACGCGCTCCTCTTTTTCGCCAAGATAGTCAATCTGCAGTTCCATCATTTTGCGCAGGTCGGTAGCATTTACGCCGTCGATCGCGAGCATAAGGCTTTCTTTTAGAAATGGATCTTGAATCTTGGTGAGCTCTGTATCGAGCGAGAGTATCCCATCTCTTCGGGCCTTATAGGCGTAGCGCAACAGATTCTGTACTAGGGAGTCTGACTCCGGTTCAGCATTAAAGAAGACGTATTTGAGATGACGGAGTGCCTGCAGCACAATCTTGAGAGGAAACTGCACCATCACGGCGCCAAAAGTCCCACCGATGACGATTAAGGCTGCAGTAGGCTGCAATACCTGAGCCAGCTTGCCCCCATCGAGCATCAATCCGACAATGATTCCGGTCAGAGCGAGGGCTATGCCTCCAAGCGTGCTCTTATCTACATTCATCTTTCTCAAGTCCAATCATTGTTGCGCAAACAAAATTTGGTTTAACCGGTCAAAGGCGCTAAGCAGCTCAACATGCATACCTCTTGGTCTACAGCCTCGGGCCCTCCTCGGATTCCAGATGGGTAGTCAATTTCAGTCAACTGGGTTTCTACTATCGGCATTTAGTCGCAAAACACATAGGCCGCCAACATGCCTGACATTGGGTGTACTGTGCAAATCCAATATCGAGTCCGTTTGTATCCCCCCTACGATGCGTTGGAAATTCTAGCTAGCTATGCCGATAGTCAGTAGGCAATCCGAATACTTTACGGCATATAGCAGCAAGTCCGGCGAGTCGAAAGCACCTTCTAAACACACAGCAGTAGGGGTACGAGACACATGTTTTCGATTATTGGAATTCTCGGTGTTTTCGGCGCGGTGTTGGCCGGATTCCTCATGGAAAAAGGGCAGCTGGCTGTTCTCATGCAGCCTTCTGAACTTGTGATCATCGGTGGCGCGGCAGTCGGTACTCTGCTGGCGGCAAACCCGATCCATGTGTTGAAAAAAATAGCGTTTGATCTAACCAGAATTGTTAAAGGATCGACGTTTTCCAAGCAGCGTTATCTCGACTCACTCAAGATGATGTTCGATCTATTCAATAAGGCGCGCAAAGACGGAATGGCTGGGATCGAGTCCGATATAGAGGAGCCTGATAAGAGTACTTTGTTTACTAAATTTCCTTCCTTTATGGCGAATCATCATATTCGAGACTTTGTATGCGACACAATGCGGATGGCGATTACGGGAGGCGCAAGCACATTTGATGTCGATCAGATGATGGAACTGGACATGGATGTTCATCATGCCGGGGCGAGCCAGCCGGCTAACGCCTTGTCCACCATGGCCGATGCATTGCCAGGTTTGGGTATTGTGGCCGCAGTCCTGGGTGTGGTCATCACCATGAGTTCGCTGGGCGGGCCACCTGAAGAGATCGGGCGTAAGGTGGCGTCGGCGTTGGTCGGTACATTTCTTGGCATTCTACTGTGCTACGGCTTAGTAGGCCCGCTGGCTGCAAATCTTAGCAAACTAAACGATGAAGAGCATGCGTATTACTACGTTCTTCGTGTTGTAATGCTGTCCTTTATTAAGGGAATGTCCCCGCTATTGGCAATCGAAATGGCACGAAGGGCAATACCTGAGCATGTCCGCCCCAGTTTTCAGGAAGTGGAGACAAGCTGCCGCCATAAGGATGCATCACCCATGCCGGCAGAAGAAGCGGCATAGTCGGCTTAGGGAAGGGTTAGTGTTGTGGAACAGACTCCAGAGATTATCGTTATCAAGCGCAAGGCGGTCCATGCAGGACATCATGGTGGAGCCTGGAAGGTGGCTTACGCCGACTTTGTTACCGCGATGATGTCGTTGTTTATCGTTCTATGGATGATGAACGCAAGTAAGCAGGTACAGGAAGCGGTCGGTGGATACTTCAAGGATCCGCGAGGTACAGCAAAGGTTGTAGGAACCAACAAAAATGGAGCCGGCGACTTTGTCGCAATGAAAAAGGAAGATATGGAGAAGTTGAAACAGGAGCTTCTGCAGGCAATCCACCGTGTTGACCCTGATAACAAGCTGAAGGACAGAATTGAAATCACGATCACGCAGGAAGGCTTACGCATCGAGCTGATGGAATCTGCTAAGGGCACATTCTTCGAGTTGGGCGATGCGCAACCTACTCCCGCATTGAAAGATCTGCTTCAGGTTCTGTCAGAGGAACTGGGAAAGCTGCCAAATAAAGTATCCATCGAAGGGCATACGGATGCCAAGCCGTACACAGAAAAGCGCGCTTATGACAATTGGGATCTTTCGTCGGAACGCGCTAATGAAGCACGGCGTTTGATGCAGTCCGAAGGTGTACGGGACGATCAGGTGTCACAGGTGCGCGGCTTTGCTGATCAGCGTCTCCGATTGCCGCAGCAACCCGAAGATCCCTCTAATCGCAGGATTTCAGTAATTGTGCAGTATCTGGTAGACGACGGTGCCGAAGTGGCCCCCCCTGATGCACTCAGGCAACTCGCTAAACAAATCTCAACTACACAGAATTCAGGCGCACAGAATCCAGGCACGCAGAACTCAACTCCGCAGTCTCAAGGTAAGTAGAATAATGGAGAATTAGCCTACAAGAAGCAGGCGGCGTCGATCACGCGGCACCGTAAGGGAAGCAACAAAGCGGGCTACAGCGTTTCGCTCGTTGTCGGATGAACAGATAAATTTCATGCCATCCTGAGTGGCTCCAGCATGCGCTACACGCACGTTCACTTCCAGCGTTAGATCCTGGAACTTCAGCGATACCTTGCCACAAGCATCTTGAGGGAGCGGCTGACAAAGCTCCATACGCATACCCTCTCTGCTAATATCTTTGCATCGGCCTATGTGCGTCGAATTATCAGCGGTGAGCTGGGCAGGTAAATCGACGGGATATCTTGGTGATCGGTAATCGAACCGCTGCATAGTCTCTCCGCGCTAATTCACGTTATTATACACAAACATCTCTTAAAACACAATCCTTCTTTGCGGGGATATAAGAGTCATAGGTTTGATATAGGATCGATTTCATTTAAATATTTGTAATATATGGACTTATGTTGTGTCGTCCTTGAACAAGGTTATGCCTGTGGAGGGAATTCCATGTGTGGGCGACGGGAATTATCGTTCCATCCATGCTTAAACGCCGGTGTGCAGTAGTGCCGGACGAGATACCTAGTACTCAAATGACACCAATTGTGTATTGCTTTCAGAATTTTGGCAGGGTAATACAAGAATATGCATTGTTAGCACCTTGAACAGAGTTCAATTCTCTATCGGCATATAGAGGAAATTAGTCCAGCATTTTATTTATTTAATTTAGGTGTTTGGATAGTTTTACGCATGTAGCTTCAGTGTTCTGCGTCTAGGCTCCGCGATAAGAACTATGTGAGGTCTCGTTCAGAACAATTAAATTCATGCTTTTCAATAACTTATGTCTGCCATTTTGTAATGATAGGCCTGAGGCACTGGAAGCTTGCTAGAGGGGAATGGGCTACCAATGTACGACTTTACGTCTTACAGTGCTACTGAAAGCACAGGGGCCACAGTCGAGGAGGACCAGAAAAGTTCTGGCCAGCGATCTCCCGTGTTTAATTCTCTTGCCGGCCGCCGCATCTTGATCGTCGAAGATGACGAATCGCTTGCCTGCTTTCTGGCCAGTGAACTTCAGTCCAATAACTTCGTTGTGGACATGGTTCACGATGGGGAAGCGGCTTTGGACATGTTACAAGGGGGGCGGTTGTATGATCTGCTGATCCTTGATCTAAACCTTCCTAAATTAGACGGTATTGCGGTACTGCAGCGTGTGAAGCCAGCACAGCCGCGATTGCGCATGTTGGTGCTGACAGCGCGCAGCCGAGTTGAGGATAAGGTGAAGAGCCTACAAAGCGGTGCAGATGATTGCCTCACCAAACCGTTCTCCTTCGAAGAGCTTCTGGCTAGAGTCCATGCCCTGCTCAGACGCACTTCGGGACTTATCCCAAACTGTTCAAAGGTTGGGGATCTTACGCTGGATCGAGAGGAGCGCCGGGTGGAACGCAATGGCAGGCGGATTGATCTGACGCCCCGCGAATTTGCCATCCTCGAGTTCATGATGCGGAATCCAAGACGTCCGATCTCGCGAGCAACCTTGCTTGAAGAAGTATGGAACATGCCAGCCGATCCCTCGACCAATATCGTGGATGTATACATGAAGTATGTGCGTGACAAGGTCGATCTTCCCGGAGAGACCAAGCTGACCCACACCATCCGTGGGGTTGGATACGAGCTACGGGATGCATAACGCAGCTCTTCAAATCTACCCCGCCACCGTCGTCAAAGATGACGAACTGAACAGGCTATGTGCGAGTTTGTCTCAAGGGCTACATGCGCTGGCGCAGCCACTGACCATTCTGCGTTCTGCAGTGACAGCCTTAGCCGTGCCAGACATTACTCCGGCTGACCAGCGACGATACTTGGAACTTTCATCCCAGCATGTGGAACGTACCTGCGGTCTCTTCGAGTGTCTACAGGACCTGGTGGTTGCAAGCCAAATTGAAGCAGAGTGTGAACCGATCATGCTTTTGGATATTCTTGCGAATGTGGTTCAGGATCAGAGGGATGTTCTGGAAGCTGTAGGTGTCGAGCTCCGGGTATTGATGCCTGACAGCCTCCCGCCGGTGCAGGCGGACGTGACCAGGACACTGCAGGCACTTTCCGCTGCGCTGAGAATAGCTGCATCGGTCTCTTCCCCAGGTGACCTCGTCGAGTTTCTAGTCTCGACACGGAATGGGGCTGTTGAACTGGTTCTGCAAAATAGGCGTATCCACGGCCGGCGCCCAAACTCATCGGAGCGTCTAAGTCTAGCCTTGGCGGAGGCGAATATCCGGAGCCAACAGGGCGAATATGAATTTGACGAAGATCCATTTCGCGTATCGTTTACATTACATCTTCAGGATGGACTCCCTTGAGGAGCTATCACTGCTACGAAAAATCATGGTCCCAACGTTACTGGATGAAAGAATCAAGAATCTGAGGATGCGGACTTAACAAACTTGATTATTGGGTTGTGAACTCCTGTCGGAAAAGGATCAGTCCTTCAAGGCAGCATATTATGCAGGCAAAGTGAAGTTCTGATAGTTGCTATTTAGCAGGCTGGCGATAAACCTATGAATACCATGCGCATTCCGACTGTTCCGTTAGAGCGTGCCGAGGATCGGGCGCCCATCAACATATTTGTAGTCAGTCCAAACAGCAATCTTCGGCAGGAGCTACAGGAAAAGTTGGGGCTTCCGCGCTGGAACGTGATACAGGCGGGCAGTGGCGCCGGAGCATTGGGGCTGCTCCGCAAGCACGGGGCAGACGATGCAGTTCTGTTATTGGACCCGATGTTGCCGGATCTTGAGCCAGGTGAATTCAATCGCATGGTGACGGAACGCTATCCCCACACCCAGGTTTTGATGTTAAATTCTCATACCGGCCAATTGTTGGCTGGAAGCGCCTCGCCGACCCCGGTATTAAGCAGGCTTGTGGAAGTAGTAAACCGTAGCGGGCCCGTCCGCAGCGGTATTTTTCCAGTACCAACGAACGATAGTGAGAGCCCGCGTACAGTGCCAGAGGGCGGAATCACTTTGAACGGTATGATCGGGAAATCGGAGTTGATGCAGCGCTCGTACGCTACCATCCGCATGGTCGCGGCTCGCGATACCACGGTTTTGATTACAGGCGAAAGCGGAACGGGTAAGGATCTGGCCGCGCAGGAGATCCATCGGCTGAGCCCGCGCAAGAAACAACCTCTGGTGGTGGTGAATTGTGCGGCTATTCCCGAGACGTTGCTTGAATCGGAACTCTTCGGATATACCAAGGGTTCCTTCACTGGTGCAGTGCAGTCACGTATTGGACGCATTCATGCGGCACACGGCGGCACACTCTTTCTCGATGAGATTGGGGATATGCCCCTGTCGCTACAAAGCAAGATTCTAAGATTTCTGGAGCAAGGGGAAGTGCAGCGACTGGGGGGCAACGACAATTTTAAGGTTGATGTCCGGGTTATTGCAGCTACCAATGCCGACCTCAAGAAGTTGGTTGCAGAGCAGAAGTTTCGCGAGGATCTGTATTACCGCATTGCGGTGTTTCCAATTCATATGCCACCTTTGCGTGACCGTATTGGCGATCTGGAAGAGTTGGCGGCCGCGTTTGCTGAAAAATTCATCCCGGGTGTTTTACTAAACCGGGAGGCGTTACGGGTGATGGAGCAACATTCCTGGCAGGGAAATGTTCGTGAGTTGCGCAACGCTATCGAACGGGCCACGATTCTAGTAGGGTCTGGGCGGGAGATTAAGCCCGAACACATAGTTCTTTAGCTCTGCCTACCCATTTTGGGTCAGCCGGTTCCAGTTTGGCACTCATCGTGCATCTGCAATAGGCAGATGCTGCCCAGTTCTCATGTAGCTCCAATAAACGTGGTCGGCCCGGAGGCTCTGCACAGCCCGCGGATGCTGGCAGATGCCTTCTCTGAGTTCATCTCAGCGTCGTCTCTGCTAGAGGCCTCATACCGCGATCTACAGCAGGAGGTCTCGCATCTTGGTTACGAATTGGCAGAGCGCAACGCTGCACTCAGCAGGAGCCTTGCCGAAAACGGCCGGATGCGCGCAGCGCTGCAACAGATGATCGATTCAATGCCTTGCGGTGTGCTTGTGCTGGACACTGCTGACATCATCGTGATGATCAATCCCGAATGCCGTAGACTGCTGGAACTTGGTAGCACGCCGGTCCGACGTTTACGCGATCTTTCCACAATCAGCCTGGTCAACTTCGAATCTCTTATGGTTGGATCCGACGGCCGAATCGATAATGAACTATGCATTACATCCGCCACTGGGAAGCGCTGGCTGGCGATAGGTAATCGCAAATTATCCTGCGCCTCCACAAGCCAAACCCATGGGAATGAACGATCTTCGCTGCAAAGCATATGGATACTTCGTGATATCACCGCAAATAAGTTGGCAGAGCAAGAGCGCGAAGTTGCCCGGAGTGCTATGGCACTGGCGGAGGTTTCAACGATCCTGGCGCATGAGATTAGAAACCCATTAGCCAGTATGGAACTTTTTGCCGGGTTGATCGCCGAGGACCCCGAACAGACTACACAATGGGTCTCGAATCTTCGTGCTGGGATCCGGCTGCTCTCGGGGACGGTCAATAACGTACTCAATATGCATGGTGGAAGCAATTCACAACTTGTCCCCGTCGATCTTACTGCCTGCATGCAGGGCGGCTTGGAATTTGTGCAACCTATAGCAGAACAGGCGGGCGTGTCGCTTTCCTTTGTCGGTGCTTCGGACAGACTAATGATTCAGGGAAACGAGAACGGACTCCGACAGATCATTCTGAATCTGGTTTGCAATGCCATACGCCATACTCCCGCGAGTGGGAAGATTACCGTCTCTACTCGTGGAGTATCTCAAGAGGGATCAATGCGCGCTCTAGTCGATGTCTCGGATACAGGCCGTGGTATTCCTTCGCATGTAATGGAACATCTTTTCGAAGCTGGGTTTAGCGCGGATGGGAATACTCCGGGCCTAGGTCTCGCTGTCTGTGAGCGGCTTATGACGCAACACCACGGAAAGATACATGTTTCCAGCCGCGTGAACTTTGGTAGCACGTTTCAATTGGAGTTTCCAACCATATGACAAGGGATGCTGCATCCTCGGTAATGGTAGTCGACGACGAACCTGGCATTCGTACCGCGCTGCGCGCGAATTTTCTTCGTCACGGATGGCGAGTTGAGACGGCCAGCTGTGTTCGCGAAGCGATCCGTAACATCGAAGGCAAGGCGTTCGACCTGGTAGTGACTGATATTCGCATGCCCGATGGTAGCGGTATGGAAGTGATGCGGTCTGTTCGAGAACTATCTCCTGAGACGGCAGTCATATTACTAACTGCCTATGGTTCCGTTCCGGATGCAGTCAGCGCCATGCGCGACGGCGCACTCGACTATTTGACCAAGCCCATTTCATTCGATCAATTACAGGCCACGGCGGCGCAGGTAATGCACCGAGCACGGCATACGCAGATCGACGATCCCGCCCCAGCGAGTGACATAGTGGGTAGCTCGCCACTGTTGCTTCGCTCCATCCAGAGGGCACGTTCAGCGGCCAGCACAGGTGCTGATGTTCTGATCGAGGCTGAGAGCGGTACGGGCAAAGAGCTGCTGGCTCGATTCATCCACGACTCAAGCGACCGTTGCCATAAGCCCTTTGTGGCTGTGAACTGTGCAGCCGTTCCCGATGCACTTTTGGAAAGTGAACTCTTCGGTCATGCACGAGGAGCATTTACCGGCGCTGTAGGTGCCAAACCGGGTAAATTCGAATTAGCGGATGGGGGCACGATTCTGCTGGACGAGATTGGCGAAATGCCTCTCCATCTACAGCCCAAGCTTCTGCGAGCTTTGCAAGAGCGCGAGTTCGAAAGGCTTGGCGAAGGGCGAACGGTACAAGTCGATATACGAGTGATTGCAACCACCAATGTCTCTCTAGCGGCGATGGTGGAGCGTGGACAGTTCCGCGGCGATCTATATTACCGACTGAATGTGATTCCGCTTTCGCTCCCGCCTCTGCGCGACCGTCGCGAGGACATTCCAATCCTTGCACAACATTTCGCTCGAAAGTATGCAGCCCAGTTGCAGACTAAGCCTCCACGTCTTCATACGGAGTTTCTCGATCTGCTTCAGTTACAGTCGTGGCCTGGAAATGTCAGGGAACTGGCGAACTTCATGCGTCGGGTACTTACCTTAAGCGGGACATCCGACATTGACGCAGGCTGCTTCGAGATGGAATTTGAGAATGCTACCCGGACCACTGTGGCGCCGCATCCGCCAATTGCCGGGGCGGTTGCAGGCACACCGATTCGCCAAGTGGAACGGCTGCATTTGGAAAACACACTCGCCTTGACAGATGGAAACCGCACTCATGCGGCCGAAATGCTGGGTATCAGTCTGCGAACATTGAGAAACAAAATTCGGGAGTATGGTCTCCCCCCTCGGAGGTATGCGTAACATGGCCGATATCCCAATGTTGCAACAGTTGCAAGGCTATCTACAACTCACCAACCAGCGGCAGGAAATGATTGTGTCCAACATGGCGAATGTAGATACACCTGACTACCACACGCAGGATATGGACTTCCAGGGGGCAATGCAGCAGGTGGTGAACCAGGGAAGCGTGCGGATGCTGACTGCTTCACACGAAGTGGAGGGACTCCCGGAACGCCCGGATGGAAATAATGTAAACATCGACCGAGAAAGTCTTCTGCTCTCACAGACACAGCTTCAGTATCAGATGGGCATCCAGCTAATAAAGTCTGAGTTCCATAAATTGCTCACAGCGATCAAGGAAGGGAGTTAGTCATGGGTCTCTTTGATATGTTGACCATCAGCGGGTCGGCTCTTGCTGCGGAACGGCAGCGTGCGGAAGTCACTTCGGCGAACCTGGCCAACGCGGAGACTACCCATACCGACGCAGGCGGTCCCTATGTGCGCAAACAGGTTATTTTCAGCGCGACCAGCAATTCACCCTTTCGCACCGTTATTAACCACGTTGGTCGCTTTGCACAGCCACCGTCGGGCTCTGTGCAATTGACCCAGGTTGTGAACGATACCACGCCGCCTGTCAGGCGTTACGAACCGGGTAATCCTGATGCCGACAAGAGCGGCTATGTGGACTATCCGGCCATCAATCCCGTAAGCGAGATGGTGGATCTCATGGGTTCGGTGCGCGCATATCAACTGAATGCGTCGGCAGTGAATGCATCGAAGCAAATGATTCAGGAATCGATCGATATTTTAAAAACCACATAAGTCTGGAGAGACACAATGAGCAACGTCAGTCTGGGCGGAATTACAAATTGGTCCATGCCGAATTCGCCGGCGCTCGACACGGGTGGCGACACCGACGGGTTGAACTTTGGCGACATGATGAAGAGCGCCGTACACAGCGTGGATCAGGTGAACGATAATGCCACGTCACAGGTCAGCAACTTATTGCAGGGCGGTAACAGTGATGTGAACAGCGTGATGATCGCTGTGGAGAAAGCGGACGTTTCCTTCCAGCTCATGATGCAGGTTCGCAACAAAATTGTGAGCGCATACCAAGATATCGAAAAGATGCAGTTCTAGGATTGAACAATTATGGCAGGCTTTAGCGACGCAACAGTGCAGGCAAAACAATTCTGGGACAGCCGGAGCGCGGGGCAGAAGGGGTTTCTTCTGGCTGGTGCAGGTACTACTGTGTTGTTGCTTGCGCTCTTTGTCCGGCTGATCGGCACGCCCGACTACAAGCCTTTGTATACGGGGCTGGAAGACTCGGACGCACAGACCCTAACCGCGCAACTGGATGCACAAGGTATCCCCCATGAGGCCAGCGCCGACGGCAAGACGATCAGCGTGCCTGCGGACAAACTGGATGCGGCACGGTTGCAAACCGCTACTCAAGGTGCTCCACACAGTGGACGGATGGGATTTGAGCTATTCGACAAGATGTCCTGGGGACAGACCGAATTTGACGAAAAAGTCACCTATCAGCGCGCTCTGGAAGGCGAGCTTGAGCGGACGATCCAAACTCTGTCTGATGTACAGAGTGCTCGTGTGCATATTGTAATGCCGACCGATTCTGTCTTTGCCGACAGCCAGCGCGGTGCCAAGGCTTCGGTGATTCTAAAGTTAAGACACGATAGCTTGTCAAAGGATGCAGTGCTGGCGATCTCGCGTCTGGTGTCGGGAGCGGTGGATGAATTGAAGCCAGAGGATGTATCGATTGTCGATGCTGACTCGGACCGCTCGCTTGGCCTTGGTCACGATGGACAGGCTGATGGCGAGGCTATGGAGGCAACCCTGGCACAGCGGCTGGTCAGTACACTAGAGCCGGTGGTAGGCGTGGATAAAATCCGAGCTAGCGTGAACGTTGATTACGATCAGGGCTCGACCGAAGAGACACAGCAAAAATACGATCCGACTGTAAGCGCTGTGTTGAGCGAACAAAAGACCCTAGATCAGGTTGGGGCAGGATCTCCTTCAGCCGGAGGGGTCCCGGGCATTGGAAGTAACGTGCCAAACAACAAGGACAAGACGAACTCCTCTGCGCAAAATCCTGGTCAGACCTCGACGACGCAAAGCGCTGAGTATGGTGTGAATAAGGTAGAGACACATACTATTGTCCCGGCAGGCAGGATTCAACGCATAACTGCAGCCATTGTGGTGGATGACGCAGTGATACGCAATGTTGTGGGAACCAAGGCAAGCTATACCAGACAAAAAAGATCGCAAGATGAGTTAGACAGAATTCAGCAACTTGCTCAGGGTGTAATCGGATTTGATGCGAAGCGCGGAGATACCATTACCGTGCAGGATATGTCCTTCGATAGTCCCGTCACGGCGGCCGACATACCGGCCCCAAATCTGATGGAAAAAACACAGAAGGCTATGAACGACTATGCCTCTATTTTGAGGCCACTCTCGTTGCTTGGACTCTTCCTGTTTGCCTATCTATTTGTTCTTCGGCCAGTGCAGAAAAAGGCCCTTGCTCCGGGACAGATGATCGCACAGCCGGTACTGGCTAGTGCGCCAAAGTTGGAGCGGCTTGGCATCGGCTCAGGTGAGGCGAATGGCGACACACTGCGGGCGACGCAACTAAAAGAGCAGACGATTGAGCTTATTAAGCAGAAGCCAGTCAATACCGCGCGAGCGGTTCAGGCATGGTTGCGCGAGGAGCCTTCATGAGTGCATTAGGAAATTCCTCTCTTACTGGAACGCGCAAGGCCGCAATTCTTCTGTCGTTGTTGGGAGATGAACCAGCTGCGACAATTCTTCGCAACCTTCCCGATCATGATTTACAGCGGGTCACCGATGAGGTTGCCAGCTTGGGACAAGTGCCGTTCGACATTACCCTGGATGTGCTGGAGGAATACCAGCAGATGATGTCCGCACAGGATTTCATCGCGGTAGGAGGACAGGATGTAGCAACACGACTTTTGGTCAAGGCGTTCGGAGAGAATGGCGCAAAGAGTATGGTGCAGCGATTAATGGGGACAGATGCACCCGGTCTACTGGAAGTGAAGTCGTTGAAGAAGGCCGATCCGCAACAGTTGGCCAAATTTTTGGTTGGAGAGCGTCCGCAGACCAAAGCCCTGGTGCTCGGGCATCTCGATGCGAAGCGGGCATCCGCTCTGCTGATGAGCATGGAACCCGAGGTTCGCGCTGATTGTGTGAAACGCCTAGCTAATCTGGGCCAGTATTCACCAGAAGTAGCCGCTAAGGTTTCTGCTGTGTTGAATAGGCGGTTAAAGACGGTAGGCGATCATAGCAAACAAGCCGATTCAGGATCGAGGAATGTTGCCGAGCTAATGAACCGAATCGACTCCACTACGGCACGCGAAATACTTGAGAGCATAGAAAAAGAGCAGCCAACACTGGCAATCAGCATTCGTGACCTCATGTTCCGGTTTGATGATTTTCTGGAAGTCCCCGAGCAGGAATTGCGCAAGTTCATGAATTCGATTGAGAAGAAGACCTTGATGATTGCTTTGAAGGGAGCGAGTGAGGACCTGAAGAGTCATTTCTATCGGACGATGTCTACTCGCGCGGTGGAAATGATGAAGGAAGACTCAGAGATGATGGGACCGGTGCGCGGTAAGGAAGTAACCAAGGCTCAAACGGAGATTGTTGCGATTGCGCGCAAGCTGGAATCTGAAGGAAAACTGGTACTGAAAGCTGAGGGAGAAGACGAATATGTCCTCTAGTGCGGATTGTGAAAGCGTATTTTCTCTCCCGGTCGCGACTTTAGAGTACCGCGATATGGCGGGTCATCTGGTCTCCGATAGTGCAGTTCGGTCTGCAAATATTACTAACATTGCGGGCGGCAGACGCAGGGCGGAGATTGACTCGGTAGAAAGCGAACTGACGGATAGAATTACCCGCGAGAGAGCAGAGGCGACGCATCTGGCGGAACAAAGGCTGCGCCAGGAGTATGAATCGAAATTACAGTTAGCGCGTGCCCCCGTCGTGGCTGCGCTTACTGCATTTGAGGCACAGCGCACGGAGTATTTTGCGCGTGCCGAAGCAGAAGTGGTCCAACTAGCTCTGGCGATTGCTGCCAAAATTCTGCATCGCGAGGCACAGGTCGATCCCATGTTGGTAGCTGCGTTAGTTCGCATGACGATCGAAAAAATGAGTGAAGGTACGAGTGTGACAGTCAGTGTCGGAATAGGTCGCTCCAAGCGGTGGAAAGAATACTTTGCAGGACAACCAACTGCCGCGCATGTCGTAGTAAATGAGAATGCGGAACTCGGCGATTATGACTGCATACTTGAAACGGAACTTGGTTCTACCAACTTTGGGTTGAATACGCAGTTGAAAGAGGTCGAACAAGGCTTCTTCGATCTGTTGGCACTGAGGCCGAATAGCCGATGAACCGCCCACTTCTAGCTCCCTACACTCACTATCTTGAAACAGGCTCAACTCTGCGATGGAGGGGGCGGATTAATCAGGTTGTAGGAAATCTTATTGAATCGAATGGGCCGTTCTGTTCGGTGGGAGAATCGTGCGAGATAGTAGGGGAGGGAGGACGTAGTTACTCAGGAGAGATAATCGGCTTTCGCGGTTCCACGATGTTATCCATGGCTGCCGACCAACCGCAGGGGGTCCGCTTTGGCGATCAGATTATGACTTGGGGAGCACGACCTTCGGTTAGGGTAGGACCGGAGTTACTTGGCAGGGTTATCGATCCTACCGGTAATGCGTTGGATGGAAAAGGTTCTTATCGTGCCACCCACTCAGTGATTATCGATGGTTCGGCGCCCTTGCCGCTTGAGCGCGTACCCACACGTGATCCGTTGGGTTGCGGCATACGGGCAATTGATGCATTTGTGACCTGCGGCCGAGGCCAGCGAGTCGGAATCTTTGGAGGTAGCGGTGTTGGAAAGAGCACGTTGATTGGTATGATGGCGCGCGGAACTGCCGCGGATATGACAGTGTTAGCTCTGGTTGGAGAGCGAGGTCGCGAAGTCAACGAGTTTCTTGAAGTTTTAGGCGAGGAAGGTCTGCGACGATCCGTTGTCCTCGTCTCCACTTCGGATCAGTCGCCGCTGTTGCGTATTCGCGCGGCTTTGGCGGCAACTGCTGTTGCCGAGTATTTTGCAAGCCTTGGTAAAAACGTACTGCTTATCGTGGACTCGCTGACGCGCTTCGCTATGGCGCAGCGGGAGATTGGATTGGCGGCCGGCGAACCGCCCACTGCGAAGGGCTATACACCGTCCGTCCTCAATATGCTCGCTCGTCTGGTGGAGCGTGCGGGAAATTTTTCGCAGGGAAGCATCACAGCCTTCTATACCGTGTTGATGGAGGGAGACGATCAACAGGACCCGGTTGTGGATACGGTCCGCTCGCTTCTGGATGGCCATGTGGTACTGGATAGAAATCTAGCTATGCGCAACCACTATCCACCCATATCCATTCTTGAAAGTCTTAGTCGATTGATGTCGAGTGTGGCATCGGAGCAGCACCTTGCTAAAGCGGCTGCCTTGCGCCTCTCGATGGCTGCCTATGCGCGTTCAGAGGATCTGATCCGCATCGGCGCCTATCAAAAAGACAGCGATCCCACTCTAGATAATGCTATTAAGAATTTGCCCGCTCTCAATGCATTCCTGCTGCAGACGCCGGATACACAAAGCAAGTATTCAGAGGCCATCGATCTCCTGATGGCCTTGCCAGCATAACGGAGTCTGGTCGCGTACTGAAGTTAGTCTGAAAATGTAATGCTCTTACGATAGAAGCATGCTGCATGGACGACCTTGATTCAACGCACTCAAAGATGTGAAGGTATAAAAATGGCGTTTCGGTTTTCACTTGCGACAGTGCTTAGAGTTAGGGAGAGTATCGAGCAGCGTGAGGAGCGCGTACTGCAACGAATTCAACTCGAGATGGCTCGCGTCTCACGCCAGATAGAAGAATTGAGCGTACAGATTGAAAGAACGTGTGATGCACAAATAGAAGCGTTGCAAAAACCGATTCCGGCAGGCATTTTGCACGGTCTACTGTGGGAGGTGCAAGCGGCCGAAGATAGACGCAAGGTTCTGCTGTCCACTCTTCAAACGCTGGAACTGCAGCGAGATAAGCAACTGAAGATTTATCAGACTGCCCATCGTAACCACGAGACCCTGATCAGTATGAAGCGTGAGCAGCGAGCTGCATTTGAGTTGGAACAGGCTCGGAATCAACAGAAGTCGTTGGACGACATCTTCATGGCGCGGCATCACAGAAACTGAATCGGTCCTCCATCACGCGAGCGATCCCACGCTACGCCAGCTCTGTACATCGCGTAACAACAATAAAGCAGAACATTTCCTGCAAACCATGTGTTTCATGTACTGGGTATCTTCTGCAAAAGCTCCTCAGAATACAGAAGCGATCCTGGCGAGACTGGTGGGCAACCATTGCCCAGCAGATACGGCAAGTATTGCCGGTGCATCGTTATAACTTCACGCTCCGTAAATTAGACAATCTATAAGCTGATTGCAATCAACATATACAGGCTGATGGCTAGACTGTTGCAAGGGTGAAATGCTGGCATGCAACGTGCACTAGGATGGGTGTGCGAATTGTATCTTTATTGACGACAGCCACCTCCGTTCCAACGGCTCTACTTTCTGCCACTCCGTCAGGCATTACCTTTCGGGCGGCGTTAGCGAACTTGTCCGAGCATACAAATGCTGACAGCGGATCAATGGGGAGTGATGCAAAGTCTGATACCGGTGCTGGCGTTGCAAATGGATTAGCGAGTCAGCACGAGAAGGAACAGACATCCTCCAGTATGGGCGATGCTAGTGTCCGTACAACTTCAATAGTATCGCCCACCGTTTCGACAAAAACATCATCCGTTATTAAGTCGAATGGACAATCGAACGATAGTCATCGTGCAGAAAGCGATTCAGGCGCTGCTACATCGGCATATAGTTCATCCACAGCCGAGGACATTGCAAATGGAAAACATGGGCATACAATGCACACCAAAACAGATATACGAATCACATCTGCGGCGCAGGCGTCCATAGCGATCCAGGTGCCAGGCATTCAAGCCGACATCCCAATTCAAGCAGTTCAGGCATCGTCTACCGGAAGTGAAGCCAATGCCCTAACGACGGCACCTATTCCGACCACCTATCAACCGACAACCTTCGCAGCGGATCAGTTAGATGAAGAAATAGATGTCAATCATTTCGCCGAGAGCACCACTTCTGCCGCCTCGCAGAAGTTCGACTTTTCTGAACCTGATGGCGGACGGTCAGCGCAGTCTCAATTGCCGCTCTTCCAATCTGTGGTAGGACCAACGGAACAAAGTGCAAGCAAAGCGGATTCAGCGAAGCAAACTGCAACGTCCCTACAGCCATTGAATTCGGCAACACCAGCCAACGAAAGTGTTACCCCAGAGGTTCAAGCATCTTCGCCAGCAATCTCAAGCTGGATGCCACAAGTCGAAGCTGGCATAGCAGCTCAAATTGGTGGAGAAAACTTCACTGTACCCATGGAGATGCCTAAGGCTGTTACGTCCCCAAGCAACGGGGAATGGACCCAGTTAGTGGGCAAAGCATCTGGGAAGAAGATCACTGAAGGAGTCGCCGCAAAGAACTCTGAACTTGGTAGCACGACGGAAGCCGCGAAAAATACACCCACGAATTCTTTGGGCACAGTGAGCGATGGCACGTCCCATGGGAATCAGAACAACGGTCAGTCTGTTCAGCACTCGCAGATGGGAACCGCTCAGGCAGCAGATGTAGCGGTAAAAGTAAAAGACGGTGGCACGAATCAAGCGCAGGTATCTGCAATGCATTTGCTCTCCCACGAAGCGGTAACAACCCTTCGCAGCGCAGATGGAGCTGTCGACGGATCGACTCACGGTTTGCCGGCGAACAACCCTACATCCAACGAATCGGAGGGTGGCGATGCAGCCGCGACATCCGGCATCAATGCTGCAAAGCTCATCCATGCGATGGGCCAGACGGAGATGAGTGTTGGAATGCATTCCAGCGAATTTGGCAACATCTCTATACGTACTTCTGTCTCGCAGCAGCAAATGCTTGCCCAGATATCCCTGGATCATGGTGGTTTGAGCCAGGCCTTATCGTCCCATATTTCCTCGATGCAGTCCAAGTTGGAAAACGACTATGGACTGCATACATTGATCGAGGTCAATTCCCAAGGAGCCTTGTCTTCGGGCGATTCAGGAAATTACGCGCAAAGAGAACAACAGGAATTCGTTCGTTCTGGACGGAATGCGGACCCAGTGGTTGCCGCAGAGCCTGAACCAGGTTTGGGTCAGGGAACCCTTGTAAGCGTAAGCGATGGGGTTCGGTTGGACATTAGGGCATAGAAGCAATTTGTTTCAAGGAGGAAAAGTAATATGAATATTCAAGGATTTACACCGAGCGTGGCAGCACCTTTGATGGCGCAGAATTCAAGCGCACCGAGGGCAGCGGGCACATCGAACAGTTCTGGAAATTCGAGTACATCCAACAGCTCCTTAGGAGGCTCGGCATCCAGTCTTCAGAGCACGTTTCTGAACCTGCTGGTAACGGAGCTGCAAAATCAAGACCCAACTTCACCAGTCGATCCGACGGCAATGGTCGGTCAGATGGTGTCCTTGAACCAGTTGGATCAGCTCATCTCCATCAATCAGACGCTAAGTACTATGTCCAGTGGATCTTCAGGAACTTCAAGCACTGCCCATACGACGAGCGTTAGCCCGTACGCTACGACATCGACCGGCAATACGGCGACTGACAGTACGACTGCGGTTGCAACCACACCCAGTCAAAATATGGCGGGTGCAATGGCGCTTAGCCAACAGCAGACGGTATACGGCCCCACGACCGCCCCGAATGCACTCATGAATCTGTATGGAAATTTTGGAAGTACAGCAGCGAATTTAAATTCAACACTCACAGGAGGTAGGTAATGCCGGCATTTTCGATTCCACTATCAGGTTTGGAAGCCACTTCTCAATCAATGAATGTGATTGCGAATAACTTGGCCAACCTCAACACGGACGGATACAAGGACGAAACCCTCAACTTCGGCGACATCTTCAATCAGATGCAGGGAACTTCGGGCAACGGGAATCCAATCCAGACAGGATCAGGAGTACTCGTCGCGGGTACATCCTCCAACTTCACTAATGGCAGTGTCAGCTCGACAGGCGTTGCGTCCAATATGGCACTTCAGGGTAACGGATTCTTTGTGGTTCAAAACGGCAGTCAAACAGACTACACTCGCTCGGGCAATTTCACGGTGAATTCCTCCGGTCAACTGACTACGGCGAATGGGGAATTGGTGATGGGATATTCGGCAGCCAACGGAGTAATTTCGAGCAGTGATACGCTTGCGCCGATCTCTGTCAATCAGGCAGGCACGATACCCGCCGTTGCCAGCACTACCTTCCAGATGAACACCAATCTTGACTCTAGCGCCGGCGTTGGCGCTACGTTCAGCACACCCATCACCGTCTATGACTCGCTGGGTACGCCGCAAACCTTGAATGTTCAGTACACCAACACGGCTGCAAATGCATGGAATTACACCATCACACTTCCGGCAGCGGCCACAGGCGGTACTGGTAATCCAACCACCGTTGCTTCTGGCAAGCTTACCTTCGACTCGTCAGGAAATCTAACAGCACCTAGCGGTACGGTTACAGGTGTCAAACTCACCGGTCTAGCTGACGGCGCAGCCGACATGAATCTTACCTGGAATCTGAACAACGCTTCGGGAAGCCCAAGCATTTCGCAGCAGAACTCTGCCAGCGCAACCACCACAACAACGCAGAACGGGTATGGGGTTGGCACGCTCTCCAGCTATTCCGTTCTTCCCGACGGTACAGTGCAGGGTCAGTTCAGCAACAACCAGACACTGGCGCTCGGCAAGGTGGCAGTGGCGAGTTTCTCAAATACCCAGGGATTGGCGCAATCGGGTCAAAGCGATTATCAAGCTACATACGCATCGGGCGCTGCAGTGGTTGGGCAGGCTGGAGCCGGTGGTAATGGAACTATTACTGGAGGATCGGTCGAAGGCTCCAATGTAAATCTCTCGACTGAATTCGCCAATATGATCGTCGCGCAACAGGGATATGAAGCCAACGCGAAGGCGTTGACGACGCTTAACCAGGTATCCCAGGCAACAATCCAGATGATGACCTAGATTGTTTGATTGGCTGACCGAGTTCTTAGCTTACGATTAGAGCCTCCCGTCCGGGGAAACCACCCCTGGCGGGAAGGCACTAGCCGGTTGCCAACTCTCATGGCTGTCTCACCAGCCATGAGAGTTGCGCGGCCAGCTAATGCTCGTGTTTAACCCATGTAAAAACAATCATCTAGCCGCCACCTCGGACGGCGCGCCGATAGTTGTAGTGGTGTCTTGCATTCCGGCCCTTCGATTGCATTTAGATTTTGTGCAATTGCTCCAACCATTGTCATACAGGTAGATCGGCGCCAGAGGTTTTGGCATATTCCTGTCGGATGCATGGAAACACGAGCGCTTGAGGGTTCAATGAACGCTACAGCCCAGAAGCTGGAACCAGATGTTACTCCTATTTCAACGACCCTCTCGGTCCCGACGCCAAGTGAGCAGGATCCGCTCGACCTCATGCCGTGGTTGCCTTTTAACCTCAGCCTGGAGCTGCCCGTGGCGCGGTTTACGATTGGCGACCTGCTGACACTAGCCAAGGGCTCAATTGTAGAGACAGCCTGTCACCATACCAGCGATGTACCACTGCGGGTCAACCACATCTTGATCGGTTGGACGGAGTTTGAAGTCATCGGCGACAAAATCGCTGTACGAATTACGGACCAGGCATGATTGTAAAGATTCGAATTCCGCGCCTTTCACTTCCCAGCTTCTCGGCTGGGTCAGCCGTGCTGTCGATGACTCCAGCGACGGCGGGCGCGTCGTTTCATGCGACACTGACAGATTGTGCAGAGGATTGGGTAGTACATCATTCACCCTCTACAGAAATTCTTTCTACAAATGCAATTACTCGTCAACTGCAGCGGCCAGCACCCGGCCTGATACAGCGCGCATGGCACTGGGTGAATAGAAAATATATACAGACGGGAACGAAGCGATTGCGAGTCGCCGAGACAGTATCACTCGGGGAAAAGCGATTTGTTGCGCTCGTCCATGTCGAGGATTGCGAGTTTCTGATTGGTGGAGGCGCATCCGGCATATCTTTGCTTACCCAGCTGAGGAAGGCACCCGTAGCGGCCGATCTACAGCAATCGAACTTGGGCGTTGAGGGGGATTCGCAATGATCCGCCGTCCGATGCGAAGAATCGCAATTCTGCTATATCTGCTGTTTGCAAGCGTGGCCTTGGTGGCCGCGCAAACTCGCGTTACCACACCCCGCAACAGTACTTCTCAGTTCGCTGGGAGACAGCTTCATATAACTCCAGTCGCAACGGATACCGCAAAGCGTCCAATATCAAATTCGTCACCTAGAATCACAAAATACCCAGTGCCTGCTGCGCCGGCTGACATCGGCGGCATACTACAGTTTCCAGGAACAACCGGCGGATCGGTACCGTGGTCAGTGGTTGTCCTACTCACAGCTCTGACCCTGATTCCGTCCGTCCTTGTTTGTATGACCCCTTTCGCGCGCTTGTTGATTGTCTTTCATTTTCTACGCCAAGCCTTGGGTCTTCAGACAACGCCTTCCAATCAGACGCTGATTGGGCTTTCGCTCATCCTCACATTTTTTCTCATGCAGCCTGTCGCCAACCAGATTTATCAAGAATCCTACATCCCGATGCAGGCGGGCCAGATAACTTCCATCGATGCATTGAGCCGAGCGGAAGACCCAATACGTCATTTCATGGCGCACTATGTGCGAGACAAGGATGTAGCGCTGTTTGTTGACCTTGCGAAGGAACCCCATCCCGCATCCATGAATGACGTATCTATGCGCGTTCTGCTGCCAGCTTATATCTTGTCGGAATTAAAGGCAGGCTTTCAGATTGGCACTGTATTGTTTCTTCCATTTCTCATCGTGGACATGGTGGTGGCCTCTATCACTACGTCCGTAGGTATGTTGCAGTTGCCGCCTGTAGTCATTTCAACCCCACTCAAGCTGTTGCTATTTCTGATGGTAGATGGATGGCACCTTCTAATTGGTTCTTTAATGAGGAGTTTCAACTAATACTATGGGCGTCGATCAGGTAGTCATGCTGGGAAGAATGATGATGCAGGAGGTAATGATCCTGGTCGGCCCGATCCTGATCGTGGCGATCACAGTCAGTTTGGCTGTGAACGTGGTTCAGGTGCTTACGTCACTGCAAGACACAACGGTTTCCACAGTATCCCGCCTGCTTGCCACTGGAAGCGCGCTCTTTCTGATGATGCCTTGGATGTGGCGTCATCTTGTGCAATACACGCTGAATGTATTCTCGGACTTTCATGGGTATCTTCAATGATTCAGATACCCTTGCTTACGATCATCAGCGGAGTGCTGACCATAAGCGTGCGTCTGACTGGGCTGATGCTCTTCGCGCCATTCTTCGGAAGCGTTGCAATTCCAACGCGGGTAAAGGCAATCCTGGTGCTGGCGATTACGCTTCTGTTGTATCCATCGGTAGGCCACGACATTGGAACATACAACATGGCCCAGTGGCCGATTCTGATTTTTATGGAGTTTTTAATCGGAGTGGGTATGGGGATCGCAACCAATATTGTCTTCGAGGCGATCCAGCTCTCTGGACAGGTGCTGGGCATCCAGATGGGCTACTCGCTGGTGAATATCCTCGATCCGCAGACGCAGGTCGATACCACGGTCATCTCAGTGTTTTATCAAAGTATCGTCATGTTGTTATTTCTTCGCATGGATGTCCATTATTGGCTTCTGCGCGCGATCGGCAACAGTTTCGTCTACATGCCGCTCGGCACCACCCATCTAAGCAGTCTGTTCACCATGGCCGTCCTGAAGTTGGGCGGCGACATATTTGGTCTAGGAGTTCAGATTGCAGCGCCAGTACTCTCGGCCACGCTGGTCGCGGATATTGTGCTTGGCCTGCTTGGTAAGGCATCCCCACAATTGCCACTTATGCTGCTCGGGCCGGCAATTAAAAGTCTATTGGGTCTTGCCATTTTGATAGCAACGTTGAAATATTGGCCCGACCTGTTTCGCGGGCTGTTTCTTAGTACGCTGGCAAACGGCGAACGCATTCTCCACCTGGCACGATGAGGCACGATGGCTGACTCGAACAAGACCGAACAAGCGACACCACAACACCGGCAAAAGTCGCGTGAAAAAGGTATGGTCACGCGTTCGCGGGAACTGACCAGCGCGTTGTCTATGGTCGCGGTCGCCGGCGTTGTAGCGCTTACTGCCCAGCAGGCGATCTATCACTGGACGGATTTCTTCCGCAATGCACTGGATTCCGCAAGTACAGAATCGATCCAGGCTGGCGGCCCGCTTCTTTTCTGGACCAGCGTGGAGACATTGCGCTGGACGGTTCCAATCCTTGCCGCCGCTCTCGCGGCTTCACTTGCTGCAGGCTATGCGCAGGGAGGATTCGTTTTTGCCGCAGAAGCGTTATCAATAAAACCGGAGCGCATGAGTCCAGCAGCAAAACTCAAGCAGTTGTTTTCGCTTACAGGGGTCAGTACGACTCTCAAGTCTCTACTGCCATTCTTCGCCATTGCCTGGATTGGATATGCATGCGTAAGGGACCACTGGGGCGAGATCCTGTCAAGTTCCTATTCCAACTCGCACTCCTTCGTTCATATGGTTAGTGGCATGCTGCTGGAGGTCTGCTGGAAGTCCGGTATTGTACTTGTCATTTGGGCTGGCGCGGACTATCTCATGCTCTGGCTAAAGAGCGAAGGCGACCTCAAGATGAGCCGTCAGGAGATTCGCGACGAGATTAAGCAATCGGAAGGCAATCCAGCGAACAAGGCAAAGATCCGCAGACTGCAGCGTCAATCGAGACGCAGGCAGATGATCAAGGCCGCGGAAACCGCGACGGTAGTTATTACCAACCCCACCCACTACGCGGTGGCACTGCGCTATGAGATGGCTATGTCTGCCCCCATTGTGGTTGCAAAGGGCATGAACTTGCTGGCGCAGAAGATTAAAACAATCGCATGGGATCACGACATTCCGGTGATGGAAAACCGGCCGCTTGCGCAAGCGCTATACAAAGGCACTGAAGTGGGAGATTCGATCCCATCAGCTCTGTACCATGCAGTCGCAGAAATTCTGGTTATGGTCTACAAGGCCCAGGCCGAAGTTAAACAACGCGAGGCTCAACGGAGAGCATCCGCTAACCTTCATGGAGAAATGAGATCCCTGTGAGCAATAAGTCCGGACTGATGACCTCGCTTCGCGCATCCGGCGATTGGATCATTCCAACCGCCGCGGTGGCACTGGTGTTTGTGATGCTTGTGCCCTTGCCAAGTATCGTCCTTGATCTATTGCTAACAGTAAGCATCACAGCTTCTGTGCTGGTCCTGCTGACAGCAATACAAATTCTGCGTCCAGTACAGTTCTCAGTGTTTCCCAGCCTCATCCTTTTATTGACATTGATGCGCTTATCGCTGGACCTAGCCAGTACACGGAGAATCCTGCTGCACGGAAACGAAGGGACCTCAGCCGCCGGAAAAGTGATTGAGGCATTCGGTCAGTTTGTAGTTGGCGGAAACTATATTGTCGGCTTTGTCATATTTCTAGCTCTAATTGCGATTCAATATCTCGTGGTGAGCCACGGGGCAGTTCGCACCGCCGAGGTTTCGGCCCGGTTCACACTTGATGCCATGCCAGGCAAACAGATGGCCATCGACTCTGACCTAAATACAGGGCTCATCACTGCAGACCAGGCTCGCGCGCGTCGCGAAGCGGTCGCCGCCGAAGCGGAGTTTTGCGGTTCCATGGACGGTGCAGCACGCTTCAGTCAACGAGATTCGCTGGCCACCATTCTTATCATGGTCATTAATATCGTTGCTGGTTTGCTTATCGGAGTTTTTCAGCAGGGTATGGACTTTGCGCAGGCGGTAAAGACATACACCATTCTGACCGTGGGTGATGGGCTAGTGGCGATTATCCCGGCGCTGTTGGTATCCGTGGCAGGCGGTATCGTGGTCACTCGCGCTTCCTCTGACCAATCTCTCGGCGTGGACATTCGCAAGCAGATGTTCAAGACCTCACGTCCTCTGTGGATTGTCAGCGGAGTGTTGGTGGCTCTTGCACTTATTCCAGGTATGCCCAAGTTTGCCTTCTTCTCCCTGGGCGGTATCACTATGTTAGCGGCTTGGAAGAAGAAGCCTGGTACCACGGACGAGCCAGCCGCTGGAACTAAGACTGTCGCGGCTAAACCAGGATCACCGTCCATGGATCCAATGGACGCAGTACTCAAGTTGGACGACCTGATGCTGGAAGTTGGCATCGGCCTGGTGCCGCTGGTCGACGCAAAGCAAGGAGGACAACTGCTGGCAAGAGTAAAATCGCTGCGCAAAAATCTGGCGCAGCAGCTGGGCTTTCTTGTGCCGTCCATTCATATCACAGATAATCTTTCGCTTAAAGAAAGGGAGTATGTCATATACCTTCGAGGAGTGGAAATTGCTCGCTGGGAGATGCGGCGCGACCGTCTGTTGGCCGTAAATTCCAACCCAAAGCCCGGCGATATCCCGGGTCAGGAAACACGTGAGCCTGCGTTCGACTCTCCTGCCAAGTGGATTGCGCCAGACATGCAAGCACAGGCAATTACCGCCGGTTACGCCGTGGTCGACCATACGTCGGTATTGGCAGCTCATCTTGCCGAATTGATCAAGCAGAACGCGCACGATCTGTTGACGCGACACGAAACCAAGCGGCTGGTGGATCGCCTCTCGGACTCTCATCCGAAACTGGTGGAGGAGTTGACTCCGAAGCTGATGAGCCTAGGAGAGGTGCAGAAGGTGCTGCAGCAATTGCTGCGAGAGCAAGTCTCGATTCGGGATCTCGGCACCATTCTGGAAGCCCTTGTGGAGACGGCTGCTATCAATAAGAATCCGGTCAATCTAGTGGAGGCCGCCAGGCACTCACTGGGACGTGCATTAATTCGACCGTTACTGAACGAGCGCGGTCAGCTGAATGTGGTTACGCTGAATCGTGCGATCGAGGAGGAGTGTTCCGGTACTTCTTCGCAACATCCGCAACTGTCCGCGGATGGAGCAATGCAGGTGTCAGTGGCACGCAGGGTTCTGGATGGATTGCGCGCAATGATGGGCGATCAGATCGCGATGGCACCGCCCGTTCTGTTATGCGCGTCACCCGGACGGTTTTACCTGAAGCGTTTACTGGAGCCGTTTCTTCCCAAAATTGTTGTGATATCGCCCTCGGAGATTCCTCCAATGACACAAGTGCAGTCCCTGGGCTCGGTTGGATAAAAAGACTAGATACTTACACGCTCGATGAGGTGAACCTATGACGCAAGCAGAAGTGGCCTACAAAACAAGCGCGGATGAAGTCAATGATCGTAACGATCTTGTGATGCAGGAGCTTTCCCAGGTCTACTACATCGCCTCTCGAATACGCGAGAGGCTTCCACAGCACGTCGAACTAGAAGACCTGGTGAATGCAGGCGTACTAGGCCTGTTGGAAGCTAGTCGGACCTTTGATTGTTCAAAAAATGCACAGTTCAAGACGTTTGCCAAGTTCCGTATACGCGGCGCAATTCTGGATAGTTTACGCGATGCCGACTGGGGTTCGCGTTACCTGCGTAAGCGAGGACGAGAAATTGCAGATGTGACTTCGCAACTCGAGGGAAGACTGGGACGGCATCCTGTCGATACCGAGATTGCTGAGGAGATGCATATTGAACTAGAACGTCTGCGCAAAATTATGCAGCAGCTGGATGGGCTTCATTTGGCGGGCCAGCAGATGGCTGTTTCCAACGATAGCTCGGAATCGCTGGATGTTATCGAATCCGCCCCCAATGTGGACGACCCCGATCCATTCGATCTATGCCTGCAAGGGGAGAGAAAAGCTCATCTAGCCGAAGCGATTGCAAAGCTCAGCGAGCGGGAGCAGCTGATTCTCTCCCTCTACTACAGGGAAGAGCTCACCATGAAGGAAATTGCAGAGGTGGTGGGAATGTCGCTATCACGGGTATCTCAGATTCGACAGGCAATGATGAACAAACTTAGAGAGTCGCTCGCCCATCTGCGCGAGCGTCCGGTCGTAGCAAGCATGACAGTAGGAGGACACCTTGGGCGAGCTTAATCAACAGCAAGTTGAGTCAACGGTCCAAGAATCACGACCCGCAAAGACTCAGAATGGAGGGAAGATGCAGCGCTCCATTTATCCATGCAATTTTCGATCAGCCGGACGTTTGTCTAACGAGCATGCGCGCGCACTGAACGCAATTCACGATACATTCGCGCGGCATCTTGCCAGTTCTATGGAAGCTTATCTAGGAACAAACCTTAAGATAAAACTCTTGATGCTCGACCAGATCACTTTCAAGGACCACATCGCAGACATGCCGCCTTTCAGCTATGTCTCGCCGTTTTATCTCAGTACGATTCCTGGAACCATGCTTGTGGAGTGCGGCATCGATCTCATCTATCCAACGATAGAGCTGCTTCTGGGAGGATCAGGCATATCTGTGAATGAAGCTCGTGAACTCTCGGAGATTGAAGATGAACTCATGCAGGACCTGACGTCGATGATTGCACGACAAGCCGAAGACGCATGGGAGATACCGAACATGTCCCTAGTGGCAAATCGGCGTCTCGATTCCTCGACAATGCTTCAGTTCTGTCCGCCGAATGAAAGGGTCACACTGGTTAAATTCGAGATCGAGATGGTCGACACTACCGCGTGCTTCCAGTTGATATTCCCTACCTCCTTTGTCAATTTTCTTATCAAGCAGAGCAAGGTTGAGCAGCCGCAAAAAAAGGGGGAATTGAAATACTTTCCGATCGCTACAATCCGGGAGCGTATTTTGGATTGCGATGTGGAAGTGGCCGCCGATCTTCCCAGTATGAAAGTTTCTGTGCGAGACCTAGTAGGACTGCAGTCGGGATGTGTACTGAAGCTGCGCGCACCCGTACGTACACCCGGGATGCTGACTGTAGGCGGCCGTGAAATATTTGAAGCAAATCCAGTTCGGAACGGCGCACAAAAGGCAGCACAAGTAGGTCGTCGGGTGCAACCAATAGGTTGGGGAAAGGAATAAATAATGGACAATATGAGCAATAAACAGACAGCGAGGATTTTTGCTGAGGCTCTTGCCTCTTCTTTAGCCGATGCACTGACAAAAGCTGTACAAGTGCCTTCGCGGCTGAAGGTGTTGGATACTCCCGACCTTGCTACGCGCCACGAAAACCCAGTACATTATCGTCTGTCCGCGGAAGGCGAACTAAACGGGGAATGCTTTGTCGAGTTGTACGAGCCGCAAGTTGCGGAACTCGGTTCGAAGATACTGAAGCAGCCGGCAGCGGCCTTTCGTGAGGATCATGCAGAGGCTTTGACAGAGGTCATCGCCACTGCTACAGCGGGACTCGCGATCTCTCTCACGGACAAGTTCGGCGAGCTCAACTTCAAAGTTGATCGTATTGCGGAACTGGCGTTCGGTGGCATGTTGGTTGTGCCACTTTCAGTGTCTTTGGAGGAACAACCAGAAATCCCTTTTCTGCTCTATTTCGACGGTAAATTTCTCGATGCCATGACATCCCATGGATACACAAAAAATCCTGCCGAAAATGCAGTGACTCCACTTGATCCAGTCAATTTCAAGATGGTAATGGATGTTGAGTTGAATGTATCGCTTCGATTCGGTCAACGTCAGTTGCCGCTGCGTGAAGTGCTGGAATTGGCTAGTGGATCGGTGATCGAACTTGATCGCCAGGTGGACGACCCTGTCGAACTGCTCTTGGATGGAAAAGTAATTGCTAGAGGAGAGGCAGTTATTGTGGACGGCAACTATGGGTTGCGAGTCACGGAAGTTCCGCATCCAATAGCGACCCATATTTAGAAGATGACCTTTCAGGGGGTATGCACGATGAAATTTTCACTTGGGTCTTTGCTGCCAGGCACCGATCGCGGATGGAAGAGTATGTACTCCGTATGTGCACTTCAGACGTGCCGCAATACACTCCTCATGCGAAGCATCCAAAGCCGCGTCGGTATCAATGTAGGCCAACTCTGGTATTGCAGTGTGGATTGCTTTGCCACGGCTGCACGAAAGCGGTTCTCTATGCTTTCTGGTGCAAGCGTTCTCGAGATGCCGCATCACCCTCGTCTGTCCATAGGCCTTGTAATGTTGTCCAAAGGCTATCTAACGGATGATCAGCTTCGATGCGCCACGGCTGAGAGCCGTTTGCATGGTGAAGAATTAGAGGCTGTTCTGATCCGCCTTGGACTGGTAAGCGAGAGACAACTGACTGCGGCAAGGGCCGCACAGTGGGGCTATCCAATTCTTGGACAGGATCGTATGGGCCAATCAATCGAGGCAGATATACCCCCAACGTTGCTGCATACATGCACCGCCGTGCCGCTGCACTGCTCCGAGGCAGCGAAGCGGTTTCTTCTAGGTTTTGTGTATAGGGTAGAACACACTCTTCTTAATTCTTTGGAGCAGATCACGGGCTTCAGGGCTGAGCCATGCTTCATCACAGCAACCGAATTCCGAGAACAGATGGGGCGGCTTACCACTGTGCCCGGTTGCGAAGAAGTAGTCTTTGACGATCCAAACTCACCGGTGGAAATGGCAAATATGGTGGCCGGCTTTGCCGTTGAGGTCGCCGCAAGGGAGGCGACCTTTACACAATGCCGGGAATATGCGTGGACAAGACTTACCGGTAAGCGACGGAAGATTGACGTGCTGTTTCGTGTCAAAAATATGGTCGAAACTGGAAAAAAGAGAAATTATCTCAAGCCCGTGGAGAACATTCGCTCTTTCGGCTAAAAATAGTGCCGCAACTTGCCGATATCTGTGCCAGGTGGTGGCACAGTGCCGACAAGGATAGTTTCCAGAAACCAAACCCGACGGAATCAGTTGGTTGAGCTACAGCCGTTACAGGCTGAGTTTGTCCAGAATCATCCCGATATACCTGTACTGCCTAAAACACTGCTTCTGCTGGAGCTTATGGTGCAGGAACCATGTGTTGATCTTCGTGAAATTTCTCAATTAGTACTCTCTGACCTCGGCGCAACCCTTCAGATAATGCGGCAGATTAGTCTGGAATATCGCAATGCGGAAGACCGCCCTACACGAATCGAGGATTGCATCTCGGCCTTAGGCCTGGAGGTTTGCCTGAAGGCAGTCTCGGCACAATCTATCTCTCAAAATGGTAGGAAATATGCTATCGCTGAATTCTGGGATCATTGCGGGGAAATTGCCCAGCTTTCCCGTATGGTTGCTGAAGAGATGCTCGATGGATATCCCGAAGAGGCCTACATGGCTGGCCTGTTTCATGCGATGGGATTGCTACCGGAGCTTTTGGGATGGAAGGAACCCAGCGGGACCGATGCCGCACTGATTGGGCTCCGGCTTGCCACTGGTTGGTCGTTACCGCACAGCGTGACCGAGTTCTTTCGTGAAATCCACTTTCCTGGCTACCCTGCGCTGTGGTCCGTTATTGTGCGCGAGGCCCACCAGCGTGCTAACAGGTCATCTATCGATTGCCCCTTTGAACTAGGTCTACGTCCTCATCTGGTTTGGAACGGATACGAGCAACTAGGCCAGGTAAATTACCGGTAACCGCCTTACCGTCGGCACAACTCGAATTGCCTTCCCATGAGAGAAGAGATTCGCGTATGCAACGATTTGCATACTAGTTTTGCAGTTCTAATCAATCCCTCATCAAAATTGGGGTATTTAGGCTCAAATTAGCCCTGTTAGGGCAAAATTTGCCTATTAGAGTGGAACTCATCGTGCATTGTTCTAGGACAAGAGGCGTCTATGGACAGTGGATATTATGCCGCGTGTACAGCTCTAGTTGCTCGTACCCAGGCATTGGATACGATTGCGAACAACCTGGCCAATGCAAGCACGGTAGGTTACCGGGCGCAGCATAACGTATTCAGCTCGGTGCTGGCCCAGGCTGGCGGTGCGCCGGACTCCGATCTAAACCAGGCAATTAATAACTACGGAATCCTGAGCGGAACCCAGCTGGATGAAACTCAGGGAGCACTGCAAAAGACCGGCAACGACCTGGATCTGGCCGTCCAGGGATCCGGCTTTTTTGTTGTGCAAACGGCCAACGGTCCCATGTATACCCGCGACGGCAGCTTTCAGGTTTCTGGCAAGGGACAGTTGATTACATCCTCCGGTGATCCCGTGATGGGCGATAAGGGGATCATCTCCATGCCGCCGGGTACGGTTTCTATCAGCGCTGATGGCACCATATCATCGAATGGTGCAGTAGCCGGCAAGTTGAAACTTGTAGATTTCACTGCGGGCACCGTCCTAACTAGTGCTGGCCAAACCTATTATTCTGCGCCACCTAAAAGCGAGATCGCTGCGACCGATTCGACCGTGAAGCAGGGAATGCTGGAAAGCTCAAACGTAAATCCGGTTACCAGCATGGTCGAACTGATTACCGCACAACGATCAGCCGAGATGATGCAGCGCGAACTAACCATGTATTCCTCGGAGATGGACAAAACCGCAACTCAGGAACTGCCCAAGGTTGGATAAAGGAGTTTAGACATGTTTCACGCCCTCTACACAGCAGCCAGCGGAATGACTGCACAGCAGATCAACCTGGATAACATCGCCAACAATCTGGCCAACGCCAGCACGTCCGGCTTTCAATCGCGCCGTGTGCAATTTTCCGATCTCCTCTATCAGAGTGAAGTGATGCCGGGCGCCGCCGCTACACAACAGACTGTCGTCGCTGCAGGGCTACAGGTAGGACTAGGTACGCGTCCTGGCAATACCGAGATTATTCAGACTCAGGGCGATTTGAGCAGCACGGGCAATCCGTTGGATTTCGCCATCGAAGGCACAGGCTTCTTTCAGGTCCTGCTGCCCAATAATCAGATCGGTTACACGCGCTCCGGCTCCTTTCAGCCCAATGCGCAGGGAGCTCTTGTCACCGCGAACGGCGATGCGCTGCAACCTGCAATTACGATTCCGGCCAATGCGACCAATATCACTGTAGGTAGTGACGGTACTGTGAGCGCAACCCTTCCGGGACAGACCAACGCTGCGCAGGTCGGGACCATTCAGTTAGCGACTTTCGCGAACCCAGGTGGCCTAAACAGCGTAGGGAACAACATTTATCTACCCACAACCGCTTCGGGAGACGCCGTTGTGGGCACGCCGGGAGGCGCGGACGGTCTGGGCACCATTCAGCAGGGAATGCTGGAGCAAGCCAACGTAAATATCGTCGACGAATTTGTGAACATGATCCTGGCTCAGCGCTCGTATGAGTCAAACTCGCGCGTGGTTAAGGCTGCAGACGAGATGCTGCAGGGTTTGAATCAGGTAGCTCAGTAGGCTAACTATGATCCTTGATCGATATATCCCGGCCGTATTTCTTGTCGCTGCGATGGCGTTGCCTGCCGTTGCCGCGTCTGGCCATGTCTCCATAACGGCGGAGCAGGTAGCCGCGGCAATCAATGGCACTGGTATGAAGGTGTCCGCCAACCAGGTTGTGCTCCTGACCGATGTTATGGCGACAACAAGCGCTCCAAAGCTCAAAGTTGAATCCATGGAGCGCTGGGGCGATCAACAGACGAAATTTCGTTTGAACTGCGTAAAGAACGAAGAATGCCTACCGTTCTTTGTCGCGGTTCGTTGGAGTCAGACTGTGCCCATGCCCCCAGTTCTCGCAGACCACTCCTCGACTGCGATTTCTATGGCAAAGTCTGGCTCCAACTCCTTTATTGTGAGGGCCGGTTCGCCCGCCGTCCTGCTGCTCGATGGTGATCACATCCATATACAGCTTCCCGTGGTGTGTCTTGAGAACGGTGCAATCGGCCAAACAATTCGTGTTGCAAGCACGGATCATAGGCAAAACTATACGGCTCAGGTAGGCGAGGGTGCTGTATTGCGAGGCAAGCTTTGATGACTACAAGAATCCGACACGGCTTAACATATTGGCTGACTGCGATTTTGCTGGCCGCTATACTAACACCGCTTGCCGCTGCAGGTGTCTCTAAAAAGTCGAAGAGTCAATCCGATCAACTGAGGGCGGCCTATATTACTCGACTTCAGCAGCAGGACATTCACGCAAGCTCCGGACAGACAGTGGGCAGTCTCTGGACTCCTAACAATACGCTGGGAGATCTATCCACGGATTACAAGGCACGTAAGCTGAATGACACGATTGTCATTCTAGTTGCTGTGCAGACCACCGCGGCGCAAAGCGGAAACAGCAACTATCAGCGTACGGTGCAAACAAGCTCGGCGATTACTGGTTTGGCAGGAGCTGTTAAGACCACCGGTCTGAATCCCTTGCTTAATGCCAACTCCTCTACCGCGTTGAAGGGCGCTGGAGCAACGGACCGAAGCACCACCTTTCAAACCAGTCTGACTGGACAGGTGATTGCCGTTCTGCCTAGCGGAAACCTGGTTGTGGAAGCACAGCGAAATATCTTTATGAACAATCAACACGAAGATGTCACGGTCCGCGGGGTTGTGCGCCCCAACGATATCGGACCGAGTAACACGGTATCTTCGGCAGCGCTTAGCAATCTAGAGATTGAGATGAAGGGCAAGGGCATCATCGCAGATAGTACGCGTCCTCTCAACCCTATTACCAAAGCTCTGCTGTGGCTGGTTGGATTCTAATCATGATGAAGATAACATCTGCCAACTCGAACGCACGATTCCGGACTATGACCATCTATGCCATAGCCTTCGCCGCAGTGTTGTCTTCTCTAGCACCAATTGCTTATGCGGATGAGTCCAATCGCCAAGTCCTGGTGCGCGACGTCACTAGCGTTGAAGGAGTCAGAGAAAACATGCTGGTAGGATACGGCCTGGTTGTGGGATTACGCGGAACCGGCGACCGGCAACAGACTATCTTTACTGTGCAAACGCTGGCCAATGCAATGCAGAAGATGGGTGTCCTGATTTCACCCAGTACTGTCGTGGTAAAGAATGTTGCAGCTGTCTTTATTACCGCATCGTTGCCGGCATTCTCTCGGCCCGGCTCAAAATTGGATGTGACCGTATCTTCCATCGGCGATGCCCAGAGCCTGGAAGGTGGTGTGCTGTTGATGAGCGCTTTGTTCGGACCTGATGGGCAGGTCTATGCTGAGGCGCAGGGATCTCTTGTAATGGGTGGATACTCCGCCGGTACGGGTGCAAATAAGAAAGAAGTCAATGCCGCGAATGTCGGACTCATTCCTCAGGGTGCCATGGTTGAGCGTGACACTTCCGTTGATCTAAGCGGATTCAAGACGGTATCTCTGCTCCTACGCAACCCCGATTTCGGTACCGCCATTGAGATTGCCGATGTGGTCAACAAGGAGTTTAGTAAGCCTGTTGCAGCTGCACTCGATAGCAGTCGAGTCGACATCAGCGTTGCAGATGCGTCCTCCCAATCGGTGACTGCGCTGATCTCGCGGGTTCAGAGCTTGGTACTCAATGTTCATACTCCCGCCAAAATAGTTATTAACGAGAGGACAGGCACCATTGTGATGGGCGGTGATGTTAAGCTTTCACCGGTTTCCGTAATCCATGGAAATCTGTCCATTCAGGTTGTTACTACCTACGTTGCAGTTGGCGCGACCCCTGTAGGCGGACTCGGGCAGCCCGGTGCGGCCGGGATTGGTGGCGCAGGCGGGCCAGGTGGAGATACCAGGGGGAGGACCGGTCTGGAAACGCTGCAACCCATCGTTGTACCGGAGACGAGCCTTAGTGCGAATGACACTGCAACCCAGTCCATGCGTCTGGATGAGGGTGCCAATGTGGACGAGTTGGTCAAGGGGCTTCACGCGATCGGTACCACGGCACATGATGTGGTAGCGATTCTTCAGGCAATTAGGGCCGAGGGCGGAATGCAGGCTCAGTTGGAGGTTCAGTAATGGCAGCAAGCACAAGTTTTGGTCCACTCAACGGGCAGACCAGCGCTCTGCAGCTAAGCGAAGACCACATGCTTCGGGGATTGAAAGCCCCAAAAAGCAAGGACGATGCCGCCAAGATCGACAAAGGAGCCAAGGAATTTGAAGCCATCTTGGTAGGCAGTTGGTTGCAACAGGCAGAGCAGTCGTTTGCCACCGTCCCGGGCACCGATGAGGACCAGGATGTGGGCCGTGATTCAATGATGAGTCTGGGCGTTCAGACCCTGGCAACGTCCATGGCAGCATCGGGAGGTATCGGAATAGGCAAGATGGTCGCAAAAGCCATGCATGCCGAAGCAGACAAGGCGGATGGGCAGGTTGCGGCACCGGACGGAACAGGTTTACACATAGGTAACCAGCAAGTAACTTACGGAAAACACAGAGAATAGGGCTAGACTTTTAGTGGAAAGATGCCGATAGGGACAACGGCGTATATCAAGAGGAGGCGGGATGAGGATAGATTTATTTAACTCGGCAACCAGTCAGATTGCGAACGAGCAGAGTTCGCAGGTCAGCTTACAGAATGCCGCGAAGTCGGGTCAGTCAGACGTCGAAGATAAGACGACACTTACATCGGATTCGGTATCAATCAGTTCGCTCGTAAACACAGCCCTCAAAACACCCGAAGTGCGACAGGACAAGGTCGATAGTTTGCGCCTGTCCGTCACAAGCGGTCAGTATGAGCTCGACCCACACAAGATTGCAGCATCGATGATCGATGAACAGGCTTGATCGAAGGACCGCTTTATCTGGCCCTGATGGGAAGGATATTCACAGAAAGTGCGAAGTATGAATACTGCTGGCGTTCAAGATCGGGACCTGAAGGCAGTTGAGTATCTCCAGTCGCTGCGTTCTCTGACCCATGAGTTGGAACGCGCCATGCACGCGATTGCTAACAATGCCATATCGGAGCTCGAGGACAGCATAGAGTGCCAGCAGGTGATAAGTGCCAGGCTTGGCGAATTGGCGGATGATATGTGCGTTCCACTGGAAGCTGATCCTGAGATCTCTGTGGCAGGCCTCGAGGAGGATATGAGGCATCAGATCCACTCTGCCTCCCATGCGCTGCAGAGTCTGAATCACCGCTATGCGGCTCTCATCAAGCATTCCAGCCGTTCGGTTGCAAGGATGACTTCGCTTTTCAGTTCGTTCCAAGGTCAATTTCAGGAGGCTTCTGGCCCCAGGTTGAAGCATCAAACCTGGTCTTGCCAGATGTAATCACCATGGGAGGATTGAATACATCGCTCTTCGTGGGCATGCAGGCATTGGAGGCGACAAGGGGTGCGCTGGATGCTACCAGCAACAACATCGCGAATGCCAATACTCCCGGATATACCCGCGAAGTAGCGCAGTTCAGTGAAAATCCGGAGTCCGTGTCTAGCAGTGGTGTCACGGGTGGTGGCGTATCCCTGGATGGGCTGCAAAGTGTCCGCGACCAACTGCTCAATTTACAGATTCAGCAGCAGACTTCGCTACAGAGTAGCGCAGATGCACAATCCTCAACTCTACAGCAGATACAAACCTATTTTTCCTCAACGTCCGGCGGAGACATTGCCAGCGCTCTGTCTTCATTTTCCACCAGTCTCTCTCAACTGTCCGCAACTCCCAACAACTCTGCCGTACAGCAGGCGGTCCTGTCGGCAGGCCAGAATCTTGCCAATGCTTTCCACTCGACCGCAAGCGGGCTCACTAGTGCGAAATCGTATGCCGATGGTCAGGTAACGCAAACGGTGGCACAGATCAACTCGCTGTCAACGCAGATCGCGCAGTTGAATGGACAGCTCTCGCAGAGCTCCACGGCAAACAACAATGGTGGAACCATTCAGGACCAGCGAGACCAATTGGTGCAGCAGCTATCGGCCTTGACAGGCATCTCGGTAATCCAGAGCAACGATGGAGAGACCATAACCACAAGCAATGGTTCTCCGCTGGTGATAGGTAATCAGAGCTTCTCGCTACAGACTGCGACCGGCAGCGACGGAATGCAACAGGTATTGGATTCGAATGGCGTCAATATTACATCTTCACTGCAAGGCGGCCAGCTGGGTGGATCCATCCAGGTTCGAGATCAGGTAATTCCAGGCTTCCTTACTCAGCTAAATACACTGGCCAGTCAGTTTGCCACCGCCTTCAACGACGCGCAAGCAAAAGGATTCGACTCAAACGGTAATGTCGGCCAGAACTTTTTTACACTGCCGACAAATCCGTCCGATGCGGCGTCCGGCATCAGCGTAGCCATCTCCAACCCTTCCCTGATCGCGATAAGTTCGGATGGATCGACCGGCAGCAATGGCAATATTGCCAATCTTTACGCCGCGTTGACAAACGCCCTTCCCTCTGGGCAGACTCCCGCCGGCTCCTATGCAAACCTGGTCTATCAGGTAGGAGCCGCCGCCTCGGATGCCAGCTCTGAGTCCTCGGCCATCGGCCTCAACCTGCAGCAACTCACAACGCAGCAGGGTTCGGTCTCCGCGGTAAACACAGATGAGGAAGCCACTAATCTGATTCGTTACCAGACAGCCTATGAGGCCGCGGCTCGAATTATAAGTACCATCCAGCAGCTCAATACGGTGACCCTCAATATGGGCAGCAGCGGAGGATACTAGCCAAAATGCGCGTTGATCCCAATATGGTTCCCAACATGCTTGCCGCCTTGCAACAGAGTCAGGTGTCGCTGCAGACGGCGCTGCAACAAGTTTCCACAGGAAAGAGCGTCAATGTGCCTTCTGATAACCCGGCCGCGGCTGCCAATATGGTGCAAAATACCATCGAGACCGCGAATGTCGATCAGTACACGCAAAATGTCAGTAGTGTGCTATCCAACGTACAGACGGCCGATGCTTCACTGAGCTCGGTTGTAACCTCTCTCACCCAGGCTGTCTCCCTTGGCACTGCGGGGGCTAACGGAACTAACACAGCAGCAAATTTGCAGGCAATCGCAACCCAGGTACAGGGAATTCTTTCCAGCGTTGTCTCTCAGGCAAACCTGTCCTATCAGGGCACCTATTTGTTTGGGGGAACTGCCAACACGTCGGCTCCCTATACGGCGGATCCATCTTCGCCATCAGGTTACACCTACAACGGAAACAACGATGTGAACTCGATTCAAGTAGGAGATCAGCTAAGCATCCAGGTCAACCTTCCAGGCAGCCAGATATTCTCAAACTCCAAAGTAAACGTCTTGGGTTCATTGAGTTCGCTGGTATCGGCTCTGCAAAGCGGGAATACGTCTGCTATTGGAACCGCAACTGCTGCTGTAAGCACTGCACTGAACTACGTCACTCAACAACGCGTCATTTATGGCAATACAGAGAGCCAGTTGAACGCACAGGATACTTTTCTGCAGCAGGAAACGGTTAATCTGTCATCGCAGGCTACTTCCTTGGTGGGCGTCAATTTGGCTACAGCTGCGGTCAATTTAAGCCAGGCGCAGACAGACAACAATGCCGCGCTGGCCGCCGCATCAAAAGTCCTGCCAGACACGCTGCTGAATTACTTGGCGGTTCCAGGATAAGTAAGAGCAATGTGCTGACTCTCTCCTAAGGGTCTCACTAACCCATAGGCTACAACCAGCGAAGACATAGCTGACCTGGTTGCAGACGAGGGGCGACATATACATGCAGGTCACACAGATTACTTGGTCGCATTCTGCGGCAGACATGCTTGACCGAAGGATAAAAATTCCAAGTCGCCAAACAATGGTCCTGGCGTACATACCAATCAATCGATTGCACCGAAGATATCTCAGGGTTCTTCGTAGTTCCGCAACCCACTCTCTATCTCAAATAACTCCGCGCAGATCGATCGCTAAGCCCTGTTGAGGTTAACGACAGATCTGCGCGGCAAGTTGCTGTTTGCAGCGGAAACTGGTTAAGCCGTCTTCACACTGACCAGTTCGATCCCTGTCCCTTTACTACCAAGGTTGCGGCTGTATTTCTTATCCGTCGCATTGTTCCAATGCTCATGAACGCCCATGCTAGCTAGCGACTTTCCACTCTTCGCCGGATCATAGACAGTTTTGGAGGGCGCTTCGTGGGCCATCGCCATTTCGTGCAGGTAATTGTCTACCGCGCCAGTGACAATGGTTTTCAGTGTCGGCTCACTGCGCAGGAAGTCCAGCGCAACCGAATCGATGGCCACGCCATCCTGCGAGACAAAGACGCTGGAGGTCCAGTTTCCGTTGAAGGGTGCGCTCTCCCACTTGCAATCCGCTACCAATCGGTATTCGTTGTGGTGCGAGGCATATAGACCATCTATCACGTACAGCATCGTCTTGCCGCCCACATCCGGATGACCGTTCATATCAACCAGCCCGTTGTAGGCACCCATCCCTTGAGGGGCTGGACCGCGTCCGCCGCCTTTAACCGCAATGGTAGGATGAACATCCCGCGCCCCTAAGGAACCGTCCTCCTTCAGCACCGTTCCCTGGTGGTTCTTGGCGCATACCGTCATGCCCGCCATGGTGTGGCCTTTCAACCCGGCCACATTGATCATGTAGGTGGCCTGAGTAACCACGGTAGGCAGATAGAACGTCAGTCCGCCCTGGGCAAACACAAGGGGCTTGCTCTTGTCGGGTACAGCCTTCTCGCGGCCTTCGGTGCCGGTCGTATCCACAAAGCGGATGCCCGGAAACTCTTTGGTGGCGCGGTCGTAGATAGTGGCTGGAACATTGCGGATGGCGTCATAGACCGTGATGTCAGCCGGTGCCACGCCCACTTGCTGCACAAGCTGGCGCAACAAGGCCTGTGACAATTGCGGAGCAATGTAGGAATCATTGCTCTTACCATCGTTGTTGTGTACCTGATTAAGGTTGTATTTAATGACGATCTTCTCGCCCTTCTTATAGCCGGACGCGCCCCTTCCATGTCGCTTGTTGAAGTCGACGAATATCTTGTTCCATGCTTCCTTATCGTTGTTGGCATCCCCTACAGAACGGATGCTGCCCGAGAACATCGCTGCAACCAACTCCGGGTGAGTATTGCTGTCGTCCCACCAGCCAGGTGCGTTGTTGACGCCATCCCAGTTGGTAGCTTTGGCATTAAAGGCCCAGGTAACACGACCCGGCTTTACGCCGAAAGCAGTTCCCATCGGTGTATTCGCGGCGTCAATGGGGCTGAATGGAGGTTGAACCGGGGCCGCCGGTCGAGGAGTTGTCGGAACTGCTGTAGGCGTCGGCAGTGCGGTCTGTGCCGATACGGCTGCCGGTACCTGAGTCACCGCAATTGCTGCCGCGCCGCCTATCATTGAGTTCTTCAGAAAATTTCTGCGGGACGTCGAAACTTTATTGTGCTTCATATGGAATCTCCTTTTGATCGGTACCGAGTCGCTTGAATTGTATGCTTCTGGAGAACTGCAAGAGCCGTGCTTCTGTTCATGGCCGTTGATGGGGCAATTCCATGCCGCCCAAAGCTTGACCGCGTCTCTCAATCCTTTCTCGCGGCGGCAGGACATTCACAGACTACTTAGATTGCACCTTCCGCAATCCACTTCTCGTGGCACATCTGTCCGACATCTGACACCCAGAATCAGATGGTAGGATTGCATCGTTTGCTTAGGATGTGACCGCTATCACTGTGTTCTATGGCCGCCTGACCCTATATTGGGTATATATCAATCGATATAAATATATCGATTGATGAAATGACTAACAGATATACGGTAGGCCCACATAATCCAGAGGCAAACAGAGTATAGAAGAAGGGGACCATGACCAATCTCGATGCATTTCGTGCTGCGAATCATGAGCCAAATAGTCGAGTCACCACCACGGGCGACCTGGATTCCCTGATCGCGCGGGTCAAAGCTGCTCAACAACAGTTTGCTGGCTTCTCGCAGACGCAGGTTGATGTCATCTTCCGAAGCGCAGCTCTAGCTGCCGCCAATGCCCGCATCCCTCTGGCTGAGTTGGCCGTGGAGGAGACGGGAATGGGTGTGGTGGAGGACAAGGTGATCAAAAACCACTTTGCCTCCGAGTACATCTACAACAAGTACAAGGACGATAAGACCTGCGGCATACTGAGCCAAGACGACGAATCGGGCACCATCACCATCGCTGAGCCGGTAGGTCTTATCTGCGGTATTATTCCCACCACCAACCCCACCTCGACGGCCATCTTTAAGACCTTGATCAGTCTTAAGACGCGCAACGGCATCCTCATCAGTCCTCATCCGCGCGCGCGCCGATCCACCTGCGCTGCCGCACGTCTGGTACTACGGGCCGCGGTTGCCGCGGGTGCACCGGAAGACATCATTGGCTGCGTCGACGAACCCACTGTTGAGCTCTCCAACCAACTGATGCGTCATGAGGCGGTGAAGCTGATCCTGGCCACGGGCGGGCCAGGAATGGTGCGTGCAGCCTACTCTTCCGGGACGCCGGCAATCGGTGTCGGCGCGGGTAATACGCCGGTCGTGATCGACGAGACCGCGGACCAGACGCGCGCGATCGCCTCCATTCTTATGTCGAAGACATTCGACAACGGTATGATCTGCGCCTCCGAACAAGCCGTCATCGCCGTGGATTGCATCTACGAATCCGTACGTGATCGCTTCAACCGCCATGGAGGTTATATCCTCGATCGTGAGCAGACCGAGGCTGTGCGCCGTATCATTCTGGTCAACGGCATGGTGAATGGAAAGATTGTGGGCCAAGGCGCGACACGCATTGCGGAAATGGCTGGAATCACTGTACCTGCAACCACCAAAGTACTCATCGGTGAGGTCACAGACGCAACTGTGGCTGAACCCTTCGCACACGAGAAACTATGCACCGTTCTTGCTCTCTATCGTGCCCAGGACTTTAAGGACGCGGTGGAGATTGCGTCCAAACTGGTTGCACTCGGAGGTATCGGGCACACCTCTGTACTCTTCACCAACCAGGACCAGCAGAAGGAGCGCATCGAGTACTTCGGTGAGCGCATGAAGACTGCTCGCATCCTAATTAACACACCGTCTTCGCATGGCGGCATCGGTGATCTATACAACTTCAGCCTCGCACCCAGTCTTACCCTCGGCTGCGGAAGCTGGGGAGGGAACTCGGTGTCGGAGAATGTCGGCCCGATGCATCTGCTTAACACCAAGATTGTGGCCAAACGCGCGGAGAATGCCTTGTGGCACAAGTTACCGGGCGCGGTTTACTTCCGTCGCGGCTGCATGGCCGAGGCGCTGAAGGACATTGCCGGTAAGCGGCGCGCCCTGCTTGTCACCGATGACTTTCTCTTCCGTACTGGTGCGGCGGATGATCTGATCGCAATGCTCAAAGGTCTAGGCATGGAGATCGATGTATTCTCCCAGGTGCAGGCCGATCCTAACATGTCCACGGTGCGCAAATGCGTCGAGACGGCAAACCACTTTCAACCCGACGTGATTGTTGCCTTCGGCGGCGGCTCTCCCATGGATGCAGCCAAGATTGCCTGGGTTTTGTATGAGCATCCCGAGGTCGACTTCGAGGACCTTGCCATGCGCTTCATGGATATTCGCAAACGCATCTATAAATTTCCCAAACTAGGTGCCAAGGCTACACTGGTTGCCATTCCCACCACCTCCGGCACCGGCTCCGAGGTGACGCCGTTTGCGGTGGTCACGGATGACAGGACGGGTAAGAAGTATCCCATTGCCGACTACGAACTGACGCCAAACCTTGCCATCATCGATCCCAACCTCGTGATGAATCTGCCCAAATCGCTTACCGCATTTGGTGGCATCGACGCGGTGGTTCACGCACTCGAGGCCTATGTCTCTATCATGGCCAACGAGTTCACCGACGGGCAGGCGTTACAGGCGCTCAAGCTGTTGAAGGAGAATCTGCCTTCTGCCTACAAAAACGGCGCTCGCGATCCGCATGCAAGAGAGAAGGTTCACTACGCGGCCACTATTGCTGGCATCGCCTTCGCCAACGCGTTTCTGGGGGCGTGTCATTCGATGGCACACAAGATTGGCGCGGCCTTTCATCTGCCTCATGGTCTGGCCAATGCACTGCTCATCGGTAATGTGATCCGCTACAACGCCAACGACAACCCAACCAAGCAGGCGGCCTTCTCCCAGTATGACCGACCCAAGGCCCGCTGTCGTTACGCGGAAATTGCTGATCATCTCGGGCTGGGCGGCACTACCAAGGATGAGAAAGTTGCCAACCTGATCGCCTGGGTCGAGGAGTTGAAATTGGAGTTGGAGATTCCCCTCTCCATGCAGGCCGCAGGTGTCAATGAAAAGGATTTTCTGCAGAAGTTGGATAGCGTTGCTATCGATGCATTCGACGATCAGTGCACCGGTGCCAATCCACGCTATCCGCTGATCGAGGAATTCCGAGCAATTTTGCTAGACAGCTACTATGGGTGGGCCTTTGTGGAGTTGACCATGCGTGCTGAGACAGAAGCTATGGCCGCGTGGGCAAAGCCTGTTGCAGTCCTTGAAGCCATCGATGACCGTCACCCTAAAGTCGCGAACTCAGAGGTGGGGGACGACAAACAGGACCAATTGGCAAGCTGATGATTCATTGCTGACTGAACCCACTACGAGAACTGCATACAGCCGGATCAACATCGTATGATGGGCTGTTGAGGCGGTGTGTATGCCATTGGAACCAGTCGATCGACGTTCGTTTCTGAAGACAATGGGCTCAGCAAGCCTGACTACAGCCCTGCCTGCGTCTGCGTTTGCAGCTTCCAACTTCACCGGTAGCGTGGTGCACGAAATTGCCCAGCCCGCGCAAACTGCAGCCGTTTTGCCAGCAAATTCTGTCCGCTTCGCCGTGGTCGGCATGAGCCACGACCACATCTACGGCATGGTGGACGCCATGATTCGCGGCGGTGGTGAGCTGGTCAGCGTCTACGCCGCGGAACCGGAACGCGGGGTTGCGTTCCTCAAGCGCTATCTTCAGGCGAAGGCGGCCAGGTCGGAGGATGAGATCCTCAACGATCCTTCGATCCAGCTTGTTCTCAGTTCGGCCATTCCCAATCAACGCGCGCCGCTTGGGATCCGCGTCATGCAGCACGGCAAGGATTTCTTAAGCGATAAGCCCGGCGTCACCACGCTGGAACAGTTGGCCGCCGTGCGCACTGCCATCGCCCAAACCAAACGCATCTTCGCCATCATGTACAGTGAGCGGCTGGAAGTGAAAGCAGCTGTGCGCGCCGGAGAACTGGTGCAGGCCGGAGCCATCGGCAAGGTGATCCAGACCACCAACATCGCGCCGCATCAGGTTATTCAGCCTGGTGGTGACGCGGGCGGAGCATCGCCCCGGCCAGACTGGTTCTGGGACCCTGAGAAGTACGGGGGCATACTCACCGATATCGGCTCACACCAGGTCGATCAGTTCCTCTTCTATACCGGCTCCACGCATGCCGAGGTGGTTGCGTCTCAGGTGGCCAATGTGCGCCACAAAGAGCATCCAAAATTCCAGGACTACGGTGACATGCTTCTTCACGGCAACCACGGTTTCGGTTATGTGCGTCTCGATTGGTTCACACCCAAAGGCGTCGGCACCTGGGGCGATGGACGACTCTTCATACTTGGCACTGACGGCTACATCGAACTGCGCAAGTATGTTGATATCGCCGGACGCAAGGGCGGCAACCACCTCTTCATTGTGGATCAGAGCGAGGCCCGCTATATCGACTGCACTAACCTCATCCTGCCCTTCGGCCCGCAATTCATCTCCGATGTAGTGCATCGCACCCACACGGCACAAGACCAGACCCAGTGCCTGCTAGCCGCCGAATTAGTCATCCTCGCACAGTTGGCCGCCAAACATGTTGAGCTTCAGGGATAGAGTAGAACGGGTTTCGAAGTTCCTGCTCAACCTTATTCAACCCCTCTGTCCCATTCGCCGCGCTCCTGCATCTGTGCAATCTCTTGACGCGCCATCGCCTGGGCGCGTGTGTAATCCGGCTTTGCCAACCGGTTCAGAGGCAGTTGTCCAAACTCCACAATTATCCAATGCCGTGGCCGCATATACGAGGCCAGCGAACGCGCATGTCTATTTAGTTCCTGACGGTCCAGTTCAATGCCGGGCCTCTTCTCCACCACGGCTACTACAGCCTCGGAGATGACGGTGTGAGCTACGCCCACCACCACGCAGTTGGCCACCTTCTCCGCAAGGCTGCTGATATGCCGCTCCACATCACCGGGAAAAATCTGGTAGCCAAATGATTTGATTACCCACTTCTCTCGCCCAGTCATATGCAGACCAGCGTCATCCTTGAACCCAAGATCGCCTGTATAGAGATAGCCATCGCGCGAAATGGCCTGCGCCGTGGCGGCGGGATCGTTGACATATCCCAGAAAGGTCTGCGGCCCTCGAAAGCACACTGCTCCGATCTCGCCCGAGGGCAGTTCATCGCCTGCGTTGCCATCGGAGCGCATAGGATGTCGTATAGTGCAGGGATAAATCGGCATATCCACGCCAAGGCCAGTAATGATCGCATCCTTGCCAGCCGCGCCCGTCTGCACGTAGGTGCAGAATCCCGCAGCCTCAGTCAGCCCCAGCCCGCTGCCGATTACCGGAGCCATCGTCGCCAGTCGTTCCATAAATGCGCGCGACACGGAATGGCCTCCATAGGCCGCAAATCGCAGGCTGCTCAAATCGTGGCGATCATAATCCTTCAGCATCCACTCGAGGTTAAACATTGCAGGAATCTGCCCTAGCAGCTCCACGCGATGCTTGGCAATGGCGCGCAACGTGCGGCTTGCATCGAAGACCTCTAGCAGAACTGCCGTGCCTCCGCCGAACAGCGTGCTCATCAGCGTCTCTGTCTGCCCGCCCACATGTGAGGCAGGCAGATTGACCAGTGTGCGTGTACCGCTGTCCCCGCCAAAAAAACTGCCGCACATGCACATGTTCTGCACAGTAATGTTGCGATGCGACAACAACGCCGGCTTGGGCGATCCTGTCGAGCCGGTGGTAAAGATCACCAGCGCACCATCGTCTTCCGTTACGTCGCAATGTATCTCAGGCAGGGAAGTAGAGCCTGCATCCTTCTCCGAACACAATGCCCTTTCAGCAATGGCCGCATAGGATTGCGTGCCTGCAATCTCTTCCTCCGACTCCATCGCGATGTAGTGCTGTACCCAGGGACATTGCTCATGTACGGCGCGCCACATATTGCGGAAATCTAATGGGGCTCTCACACCCAGGCCAATAAATCCACACGGACGAAGGTCCTCAAGCGCTCGAACCACCTCGGCCACTGATAATCGCAGATCCAGTGGGGCCACGATGACGCCGATCTTGAAGCATCCGTATTCCAGCAAGACGTGATCCACCGACATCGGCAGCAGTGTCACAAGGAAATCGCCCTTGGTGAATCCCATGTGAAGCAAGTGTCTCGCCAACTCGGTAGTTATACGGTCGAACTCACTCCATGTGACTACACGATCGCTCTCAGCGCTCAGGATGGCCGGTGCTTGCGGCCGCGCCTTCGCCCACTTCGCCACCACGCCATGCAGCAGATGGCGATCGGCAAACGTCCGTTCGTAATCGTCGAGGGTAAATTGAGGCACTTGCATCGGTTCACTCAGTACTGTCGCTGAATCAGTCGATCATTCACAGCCGCAAGCGTCAAGGGCCAGATAGGTAGATCCATCTCGAACAGAATCTCTCTGGCCGTCCATTGGAACATTTCTCTAATGATAAAAATGAATTGTCATTCTGAACGCAGTGAAGAATCCCCGCATTTTGCTCGCCACGCGAAGAACTTCACATTTAACGAAACAGCCTTAATTGGAGTATCTTGCGCAGAGTGAATAGTATTGTCCCGATGGTCTTCCATTACATTATGTCGGACTTTGCACCGGCTTTAGCAGGGTGGCGGCCCTGTTGAGTCGAACCCAGCCAGCCAACACCTCGGGTGAAACCAACACCCGGTGGTACTTCGTCGTGCTGGTCACTGCGGCCATTGCCATCAGTTACTTCGACCGGCAAACGTTGCCTGTCGCAATCAAGGCGATCCAGAGCACAATCCCCATCTCGAACCAGCAGTTTTCCTATCTGCAATTTGCATTTTACCTGGCGTATGGCGCGATGTATGTCGGTGGCGGGAGGCTTTTGGACCGGTTGGGGACGAGAGTTGGAGTCACGCTGATTATGCTGTGGTGGTCGGCAGCTTGCGCGTTACTTGGGTTCGCAACGGGGTTCGTGTTGCTGCTGACGGGATTGTTGTTACTGGGGATGGGCGAGGGCGGCGGCTTTCCGGCGGCCGCGCGGGTGGTAGCAGAGTGGATTGAGCCGGAGCAACGCTCCACAGCAATGGGGACCATTAATGCGGGGACGGCTGTGGGGAGTGTGCTGGCTGCGCCGGTGGTGACCCGGATAGTACTTACACTGGGTTGGAGATGGGTGTTCTTTATTGCTGGTGGTATTGGAGTGGCGTGGGTGCTGTGGTGGGTGATTTCGTATCGTATCAAGGGCCCGACAGTATCGTTGAATACGATCGATGTGCGAGTACTGGGCGAGCAACTAACGTTTGCCGAACTGATCGGCATGAATAGCGTACGAGCGGTGGTATTCGCCAAGTTTCTGAGCGATTCTGCATGGTTTTTTCTGTTATTCTGGCTGCCGAAGTATCTGTACGACGTGCGCGGGTTCGACGTAAAGCACGTGGGCTACTATGGGTGGATTCCTTACGCGGCATCTGGTGTGGGGAGTTTTGCAGGTGGGTGGTTCTCCAGTCGGCTGCTGCGAAAGGGGCGGTCGCTGGATGCTGCTCGGAAGATCGCGCTTGGATTGAGCGCGGCGTTTATGCCGGTGGTGATGTTGGTGCCGCTGGTACCGGTGCAGGCCGCTATCGTTCTGTTCAGCATTGCATTCTTCTGCCAGCAATCCTGGTCGGGATTGATTATGACCCTGCCGGCGGACATCTTTCCGTTGTCCGCGGTGGGGACGGTGTCTGGTCTGGTGGGCTTTGGCGGCGCGATTGGCGGAGGCATCTTTGGCCTTATAGCTGGTCATCTGTTGGACCATGGATTCGGCTACGGAACGCTGTTTGTGCTACTTGGGACGTTCCATCTGATCGGGTACACGACTATTCTTTTATTTGCCGGGAAAATTCAACCGCTTCGCGCGGATGACCTCAAGGAGATTGAGAGCAGAGCATGAAGATCACCGAAGTACGGACACGCGTTGTTCAGTGGGAGGGCGAGACGACGCCCCTTCCTCCCCATTTCTGCACGAATCCTATGGATCTGGTCAGCTTCCGTCAGGCCTCCATGGGTAACTTCGCATTTCATGGATGGGTGTTGGTGGAGATATTCACGGATGCGGGCCTGGTGGGTCTGGGTGATGCAGCCCTTTCGCCGCTGGTCACTAAATCCTGCATTGACACCTATCTCAAGCCGATTTTGCTTGGCGCCGATCCATGGGATACAGAGTTCCTATGGCAACAGATGTATCGTCGCACCATGGCATTCGGACGCAAGGGCGTCGCCATGACCGCTATCAGCGCGGTCGACATAGCCTTATGGGATCTGCTTGGCAAATCCGCTAAGCAACCCGTCTACCGCCTGCTCGGTGGACGCACCAAAGACCGCATCCCGGTCTATGCCAGCCGTCTCTATTCCATGCCGCTGGATGAACTGCGTATCGAGGCGCAGAAGTATAAGGACGAAGGATACAAAGCGATGAAGCTGCGCTTTGGCTGGGGGCCCATCGATGGAGCGGAGGGCATGCAGCGCAACGTCGAGCTGGTGCGCACCGTCCGCGAGGTGGTCGGCGATGGCGTCGATGTAATGGCCGATGCCTATATGGGCTGGACGCTGGACTACGCCAAGCGCATGTTGCCGTTGTTAGAGCCCTTCAACCTGCGCTGGCTGGAAGAGCCTGTGATCCCCGACGACACCCGCGGTTACAAGGAGCTTAAGGCCTACGGGCGCGTGCCTATTGCAGGTGGAGAGCATGAGCACACGGTATTCGGCTTCCGAGATCTGCTGGAGGCCAACGCCCTCGACTACATTCAGTTCGACACCAACCGCGTCGGGGGCATCAGTCAGGCGCGCAAGATTACCGCAATGGCTGAGGCTTTTCAGGTTCCTGTTGTTCCCCATGCCGGTCAGATGCATAACTACCATGTCGTCATGGCAAGTCTCAACTCGCCTATCGCCGAGTTCTTTCCCAAGGTCGATGTGGAGGTTGGCAACGAGCTGTTCTGGTATATCTTCGATGGGGAGCCGGTGCCCGTCGACGGCTGTATCGACCTCGACGAGAGCACTCCTGGTCTGGGCCTGACCGTGAACGAGGAGTCTCTGAAGCGTTTCAGGATTATCGAATAGGGAAGGGAAGTCCATGATTCATCTCGTTCAGATCAGTAATGGAATACAACGTCGCGTCGCTCTGGTGCAGGAGCCTCATCTCCATTGCCTTACCGAGGTGCAGAGTATTTATGAGTTGGCAAGAGGCTGTCTACAGTATGGTTGCGGACTGGCTGCACGTGCTCAAACCCTGGCCAACGGTGAGCAGTTGAATTATGACGCCATCTATTCCGGTAACTCCGAGTGGCAGCTTCTGCCGCCGATCGACGTGCCAGACGATCGTTCACACGTCGTCGTCTCGGGCACTGGGCTCACCCATCTTGGCAGCGCTCGGGAACGTCAGGCCATGCATGCTGCTGCTGCAGCCAAGGGTGAGGCCACCAAGCCGGCAGAGACTGTGACCGACAGCATGAAGATGTTTCAATGGGGAGTCGAAGGCGGGCGTCCTCTGCCGGGCGAGATAGGCATTGCACCGGAGTGGTTCTACAAAGGCACTGGTGCAATTCTGCGCGGTCCGTCGCAGCCATTGACTGTCCCGCCCCATGCCGAGGACGGAGGCGAAGAGGCGGAGATCGCCGGCGTCTATCTTGTTGGTCAGGACGGTGTACCGGTTCGTATCGGCATGGCGATTGGAAATGAGTTCTCCGACCATCAATTCGAGCGGCGTAACTATCTCAATCTCGCTGGATCCAAGCTCCGCACATGCAGTATTGGGCCGGAGCTTGTGGTTGGCGCGGAGTTCCAGTCGGTCAACGGGGAGGCAAAGATTTTGCGCGGCAACCAGACTCTGTGGCAAAAGGCCGTGCAGACCGGTGAGCAGAACATGTGTCACAGTCTTGCCAATATGGAGCACCATCACTTCAAATTCGAAGGCCACCGCCAGCCTGGCAATGTGCATGTGCACTTCTACGGCGCCGACCGACTCAGCTTTGGCGAAGGCATTGTGCTTCAGGATGGAGACTGGATGGAAGTTCGCTTCGATGGCTTCGGTCGTGCGCTGCGCAACCCGATCCGCGTGGAGTCGAAGGAATTGAACCGTCTGGTCGCAGTTCGTTCACTGGCTTAATTAATCAACTAGTAGGAGATTGCTTTGGCTGAAAATGTAGCGATTCTAGGACTGGGCACCATGGGCAGCGGGATGGCGGCGAACCTGCTAAAGATGGGATTTTCCCTTGCCGTATACAACCGCACCGCAGCCAAGGCTCAGCCGCTTGTGGACGCAGGCGCGCGGCTGGCATCCACTCCGGCGGACGCTGCCAAGGGTGCGTCGGTCGTCCTCAGCATGTTGACAGATGATGCCGCCTCGCGCAATGTATGGCTCGGCAGGGACGGCGCGCTCGCGGCCGCGGACACAAATGCCATCCTAATCGAGTCCAGCACCGTCAGCCCGCTCTGGATCGCGGAGCTTGCCGACTCGGCGACCCAGCGTGGTATTCAGTTTCTCGATGCACCGGTCACCGGCAGCCGCATGCAGGCAGATACTGGTCAGCTCTCGTTTCTGGTGGGCGGCAGCGAAGCGGCTCTTGCTACTGCGACGCCCGTCTTGCAGGCGATGAGCAAGGAGATTCTGCATCTAGGGCCGGTAGGTAGCGGCGCTAAGTTGAAGCTCATCAATAATTTCCTCTGCGGTGTGCAGATCGCATCCCTGGCCCAGGGCCTTACCTGGATCGAACGTAGCGGGCTCAACCGCGAGAAGTCGCTCGCATTTCTCAAGTCTGGCGCGCCAGGCAGTCCGGTCTTCGCCAACCTCTCTGCCCGCATGGCCGCGCACAACTACGACGTCAACTTTATGCTCAAGCTCATGGCTAAGGACCTGCTCTACGCACAGAAGGAAGCCGCCCGCTGCCACGTTGACCTGACGATGGCGGAGGTGGCGCGCAGCCTCTTCGATGATGCTGTGGCAAAAGGATTTGGCGATGTAGATATGTCTGCCGTAATCGAGCCTCTACGCAACAAGTAAACATTGGGATTGCTCCATGCCTCGCCCAGGGGCATGGGAGCATGTGGAAACTGCGGTTCGCCAATTTTTCATCCAGACCCAGTCCGCATACCTGAAGCTCCCCGGTTATTTGTCACATCCAAAGATTGTCAAACTCTGCGGGCCATGGTTACGGTCGTAGGTCGGGTTTCTTTTTGCTCCTTGTTTATCCAGCTTCAAACAATGTCGAGTAACTTATTCTCAAGGAAGAAGAATGGCTAAGCCCGTTCTGCTTACAGTGGATGACGACCCAGAGGTCCTACGCGCGGTGGAGCGCGACCTGCGCCGCCGTTATGCGGAGCGCTATCGGGTGCTACGCGCGGACTCCGGAGCAACTGCCCTGGAGGCCCTGCGCGGACTTAAGCGCCGGGGAGATGCCGTGGCCCTGCTTCTGGTCGATCAGCGCATGCCGCAGATGAACGGCGTGGAATTTCTTGGGCGTGCGATGAATATCTTTCCCAACGCCAAACGAGTCCTGCTGACCGCATACGCTGATACCGATGCAGCCATCAGCGCCATCAACGACGCCCGTATCCATCATTACCTACTGAAGCCGTGGGATCCGCCGAAAGAACATCTCTACCCTGCGCTGGACGACCTTCTGGATGACTGGATGGGATCGTTCCGCCCTCCTTTCGAGGGCGTCCGCGTTCTTGGCACTCGCTGGTCTCCTCACTCTTACGCCATTCGTGATTTTCTCGCACGCAACCAGGCACCGTATCAGTGGATCGATGTAGAGACAGCAGGGCAGGCTGCCGAGGTGCGCAGTCTGATAGAAGCGGCGGGAGCGGAAAGCTCCAGCCTACCCAAGGTGCTCTTTCCAGATGGAACATCGCTGGCTGATCCAAGCCTGAGTGAGCTGGCTGAGAAGCTTGGCCTACGCATGCGGCCAGGTGTTGCGTTCTACGATCTGGTGATTGTCGGTGGCGGCCCTGCGGGGTTGGCGGCAGCTGTTTATGGCGCATCCGAGGGTCTCAGCACAGTGCTGATCGAGATGGAAGCGCCGGGAGGTCAGGCGGGAATGAGCTCACGCATCGAAAATTATCTTGGCTTCCCCTCTGGCTTGAGCGGGGGCGACCTGGCACGACGCGCGGTGGCGCAGGCGCGACGCTTCGGGGTGGAGATTCTCTCTCCGCAGCGTGTGACCGGGGTCAGTGTGGAGGGGCCCTCGCGTGTGGTTAAGCTGTCCGCTGGATCGGATATCGGATGTAAAGTTCTGTTGATCGCCACCGGTGTCGCCTACCGCAAGCTGGATGTCCCCGGGGTAGAGCGGCTACAGGGATGCGGCGTATATTACGGCGCGGCCATGACCGAGGCCATCTCCTGCGAGGGCGAAGATGTCTACATTGTAGGTGGGGCTAACTCGGCAGGACAGGCAGCTATGTACTTCGCCAAATTTGCGCGCAAGGTGGTGATGCTGGTGCGCGGCGAGTCGCTCTCCTTCTCGATGTCGCAATACCTTATCGACCAGATTAAAAAAACTCCCAACATACAAGTGCAAGCTCGCTCTCAGGTAGTAGAGGTCCATGGCGATACCCACCTCGAAGCAATCTCCATTCGTTATGGAGACAAAGACTCTACAACTACCGTGCCCACTAATTTACTCTCCATCTTCATCGGCGCTGAGCCCAACACGGACTGGCTCTCCGGAGTAGTGGAGCGCGACGAGAGAGGATTCATCCTGACTGGTGCCGACCTGATGCGTGACGGTAAAAGACCCGCGGGTTGGCAACTCGAGCGCAACCCATACTGGGTGGAGAGCAGCGTGCCTGGGGTATTCGCGGCGGGAGATGTTCGTTATGGCTCTGTTAAGCGCGTTGCATCGGGCGTGGGAGAAGGTTCCATCGCAGTGCAGTTTACGCATCAGTACCTCAGCGAGGTGTAAGTTGACGCAGAAGATTCACAATTCACCAGGCAGCAGCTTGATCGACGATCTGCGCAGAATCGACGTCTTCGCGGACCTATCTCAGGATCAGCTCGACTGGCTGGTACAACATCTTCAAGAACTGCGCTTCCAGACCGGCGACATCATGGGCCGCGAGGGTGAGCCTCTGGACAATCTCATCGTCATCCTGGAGGGCGAGATACGCATCCAGCGAGGAGTGGGTTCGGACGAGATCGTAATCCGCGGAATGGCTGGAGAGGTCACAGGCCTGCTGCCTTACTCGCGTCTCACCCATTACGGTGGTACTAGTCGGGCTGTTGTACCCACGCGTGTTGCTGCCTTGCACAGACGCGATTTCCCGGAGATGCTCGAGCGGATTCCTTTGCTTGGTCAGCGACTTGTCTCCATCATGGCCGACCGCATCCGCGAGATCACGCGCACCGAAACCCAGCGCGACAAGATGATGGCCTTGGGTAAGCTCTCCGCGGGGCTGGCTCATGAACTGAACAATCCCGCGGCCGCCGCACAGCGTGCAACCGCAAGCCTGCGCGAGACCCTCGAGACAGTGCGCGACGCCAGCATCCGGCTCTCGCGCCACATGCTCACAACCGAGCAAAGAGAGACCATCCTCCTGTTCGAGCGCAAGGCAGGGCAGGCCTCCACACGCTCCACCGACCCGCTCGCCCAGAGCGATCGCGAAGAACGCATCAACTCCTGGCTGGAAGCGCACCGTGTGTTAGATGCCTGGAAGATTGCGCCGGCCCTCGCCGATACATGTGTGGATATTGACAAGCTCGACTTACTAGCCAGTCAGGTAGGAGACGAGGCCCTGACAGATGCACTCACTCGCATCGCGTCGCTGCTCACCATCGCAAGGTTGATCAACGAGATTGAGATCAGCACCAGGCGCATCTCAGATCTGGTGCAGGCCATCAAAGAGTACTCATACATGGATCAGGCCGCGATGAAAGAAGTTGATCTGCATCAGGGCATCGAGAACACACTTACCATCCTGCAGCACAAGCTTAAGGAAGGAATCAAAGTGGTTCGCGAGTATGACAACGGTCTGCCTCACATCTGCGCCTATGGTGGCGAGCTTAATCAGATATGGACGAACCTCATGGCCAACGCCATCGAGGCCATGCACGGACAAGGTGAACTGCGTGTACACACTGCGCGTGAGATCGACCGCGTACTAGTCGAAATTGGCGATAGTGGCCCCGGTATTCCCTCAGATATTCTGCCGCACATCTTTGAGCCTTTCTACACCACCAAAGAAGTGGGCGAGGGAACCGGCCTTGGTCTGGATGCGGTCTGTCGTATCATACGCAACCATCACGGCGAAATACGCGTCACATCTCAGGCGGGAGACACCCGCTTCCAGGTGTATTTACCCATCGCGCAGCCCAAAAGCACAGCCATGCATACAAGAGAGGAGCACCCCGATGCAGACAACCTGTTCTCACCTGCCCCAAATACAAAACCCATCGCCTAACAGTAATGGGTGCGAGGAGTGCTTGAAAATGGGCGATACATGGGTTCATCTGCGCCTGTGTGAGATTTGCGGACATGTAGGATGCTGCGACTCATCGAAAAACCAGCACGCCACTAAGCACTTTCACAAGACAAATCACCCCATTATGCGCTCCATCGAACCGGGAGAAGATTGGGGATGGTGTTATGTGGACGAAATGATGTTCGAGCCTTTTCCGCGAAGGCCGGCCGTCACTCGCAAGAAAGAGTCCTCGCGATGATCACCGTGGCTTCCAATCTTGATCATCAGGGCCAGCTTCTGGTGCGTCTTGCCCAAGCTCGTTCAATAACCGAGGATTTATTTCGCAGGGTGCGCTCGGACGCGTTATACGATCGGCCAATTCCCGAACGCCACAGAATAGTCTTTTACTTAGGCCATCTGGAGGCGTTCGACTGGAATTTGATCGCGGGTCAGGCGCTTGGCATGGGGCCCGCCGATACGGAATTCGATCGCCTCTTCGCATTCGGAATCGATCCGGTAGGTGGCGGACTGCCCCAGGACATGCCCTCAGATTGGCCACCACTGGCTCAGATCGAGAGATATGCCCACAGCGTCCGCAAAGCGTTGGATGATCTTCTCAACGGTAGTTCGCGAATAGCAACGGACGACTGGCAGTTCCCCCAGCAGGCGATCCTCAACGTCGCCATCGAGCATCGGTTAATGCATGCAGAAACCCTGACCTATATGCTGCACCAGTTGAGCCCGCAGCGAAAGATGGTACCGCACGACTATCTCTCGGTCAGTTCGTACCCGGGCGTGCCGTCCGCCGCTACGCGTACCATCGATATCCCGGCTGGGAACGCCACGCTTGGTCTTCTGCGCGGCAGCGAAACCTTCGGTTGGGATAACGAATATGACGAGCACGTCGTATCAGTGCCAGCTTTTGCCATCGCTTCCCATAAAGTCACCAACGAGGAGTTCCTCCGATTTGTGTGCGAAGGCGGATATGACGACCAACGCTTTTGGTGCGATGCCGACTGGGTCTGGATCAAGCGATACAACATCGACCATCCGTGTCTTTGGTTTACGCGCGAAGGCCAATGGTTCTATCGCACTATGTTTGAAGAGATACCCTTGCCTAAAGACTGGCCGGTCTACGTCAGTCATGCGGAGGCATCGGCTTACGCGCGTTTCGTGGGCGGCGCCCTTCCCTCGGAAGCGCAGTTCCATCGTGCTGCCTTCGGCACACCCCAAGGTCTGGAGCGCGCCTATCCCTGGGGGGATACCCCCCCAGACCTCACTCGCGGCAACTTTGATTTCCATCATTGGGATCCTGTTCCTGTTGGTAGCTATCCTGCAGGTAACAGTGCTTTTGGATTGCAGGACTCTGTCGGCAACGGATGGGAGTGGACCTCCACGCCCTTTGCACCCTACCCAGGCTTCGAACCTTCTTCTTTCTACCCCGGCTATTCGGCAGACTTCTTCGATGGTCAGCATTTCATAACCATAGGGGCCTCTCCCAGAACTGCGGCCTGTATGGTGCGACGCTCCTTTCGCAACTGGTTTCAGCCACACTATCCATACGTCTACGCCTCATTTCGCTGCGTGCAGTACTGAAGAGTACCCCTATGCTGATTCGCGATACCGCAATCCAGAGGATCGACTCGTTCGCCGAAGATGTTCGCAATGGGTTGGGACTGCCTGAGCAAAAAATGTTGCCGTCGAAGTATCTTTATGACGACATCGGCTCTGCCATATTTGAAGCGATCACCCGCCTCCCAGAGTACGGCCTTACGCGAGCGGAGGAGAGAATTCTACGTCGTCACTCCAGCGACATCGCCCAGTTCTTTACCCCGCATGGCATGGTCGTCGAACTGGGCAGCGGCAGCGGTCGCAAAACACGTCAGATTCTGGAATCCCTCGCCCACCATCAGTCGATGACCTACTGCCCGATAGAAATATCTTCGGCAGCACTGGTAAGTTGCGAACGAGAACTCGACGACCTTGCTCACGTCAGCATTCTTGGATTCGAGGCCGAGTACCTCGACGGCCTCATCAGGGCCGTTGCCCGCCGTGCACCCGGAGCCGCGGTGATGGTACTCTTCCTGGGTAGTTCCATCGGCAACTTCGATCGCGGACCTGCCGAGAATTTTTTGCGTGGCATTCGCCATGCCATCCAGCCCGGAGATACGCTTCTACTGGGCACGGACCTGGAAAAGCCACTAGCCCAACTTATCCCCGCCTACGACGACTCGCTTGGCGTCACAGAGGCATTCAATCGCAATCTGCTGGCCCGTATCAACCGCGAATTGGCTGGGGATTTCGATCTTTCCTGCTTCCAGCACGTCGCCCTATACAACGCGCGCGAGCGAAGAGTTGAAATGCACCTCCGCTCCATGAAGGACCAGAAAGTACAAATTGAAGATGACATCTTCACCTTCTGCGGCGATGAGACCATCTGGACCGAATGCTGCCATAAGTTCAGTAGGCACGATCCTTCGGAGATGGCCGTACGCACTGGATTCCGCTGCGTTGCGCAATGGGTGGATGTGGAATGGGGGTTCGCAGAGAACCTCTTCGTCGCGGTCTAAAGTTAAGCGGCTTGTCCGTCATCAGAGATACTGAATCACTGCTCGCTTTAGATATTTACTCTCCAGCAGTTGCGCTATTCGCTTCACAATATTGCGACGTAGATCCAGTTCAACCGGGATGTTCGGGTCCTGGTGTGCTTCATTGATTCTGGTTCCTACGGCAAACCGCACAATATCGCTGTTCAACAACATGCTGGCAAGACGTACCGCGGCATTCGACTTCATCTCTTCAGGAACAAATCCCTCTTCCAGCAGGCGAAGTACCTCACCCAGGGTCAATGTGCCTTCCGTCACTAGCTCGAATCCTTCCATCTTCGCTGATGGCGGCACCTTGGGATCCATCGGCTGCCCCAGATCGATCTTAATCGGACGATTCAGCAACCGTGAAATGATATTGGCAGTCGTACCGCCGCAGATCACCTTCCGCCCCGGCGTACTCACAGACATCATGGCCATGCTCTGGTCGTGCGAGCGATCGAACGGCGCCCCGGTCAGCACCAGCAACTGACGAGGCTTGCGGAAGTAAACAACTCCGCATGTAATGTCGTCACGTGCTCCCTGTACATCGATCTCTTCCGCCTTCGCAACCAGCAGGCGCGACAATTCACGCGCTGAGATATAGGGGTTCCAGCGAATCTGCTCGCGTACGTAATGTTCCACATTAGCCAGACCCCATCCCAGCGGAGTGCGATACTCTCCCATGCCTGCCTGCGATATTCCATCGGAGAAAAATATAATGCGATCCTCGCGCTGAACATCAAACATGGTGTAACTGATCACGCGATCCTGCCAGCGAGGAGGGCGCACCTCCGTCTTTTCAATCTTCAAATCCCCATTGGGGCGCACCAGCAGGAACGGAGGATTGCCGTGCTCGATGATGCGCGTCTCCCCCGTGCTGGCAATGTCCACTACCGTGAATGTGGAATAGCTGATCTTACGTACGCTGCATATGGGCAGCGTGTCCATAATGGTTTCAGCCGAGGTTTGAATGTCCATAGCGCTGGCTGCATACTTCAGCGCCATCGTCGCAGTCATCGTGGCCAGTACGCTGGCCTTTACTCCGCTGCCAAGTCCGTCTGCAAGCACGGTCAGAATGCGTCCCTCCGGTTCAACTTTGCGCGACAGAAATACGTCGCCGGAGATGTATTGGCCGTGCTTTGCCCGCTGGCAGGAATCGACCTCGATAAAGCTCTCGGCACCGGTCACGTTTTTCTCCCGGCATCGTTATCGTCGGCCTCTTCCGGACTAAAGGAATTCACAATCGAGTTGAGCGTGATCTCTGAATCTGCAGCGTTTTCGCCAAGTAGATAGGCAATCTGTTGCACTGTATTCAGGTTCTTCTGAATGACTTCGCGCGCTCGAGCGATAATCTGCTCTTTTTGGAATATGGGCTGCGTGATGTCCTGAAATATCCCACATAGCACGGCATGCGGTTCAATCGTGAATATGCTTGTATTCAGAATGCTCCGCTGATAGCGAATGTCGTGGCTCACAATATCCGTGCCCGATTCCAGCACCCGTTTGAACAGATTGGAGAACGGAACCTCAATGTTGTACGCGCCGCCCTCCATCTCCGTCGATTGCCCGCCAGCCACCGCAAACAATCGCGCAAAATGTTTGTTGCTTTCAATGATTTTTAGGTTTTCATTCACAATCACGACTGCCGATGGCATCTTCTGCAGTAGCGCATTGGCTTTCTTCTGTGCCAGCTTGCGGGTATACGTTGCACACATCATGCGTTCCGCATTGCGTTCGATCAGGGCGCGGGCAAAGTCACGGCAAGAGTCGTATCCGCATCCCCCGCAGTTCAACTCATCGTCAGCGGAGTACTTACCCACCGTGCGCAACGCATCCTGCAACTGCATCTCGCTGTATGTAGGCCGGGCGATAGCTGTGGTGTTGTAGTGTCCAGTGATTTCAGGAGAACGCCCACGTGAAAGCTTGCTGGCTGGTTTCGCATAGTTCAGAATGTCATAACGCCGTCGAGCCACCGATGTGGTGCGCGCAGCCTTCGGTCCATTCACGCAGGAGCCTGCGCATGCAGTCAGTTCAAAAAATATGTTGTGCTCCGGGTGCCACTCCGGAATGCTCTTCAAGGCCTGTTCTACATTGCCAATTCCCGAGAACGACATATATTGCAGGCTGTTCACCTCGCGTTTGCCCGCAACCGCTGGAACCATTCCTCCATCGATAGGATATAGTGCACCCTCTTCGGCCACCTGCGGCTGGAAGCAGTCCTCCACTGTTGTTATCATCTCTGCCAGATCGATATTTTCTTCTCTCAGCCAGTGTTCCAGGTCCTCGAAGGTCAGCACCACATCCAGGAGTTCAGGATGCTGTTCGGCCTCCTTTTTCTTCGCTATACATGGTCCGATGAAAACCGTCGCGATCTCTTCGCCATAGGTCGCGCGCAACATCTTGCAGTGCGACAGCAGGGGCGAGAGCAGGCTCGTCAGGTGTGACTGGCATTCGGGATGGTACTTGGAAATGAAATCCACTACTACCGGGCACGCAGAGGAGATCCATATCTGCTTCGGTTCGCTTCGCATCAGCGAATGTACGCTGGCCGATACCTGCTGTGCGCCAAGTGCGGTCTCCGATACAGCATGGAATCCCAGCCGCTTTAGTCCATGAATCAGCTGTTCCGGACGGATCCCGGTGAACTGTGCCGCAAAAGATGGAGCTAGCGACACAATCACCTTACGCCCGTTCGTCAAGAGGGCCTTTGCGTCGGCCAAATCGTCGCGTACCTGCTTGGCGCTGTGTGGGCACGCTAGTACGCACAGGCCACACATGATACATAGATCGGGCACTACGCGCGCGTAGCCATCCTCTACGCGTATGGCTTTCACCGGGCACTCGCGAATGCACTTGTGGCAGTCCTGACATTCTCGCTGCCGGGTATAGATGGCATTAAGCTTTGCCATGGTCTCCTCGTTTTGACCCGTCCAGCTGTTGCAGCAACTCCCGCAATCGTGTCGCGGTAATGTTGTGATAGAACTCGTTGCCAACCTTCAAATTGGGCCCCTGTTTGCACTGATCCTGGCATAGGCAGCCAGACAGGCAGACAGGTCCCTTTGCCCCTTTGCCCTGCGTAAATTGCTGAAGCAAGGCAAGTATCTCCGAGTTCCCTCTGGCGAAACAGGAACTTCCAAGACAAACTACGATTTCGACAGCTTCTTTCTCGGAGGGCATGGTTCACCTCGTTCTTACTTTCTCTACCTCACACACCCTGCAGCCGCTGACAGGAGTCATCTGCGATCGCCTGCCCGCTCTTCCGACCCGTTACCGTGGAACGACGCGTTCCGAATCCGTTCCAGCTACCTGCTCCTGGTTGTCACCCTCGATGCGGCTATCCAGAACTTCAATGGCCTTCGCAGACGTACTGTGCGAAACATGCACCCCATCGATCATCACGGTTGGGCCCGTCTCACACTTCTCAAAACAAAACCCTGCCCGCACATCCAGACGGTTCTCCAGTCCGCTCTGTTCCGCGTGACGCAGCACTCCGTTCAATACATCCTGTGAACCCTTCAGGAAGCAGTTGGTTCCCAGGCACACGCTCACTTTATGCCGGTCTTCTCCTGCCGTCTGCATCAAGGGTAATGACTCGTCCGCAATACGCCGCCTGCTCTGATAGTGGGTATGCAGCAGGTGGTGCGCCCTCTCGCCGCCTATCTCGCCCAGGAACCGCTCGTAGCATTCTGTAATAAAAACGTTGTCCTGTGATTTGTGCAGTTGTAGCATTTTGTCCGCGTTGTATAGACCCTTGGTGCGCAACGCGCGTGTGTTGAATGCGGTCGACACCGGCTGTCCAGCTCCACCTATACATCCTCCCGGGCAGGCCATCACTTCAATCAGGTCGTACTGGCTCGTGCCAGCCCGTACCTGTTCCGCAACCACACGTGCATTGCGCAGCCCGTGGACAATGGCCAGCTTCAGTTGGATTCCGTTCACATCGATGGTGGCCTCGCGCAATCCGGACTCACCGCGCACCTGCTGAAACTCGACCTGCTCGAGCTTCTTGCCCATCACCTTCTCCGCGGCATAGCGAAGCACCGCCTCGGTCACACCGCCCGAGTTGCCGAATATTACTCCCGCACCGGTATAGAAGCCGAAGGGCATATCAAATGATTCCGGCTGTAGCGTGTCGAAGATCAGTCCAGACGACTGGATCATATGAGCCAGCTCCTGTGTGGTCAGCACATGATCTACGTCAGGGTCGCCATCCACCGCAAACTCCGGGCGCTGCGCTTCAAACTTCTTCGCTGTACACGGCATAATGGACACAACTTTGATATCCTTACGCTCCACCCTCATCTGCTCGGGAAGCATCGTCTTCAGCAGCGAGCCGAACATCGCCTGCGGAGATCGGCATGTGGAAAGATTCGGCAACAGTTCTGGAAAGTACTGCTCTGCGTATTTGACCCAGCCAGGACAGCAGGAGGTAAACAGGGGTAGCGTTCCACCTTGTGTCTTGCGATGCAGAAACTCCGTGCCCTCTTCCAGCACCGTCAGGTCGGCGGCAAATGATGTGTCGTAGATTTGGTCGAATCCCATATGCTTCAGCGCGGCAACAATCTGCCCTGTGGTAATGTCGCCTGGCTTGCCGCCAAAGCACTCGCCAAGTCCCACTCGCACCGCGGGAGCTATCTGCACCACGACCTTTTTCGTGGGATCGGCTAACATGGCCCATACCGCATCCACCTCCGACTTTACCGTCAATGCGCCGGTTGGACATACGCTTGCGCACTGTCCGCAGTTCACGCACTCCACTTCGCCCAGGTTCTTGCCAAACGCCGGCTGCACGCATGCCTCATGCCCACGATGCGCAAAGTCAATGGCACCAATCCCCTGGATCTCCCAACACATGCGCACACAATCGCCGCACAAAACGCATTTGTTTGGGTCGCGTACAAGCGACGGAGATGACTCATCCACCGGTGCCGGTACCAATACAGACTTGAAGCGAACTTTCTTCACGCCCAGTCGTTGCGCCAGACTCTGCAACTGGCAGTTAGTACTGCGCGAGCACGTCGGACAGCTCTGATCATGGTTGGCCAACAGCAGCTCCACTGCAATTCGACGTATCTCGCGAATCTCCGGAGTCGTGGTCTGCACCTTCAGCCCTGCCTCGGGCAACGTGGAACACGCGCCCATGATCCCGCGTCCCTCCACCTGCACCAGGCACAGCCGGCATGCGCCGTACACGCTCAGTTCGGAGTGATAGCAAAAGGTCGGCAGGTCGATCTCGGCCTTGCGGATCAGTTCCAGCATATTACGCTCGCCTTCAATCGCTATCGTTCGTCCATCGATGGTCATTGTGGGTTGTGTCAGAGTGTTCATCGGTCTATATCCCTTCCACCGCGTGAAGCTTGCAGGCTGTTGCGCACGCACCGCACTTGATGCACAGCTCAGGGTCGATGTGATACGGCTTCTTCTTCTCGCCCGAAATTGCTCCGGTAGGGCATGCCGCAAAGCACACGCCGCAGCCCTTGCACTTGGTCTGGTTGATCTCCGGCCGCAGCAAGGCCTTGCATCGTCCTGTTCGGCAACGCTTCTCGAAAACGTGCTCTTCGTACTCCTTGCGGAAGTAGCGCAGGGTCGATAGCACTGGATTCGGTGCCGTCTTTCCCAGTCCACACAGCGACCCCACCTGCACTGCGTGTCCAAGCTGTTCCAGCAGCACAAGCGTTTCCGCATCCGCGCGTCCTTCAATCACGTCGTCCAACAAAGCCAGCAGTTGCCGGGTGCCTTCGCGGCACAGCAGGCATTTGCCGCAGCTCTCGCGCTGTGTAAACTGCATAAAGAAGCGCGCAATGCCCACCATGCAGGTGTTCTGGTTCATCGCCACCAACCCGCCGGAGCCCACCATGGCACCAACAGCGCGCAGCGACTCGTAGGCCAGCGGCAGATCCAGGTGTTCTTCAGTCAGACATCCGCCGGAGGGCCCACCAATCTGCACTGCTTTGAACCCGTTCTTCCATATCTTTCCTGCATCATCCGTCACCCCGCCACCGATGTTGTACACAATCTCGCGCAGCGTTGTTCCGAACGGCACCTCCACTAGACCGGTGTTGGCCACATGTCCTGTCAGAGCAAAGGTCTTGGTACCCGGCGATTCCTTGGTGCCGATACTGCGAAATACCTCCGGTCCCACATTCAGAATGCGCGACACATGAGCCAGCGTCTCCACGTTGTTGATGATCGTAGGCTTGCCCCACAGTCCGCTCTGCGCTGGGAAAGGTGGTTTGGGCCGCGGCATCCCGCGCTGTCCCTCGATGGACGCGATCATGGCCGTCTCTTCGCCGCACACAAATGCTCCCGCACCCTCCATCACGTCGCACTTCATGCTGAAGCTGGTGCCAAATACATTTTTCCCCAGAATCCCGGCACTCTCTGCATCCGCTACGGCGCGGCGCATCCGCTCCACTGCCAATGGATACTCTGCCCGTACATACACCAGACCCTCATTGGCCCCAATCGCCCGCGCAGCAATCATGATTCCTTCAATCACGCTGTGCGGGTTGCCCTCCATCACCGATCGGTTCATAAATGCGCCGGGGTCGCCCTCGTCCCCGTTGCAGATAATGTATTTCTTGGTCGAGTTCTGTACCCGCGCTGCATCCCACTTTCTTCCCGTGGGAAATCCCCCGCCCCCGCGCCCGCGCAGCCCGCTCTGCGTAATTACCTTGCATATCTCTTCGGGAGACATATCCAAATAGGCCATCCTGGCCGCTTTGTAGCCGCCGTGCTGCATATACTCGGCAATGTCCTCCGGATCGAGAAAGCCGCACTCCCGCAACACCAACCGTTCCTGGCGAGAGTAGAAAGGATTGTCAGTGAATCCGTGGCAGCTCTTGCGTGTCGACGGGTCCTTATACAGCAGTCGATCCACAACCTGGTCCGACACTAGTGTCTGCTGCACAATGTCCACCACATCTTCACTCTGTACTTTGCAGTACAGAATGCCCTCCGGGGCCACCGACACCAGCGGCCCCATCTGGCAGAATCCCTGGCATCCGCTTTTGGATAGCCGTACCTCATTGTCTTCGGCTTCTGAGCGAAGCTCCAGAATTACGTGTACGCCGCTGTTCGCCATCGCGCTCTTGAACGTCTCGTACACCTTCATGGCCCCATTGGCCATGCATCCTGTTCCGGCGCATACCACCACGCGGCGCACCTGTGCAGGTACTGTACTTCCGTTTCCGTTCACGCCATTCAAAACCACAGCTTCTGCGTCAGGCATGGGACTCCTCGGCTGAGGGCTGCTCAGCAATTGCGCACTCGCCCGCAAGCGATGCTTCCTCGGCCTGGATCGCATCCACCAGGGCCAGCGCATGCTCCGGCGTTATCTGTCCATGTACCTGCTCATCGATCACAATTACTGGAGCCAGTCCACATGCGCCCAGGCAGGCCACCGTCTCCAGTGTGAACAGCATGTCCGGCGTGGTCTTATTGATTTCGGTAGTGCCCAGCTTCTCGCGCAACGCATTCAGTACCGGAATCGACTGCTTCACATGGCAGGCCGTCCCATCACAAACCCGGATCACGTGTTTTCCTTTGGGCACCAGAGCAAAATGAGCGTAGAACGTTGCCACGCCAAACACCCGCGCCGGCGGAACGTCCAGAGAAGTCGCCACATACGTCAGTACTTCTTCCGGTAGATAGTGATACTCATGTTGAATTGCTTGCAGTATCGGGATCAGCCCCGATGCTTTGCGCGAGTAGCGATCCAGTATGTTGCACACCTTCTCAAACTTCTGCGCGCGATCAACCGCTATCGGCATCGTCGCCATCAAACAGCCTCCTTCTCTTGCTTCTCTTGTAAGGGCACACCCAAACGTCTCGCCAGCTTCCAGGAAAGCGATGCCAGGGTCGAGTAAAGATCTTCGTTGTGCACAATAATGTGTTCGGGAACTCTAAGCTTCACTGGAGCAAAGTTCCATATGGCCTGAATGCGCCCCTTTACCATCTCATCGGCCACCGCCTGCGCCGCTTCAGCAGGGGTCGTGATGATCCCCAGCAGGATGCTCATCCGAGGGGCCAGATCGGCCAGCTTATCCAGAGACAATACCGCCTTCTCATGGATCCGTTGCCCAATCTTGGCTGGGTCCGTGTCGAACGCAGCCACAATCCGCAATCCAAACTTTGAGAATCTTTCATGCCCCAGCAACGCGGTGCCCAGGTTTCCTACCCCAACAAGAAACGCCTCGTTCACGTTGTTCCAACCAAGAAAATTTTCAATAGCCTGAATCAGTTCACTCACCGAGTATCCGGTCTTCGGCTTCCCGATGATCCCCGTGTACTGTAGGTCCTTGCGCACCTGCACCGGAACCAGTCCCAGGTCACGTCCTATTGCGCTGCATGAGATTCGAGAGACACCCTTGGCCTCCATATCCACTAAATAATGATGGTACTGGGGCAGTCGCTTCAGGCTGGGCTGCGGGATAGGCTGCGCGGCGGGGCGGGTGAGCTGTAACGTATTCGATATATTCATACCGATAACCACATATCGACTCTACTGCCGCACAGATTTTCAGACCGTGACCGCTATCACAGCCACTTCGTCGTATGTGTCGGGTCTCGTCTTACATGCTCTTATCCCAAATTTGCCGTGCTGCAGCGATATGAATGGAGCAAACTCCTCCAAACCGAATATCGGACAGATCAAGAACCCCGCAAATGTTCTTCAGTAATACAATTTGTATGATTCGCAGTTCAAGCTGCAGTTGGTATGGGTGCGCATGCATCGATTGAGGGGACAAGTATGAATTATCCCGTTTGGGACGTGGCTTTCGGCGCTGGCCTGCTGATGGCGTTGGTGGCTGGCCTCCATGTTTTCGTCTCTCACTTCGCAGTCGGCGGGGGACTGTTTCTCGTTTTAACGGAGCGCAAGGCACGTCGTAGCAACGATTCGCAACTCCTTGCTTGGCTCAAGACCCATACTCGTTTCTTTGTGCTGCTTACCGTCGTCTTCGGAGCAGTCAGCGGCGTTGGTATCTGGTTCACTATCGGCCTCATCAGTCCCACCGCCACCAGCAATCTCATCCACATTTATGTCTGGGGATGGGCTATCGAGTGGGTCTTCTTCTTCATTGAAATCACTGCCGCACTGCTCTATCTCTATGGATGGGACAAGCTGGAGCCCAAAGTCCATGAATGGTTCGGATGGGTTTACTTCATTGCTGCCTTCGCCAGCATGGTCGTTATCAACGGAATCATCACCTTCATGCTCACTCCCGGCAACTGGATTCAGGACCACCAATTCTGGACCGGGTTTTTCAATCCTACCTATGCGCCGTCGCTGCTCTTCCGCTTCTGCATTTCCTTGGCCCTGGCCGGCATCTATTCGCTCCTGACCGCCAGCCTGCTGAAGGATGTTGAACTGAAGGCGCGCATCGTTCGCTGGGGAGCGCTTTGGACGGTACCCTCGCTGCTTCTTCTGCCGGTCTTCGCCTGGTGGTACATCCGCGATATTCCACCACTTCTTTGGACCAGCACACGCGGAGCTATGCCCACCGGCACACACTTTGCGCTGCTGGCCTGCCTGCTCCTGGGCGGAACCTTCATGCTTGCATTGGTCTCCCTCATTCGACCCTCCCGCCTGCATCTCTCCTTGAGCCTGCTGCTTGTGGTTGTGGCCTTTGGTGCGATGGATTCCTTTGAATTCGTCCGCGAATCCATTCGCAAGCCTTTCGTTATTGTTAATTATCTTTATGCCAATTCGCTCTACTTCACAGCCATGCCCGGCGACGGCGGTTTCACCGTGGACAACATCAGCAATACCGGCGTACTGCAAACTGCAAAATGGGTGCAAAACCGTACTCTGACTCAAAATAATCAGGTTGCTGCGGGCCGCGAGATATTCCGCGTTGAGTGCGAGAGCTGCCACACAGCCAAAGGCTACCGCGGCGTTCATCAGTACATCGTCAAGCGCCAGTGGGACCAGGACAAACTGCATGCCATGTTGGGCGTGCTGTTTATGATGCATAACAATGTTATGCCTCAGTTTGCCGGTACCGATGCGGAGCTGAATGCTTTGAGCGCATATCTTGGCTCGTTGCAACCCATGAACCTGCCAGCAGACCTTCACCCGGACGGCAAAACAGTCTTCGAACAGAATTGCAGCATGTGCCATCAAGCGCGTCCAGACGACCATCTCTTCACCAATATGCCGAAGAGCCCGCAAACGGCTATCGCAGCCCTCAGTAGTCTCCCTGCCATGTTTCCCATCATGCCCGACCTGAAGTTATCGGAGGACGAGCGACGCGCCCTGGTTCAATGGGTTGATACGCAACGCTCCGCGCCAGCAGCACAAGGAGGTAACTGAGATGTTCGATCCCAGCATGGTTCCAACGCCTGACCCTAATCCACTTCCCGCGCCCTTTTGGGTCTTCAAGCTGCTTCTGGTGGTCACCTTCGCACTGCACATCCTTGCCATGAACTTCATGCTGGGCGGAGCGTTACTCGCCTTGCTCGCCCGCTGGCGGCAGAAGGGTAGTCAGTACGGCACTCGCATCTTTTACGATGTGGCCAAAAAAGTACCCGTTATGATGGCGGCAACCATCAGTATTGGCATTGCTCCGCTTCTCTTTGTGCAGGTACTCTATGGACAGTTTTTCTATACCTCGTCCATCCTGGTAGCGTGGCCGTGGTTCCTTGTACTTGTCTTATTGGTCATTGCCTACTACGGCTTCTACTTCGTCTCGTATCAGGGACAGAAGCGTCACCGTGCGGTTGGCCGCGTCATGCTCTTCAGCACCACTCTGGTTCTCATCATCGGCTTCATCTATACGAACAATCTCACCCTCAGTCAGGTCCCCGCCAACTGGGCAAGCAGGTATTTCTCATCCACCTCAGGCTGGGGCCTCAATCTTGCCGAGCCTACTCTGGTTCCCCGTTATCTTCACTTCATGACCGCGGCCGTCGCCGTTGGCGGACTCTACCTCGTCCTCATCGCATGGACCAAATGGAAGCAGGAACCGGACTACGCGCGTGCCATATTCCAGCTCGGAGGCAAGGCATTCCTCTATGCCACCATGGCCCAGTTCCTGGTTGGCTTCTGGTTCCTGTTCAGTCTGCCTAAGGCCCTGTTTATGATCTTTCTTGGTGTCGATCCGCTGGCCACGTCACTCCTCAGCTTTGGCTTGGTGGCTGCGCTGGTATCCATATTCATGATGTCCGCAGCCCTCAGGAAGGACAATATCCGTCTCGCAGCTCTCGGCGTTACCGGCATCACGGCACTCATCGTTGTTACCATGTGCATCATGCGCGAGCTTCTACGCATGGCCTACCTCAAGCCCTACTTCAACGCGCAGCAGTTCGCCGTGCAGACGCAGTGGTCGCCGTTCCTTATCTTCCTGGTTCTTTTCGTTACCGGAGGGGCCTTCTGGTTTCTCATGTTGAAGCGCTACGGCCTCTTCAATAAGACGAAACCCGCGCAACCATAACCGACGCCACTACTTCTCCAGCGTGCGTATGTATCCCACCACGGCCTTGATCTGCGCGTCACTCAACTTTGCCGCAAAGCTTGGCATCTTGTCTTTGCCATTCTTCACAATCGTCATCAACGCGGCATCCGGCGTCTTCACTACAGCCGGGTCCTTGAAGGAAGCGGCCTTAAACGCCTTACCCACAGGTGTGGCGGCCAGGCCGTCTTCGCCATGGCACAAAGCGCATTGTGCCTTATAAGTGTCTGCTCCAGAGCCTTGCGCAAATACGGGCGTGACAACTGTTGCTGCTAGACAAAGAATCGCAATACCACCCAGTTTCGATTTCACTTGAAGGTCTCCTTATGGGAAAGCTTTACACAGTTGATGTTTCTACTCGCGAGTTTGCCTTACGATTAAGTATAACTCTGCCGTACACCGTCGGCGGCACCATGCAATAGTTGTCGCACGCAACCCGGGGCAGTGCCGAAGCCCGCCTATCAGGATGCATCGTTTACTCCCGTTGGCCTTACTTCGCCCCTGCCGGAGTCAGCGTGACCTCTTCCTCCTGTGACAGGCCGTCCGTAACCTCAACCGGCTTGGTGTCGAAGGAGACCGTCGCTGGCTTCAGGCCCGTCCGCGTAGCCGTAAGCGTGACGGATCCAGCCTCCCTGGTGGCTCGCATTGCCACGCGGTTGATCCCGTCCTCGGTGTTGAGATACAAGTTATTCGTGCTGTTGATCTTGCCACTGTTATAGCCTCCGCGCCAGATCGCAGGGCCGGTGGCCGAGACAGCCCTTCCCGTCGAGCTCCACGTGAAGTCCACACGCGCATCGTCAGTTGGGCATCGCTGGCCCTTTGCGTCTACCACCTCCACATCGATCAGTGCGATGTCCTCGCCGTCGGCGCGCACACCGCCCGGGGCGGTGTGCAGGGTTAGCTTGATCGCTGCTGGTGGCCCTGCGGTCATCAGTGAATAGTTTGCGACCGCAGCTGAGCCCTTGTAGCCTACCGCCTTGATCGTGCCCGGCTCAAACGCAATATTCGGAAACGTATACAGATAGCCGTTTTCAGGCGTCGTCATCTTGCCTTTGGAGGCTCCGTTTACGAACAGTTCCACGCTGTCCACATTGTTGGCAACTACATAGATAGGTTTCACCGTGGGGCTTCCATTGGGCTGCGTTGCCGGGTACGTCCAGTGCCCGATGATGTGGATGTCGGGCATCTCGTTCTGCATCACCTGCTCCACGTAGTAGGCTTCCTTGGGCAGGCGCACCGCGTCCGTCTTGCCGCTGACGCGCGATACTTCACTCGAATCCTGCCTTCCGTCGGCAGCCTCATCGGTAAAGTAAATAGACGCATACGCGGAGTACTTGGCATGCGCCGGGTCGGTGTTGGAGATGCGGTTGGAATAAAAGTTCCAATAGCGCTTCACCTGCGCTACGGCGAAGCTCTCGGAGGTGTACTGCCAGGTGTCGTTCGGCCCCTTCTTGAAGCCGTAGTACGGTGGCGAATAGTCGTCCCAGAAGCGGCGCGCGCTCTCATCGCGGAAGTCCTCGGTCTCAATCAGCGGTGCCTTGTTGCGGACGTTGTCGTTATAGGGTTGGCTCAACATGGTTCCGTACCACTCCGCCGCGGCTACCGCTTCAGGTTGGGTAAGTGACCGGCATCCCATGAACCGTCCGCCGTTAGGGTCGTACTGCTTGCGCAGTGCCACCATCTCCTGCATCTGCGGCCCAGTGACGCCGGTATTGCCAGCCTCCCACATTAGGATGCTTGGGTTGTTTCGCAGATAAATAATGCTGTCGCGCATCACATCCACCCGCTGCCGCCACTGCGTACCCCAGGAGTCCTCTTCCTTGTCGCCAGCTGGCGCTACCTCCACTATGCCAAAGCGGTCGTACGACTCCACATCCTCCTTCTGCGGTGTTACGTGCATCCAGCGCATGTAGTTGGCGTGGTCGTCGCGGATCATCTGCGCAGTGAAGTCGTGCATCCACTCCGGATAACCCACGCCTACGCCGGCCCATTCATCCGCCGAGCGCTCCGAGAATCCCTTCAGATATACAAACTTGTCGTTGATGTATACGCCGCCCGTGCCTGCGCCGCCCTTGAACTCCACCTTGCGGAAACCGGTGGTGATTTTGGTGACGTCCACTACCTTCCCCGCAACCGTCAGCATCGTATACACGTCATATAGATACGGATCGTCCGGGCTCCAGAATCGCGCTCCGGTCAACGCTCCGCTGGCCGTTAGAATGGTCTTGTCGCCTGCGGTAACATCGGCATTGCTTCCATTGAAGGTGGCCCTCACTACGCCGTCCTTGTCCACGACCACAGCCGAGAGGGCAACATTGGCCGATGTACGCCCGCGGCCCTGTGTAGAGTTATGTATCTGTGATTCCACATGCACCGTGCAGCTATGGCCGGCAATGTTGTAGTCGGTGCAGTAGATGTAAGTGCCCGTAGTCCCCAGTCCGTAATAGATCGGCAGCGTCTGGTAGATTGGCCCTGTCACATGCAGCCACACTCTCCGATTGATCCCACCGTACTGTGGGTTGAAGTCGTTTGCGTTCCATCGATATCCTGTGTCTGTGGCGCGTTCTTTCACGCTGCCGCGATTGTCCACGCGCACCGCAATCACATTCTCCTGGTCGCCAAAGTGCAGGCCAGGCGTCAGGTCGATGCCGTACCCAGTAATTCCGTTCTCATACAGCCCGAAAGGAACGCCATTCAGATAAATATCGCCCGACTGGCGCATGCCCTCGAACTCAATGAACACCTTCGACCCCGACATATTTGCAGGTAGCTTAAAGTGCTTGCGATACCACACCACACCCTGGTACTTGCCACGATCGCCGCCGCTATGGTCAATGATCATGCGGAACGAGTCGACATCATTGAATGTATGAGGCGTGCTCACCGTCTCCCACTGTGCGTCGTCGAAGCTCACCACCTCGGCCCCGGGTATATCCTGGCGGATAAACTTCCAGTCGGAGTTGAAGTTGTAGGTCACGCGCGGCGTGGTGGGAGGTGTGTACTTTGCATCCGCCGACCAGAGCGGAAGGGTCGACGCAAGAAGGGCAATGGCTGCGAGGGGTAAAAGGGTTCTTAGCTTCATGGCCGGAAGTCTATGGATGCCGAAGAATGTCTGTCAAACCGAGCGGGATCGTCGTGCTGCCAAACCCCAATAACGGTTAAATATCAAATTACTGTATCTGAAGTTAGACATACTGACCGGCATCGAAAGCGGCCCGCTATTCTGTCCTCTTCCGGGTGGGCACCCGTACTGCCTTTCATATAAGATTTTGCGATAGTTATCCTATGAATTAAATAAGTCGCGCGGGCAATTGGCCCTCGCTGCATCGCAAAGAAAGAAGAGGACCGCAATGAAATCCAGTTGGTTGGCAAACCTGCCGCTTCGGTTGGCAATACTCCTATCGCTCTCCATGCTGCTTCCAGTGGTAGCCTCTGCCACAATTACGCCCTACCCAGCCTACGCCGGCGCGCCAGAGAGCCTTGCCTACCGCGTCACCGTCGACGGCCAGCCCGTATTTGTGCATCGCCTACCCACCTACAACCAGTTTCAGTGGATGGACCACGCCAGCTTCGCCATGCCCGCCTCCGGCAAGGTCCACGTCACCGTTACTTCGCTGGTTAACGAGCGCAATGTCATTACCTGCTACATCCGTCCCGCCGCCTACGGCATTCATCCCCAGATCAGCGGCAAGTCCATCAGTTTCGACCTCGATCAGCCGCGCTATCTTGTCATCTTCTTCAACGAAGAACCCACCTTCCAGAGTCCCGGCCTGCTTCTCTTTGCCGAGCCTGCCGAAAAGAACGCGCCCAAACTAGGCGACGCCAACGTCACCAACATCATGGACTATAAGGTGGATAACACCGGCAAAACGCTGGAGACTGCAACCATCAACAAGGCCATCGGCGATGTCTCCGCTCGGCCCGGCGGCGGTGTCCTCTTCTTTCCCGCTGGAATCTATCTATCCGGCGAGATTGTGATGCAAAGTAACGTCAAGCTCTACATCGACGCGGGCGCAGTCATCCGCGGCTCGCACAAAAACGCTGACTATATCTCCCCACCAATGCCCAATGGTGGTCGCGGTCTGCGCGCCATGGTCGTCTTCAACAATGTGGAGAATGCCGGCATAACCGGACGCGGCACCATCGACATGGAAGGCTACCCATGGCTGTGGCACGACGTCCAACCCGATACCGGCGACGGCAAGGCGCGCTCCGACGAGGGCCTGGTCAACGATCCGCACGGCAACGGTGTCAAAGGATACATCGTCAACCACTGCAAGAACATCACTTTCCAGGGACTCCTCCTTCTGCGCTCTTCCTACTGGAGCACCACTGTCAGCGACACCGAAAATTTCTCTGCCATCAACATCAAAATCGTCAACCGCAAGCAGCAGTATCACGACGACGCCTTCGACTTCACGGGCAACAGCAAGCACATCCTCGTGGCTGACAGCTTCGCCATGACCATGGACGATACCTTCGCCTTCTATGGCGGCAAAAGCTCCACGGTGGAGGACGTCACTGTCCGCAACTTCGTCAACTACACCTACACCGCTTCGATTGCGATCGGTTACGGCGGCGCACCCAATATCCGTCACCTGCTCTTCGACAACGTACAGTTTGTCACCAACCAGAACAAGTATGCGGTTTGGATCCAGCTCTCTCCCGCGTACTTCACCGGCAAGGGATACACCTCGGGACAGAAGCCGAGCGACGGGATCGTCCTCGACGACTTCAAGTTCGTCAACACATCTTTTGAGAATGACGGCGGGCATATCTACATCGACGGCGGCTCAGACCCCATCACGAACTTCATCTTCCAGAACTGCACCTTTGGCCATCCCACCCGGCCCGCGCAGATCATGGGTACCAAAGTCGCCCCCATACTCTTTATACATGACAAGATTAATGGAGTGGTTGTAAGCAGCGAGCAGCAGTTGAAGCGCGACGGCTATGAGTTCTCCTCGCCAGTCACCTTCAAATTCGCCCCTTAAGAAGCTCTAAGCCAGCGCCAGATTCAGGTTCTCGATCGCTTCGTCGATCTCTTGCGTATTTTTGAAGCCCACCGTCACGCAGTCCACCCCGGCGTTGTTGAACGCGAAGCGCATCGCAGCCTGGCGGTCTGTGCGTTGGGTAAATGTGCCTTCACCAATCAGCTTCATGCTGATCACGCCAGTTCCATCCTTCTTCACCAGCTTCACATGCTCCACGACTTCGTCCACGCTCCCCGGATTACTGGGCCCGTCGCCCACTGGCCCGTCCATTCTCGTGCCGTTATGGTTCATGCGGATCATCGCCACTTGCAGCCACTGGTTGCCCGGCATCTGGCGTAGCGCGGGCAGGCCATGCACCGACGCTCCGCGCGTCAGAATCGTCTTCTTCTCCTGAGCCTGCTGGATACCGTCCGCCCAGCGCTTGCTCGTCGCCGGCCAGTCCGCGGTATGCTGCCAGTGCAGCAGCATGATGTCGAAGTATTCGGTCTGCATGGTGCTCCGCATCTCGTCAAAGTGCTTCTGCGGATCGACGCTCAGCTCCGTCGTCACCTTGTTCATCACCTGATAGCTTTCCCGCGTCAGTCCCTTCAGCGCAACGCCAAGCATTGCCGGAGTCACATACGAGTCCGATGTCTCGAAGAAGCGGATGCCCTTATCGTACGCATAGTGAATTAGTCGGGTAAACTCCTCCTGCCCCAGCGACGCCTGGATGTGCCCATTGTTGCTGCCCGTGCCAAAGGCCAGGCGCGTCACCTTCGTGCCCGATTTGCCCAATGTCACCAGGTCGGTGGCTGTGCGCGTAGCCCCATACATCGGCAAAGTGCCAACTGTGCTCATGGCGCCAACAGCAAGTGATGTCTTTAAAAATTCGCGACGAGATACTGGGCTCACAAGACTCTCCTTATTTGAAATCGTCAATCTGGCCAGCGCGTAAACAGACGCAATCTGTGGGAGATACTACCATGCCAATTCATCGCCAGTCAGTCTGCATGTGTAGGTCCTCATACTTCCGTGTTAGCAGGGGCTTTCACCACCCTACACACATCCCGAATATTAATTAATATGGCTTGTGCCACGTGCATTTCTTTATGCTGCTCGCATGCGCTCCTATCTCGTTCTACCCCTTGTCCTGGCTGGCTTCGCCCCGCACATCTCCCTGGCGCAAAACACACCTCCGTCTCCATTTCTTCTAGGGGCAGACATCTCTGCTCTCGACTCACCTGGCCGAGGCCGTCTGCCCGCCTATCAGGAAGATGGCAAGCCCAGTGACGAGCTCACCATCCTGCGTCATCATGGCTGGAATGCCTTCCGCGTCCGCGTCTTTGTTTCCCCAGTTCGCAATGCCCCCAACAACACCCTGCAGGCTGCCATCCCGCTCGCGAAGCAGATCAAGGCCTCCGGCGCTACCTTCATCCTCGACATCCACTTCTCCGATACATGGGCCGATCCGGGCCATCAGGAGATTCCCGTCGCATGGCGCGGCATGGACGTCAAGACCCTCGCCAAACGGTGGCAATCCTATGCCCGTGACACGGTCAAGGCACTCAAAGATGCCGGCGCAATGCCCGATATAGTCCAGGTCGGCAACGAGATTACCGTAGGCGCAGCGTGGCCCCTGGCCAAACTCGGACCTTCCACTGCAACCCCCAGCACCCCACCTCAACCCTACAATCAGGTTCAGCAATGGAAAAACCTCACCCTGCTGCTCAAGTCCGGCATTAAGGGAGTCAAGCAGGGCTCTGGCCGCACGCCGCCGCGCATCGCTATCCACATCGACAAGGGTGGGCATTGGGACACTACCCAGTGGTTTTTCGACCAACTCAACGCCGCCCACGTCTCATACGACATTATCGCGCAAAGCTTCTATCCCCCTTGGGGCCACGGCACACTCGACGACCTCTGGAACAACATGAACCAGTCAGCTCAGCGCTATCACAAGGACTTCATCGTCATGGAGACTGGCTATCTGCCTAACCGGGTCGCCAACCAGAGCGATATGTTCTGGCCGGTTACGCCGCAGGGCCGCCTGCAGTTCATGGTCGATCTCGTCAACACCATACAGAAGGCACCGCACGGCCTCGGCGTCATGTACTGGGCGCCGGAGCGCGACCTCTGGAACGACGATGGCACTCCCGGCCCCGCCGTCTTCACCCTGGACAACCTCACCACCCTTACCAAACGCCCCGACAGCCACGCCCCCACTGCCGTCATCCCCTAATGTGCCGCCACAAGGTTTGCTCTGTCATATCTAAAATCCTGAGTTCTGCCGGAAAGCCCTCGGTCGAGGTACAATTCATCCGAATCGGGCCAAAATTGAAGTATCAGTTTTAGGAGGATCCAATGCTTCGTCTTCGGAGCGTAACTTTATGGGTCGGCCTGATCGCGAATGCATCTTCCGCATTGGCACAGGCCACGCCTGCGGCTACCATGCCGCCATCACCCATTGTCTCGTCCCAATCCGTCGCGTCGCAATCCGCCACGGCCCCTATTGCTGCACGGCCACCGCGGCCACCAGCCCCAGTGCGCGATCCCCTTGGGCCAGAGATGGTCAAATCGGTGGAGCTGCCGGATGGACAGATTCCGTCCCCGACAAAGGATGGCAACTTCATTATCGGGCCAACCCATAAGCCTGCGCCCGAGATGGCGGTGGATCCAACCGTGCCCCAGGGCGCAGTCTACGAGTTCACCATGGAATCCAGCGACAGCAAGTTCTACCCTGGGGTGGAGCGCGACACGGCTGCTGTGCCGATCGGGACAACCGCGGAAAATGGCCCAGTCTCCGCCAGCCATCCTGCGCCGTACACGCGGCATGTGTCGGTCTATGTTCCAAAACAGTATGTGCCGGGAACGGCCGCACCGTTTTTGGTCAGCGCGGACGGCGAAAAATGCTTCTCTACACTGGATATTCTCATCGCGCAGAAGAGGATTCCCGTGATAGTTGCCATTGCGATTGGTAGTGGCGGAGGAGATGGACCGGGCAGCGAGCGTGGCCTCGAATACGACACCATGTCCGGTAAGTATGCGGAGTATGTGCAGACAGAGGTGCTGCCCCTGGCGGAGAAGACGGCCAATGTGAAGCTGACCGACGATCCCGATGGGCGCGCGACCATGGGCTCCAGTTCAGGCGGCGCGGCCGCGATGGCGATGGCATGGTTCCATCCAGAGTGGTACCACCGTGTACTTACTCGCTCAGGCACCTTTGTAAATCAGCAATGGCCGCACAACGATGCCCTGCCGTATGGAGGATGGGAGCTTCATGAACACCTGATTCCGCAAAGCCCGAATAAGCCGCTCCGCATATGGATGCAGGTAGGCGACCGCGACAACTTTGGCCCGCCTCCACCCACCGGCCCCAATAGGCACGACTGGGTCGCAGCAAACGAGAACATGGCCAGGGTGCTTTCCGCCAAGGCATACCACTACCAATTCGTATTTGCCCGTAATGCTGGGCATACAGACAGGGCCGTGCGGGCGCAGATACTTCCCGAAGCACTGGAATATCTGTGGCAGGGCTATTCTACCCAGCAAGCGAAAAAATGATTGCATTTGGCTTGCTCCGGCGATCCCAATTGCGCTTCGTCCTTCTGCTCTTAGCAAGGTCGAATGCCAGAATCTCCGTTTCCTTCTGCACCCTGGGCATTTCGCACCTGGCTTAGCGGAGGATGATGGTCTGGCTTCGCAGCCGTTAATGATCTATTGGGATCGCTGGCGCGGCTGGCGCGTAGTAACCTTTGCGTGCGAATACACTGAGCTTTCTACCGTCTTTTTGTGCCTCGATGGTAATGGTTCGGTACCGACCATCACGCCGGAATGCAGCTGGCTTGTATGACACCAGATAGCGACTGCGTATAACCTGCTGAAGTTCCGCAAGGCTGCTGTCCATCCTTCGCACCGTGCCTGGTATAAACTCACTGCCGCCCGTCAGTTCCGACAGAGTTCGCAATGCGTCATTGCCCACCGCCGCCGCAGGTTCTTCCTCTAAGCCCTCCCGGGTGCTCACGGTATACACACCAACTTCCCCGTTCTGGGCCCGGGTAATGGCCTGCTTCAATGTGGTGCTGCTCGAGTTGTCTTGGCCATCGCTGATCACTACCAGTATTCGAGCCACGGGCTGGGTTTCAACATGGCTGGCCAGTTTGTCCGCAGCAAACGCAACCCCGTCCCATAATGCGGTGCCGCCACCCGGCGCCAGTTGTTGCAACGCGTGTGAGCTTAGCGTTTGATCGGTGGTAAAGTCCTGCACCAGAAGCACGGAATTGTTGACACCGACCACGAAGGCCAGGTCATCCTTGTTCACCATTACCTGTTGAAGAAATCTGGTCGCAGCCGCCTGTTCAAAGTTGAATCGGTCCGTGACTGAGTCGCTTGTGTCAATCACCAGTCCCAGTCGTAACGGTAACTGCGATTCGCTGCGGAATGCCAGAATGGCATCTGGAGGTTGGTTGTCGTCGCGAATTTTTATATCGGCGGCAGTCAGGTTCGTCACGGATTTCCCCACGTCGGTTGCCGCAAAAAATATCCCGACCTCGTCTACCGTAATCCGGAGTGTCGTTCCAGCATTCTTGCTCCCTGGCTGCTCCATGACCGGCTGGTAGCCGGTCGCGATATTTGATTCCTTGGTGCCAGCTTCATTGCATACCGTACAGATTGAGGCGGGTATTGCTTTAGCTTCAGCAATCTGCTGCTCTTCCTTCTGCCGCTGCAATATCAGTTGCCCAGTACGCGCCGAATCGTCCGCAGTTGGCTTGGTCGGGCCACTCAATCGAATCGATGTCTCCTGTATAGAATGCAGTGTCGCCTCTGGTATGGAGACTTGTTCAGCCTTGATCTCTTCCAGAATTTGACCAAACTGGCCTGCTGATCCCGACTTGGGATCCTCCTCTAACAACGTCTCCATCTCATGCTGCGCTTCTTTGTGATTGCCTTGAGCCTCCCAGGCTCCTGCAGCAAAATAATGTACCAGGGAAGCACCTTCGTGCTTATGGGCATGCACTTGACCGGCTGTTGTTAGCACTGCGGAATAATCGTGGTTTGTATATTCTCCATAGACCAGTGCCAACTGCAGCTCTACGTCAAGCGGTGCAATCGACGAGGCCTTACGCAGCGATTCTTCAGCCGCAGCATATTGCTTTAGCGCTAATTCTGCACAGCCAAGATTTAAATAGCTGTTTGGCAGGTGGTCGTCCAGCGCAATGGCCTGACTAAACTCGCTGTCAGCCAACTCGTTCTTGCCCAGATTTAGATAGGCAGATCCCAGCGCGTTATGGGCTGCTACAAATTCAGGATAGAGGGTGATGGATTTGGCTAAGTGATCTACCGCACCCTGCGAATCATGCCCCATCAGCAGACGATAGCCTTGGTCATATTCGTGCCGAGCCTTTCCAGGCGCTTTGAGGTCTAACTTGGAAACCGATCCGCTGGGACTCTGCACATCTGTAAGGTGGGGGTTTCGGCTATCCACTAGAAACATATTGAACTGCAGTTGTGACTCTTGCATCACGTCAACGGGATTCATGTTGCCGTAGGCGTCGCTCTTCATCGGGATATTCAAAGACTGAGCAGTCGCATCACGGCATACTAGCAAGCTGAAAAGGAATGCCCAGCGGAGTGACGCATTAAACATGAAATTGGCCCCACATAGAGTTTACCGGAGTCATTCGATGCGGGCCAAATTATGGATCACTACAAAAACATTGCACTACCCCACCCCGCCGCAGTTATCCAGGCCTATATTCTTATGCGGAAACCAGCAGTCCGATGGTGATCGTGCCTAGGCAAATACAGAAGTCCTTCCTCTCTGCGGGGAGGAAATCTCGATACTTACTGTTTCTTCATGTCGTAGTTCATGTATACAACGTGGGTCTGTAAGTACTCCTCTATGCCATGTTTGCCGTCCGCACCACCGATACCCGACTTCCGCCATCCCGCGTGGAAGCCCTGCATGGCCTCGAAGTTCTCGCGGTTCACGTACGTCTCGCCGAACTTCAGCTCGTTGCACGCGCGCATGGCCACGTCCAGGCTACGCGTGTAAATGGACGAAGTCAGGCCGTACTCGCAGTCGTTGGCGTAGCTGATGGCCTCATCCAGCGTCTCGAAGGTAGTGATCGGCAGCACAGGCCCAAAGATCTCCTGCTGCATAATGCCGCTCTCCTGTCGGCATCCACTCAACACAGTGGCTTGGTAGAAATAGCCCTTGCCGCTTTGGAAGTTGCCGCCGCACTCCAGTTTTGCGCCGTCCTTCAACGCCTGTTGTACGGCATCATGCACTAGCTCGCGTTGCCGCTTGCTAACCATGGGCCCCATCTCGGTGGCCGGGGCAAACGGATCACCAGTCACCGTCTGCTGCATGGCCGCAGTCATTTTTGCGATGAACTCCTTCGCGACAGATGTGTGTACATACACGCGTTCGGCACAGTTGCACACTTGACCAGTGTTGATGATGCGCGAGGCGCGAATCGCGCTCACCGCCAGATCAACGTCCGCGTCCCCCATCACGATCGCAGGTGCTTTGCCGCCTAGCTCCAGCGAGACTTTGGTTACGTTGTCCGCAGCAGCATGCATCACAGCCACACCGCCGTCCACACTTCCTGTTAGGCTCACCATGCCTACTTTGGGATGGGCGGCTAGGGCGTTGCCCACCACAGAGCCGGAGCCTGAGACTAGGTTGAACACGCCTTTAGGCAGCGACGATTGAGCCACCAGCCGCGCAAACTCAAAGGCGTTATTGGGCGTCTCACTGCTTGGCTTGATCACGATGGCATTACCCGTCACCAGCGCAGGCGCCATCTTGCGAACGATTAGAAAGAAGGGGAAGTTCCATGGCAGTATGCCTGCAATTACGCCGATTGGCATCTTGTACAGAAGTATGTTCTCGCCAGGGCGGTCGCTTTGAATAATCTCACCTTCATAGCGTCGGGCAAACTCAGCCATGTAATCCAGGTAATTGGCGGAGAAGTCCACCTCAACCTGAGCCAGAGAGAGAATCTTGCCCTGTTCCGCGGTGATGACGCGCGCCAGAGCTTCGCGGTTCATGCGCAGCAGCGTCGCAATCTCGCGCAGATAGTCCGCCCTGCGAACCGCTGGCAGTGCGGCCCAGTTCTTCTGTGCTGCCTCGGCAGCTAGTACGGCTCTGTTCACATCTTCCACCCTGCCGGCAGGAAACTCCGAAATCACCTCTTCGGTCGCAGGGTTCACCACCTGCAGCATCTTGGAAGACGACACAAATTCACCGTCAATCAGCATCTCATAGCGTTGAATACCTGTCGCAGTTGCTCCCATGGCGATCGTACCCCTCTCCTCGCTACACTCAGCGACGAACAGCAAGTTGCTGGTAGAGCATGCGCCCGCTTCATGCACACCCACTAGCACGCTAGATGATAGATGCTGCTCCGGGGGTATGGGAAGTGCGTCGAAATCCATTCCATATAACTTTCTCTTTAAAATATGATCCGGATGATTGCACGGGTCATCTCATACACTGTCGTTGAGCGCTATGCTCGAACTCAATCCGCCAATCCGCGTCATCCTTACCGCTACGTCGAGTCTCGAAGAGGCAGCCCGCATCGCTCGCGCTCTGATCGAAGAACGGCTGGCAGCTTGCGCTACATGGATTCCCGCTGCACAGTCCATCTACCATTGGCAGGGACAGGTCGAATTCGCCACGGAATCCATCCTCATGCTAAAAACCAGCCCCGATCAAGTCGCTGCCCTCGAGGCAAGGTTGCATCAGTTACACAGCTACCAGACTCCGGAATTCCTCGTACTTAATGTTGAATCCGCCAGCCAACGCTATCTCGACTGGATGCTGGACTCGCTGCGTCCGATTTGAACCTCCGGACGCCATCGTTGTAATCAGGAGGAGTACACTGCCAAGAACTATGGGCATACTCCAAGCGCTTATTCGTATCTTGCCAAAGCGACAGGTTATCGCAGACCCCCTACGCCGCCTTGCCTATGGAACGGATGCCAGCTTCTACCGCATGATTCCAGAAGTGGTTGTAGTGGTCGAAAGCGAGCAGGAAATACAGGCTTTGCTGCGCGTAGCACAGGAGTACGGACGTACGGTCACATTTCGCGCCGCCGGAACCAGCCTCTCAGGCCAGGCCATTACCGACAGTGTTCTTGCTCTGATCGGTGATGGTTTCGCAACCTGTGAAATCTCCCCCGATGCCGCCACGGTTCGTCTCGGCCCCGGCATCATCGGCGGCGAGGTGAACGCGCGCCTCGCCCAGTATGGACGCAAGATAGGACCTGACCCCGCCTCTATTTATGCATGCAAGATCGGAGGCATTGCAGCCAATAATGCCTCTGGAATGTGCTGTGGCACTGCGCAGAACAGCTATCGCACACTGGTTGACCTGCGCGTAATACTGGCGGATGGCACGCTGCTCGACACCGAAGATGTAGCCAGCGTCGCGGCATTTCGCCAGAGTCACGCAGATTTGTTGAATGTGTTAGAGCAACTCGGCATTGTCACGCGCGGCGATGCAGAACTGGCCGAACGCATTCGCCATAAGTACAAGATCAAGAACACCACCGGCTACAGCCTCAATGCACTGGTCGATTATATTGACCCCATCGACATCCTCGCCCACCTGATGATTGGTTCTGAGGGGACGCTTGGATTTATCTCCCGCATCACCCTCCGCACTGTTGTCGAGGATCCCTGCAAGGCCAGCGCGTTGGTCTTCTTTCCGACCATCGAAGCCGCTTGCCAGGCAGTTCTCCGCCTCAAACCGCTTCCCGTGTCCGCGGTCGAATTGCTTGATCGTCCAACCATGCGCTCTGTGCAGGACAAGCCCGGAATGCCATCGATTATGCGTAGCCTGAGGGACGAAGCAGCCGCCCTGCTGATTGAGGTACGAACTGGCGATTCAGTGCTTCTCCAACAGCGCATGGACGATGCAATACAAGCGTTGGCCGGCATCGCCACCCTAGAGCCAGCCAGCTTTTCCACGGATCCCGCCACCTGCGATATGTACTGGAAGGTTCGCAAGGGTGCCTTCCCTTCTGTTGGAGCCATGCGGCGTGCTGGCACCACCGTTATCATCGAGGACGTTGCCTTTCCGGTAGACTCGCTGGCCGCTGCAACCCTGGATCTGCAGGCTCTGCTGCAGCAGCATGGCTATAGCGAGGGCATCATCTTTGGCCATGCGCTGGAGGGAAATCTCCACTTCGTCTTTACCCAGGACTTCTCCGATCCCGCTGAGGTCGATCGCTACGCACGCTTCACGGACGATTTTTGTCGTCTCGTAGTCGACAAATACGATGGTTCGCTCAAGGCCGAGCACGGCACAGGTCGCAATATGGCGCCCTTTGTCGAGATGGAGTGGGGACGCCAGGCCACCGAAATCATGCGTCACATCAAGGCCTTGTTCGATCCAGATAATTTGCTCAATCCCGGAGTCCTGCTCAACGACGACCCGCAGGTTCATTTGAAGAACTTCAAGCCGATGCCTGCTGCCGACGAGCTTGTAGATCGTTGCATCGAGTGCGGCTTCTGTGAATCGCTCTGCCCGTCGCACGGGCTCACGTTTTCTCCGCGCCAGCGCATCGTTAGTTGGCGCGATCTTTCGCGCCGTGCAGTTGCCGGGGACGATACCGCCGATGTTCAAGTGGCTTTTGTCTATAACAGTCTCGACACCTGCGCAGGCTGTGGTCTATGTTCCACTGCGTGCCCGGTCAACATCGATACCGGCGACCTGACGCGACTTCTGCGTGGGCGAAACCTGGGCACTCCTTCGCGCCAACTTGGGCAGTGGACTTCAGACAACTTTGGCATGGTAGCCATCGCCGCGCGCGCTGGTCTTACCATTGGCCATGCGGTCTCCAGTGTTGTTGGCGAAGGCACGCTCGCTGCCATCAGCAGAGGCGCATGGAAGCGTGACATGCCGCATGCCGCCAAATTACCCGCTGCTTATAAAGGCGCGGGCGATCCCGTGGTGTACTTACCAGCGTGCGGAGGACGCATCTTCGGTGCCAACAACCAGCAAGACGCATCACTCGCCCAGGTGGTCATGCAGCTGCTGGTCCGTGCCGGTTACGCGCCACGTTTACCCGAGGGATTCGATAAACTTTGCTGCGGCCAGATGCTGGAGAGCAAAGGCCTCGCCAATGCTGCCGACGAAATGTCCGATGCCGCTACCAAGGCTTTGATGAAGGCCGCCGATGACGGCCATGGTGGCTTCTATCCCGTAATCATGGATGCCAGCACATGCTCGTCGCGTATGAAGCAGTCCTTTGAAGGACGACTACCACTCTATGACTTCCATGAATTTGCTCACGATGCGCTTCTACCGCGCTTGCGTATTACACGCAAGCCGGGACCTGTCGCGTTGCATATCAATTGCAGCGTGCGCCGTTCTGGTTCAGACATCAAGTTGCGCAGGTTAATCGAGGCATGTGTGGATCTGGTCGTGGAGCCTGCCGGGGTTCTATGCTGCGGATTTGCAGGGGATCGCGGCTTCGTCGTGCCGGAACTCACAGTGCATGCCCTGCGCAAGGTTCATGAGGCTCTACCACCCAACTGCTGCGAGGGTGTCTCCACCAACCGCACCTGTGAGATTGGCCTAACTGCCGAAACCGGGCGCCCCTATCACTCCATTGCCTATCTGCTGGAAGAATGCAGCCGCGTGGACGCGATGGAGACATGCTGACAGTTACAGAATATTTACACAGGGCATAGCCAGTATGATTACTATCCTCTAGAAAGGATTTCAACGTGCAAACCTGGCAGCAGGTATACGATCCTCTGGGCAACATCTGGCTTTCATCACTGATCGCGGGGCTCCCGATTCTTTTCTTCTTTGTCGCCCTGACAGTCCTACGCTTGAAAGGGCATCTCGCTGGCACATTGACCGTCGTTCTCGCGTTGCTGGTTTCGATCTTCTTCTACAAGATGCCCTTGAAAATGGCGCTGGCAGCCGCTGCAGATGGGTTTCTCTTCGGATTGTGGCCGATTGCCTGGATCATCATCACAGCTGTATTTCTATATAAAATTACTGTTAGAACGGGGCAGTTCGAGGTCATCCGCGCATCAGTCGTCTCCGTTACCGAAGATCAGCGACTGCAGATGCTGATGGTTGGCTTCTCGTTTGGAGCGTTTCTGGAGGGCGCGGCGGGCTTCGGCGCTCCGGTGGCCATTACTGCCGCTCTGTTGGCCGGTCTTGGTTTCAACCCACTTTATGCCGCGGGACTCTGTCTAATTGCCAACACCGCGCCAGTGGCCTTCGGCGCAATGGGTATTCCTATGATCGTCGCTGGCCAGGTCACCGGTATCGATGCCTTCAAAATCGGCGCAATGGTGGGCCGCCAACTTCCACTACTCTCCTTTATTATTCCCTTTTGGATCATCGCAATCATGGATGGCTGGCGCGGGGTCAAAGAAACCTGGCCTGCGATTCTGGTTTGTGGTGGAAGCTTCGCTACAACACAGTATTTAACTTCCAACTTTATCGGTCCGCAATTACCAGACGTCACCTCAGCCCTGGTCAGCCTGCTATCCCTAACGCTGTTTCTCAAGTTCTGGAAGCCTAAGAACATCTTCCGTTTCCCTGGCCAGGAAGCGAGAATCGTAGCCACAAACCACTTGCCTGGGCAGGTGGTCAAGGCATGGTCGCCCTTTGCCATATTAACGTGCTTCGTTACCGTCTGGTCGATCAAACCCTTTACCGGACTCTTCGCTAAGGGTGGCAAGCTGGCCTGGACTGTCATCAACACACCAGTACCCATGCTCGACAGGTTGGTGATCAAAGTACCCCCCATCGTCAATGCGCCCATTCCCTATGGATCGGTCTATACCTTCAACTGGCTATCGGCCACGGGAACCGCAATTATGCTCGCGGCTTTGGTCAGTATATTGCTGCTGCGCATGAAGCCAATGCAGGCGATTAAGGCTTTCGGCAGCACATTGAACGACCTGAAACTGCCGGTCTTTACCATTGGAATGGTGCTGGCCTTCGCCTATATAGCCAACTACTCTGGTCTGTCCGCAACCCTGGCGTTACTGCTGGCTGCATCGGGTGTGGCCTTTCCGTTCTTCTCGCCATTTCTGGGTTGGATGGGTGTGTTCCTTACCGGATCGGACACCTCCTCCAACGCGCTGTTCTGCAATCTGCAAGCCAATACAGCCCATCAGATTCACGTCAGCAACACCCTGATGGTGGCGGCCAACTCCAGCGGCGGTGTCACGGGTAAGATGATTTCTCCGCAGTCCATTGCGGTTGCCACCGGCGCGGTGGGCCTGGTGGGGCACGAATCTGATCTCTTCCGCTTCACCTTCAAGCACAGCCTGATGCTTGCCTGCCTGGTTGGCGTCATCACCATGTTGCAGGCCTATGTTTTGACCTGGATGATTCCCGGTAAGTGAGCAAAGATACCAGACTGCATTACGGCGTCTCATGACAAAATAATAGATACACCATCATGTCAAACGAGAATCTCACTGCTACTGTGCCCTCCGTTGAATCCGAACCTGGGTTTGCCATTGAAATTGCCGCTGAAGCTAATGCTGAATCTGCTCCCGAATCCAGAGTCGAAACCGGTGTTGAAGCTTCTCTAGAAATTCCCATCGAACCTTTCACTGAACCGCCTGCCGAAACCCCCGATGAATCCTTCGCGGATTTGCTGGCGCAATATGAGCACACCCATTCGCATCAGGCGGAGGGCGATGCAAAGCAGTTGCAGGGGATCGTTGTCTCCCTCGATCCTGAGTTTGTCTATCTAGACATCGGTTACAAGTCCGAAGGAATTCTGCCGCGCAGCGCTTTTGACAACAACGCCGAGGGTGTTGTTGCGGGCGATAAGTTTCCCGTCTCGGTGAAGGGGCGCAACGCCGAGCGATACTACGAACTGTCGCGCCATAAAGTAGTGCAGCCAACGGACTGGTCTTCTCTGGAGGAGGCGTTTACCCAGAAGACTCCGGTGGTTGGCATCGTCACTGCGGTGGTAAAGGGCGGGCTCACGGTGGATGTTGGTGTGCGCGCGTTTATGCCAGCTTCGCGCAGCGGTACGCACGATGCCGCCGAACTGGAGAAGCTGGTCGGCCAGGAGATTACCTGCCGCATCACGAAACTGGATATCACCGAAGAGGATGTTGTCGTCGACCGCCGCGTTATTTCCGAAGAGCTGGCGCGAGCGCAGGCGCAACTCCGATACGCCGAGATGAAAGAGGGCGACATCGTCCACGGAGCGGTGCGCAGCTTTGCTACCTATGGTGCGTTTGTCGATCTAGGAGGAATGGATGGCCTGCTCCACGTCAGCGATATTTCATGGAGCCGCATCAATGCGCCAGAAGATGTGCTCACCCTTGGCCAGGAACTCCAGCTCAAGGTCCTCAAAATCGATACGGGAAATCGCCGGGTCTCGCTCGGCTTGAAGCAACTTGAGCCAGAGAAGTGGGACTCCGCGGCAGAGAAGTACAAGGTAGGACAGCGCATTACTGGAACTGTCACCCGGCTGATGGACTTCGGCGCATTCGTCGAGATGGAGCCGGGGATTGAGGGCCTCATCCATGTATCGGAGATGTCGTGGGTGAAGAAGATCCACAAGCCCAGCGACATTCTGAAGCCGGGAGATACGGTGGAGACGGTTGTGCTCTCGGTTAAGCAGGAGGAACGGAGAATTGCGCTTGGCCTGAAGCAGGCTTTGGGCGATCCGTGGACCGATGCGCCCAGAAAGTTCCCCGAGGGAACGGCAATCGAAGGCCCAGTGACTCGCCTGATGAATTTTGGTGCATTCGTGCAACTGGCGGAGGGTATTGAAGGCCTGGTCCATGTCAGCGAGATCACAGCCGAGCGGCGCATCAACCATCCGCAGGATATGCTGCGCGTCGGGCAGAACGTCAAGGCGCTAGTACTGGCCATCGATTCGGAGAAAAGACAGATTAAACTCAGCATGAAGCAACTGGTGCCCACCAGCATCAAGGAATATCTGGCGGAGCACAAGGTAGGGGATAAAGTCTCCGGACGTGTCGTTGAACAATCGGCGGAGGGCGCTATGGTTGAGCTGGGCGAAGGAATTCGCGCCACCTGCATCATTGCGGCAAACAATCCGGATGCGGCGAAGAAGAAGGAGAGTGCCGCTGCGATTGATCTGTCTGCATTGACCTCGATGCTGAACGCGCGCTGGAAGGGGAGCGCGCCTGCGGTCGGCAGCCAGCCAGAGCCGCTCAGTGTTGGCCAGATACGCAGCTTCCGTATTGTGAAGCTCGATCGAGAGACGGAGAAAATCGAAATGGAATTGTTATAGTCGGCTGATATGCGCGTGCAAAGTAGGTTGATCGCCCTTACGCACCATCAACCACTTGTCCGCGCAGGATGGTCTGGCGCAGATCTCCCGTTGGCGAGAAGAGATTGAAGTTTGCCGGAGTACCGACGGCAATCTTGCTCAGGCTTTCCATCCCCAGCATGCGCGCCGGATTGCGGCTTGCCAGCCGAACCGCGGTTGCAAGGCCGCAGCCCGTATACCGACGCACGTTTGCTACGGCTCGATCCATCGTCAGCACCGACCCGGCCAAGGTCGTCACATGATTGGCCAGGTCGCTGGTCAACAGGCAGCGGCTGTCCTTCACGGTGACTTCCAACTCGCCTAACAGGTAGTTGGAGTCAGGCATTCCGATAGCGGAGATGCCATCTGTCACCAGGATCGCGCGATCTTCACCCTTGGCTCGATACCACAGTCGTACAAACTCCGGAGCAACATGGATTCCGTCACAGATCAACTCCGCATAGAGTGTCTCCGTGTCCAGTACAACTCCAGCCACACCGGGCTCGCGATGGTCGAGTCGCCGCATGGCGTTGAAGGTGTGAGTCGCGCTGGTTGCTCCGGCAGCAATCGCCGCCCGTGTCTCCTCCGCGGTTGCGTCCGAATGACCGAGACTTACACGCGTACCGAGCTTTGTCGCATATTCGATTAGCTCCAGCGCTCCAGGTGTCTCGGGCGCAATCGTCATAAGACGTATGTTCCCGCGCGCGGCCTGCTGAAACCGCTGGAAGAGTTTCACTGACGGTGACTGAAGCTCTGTCGCGGGATGTACTCCGCGCTTGGCGTGGGAGAGAAACGGTCCTTCAAGATGAATACCCACTGGCTGCGCTGCCAGAGATGTAGGGTCTTTCTTGGCTGCGTCGATCCCGTCAGCAATGCCTTCCAACGCGCGAAGCGTTCGTTCTATAGGCGCGGTTACCGTGGTTGCAAGATAATGCGCGACTCCTTTTCGCGCTAGATATCCTCCAATGCGGACGAGCGCCTCGTCCGTCCCCTCCATCGCATCGTGCCCCGCCGCACCATGCACGTGAATGTCGAAAAATCCTGCGGTCAGCGTGGTCTCTTCGTCGTTAGGTTCCCCCGCTTCAATGTTGGCAATCATCCCGTCCATGCCGATTGCAATTCGCGGATTCTCCAACACCCCATCCGCGGTAATCAATCGCCGCGCTGTCAGCAGAGAAGCTTTCATCGTGCAGCCACCGGAGCTGCCATAGGCGCGCCCATTGCAGTTGGAGGGAGAGCGGGTACGACCGGAATGCCAAGCTCTTCCGCGGTTGGCAGGGTCTTCAAGTCTGCCCACTGGCGCTGCGCGCTACGAATTTTATCCGCGCGGGCCAGCCATATCTGGGTTGCATAATCGTATTGTTCCAGGTTGTTGCGCAGCCAATAAGGGCGGTTGGATCGCAACCATGCCGATTCGTACAGATCGCGCAGTAAGGTATATCCATTGCGCAGGTCCTGCATGCGCCCGTTAATCCCGGTCAGATCGGAGAGCTCGCGGTAGACGCTGGCGTGCGTCTTTCGGTCAGTGCTAGTGGTTGCAGCTACGGCACGCGCATAACCCGCCGCCATCTCGTCGGCAAGCTGGAATTTCAGCCCAATAAAATCCATCCTCCGTGCGCCCAGCTCCAAGGCATCCACCGCATCCGGCTCGCGCAGGTTGCTGGTCGCCGCTCCATACTTTGCTGCCTCGTAGGCTGTCGAGGATGAGCCTTCTAGGACAGGATTGTTTATAACACCTTCCCTGGGGCCTGCCACCGCGCGTGCCTGAGCAATCAACGTCAGCGCCGCCTCTGCATGCATGCGCAGATCATGCGTCCATGGCCGTAGCTCTGCGGCTGTTTGTTGTCCGTCCTTCGACCATGGATCGAGCCAGAACAAAGCGTTGGTGGCATCGCCCACCTGGGCCTGGTCCTTCAATATCTTGTGTGCTGCCATCAATTCCATCTGCGCCTGGTTCAGTGCACCCGAGCTATCGCCATGAAACACCTGTGCGTAACTCTGCTCGAATGCCTCGATCGACGATTCGCCCGGCTGCCATGCGGCCGCAGCGCCGAACAGTATGCCGTACCAATCCTGATTGATCAGTCCCTCGCCGTCATCGTTCCAGATGGTATTCAACTGGCCCGTCGAGCCCATCTTCTGCCCATCTCGTGTGAACTGCTGAATGTTAGCCAGCGCCATGTTGTAGTCCGGATAGACGACGCGGAAGTTGTGGACACTTGGCGATACCCATGTCTCAAATCCAGCGCTGATAAACGGCGTCAGCAGCCTGGTGAAGCCCCGCGGTTCCGGATTGTAGCCCCAGGCAATCGCAATTGTGGCTGCTTTGAAGCTCTGCGGAAGAGCCTTCAGCAACTCAGGCGAGTCTTGCGCTATGTCGCCCCAGAACAGCAACCTTCGTTGCAGCGGATGCAGTGCGGTTACAATCTGCTGCATAAAATCCAGATATACGGGCGCAAGTCCGCGCGAATCCACGTCGGTCTTGGTCTGGCCCACTCCTAGGTCTACCGTCTCATCCGCGCCAATGTGCAGAAACGGGCCAGGATAATCCGCCGCAAGCTCGTTAAACTCCTGCTTGATCAATGCGATGGATCCAGGCTGTCCGGGTGCCAGAACGGCGCCGTGCGGTGTCTCTGCCAGAGGTTTGTACTGTTCCCACAATAGTGCATTGTGTAGATGTCCAAAAGCCTCCTGTTCCGGAACAATCGTCACATGATAATGACCCGCGTAGGCCACCAGCGCAGCAGCATCCGCTGCACTGAGCCCACCGCCAGGTGGTGCAATCAGTGGGTTAGTTACATAGGTCGCCGTGTGTTCAAAATAGGGCGAGTAAAGATTGATCTTATAGGCCGCAATGGTGCGAATCAGCTTCTTCTCGAACTCCAGCGTGGTCACCGGCCCGCGCGAGAGGTCATCATCCAGTCCACGGTATTTCATGGCTGGCCAGTCGCGAATCTTCGCCGTGTGCAGCACGGCATTCACTCCGTTTCCTGTAATCAGCTGCTTCACCGTCTGTAGCCCATAAAAGATGCCAGCGCCTGTCGCCGCCGTCAGCCCCAGCCCCTTGCCAATGGGGATGATTTCGTATCCTTCGGGCTTTATATCATCGGGCATTTCTGAGGATCTCGGATCGCCGTTGGATCCATCGGTGTAGAACGCCTTCCCCTGCGGCGTACTGTATCGCACAATCTGAATGTTGACCGGCGAGCTGGTATTCACTGCGATTCCAAGCGAAGCCAAGTAAGCCTTCAAGTCGTCGATTGCGAAGCCGTCTTCGGCAGCGCACGGGGCTGTGCAGTTGAGCTGCATGCCATCAGACAGCGACTGCGCCCCTACGACGCTTACCTCGCGCGGCATCGGAATCAGTTTCAGTGTCTGCGGTGGCAAATTAGTAGCCAGTGGTGCTGGGAGAGTGGTCTGGGCCTGCCCAGTCGTAACTTGGGCATGGGCCTCGTGCTGCGGACGTGTCCCAGTCGCAATCTGTAATACAGCAAGCAATGCCAGACCAGTGCGTGAGATCGACATGACCCTACGGTAAACCAGTCTGGCTACACCCTGCCAACCGCTTTCTGCGCGTACCAACCTTTGAACCCCACAAACTATATTACAGACGGATTAATATTTCCCAATTCAACAGCATCTGCAGGAATATTTGTCGTGTATTCACATACTTTTGACAAGCTTATACACACAACGAGCAGAGAGTTATGCGGTATGGGCATGGTTGCCTGATGTGAGTCGCGTGCTCTTCTGCTTCTAAACAATGCTTTCCAGCGAGGTCCCATGAAGAAGCAACTTCTAGCGGCGATTGCGGCGATGGTGGTAGGCTCCCTATCGCTAAACGCACAGAGCGGCTCTGCTGCACCAGCGTCAAACCCCGACCAACCCTCCGCCATCCACTACAAAGGAATTAACATCACACCAATCGCTTTTTTTGCAGGTGAAGGTGTCTGGCGTCAACACTCGGTCAACTCCGACATCAATACGCCGTTCAACAGCATCCCGGTCCCCGGCGCGAACGAAGGACACATCAGCGAGTTGAACTTCTCTGGACGGCAGAGCCGTCTGGGTGTCCTCGTTGAAGCCAATGACGGCACCTATAAATTCACCGGCTACGGCGAGATGGACTTCCTGAGCGCGGGTGCAACCTCCAACAACAACCAGAGCAACAGCTATACCATGCGTCAACGCCAAATCTGGGGCAAGGTAGAGACTACAAGCGGCTTTGCGATTAGCGGAGGGCAGATGTGGTCGCTGGTTACAAGGGATGGCACCAGCACCAACAATCGTACCGAGAAGCTGCCTAATACTATCGACGCACAGTATATGGTCGGCTTCAGTTGGGAACGTCAACCGAGCTTCCGCATCCAGCAGCGCTGGGGCGATCCCAAAACCGGTGCCTTCACTGCGGCCTTGTCCGTCGAGCAGGCGCAGATCACCAGCTTCACCGCGACCTCCGCGACCTCGGGAGCGGTGCCAACAAACTACTACTTCGCTGGTGCCGGTACAGGTGGCGGACTATATAACGCCTATAGCGGAACCTACGCCAACAACGTTGCTCCGGACGTAATCGTAAAGGGTGCATGGGACATGCCCAAGGCACATATTGAACTGGGAGGGCTGGCCCGCTTCATGCGCGACTACTACTTCCCCATCACAAACACCACAGGCTCATATACATACTCGGCAAACGCTCTCGCCAGCACTAAAGGCGCGGGTGGTGTTTTCGGCAGCGTCAGCGTCTCGCCTAACAAGTTTGCCGACCTCACTGTAGAGGCCATGGCTGGCGATGGCGTGGGCCGCTATGGTTCCTCGCAGCTCGCCGACGCGACCCTGCATCCAGACGGAACATTGGAGCCGATCCGCAACTATCACGGACTTATCAGCATTGAAACCCACCCAACACCGAAGCTGGACGTATTCGCCTACTACGGTGGCGAGTATGCGCAGCGCACGGTCTACACGGTTACTAATACTGCTGCACCGGGGGCGCTGATGGGTTATGGCGCACGAAATCTGGTTGATTCCGCCTGCTACAATCTGCCGCTCAACCCCGGCTCCAGCACCGGCGGATCGCCCAGCGCACCCAGCAACTGCAACTCGCCGACCCGTTACATCCAGGAACCCATGGTTGGCTTCATCTACCGCGTTGCCAACAGCCCCAAATTCGGTCGCTTGCAGTACTGGGTTACCTATAGCTACTTCCAGCGCAACCTTTGGTCAGGTGTGGGAAGCGCTTCAACGCCCTCCGGGCCGCGGGCTACAGAGCCCATGGTCGATATCAGCATGCGTTATTACATCCCATAGAACCTGAGCGTCTGATTTTTCTGTACTGGCCGGAGGTTATGATTTCAAGCAGGATAACCCAACTGCTTGGTCATGGCTTCCGGTTTTCTTTCATATCTATAGCACGCGACTATGCGTATATCCCTCGGCTGTTAGCGCGCCCAGCAACTCGGCTACATGCTCCGGGCCGCGCGTTTCCATCGTAATGTCGATGACCGTATCACCCAGATTGACGCCGTAGTAGGCTCGGTTGTGCAGTGTATCCACAATATTGGCATGGTGGCCTGCGATCAGCCGTGTCAGGTCGTGCAACGCGCCAGGCTTATCCAGCAGGACAATACGAAGGCGAACCATCCGTCCATCCTGCACCATGCCGCGCTCAATGATCCTCGACAGTAGCGTGACATCGATATTCCCGCCGCATACCAGCACAGCCGTGTGCACGCCCTGCAAGCTGGTCCGGTGTTGCAGCAGCGCAGCAAGCGCAGCAGCCCCAGCCCCCTCGGCCAGCGTCTTCTCCCTCTCCAGTAGCATCAGGATCGCCGAGGCAATCTCGTCCTCCTCCACCGTAACGATCTCGTCCACGTAGCGTTCCACCAGGGGAAGCGTCAGATCGCCCGCGCGCCGCACCGCAATGCCGTCCGCGATGGTGGTGGCCGGGTCGATTGTCACCGGATGGCGTGCCTGAATTGCAGCCTGCATCGATGGAAGACGCGCGGTCTGCACGCCTACCACGCGTATGTCAGGACGCGATTCCTTGATGGCGCACGCAATGCCTCCGATCAATCCGCCGCCGCCGATGGGAACAACCACCGCCTCAAGCTGGGGAATCTGCTCCAGAAGTTCGAGGCCGATCGTCCCCTGGCCAGCCATTACGCCGGCGTCGTCGAAGGGATGAATGAAGGTGAACTGCTGCTCGGTGCAAAGGCGCATCGCCTCCAGGTGGGCCTCGTCGTAACTCGCCCCATGCAGCACTACCTCGGCGCCGAACTCACGCGTTGCCGTCACCTTCACCAGCGGTGTGGTCAAGGGCATTACAATCAGCGAACGGATTCCGCGTTGGGTGGCGTGGTAGGCCACGCCCTGCGCGTGGTTGCCAGCGCTGGCTGCTATCACACCGCGTGCTGCCTGCTCCGGTGTCAGCAGGGCAATGCGGTTCAAGGCTCCGCGCTCCTTGAAGCTGCCCGTCATCTGTAGGTTCTCCAGCTTTAGGTATACCTGCTGGCCGGTCAGCGCGGAGAGCATGATGGAGTGCGGGCAGGGCGTTTCGTAGATCGACCCGCGCAGCCGTTCGCGTGCCGTTATTACATCCGCCAGACCGATGCTCAGATTGGAACCCGTTGTCGCCATCACTGTATAGATGCTACCGCCCTAACGGTCGCGCAGCGCTCGAAACTCATTGGCCAGGCGAAACTCTTCCTTCAGCTCCGGCGTGCGCAGGTTCTCGCGCAGGTGTGCCAGCCGCTGTTCCAATGCGTGCAATGTCTGCGCAATCGGCTCCGTGTTGGAGAGCGCAATGTCCCGCCACATGCTGTATGGGCTGGCCCCCAGCCGCGTCGTCTCGCGTAGCGCGCGGCCTCCAATCGCGGCCACCTCTTCGCGGCCCGTCGCGTCCTTGCCAAACGTATCCTCCAGCAGCGCGGCGAGCGCCGTCGACAGCATCTGAGGAAGGTGGCTCACCCATGCGCACATCTCATCATGCCGAGCAGGATCCAGGTCCATCGTTCGCGCGCCAAACTTCGCCACCCATCCGCGCCACTCCGTCTCCAGCGCGTGCTGCGTTCTGTCCATCGGCGTGAACAGCCACATTGCATTCACAAAGAGTCCTGCCTCGGCCAGCGCCGCGCCGCCAGACTCCTTCCCAGCCATCGGATGTCCGGGAAGAAACCGCGCCTTGCCTGGCTGGTTGTACAGCTTCCGAGCCAACTCAACTATCTGCACCTTGGTGCTCCCCACGTCAGTCACCATCTGATGCTCGCCAAGCACGGGTGCAAGCCGCTGCATCCAGTCCAGAATCGACATCACAGGCCCTGCCAGCAGAATTACATCTGACTTTGCGGCCACGGAATCGGCAGTCTCGCGCGTAACCCAGCTATCGATTGCGCCCATCTCCTGCGCCGTCTTCAACGTCTTCTCCGTCGGCCCCGTGCCCACAATCTCGCCGTCAAATCCATTTGCGCGCAGGGCCAGCCCGACCGATGCCCCAATCAGACCAGTGCCAACGATCAGGATGCGACGACCCATCGCCTATGCGACCTTTCGACCGACCACCGGAGCCAGTAGCCGCAGCTGCGCCATCAGTCTTGTAAGCTGCTCAGGGTACAGGCTCTGCGCGCCATCGCTCATCGCCTTATCAGGATTAGGATGCATCTCCATTAGAAGTCCATCCGCTCCCGCTGCAATTGCGGCGAGTGCCATTGGAGGCACCAGATCGCGGATGCCCACGCCATGCGATGGGTCCGCCATCACCGGCAGATGCGTCAGCTTATGCAGTACCGGGATGGCCGAAATATCCATCGTATTGCGCGTGTATGTCTCGTAGGTACGTATGCCGCGCTCGCACAGAATCAGATCGTAGTTTCCACCAGAGAGGATGTACTCCGCGCTCAGCAGCACCTCTTCAATGGTTGCTGCGATACCGCGCTTCAACAGCACTGGCGTACGCACTCGTCCAAGCTCGCGCAGCAGGTTGAAGTTCTGCATATTGCGCGCACCTACCTGAAACAGGTCAGTGTACGGAATCATCAGCTCGATCTGCGAGATCTCCATCACCTCGGTGATTACCAGCAGCCCGGTCTGGTCGGCTACATCACGCAGCAGCTTCAGGCCCTCCAGTCCCATGCCCTGGAAGCTGTAGGGCGAGCTGCGAGGTTTGTATGCGCCACCGCGCAGAAACTTTGCGCCCGCCGCGGCAGCCAGCATGGCGCTCTGCAGAATCTGCTCGCGCGATTCCACTGAGCAAGGCCCGGCCATAACGATCACCTCTTCGCCCCCTACCACCACGCCGTTACTGAACGCGATCTTCGTCCCCTCAGGTCGGAAGCTGCGACCAGCCAGCTTGTAGGGTGCAGAGATGCGGTATGCATCGTGTACTCCGGCCAGCACCTTGAACTCCACAACATCGAAGTGGGCAGGCGTGCCTACACCGGCCAGGATCGTCTGGTTCGCGCCCGTCGTGCGGTGTACATTGAACCCCAGCTCGACCATGCGCTCAATCACATCTTGAATATGTTGTTCGGTTGCCTGGTCCTGCATCGCAACAATCATCATTTCCGTCCGCTATTTTTGAATTTGTAACTGCATCGTTCTGCTCTCGTAACTGTTCTATTCTCAATCCTTTGCGCCCGTAATTTGCAACCCAATTCATTTCATATTGAATCAACGCATGCCTATCGCATTCTTTACGCGTCACGGCGCTGCAGCGTACGCATCACGTCGATCAGCCGCTCGTATACATGCAGCAGCTCCCCATCCGACAGCGGTCCCGGGTTCACCGCGCGCACATGGTTGAACACCGTCTGTTCACGGTCTGGCTCGTATACCGGCGATTGCGTCTCTCGCTTCAACAGGCCGATGGCCTTCGCCGCCTCGGCCCGCCGACTGATCAGCCGTACAATCTCTTCATCCATCTCATCAATCTTCTTGCGCCAGTCGTAGATATCCATTCAAACCGCCTCACATTGACCTCGAACGCAACGTTGCCACGCGCGCCCGGTACTATCTTTGCCTGAACCATCATAAATGGCCTGCATCGTTTCGCCGTGAAACAAACAGCGCTCCAGCTCTTCTCCAACCTTCGTCACCGTCCTCATGTCCGCAGCCCTGCAATAAACTTCGCCACCGCCGCCGCAGCTTCCGTCGGCGCACTTTTCTCGATCAGCGCCACCAGCGCGCTGCCGATAATTGCCGCATCCGCAAACTCACCCACCGCCCGCACATGTTCAGCGTTCGAAATCCCAAACCCCACGGCCACCGGAATCCCCAGCGGCTCCGTGAACACCCGTAGCCGCCGCACCAACTCCGATGCATCCCCCGCAATCTTCTGCTGCGTCCCCGTAATGCCCACCCGCGAAATCGCGTACACAAACCCCCGCGACGCCTCTGCAATCGCTTTCAGCCGGGCGTCGGGACTGGTCGGCGCCGCCAGAAACACCGGTGCCAGTTCATTCGCTCGCATCTCCGCCAGGTACTCATCCGCCTCTTCCACAATCATGTCCGTCAGTAGCACGCCATCTGCGCCCGCCGCCTTCGCCGCCGCGCAAAACTGCTTCATCCCCATGCGTACAACGGGATTGAGATAAGAAAAAATTACAATCCCGCACGCGCGGCGCGCCACGCGTAACTGCCGCGCCACTTCCAGCACATCCGTCAGCCGAACCCCGCGCCCCACCGCACGCTCACTCGCCCGCTGAATCACAGGCCCATCCGCCAGAGGGTCTGAAAACGGTACGCCCAGCTCAATCACATCCGCACCGTTATCGATCGCCGCCAGCGCAATCGACAGCGTAGTCTGCAAATCCGGATCACCAGCCGTTAAATACGCCACGATCCCTGGCTTCTTCTTGAACTCAATCGCCATTACTTTGCACTTAGCCTTTCGCTGACTTGCTGACTTGCTGACTCGCTGCCCTTCAACTTCATCTCTCTTGCCAAAATCCCCATATCCTTATCCCCGCGTCCCGACAAATTCACCAGTATCACATCCGTCTTCGCCATCTTCGGGGCCATCTTCATCGCCTCGGCCACCGCATGAGCGCTCTCCAGCGCCGGCAGAATCCCTTCCGTTCTCGCCAGCGCGTTCGTCGCCGCCAGAGCCTCTGCATCACTCGCCGACGTATATTCCGCCCGCCCGCAATCGTGCAGCATCGCATGTTCCGGCCCCACGCTCGCATAATCCAGCCCCGCGCTCACCGAGTGCGTAGTCGCCACTTGCCCAGCGTCATTCTGCAACACGTAGCTGTACGTACCCTGCAGTACGCCCGGCAGCCCACCGCCCGGATTCTGGAACCGCGCGGCATGTTCGCCCAGCGCAGTTCCGCGTCCGCCGGCTTCGACGCCGATCAGCCGTACATCTTTATCGCTCAAAAATTCATAGAATGCGCCAATTGCATTCGATCCGCCGCCCACGCAGGCCACAATCGCGTACGGCAGTTTGCCTTCCTGTTCCTGTATCTGCGCGCGGGCCTCCTTGCCGATCACACGCTGAAAATTCCGCACCATGGTCGGATACGGATGCGCCCCTAGCGCGCTGCCCAGAATGTAGTAGGTGTCGCGCACGTTCGTCACCCAGTCGCGCATGGCCTCGTTGATGGCGTCCTTCAGCGTCGCCGAGCCGCCACTCACGCCGCGCACCTTCGCGCCCAGCAGCCGCATGCGGAACACGTTCAGTTCCTGCCGCCGCATGTCCTCCTCGCCCATGTAGATCACGCACTCCATGCCGAACAACGCGCAAACGGTCGCCGTAGCTACTCCATGCTGCCCCGCGCCCGTCTCGGCGATGATTCGCTGCTTGCCCATCCGCCGCGCTAGCAGGCCCTGCCCCAACGCGTTGTTGATCTTGTGCGCTCCGGTATGCAGCAGGTCCTCGCGCTTCAGGTAGATCTTTGCACCGCCCAGTTGTTCCGTCATCCGCTTGGCAAAGTACAGTGGCGTCGGACGACCGCAGTAGTGGTGCAGTAGACCATTCAACTCCGCCTGGAACGACGGATCGTCCTGCGCCTCCTCGTAGGCATGCTCCAACTCTTCCAACGCTGCCATCAGCGTCTCCGGAACATACCGCCCACCGTACACCCCGAACCGCCCCGCCTTCGCATTCACGGTAGATGTCATCGGCGATATCAATCCAGCTGTCACACTCATCGTCTCCGCCTCCGCACAATTGCCTTACATAACGTAAAAAGCCGCGACAGGTTGGGTCGCGGCTGGCATGCTCTTCGATTCAACTGAAACTTTCAGATATTTCAGATGAGCCTATGCTGCCCAGTCCGCACCTGTGCGCCAAGTGCGGTAGGTAAACCAGATGCGGTTTATATCGGCTATCATCCTGATCTTTAACATATATTGTTTACTCGCTCCACCGCAACCGCGCTGCTGTAGCTCTCTAACCGTAGGCGCTATGGGGCTGGTTCTTGCACATCTGAGTCATAATCTGAATCGCTTATTTGTGCCGATCGTATCCATACATATGCCGCTCATCTTGTACACATTACATACTTTCCTATTGCCAGTAGAAGTCAGTGCGCGTACCTTAGAAGCACATAAAATGAAATACCTCTTTCAGGTTATGCTTACATACTTGCTGGCAGCTGGCATGGTTATGGTGCCTGCGACGGCATATGCATCTGGAAAGCGGGCAAACTCCGGTGCAACCCACCATCGTACGAGAACCTACCACAACCACACGCCCAGAGCGCATGTCCATCATGTGCGCACCCACCACACATAGGGCAGCTTCACACATAACGCACTACGGCATGAACGCAATTCATATTGGCGCAATGTGATCGCTATCACACATGATGCAGCGGAATCGTTTTATCCGTTGCTATGAATTCTTACGCCGGTGTATACCCGAAGACGGTAGTAAGAAAGGTGCCCTATAACATGTCTAAGATGGTCTGCCCGGAATCCCGAAGAAAGTTCCTGAAAAATACGATTTTTGGTGGTGCTGCAGCGGTTGCCGCCACCAGTCTCCCTGCGGCATTGGCCGGACAAGCTGCTCCTGCGGCTAAAGGCAGTTCCGGCGCTGCCGCCGCGCCCGCTGCACGTTCGGCTGGAACCGCAAAGGTTTCGCTCGCCACTGGGAATGATCGCGCTGACATTGCATTCAAGTCGATGGAGCCCTTCAAGGCCGAAATAGCCGCCGCCATTGGCAACAAACGGGTCATCCTCAAGCCGAACAACGTCATCACCAATGTGCCGCTGTGCGCCAGCCATGTGGACAATCTCGAAGGTATTCTGGAGTTCCTCAAGTCTATCGGCAAGACAAACGTGATCCTCGCCGAGTCGCCTGCCGGTGGTTCGGTCATGGAAGGCTTCAATAACTATGGCTATCCCAGGCTCGCCAAGAAGTACGGCATCAAACTGGTGGATCTCGACACCGAAGCAGTCACAGTCGTGCAGTGCATCGACGAGAAAGATTTCCAGCCGCATCCCGTTCGCGTGGCAAAAATCATGATGGATCCCGCGAACAACTTCGTCATCTCGGCCGCAAAGCTCAAGACCCACGACCTGGTCGGAATCACACTCTCGTTGAAGAACGTAGTCATCGGCGCGGGGCACAAAGATGCAGGCTCGGGTCTTGCCAACGCGGGTCCAGGTGGCGGCAGATCCGACAAACGCCTTATGCATGGGGGTGGTACCCACGGCATCAACTACAATATCTTCACCCTTTCCAGCGTCCTGCACCCGCATCTGGCTGTCATTGACGGCTATGAGGGCATGGAAGGCACGGGCCCGGTGCATGGCACGCCAATCAGTCAGAAGGTTTGTCTCACCAGCTTGGATTGGCTGGCAGCGGACCGCATCGGCGCAGAGCTAATGGGTGTCGATGTCGAGAAGATCGGCTACCTCAAATTCGCCATCGCGTCCGGCAATCGTGGCCAGGGAGACATCAGCAAAATCCAGATTATCGGACCGCCGGTCAAGAACTTCGCCAAAACCTATCAGCTGCCCAACACATGGCAGCAGATCATCTCCTGGCAGAGACCCATGGTCGCTAGCTAACGCTGCATCTCTACCAAGGTTCGCGACGGAGGCGCTTCTGGCGTCTCCGTCTTCTTTCATGATGCACGGATTCAATCGCTCATCACGCGGGTACTTCCTTACCTCCCAACAAGAAGCACCATTGGGAAATCATGTTCCATAACTGTCGACACCAGCTTCTCCTGAGACAAATTTCCATCTCTTATCGTCAGACAAGGGGTGCAGATGATAGCATCGGTGGCCGTAACCATTTGGAGATTTCACAATGAAGAGAATTACTGTCCTGATATTTGCTCTTGCTGTGTGTGCAACCATGGTATCGGCCCAGATCGTCGCAACCTCCGCCAAGAGCTACGCTAAGCCACCCAAGCGCACCAAGCGCTACGTCATTACCGATTTTGGCGCGGTCGCCGACAACAAGACGGTCAACACCAAGGCCATTCAGGCCGCCATCGATAAGTGTGCCTCCACCAAAAAGGGTGGTGTGGTCGTAGTTCCCCAGGGAACTTTCCGCAGCGGCGCCATATTCCTGAAGCAGGGTGTCGACCTGCTGGTGGAGAAGGACGGCGTGCTCAAGGGCACCACCAACCTCGACGACTACCCGGCCATCCAGTCGCGTTGGGAGGGTACGGAGGAGATGTACACCGCGTCCCTGGTCAACGCCGATGGCGTGAACGGCCTCACCATCTCCGGCGAGGGCACCATCGACGGATCGGGTGATGAGTTTATGGCCAACAGTCCCATGCGCCGTCCTCCGCCCGCACCCGGTGCAGCCGCTGCTCCCAGAGCTCCGGGGGCTGATGCCTCTGCCGCCGCTGCGGTAGCCGCTCCTCTGGCGACACCGCCTCCGGCCCCTGCCGCTGCACCCGCCGCGCCGCCGATGACTGCACAGGCACGTCCAGCCGCGCCCGGTTCCGCACCCGGCCCAGGCGCGGGCCCAGCAGGAGCGCCACGCCAGATGCGTGGCCGTCCCCGCCTCATCGGCATCCAGAACTCCAAGGAAGTTGTCGTCTCAGGGCTGCACCTGCATAACCAGGCCATCTGGTGCCTCTTCGTCCTCTATAGCGAGGATGTTGAGATCGACGGCGTCAATATCACCGCCGCGCACAACATCCCCAGCTCCGACGGCATGGACATCGACTCGTCCAAGCATGTTCACATCACCAACGCCTTCATCGATGACGACGACGACTGCATCTCCATCAAGGCCGGCAAGGACGCCGATGGCCTACGCGTCAATCGCCCATCCGAGGACATCCTCGTAGAAAACTCCCACTTCGCCTACGGTCAGGGCGGCGTCGCCATGGGCAGCGAGACCTCCGGCGGCATCCGCAATGTTACTGTGCAGAACTGCCTGGTAGACACCGACAACTGGACTCCAATACGCTTCAAGTCGCAGCCAAGCCGTGGTGGCGTGGTGGAGAATATCACCTATAAAAACATTGTTCTGCACGGCACCCGCGAGGCCTTCGACATGAATATGGAGTGGCGCATGGTGGGGCCGAGAATGCCGGATTCCAACCCATTGCCCGTCATGCGTAATGTCAAAATCATCAACATCACGGGAGATGTGCAGAACGTAGGTTCTATCCACGGCCTGGCAGGTAGTCCCATTCAGGGTGTTACCTTCCAGAACTGTCACATAACGGCAACCCGTGGATTCAGGCTCGATCACGCACGCGGCGTCGATCTCACTGGATTGACCATCGACGTCAAACAAGGCGATCCAGTCACCACCACCGACGTGCAGTAGCTGGCGCTTCCTGGTAATCGGCAGCGCTACAGTATGAGGGCCCAACGATGAAGAGAACCACGATCCTGTGCGCCGCACTGGTGTTATGCGCTTTCGTGTCTTCTGCGCAGATTGCCAAAACCTCCGCCAAAAGCTACGCCCACCCAACACACCGTTCTGGGCGATACGTCATCACCGACTTTGGCGCCGTTGGCGATGGCAAAACCCTGAACACCAAGGCTATTCAGGCGGCCATCGACAAATGCGCCTCCACCAAAGACGGTGGCGTCCTCGTTGTTCCCAAGGGGACCTTCGTCAGCGGAGCCATCTTCCTCAAGCAGGGCGTCAACCTGCTCCTGGAAAAGGATGGCGTACTCAAAGGCTCCAGAAACCCTGACGATTATCCGCAGGTTCAGACCCGATGGGAGGGTACCGAGGAGATGTGGACCTCGGCCTTCGTCAACGCCTTTGACGTCACTGGCCTCATCATCTCCGGCGACGGCGCCATCGATGGCTCCGGTGAAAACTGGGGCAATCGCCCGCCCGAGCCTGCTGCCGCCTCCACCGATGCAGCCGCCGCGGTCCTCGCCCCGGTAGCGCCTCCGCCACCTCCTGCTTCGCCTGCCGCTCCACGCCAGTACCGCGGTCGTCCTCGCCTGGTCGCTATCCAGAACGCCAAGGACGTGCTCGTCACCGGAGTCACATTGGAGCACCAGGCCGTGTGGTGTCTCTTTATCCTCTACAGCCAGAATGTTGAGGTCGAAGGCGTCACCATCCGGGGCGATCACAGTACTCCCAGCGCCGACGGCATGGACATCGACTCGTCGAAACATGTGCATGTCAATCGCGTCGACATCGATACCAACGACGATTGCCTCTCCATCAAGTCCGGTAAGGATGCTGACGGCCTGCGCGTCAACCGTCCCGCCGAAGACATTCTCATCGAGAACTCCCACTTCGGCGCAGGCGGCTCCGGTGTGGACATGGGCAGCGAAACCTCCGGCGGCATCCGCAACGTCGTCATCCAGAACTGTGTCATGGACTCCAACAATGCCGCGCCCATCCGCTTCAAGTCGGCCCCCAGCCGCGGCGGATTGGTGGAGAACATTACCTATCGCAACCTTGTGCTGCACCAGACCCGTCAGTTCATCGAGATGAATCTGAACTGGAGCAATCGAGCCATGGCACGGCAGGCGCCGCCCCCGCCGGCCAATCCCTTGCCGTCCTTCCGCAACGTCAAAATCATCAACGTCTCCGGCGACGCGCAAGTGGCCGGCACCATCAACGGCCTTCCCGACAGCCTCATCCAGGGCGTCACCTTCCAGAACTGCCACATCACCGCCAACACCGGCCTCAAGATCACCCACGCACGCGACATCGACCTCTCCGGCCTCACCCTCGACGTCAAGGACGGTCCGCCCATCACCAAAACCGACGTCCAATAGTCAGTACTGATTCCTGACGGAACGGAAACAGGTGCCCCAATGCGCAAGATGATTCCCGTTGTACTGGTAGCTTTGCCGATGGTTCTGTTCGCGCAGCAGCCGCAGCAGATTGTACGGCCATGGCAGCAGATCACGAATCCAACCCTCAAGGAAGTGGCTGGGAACTTCAAGACGCCACCGCGCGAGTATGGCGCCATTCACTGGGACATCATGGGCGGCGAGCAAAATAGGGAGAGAATTACTTCCGAGCTCGACGCGCTGCAGAAGGAGGGCATGTTCATTGTGAACCTGGGCCCGGCGCGGGGAATGACTCCGAAGTACCTCTCGCCCGAACACCTGGCATTGACCCAGTTCGCCGTGCAAGAGGCCAAGAAACGAGGCATGAAGATATGGCTGGCCGATGAAGGCAGCTACCCAAGCGGGTTCGCCGGCGGTAAGATCAGCGAACTTTATCCTCAGCTCACCATGCAGGGCATTGTGGCGGACATGCGGGTCAGCATTGCGCCGGGACAGACCATATCGATGGCCGTGCCTGAGGGCACGATCGCGGCGATGACGGTCAACACACCCATGCCTCCGCGCGGTCCGCAAGCCGCCTCCACCGCGACTCCAAGGCCGCCCGCTCCCGCTGGCACAACGGCCCCACTGCCCATCGTCGACGGGCGAGTCACCTTTACCGCTCCGCCCGATGGGCGATGGGAGATCCAGTTTATCCGCCATGTATTCCGCAGCTCCCCGACGCGCTATATCAATCGCGCGGATGGCACCTACTCCAAAGACAGCCTCTACTCGCTGATCGACTATCTGAACCCCGACGCCACGCGCGCCTTTCTGAAGACCACGCACGAGGTCTACAAAGGACTCTTTGGCAACGAGTTCGGCAGCACAGTACTTGGATTCTTCGGCGACGAGCCGGACTACACGGGTTTTGCCCCGTACACGCCAACCCTGCTTGAGCAGTTCCGCCAGCAGAAGGGATACGACCTGCAACCATACCTGCCGGCCCTCTTTGCCCCGGTCATGACTCCCGAGGCATGGAAGGTGAAGGCCGATTACTGGGATGTGTGGAGCGGAATCTTCAGCCATAGTTTCTTCGGGGTGCAGGCAGACTGGGCTAAGGAGAACCGCGTGGAGTACCTCGTCCACTTGAACCACGAGGAGATCTATCTCAACCTCTCGCGTGGCGAGGATATGGTCCGCAACGAAGGCGATTTTTTCCGCGATGAACGATATGTTGAGGTCCCAGGCGTCGACAACCTCGGCCAGTTGACTCCCAGCCGGGTAAATGCGGAGGATCCGACCTACCAGGAGAACAACAACTTTCCCAAGCTGGCATCCTCCACCGCGCACCTCTTCGGGCATCCCAAGGCGTGGGCCGAATCGGGTGGTGGGCTGGGTATCGAGGGCAAGTTTCAACTGGACTACCAGTTGGTGGAGGGCCTAACCGCGTTGCAGTTGTCGGGCGCGCTGGGACGCAGCGGCATGGGCCCCGCGTCGGAGCCGATATCCGTCTCGCCGGCCTTCTCGCAGCTTGCCTGGTACACCAACCGCGCAGGCTACCTGATGTCCATCGGAATTCCTGCCGCGCAGGTTGCGCTCTATCATCCGGTTAATAGCATGTGGCTGGGCGATGAAGACGCCGACCGCGACACTACCAAGCTGGGCAAGCAACTGCTGGAACACCAGATCGATTTCGATTACTTCGACGAGCAGTCACTCAGCTCGGTCGCCACGCTGGAGAAGGACGGTTTCCGCAACCTCAGCGGTCAGTTGTATCGCGCCATTATTGTTCCGTCGTCGGTGGTGATTTCGCGTGCCTCGCTAGACCGGTTGCGTACCTTTGCCGCGTTCGGCGGACACGTCATCTTTGAAGGAACGAAGCCGACCATGGTGGTCGACAAGACGTTCCTGCATCTCGACACCGCCGCACCGGACCTTAGCTTCGGCATGCATGAGCCCTCCGGAGACCTTACTCCCGCCGTCATCGCGCAGTTGCCCAAGCCGGACTTCGCGCTGGACATCTCCTGCCCGGCGATCAAGTACAACCACAGGGCCTATCGCGACGCGGACCTCTACTTTATCTTCAACGAGAGCGACGCGCAGCAGACCCGCACGGCCACCATCGCCGGCCATGGCCAGGCGCAGGTCTGGGACATGGCAAGCGGAGATATCCATCCCATGCACGATGCAGTTGTACAGGGCGATTCCATGCGGGTGCCGCTGAATCTTGCGCCCTATGAGGCGAAAGTCATCGTGATTGGTCCGCTGCCGGCTGCGGTCTCAACCTCCGAACCAGCCCTTGCCACCAGCAAGCAAGTTCAGGTACTGGACGGAGATTGGTCGGTCAAGGTCAATGGCCAGGCCGTCACCACTACGCTCAAGTCGTGGAAGGACCTTGGCGTCATCGATTCGTTGGGTGCAGTCGCTTACACCAAGGAGTTCACCCTAAGCGCACTGCCCAAGGGCAAGGGACGCATGCTGCTAGAGTGCGATAATCTGCGCGACTACGCGACGGTCCGGCTCAACGGAATCGATCTGGGCGCGCGTGGATGGCAGCCCTATCGCTGGGACGCCACCGCAGCCCTCAAGCCGGGAAAGAATGTGCTGGAGATTGAAGTGCGGGCCAACTCCTCCGGTAGGGGCCCAGCAGCAGCTACGCCTCCAGCCAGCCCAGGGGCCGCGACCGCGTCTGCTACGGGTGCTGGCGTTCCGGCTCGTGCAGCACAGTCCGCACCGGCGGCCGGCCTACTGGCGCCGGTCAGGATCGTATCGACGGATTAGGGACGTCTAGTTGACGCTGATCGCCACCGATGTACTCACTGGCAACACGCCATCGTCGACTGTGAATGTTACGGTGTGGCTTCCGGCCTGTGCTTTGGTTGGAGTCCACGAAAATGATTGCGTGCTGGGATCGAAGGTCGCGCCATCAGGCAAATTCGCCGCTGAGTAAGTGAGCTTTGCGTTTGCGTCGGGACTGCGCGCCAGCACGGTGAACTGCAATGACTCGCCAACCGCGACTTTTTTCGCGCCAAAAGAATCGAAGCTCGGACGGAAGACCGTCTCTGGCAACGGGTACTTGTCGTCCGCCACGGCAAAGCTATATGGATGAGCAGCCGAAGGCGCTGTCGGATTCGTGTAGAGACTGTCCGGTGGTGTGCCCGGCGATGGCCGGTCCACCGTCACATCGGCAGCACGCAGCGCGGGCGATATCACCAGGTTGGTCACTCGTGTGGTTTGATACGGAATTTCCTTGACGTACTCCTCATCCGCTGGCCGCTTCTTCGAGTTGGTCACCTTGACGATGGCGGGAACACCGGATGCGGTCATAACGGAGACATTGTTGAAGCGGAGATCGGCAGCATCGTCGAGCACAATTGCGGGCCGCTTATCTTCGACTTCGTACTTCAAGGTGATGCCGCTCAAATGAATATTTCGCACATGACGCGCATAGAATCCATAAGCTGGCAGAATGCCAAGGATGCTTGGCTCGGGGTATTCCCGGATCATCTCAGGAACATTGTAGGGATCGTTGCTCCACGCTCCCTGCCCTCCGTTGGCGGACGCGTCCCAACTAATTCTGGGCAGCAGGCCTTCGTTCTTGCTGAAGAAGGTGTTTGCCAACCAGGGAAGGGATTGGGTGGATGGGGCACTCTGGTAGGGCGTAATGGCAACGCTTCGGTTCAATTGCCGCTGCTCGGTGGCATGTTCCATGGTGAGGCCGCCGCGATACTCCACGGTTACATTGGTCATGCTGACGTTCTCGATTGGATGGTCGACCAATCCATTGAGGAGGATCGGATATCGAGGATCTGCATCCTGCACCACCACATTGCGAATGACGATGTTGTGGATGCTTGCGAAGCCCGATCCTACGGCGTTGGCGAAGAGCGGATCTTTGGGATGGATGGAGTTGGGGTTGAGCCTGGTGGGCGCATCGGGATTGACGATGCTGATGCGTGCGCTGGTTCCGCCAATGGTAACCGGCGTGGACTTGTCATACGCAGGAATGTATCGCTGCGGAGGATAGCTACCGTAGACATCGGGTAGGTTGGGCAGGATCCATCCGGTGTCGCTGAGGCGAATGTTGTTGGCGGGGCTGACTTCATTGCCAGTATTGGTGCCGGTTACCGCAGTTCGGCCACGGTCGCCGATATCGATAAAGATGGGCGAGCTGCTGATGTGTTTCATCAGAATATCGCTGAACAGAATATCTTTCAGCTCGGCACCGTCCACCGATTCGAGCGCCAACCCGCGGGAGCGGTCGAAGATCATGTGCCGGATGGTGACGGTATCCAAACCGCTGGAACCCTCGGTGCCAAATTTGACTCGACCGGTTGGGCCGTCGCGGTCCGAGGCAATCAGCTTACGCGTGGAATAGACCTTGTCCAACACAGAGCCGGCATCGTATCCGCTGACCGTGTCGTTCTCGAACAAAATATTTTTGGTTGTAATATGTTTTCCCGCGCCAAACGATCCCTTGAGAACAAGCGCGTCGTCGGTGAGGGAGTTAAAGACGGAGTTTCGTACCGTCATGTTCTGGCAGGTATCAATGTCGAATGCGTCGCGGTCCGTATCCAGGATGATGCCGTCGACGGTCCAGTGATTGACGTTGGTGCCGAGGATGGCAAAATGGCCACCATTTTTAACACGGAAGTCGCGGAAGATCACATTGTCAGCATCTTTTAAGCCGATGGCTTTATTTGCTCCGCCGGGAACACCGGCAGCGTCGCGTGTGGATACCTCGCGTGGATCGCCACCTGAGATTACATCCACCACAAGGCCATTACTGTCGGTGTAGCTACCGTCGATCAGTCCTGGTCCGGAGATCGTGATGTTCTTAACGTTGATGCCGTAGATGAGACTATTCGCCCAGTGAGAGTGTCCCTCATCCTGTATACCGACAAAGAGATTCTTCTCCGGCGCGTCGTAGAAGCCGCCATCCTGACCGGCAGCAGTGCCCGCAATGGCGGCGCGCAGAATGGAGTCCTTGGTGGCAAGGTGCAAATTAACATTGCTCTTGAGGCGGATGGAGTAGGTTTTAAAGGTCCCTTGGGGAACCAGCACAATGCCGCCGCCTGCTGCCGCAGCTGCGTCTATCGCGTCGTTAATGGCTTTCTGGTTAGCCAGCGCAGGGCCATCCGGTTTGGCCCCATACTTCAGGATGTCGAAGGTTGAGCCATGCGACTTCGGCAGGGTTATCACACCACTGCCAGTAGCGATTTTGACCGATGCGCCCTGCGTTGAGGAGGCAGGTTGCGCATAGGCTGAATTCTCGTATGCGTTGTATGTTAGCGCCAGACCTGCGACTACAAGGACCGCGGACAGTGACTTGCTTAGAGGGATCAATCGGACTCCAGTGCTTCTTACATGAAAGCATGCTGCTTGTGGGATGGGATGTCAGGATACGTCGGACGTCTTGCTTTTACACCGCCCCCAAGTCTAATCCCATGGCTGGACCTGGGTAAATCTATCTTCACCTGGTTGCGATGGCCCGTGGGTTGACATCCCAAACATGCGCCATGTATCACTGGTACGCAACCCACGAGAGGCTAAACATGACATTTCCCGCTTTGGATATGGATCGTAGAACCCTGTTGAAAACGCTTGGATCGGTGGCGGCCACAGCGGCTTTCTCGAAGTACGGTATAGCCGCTGCGGCTGGTGGCAGAAAGTCGTTTAACGGGCTGTTTCCCATTGCATCCTCTCCCTTCACTCCGGACGACAAGCTGGATTTGGAGTGCCTGGCCAACGAGGTGAAGTTCTGCAGCCGTGGAGGCGTTCCGGGATTGATTTGGCCACAGATTGCCAGTGGTTGGACCACCCTGACGAATGATGAGCGCTTTGCCGGGGCCGAAGCCATGATCGCGGCGGGCAAAGGCGGCAAGACCGCTGTGGTGATAGGAGTGCAGACCAAGGGTAATGATCTGCCTGGCGCAGTGGCGTTTGCGAAGCACGCGGCACAACATGGCGCTGACGCCATCTGCTCGCTACCTCCCGAGGGCGACAATGCGGCCATTGTGGCGTACTACAAGGCCATTGGGGCTGCTACCGACCTTCCGCTCTTTGTACAGACATCAGGCAACGAGTCCGTCGATCTGGTCGTGCAGTTGTTCAACGAAATTCCTACCGTATCGGTGGTAAAGGACGAGGCGGGCGACCCGCTGCAGCGCGTAGGCGAGCTTCTGTCTAGGACCAATGGCAAGCTTGCTGTCTTTGCCGGCAAAGGCGTTCGCCAGATGATGGACGAGATGCGTCTAGGATTTACCGGCTTTGCTCCGGTGGTTGGTATGGCAGACCTCTTCCAGCAGTCCTGGGAGCTTTATAAGGCGGGCAAGATCCGCGAGTCGTACGACATGTTCGGCAGGATCCAGGCCTTCTCCACGATTGTCGGCGCCGATAGCTATGTGATGGTGGCGCGCGGCATCTTCAAGGAAGACACCAAGTCGCGGCCGACGCCGGGCTTGTCCGCGGTTATGGGGGGTGGTTCCGGTGGTGGTCGCGGCGGTGGCGGCGGCGGTGCAGCTGCGAACGCACCATTGACCGATGCCGACAAGAAGAATGTTATTAATGCACTCAACACGTATCTGAAGCCATATCTGCGCGGCTAATTACAGCGTAGCAACGTGAACCCGGTTGTCTGCTCAGGCCGTGGCTTCAAAGTTCAACCAATTGAGGAGCTGCAAGTGAGTCGAGCCTTATCTTGTGCGAGGCGGTTCTTGTCCCGTCCGCCTATGCTGGCAATCATCGTATGCGGTGCAGGGATCCCTGGCTGCTTGGGGTATCTGGCATGGTCGCAAGGTGCATACAACATCCAGGAACCGCCAGCTCCGCCAGCCCGTCAGGCAGCGCAGACCATACAGGCGCCTGCGTTGTATGTAGCCACTTGCACGCTGTGCCACGGTGGAGATTCGTTAGGCACGGATCGTGCACCAACATTGGCGAACTCAACGACTCTACGTGGTTTGTCGGATAGCGATATTGCAGCCATCATAGTGAAGGGCAAGAACAAGATGCCTGCCTTTGCACTTCCTGCGTCCGATGTCGACCCAATGGTCCGCTACATCCGCAGCCTGAACGCAGCACCTGTGGCAACAGCGGTTGCGGGCGATGCCAAGGCGGGCGAGAGTATCTACTTTGGCGAGGGGCAATGCTCCTCGTGTCACACTGCGGCTGGACGGGGAAGCTCTTACGGGCCAGACCTGTCGAGCATTGCCAGCCGGATGAGCGTTGCAGCATTGCAGCAGGCACTGACGAATCCTGGCTCCAGCACCGGGTCGGGCGGCGGCGGAGGTGGCGGTGGCCGAGGTGGTGGCGGAGGTTATGGCGCAGCTCCGGCAACCTACGACAGCGTTACCGTGACTTTGAAAGACGGCAGCAAGCTACAAGGACTGAACCGCGCCCAGGGTAGTCATGATCTTGTGTTGCAAACCAGAGATGGAAAACTACATCTTCTACAGGATGGGGACTACCTCTCTGTTGTTCCGGGCAGCACACCGGTTATGCCTTCATATAAGGGTACCGAGGAGCAGAGGCGCAATCTGATTGCCTACCTGGAGACGCTGAAGGGAGTAGGCGTGGGACCGCTGTCAGGCACGCTGACGCCTGTCAATTCGGCGCAGGTGGCTCAGGTGTTGCATCCCAGGAACGGAGATTGGCCCACCTACAACGGGACCCTGGATGGAAACCGAGACAGCAGCCTGAATCAAATCAATCGCGACAATGTTGCGAAGTTACAGATGCAATGGGTTTATGCGATCCCATTCAACGGCCTGGAGACGACTCCTGTGGTGGTGGACGGAGTCATGTTTCTGACCGGCAACAACCAGGTTTACGCGGTGAGTGGAATGACTGGGCGCGAGATATGGCGCTACCAGCGTCCCAAGAGCCAGACGGCGCAGATCAGTGGTGATGCAGCCATCGGTGTGAATCGCGGCGTCGCAGTGCTGGGAGACAGGGTTTTCTATCTCACGGATGACGCCCACCTGATCGCCCTGGATCGGTTGAATGGATCCTTGTTGTGGGACGTGAACACTCATGAGGGCGCGACAGGACAATATGGCGGAACTGCTGCTCCTCTGGTGGTAGGCGATCTCGTTGTCACCGGCGTAAGCGGCGGCGACAATGGGATTCGGGGATTTGTTGCTGCCTACCAAGCGACGACCGGTCAGGAAGCCTGGAAGTTCATGACCATTCCCAAGCCCGGCGACACCGGGTCGATCGCAGATACCTGGAAGGGAAGTGCCCTGGCACTGGGTGGTGGCGCCACCTGGACAACCGGCAGCGCGGAGATGGACGGCAGTGTCGTCTACTGGCCTGTGGGCAATCCCCATCCAGACACGGATGGAGATGAGCGCGCGGGAAGCAATCTCTATTCTAATAGCGATCTGGCCATCGACACTAAAACCGGCAAGCTGCGATGGTACTTCCAGTTCACTCCGCATGACCTACACGACTGGGACGCCAATGAACCTATCGCGCTGATAGACACACCATGGAAGGGAGAGCCGCGTAAGCTGTTACTGCATGCAAACCGCAACGGCTTCCTCTATGTACTGGATCGCACCAATGGCAAGATGTTGCTGGCCTCTAGAATGGTGGACAAGATGACCTGGGCGAGTGGGATCGATCCCGTGACTGGGGTACCGAGCCTGCTTCCAGCAAACGAAACGTCCTTGCAGGGTACTGCGACCTGTCCCGCGGTCCGAGGAGCGACCAACTGGTACTCCACGGCGTTCAATCCGGCTACACATCTTTATTATGTGATGACGGTGGAGGACTGCACGACCTATCGCAAGGCTGCAGATGGCGGGTATGGCAGGTATGTGGACCCGGCCAATCCGGCGAAAAAAATTCTTCGCGCATTCAACATAGAAACCGGTAAAGTGGTGTGGCAGATTGACCTGCCCGGGCCGGTGCAATCGAATTATTCGGGCGTGCTCACCTCTGCGGGCGGTCTGGTCTTCTTTGGCGAAAGCAGTGGAGGCTTTGCCGCAGTCGATGCTGCGACAGGGAAGTATCTTTGGCATGTCGAAACCAACCATCCGTTCAAGGCGTCCCCGATGACCTACGCAATAGACGGTAGACAATATGTCGCAATCGCATCGGGAGGAAATATATTATCGTTCGCACTGCCATCCGCCCCATAAGGGCCGCACAAGGATTGTTGTAGCAAAAGCATGGCGATGCTAAGTTGCACCATACTGGCAGCAGAATAGACACGAGCTTTCAAAGTAATACTGGGAGATGAATCAAGTGACACAAAATATTTCGCGCCGCAACTTTCTTGGGTCTTCCGCTGGATTTGCTGCAGCTGGCCTTGCCGCCGCTGCTGCCGATCCCATTGGTGCCGCCGCACAGACGGTGGGAGTTAAACCGGGCGATCTTCCCGACCTCACCATCAAAGAGGTCAAGATATACGTCACGGATTTAACCGGCGTCCATAAGCTTAATAGCACCGAGACGGGCGAATTGATCTCCATCGTCACGAACAGTGGCATTGAGGGCAACTACACCATCGGCGATCGCAGCACTACGCCGGGATGGCTCAACTGGGCCAAGTCTGCTCTGGTGGGTAAGAACATCATGGATCTACTGCCGACCTACACTTCAACCTCCGGGATGAAAGGCTCCGGAGGCTTTGGTGGAGGCAGAGGTGGTGGTGGTGGAGGAAGAGGCGGCGGTGCAGCGGCTGGGCCTGCTGTCGGTACGGCTGGCGCAGGTAGAGGCGCAGGCGCAGGTGCCGGAGCAGGTGCTGGAGCCGCTGCGGGCGCTGGTGCTGGTGCAGCAGGAGCGGGTGGCGGCGGCAGAGGGGGCGGTGGAGGAAGAGGCGGTGGTGGTTTTGGCGGTGGAGGCGGTTCTGCTCCCGGCGCCCAGGAGACAGCCTTGCTGGCTCGTGGCGGGGGCACTTGGCCCAACTATTACACGGCTGCTGCGGATGTGTGCATGTGGGACATTTTGGGCAAGGCCGTTCATCAGCCGATCTACAAGATTCTTTCTGGCGGCACGCCTACCAAGAACCGCGTCATGGCGTATGCCAGCTCGCAGCATCTGGCCACAGTGGAAGATTATGTTCCCGATGTTCTTAAGGCGAAGGCCCAGGGTTTCAGGGGGTACAAGATCCATCCCGGCGGCGGGCAGCATGCCACGGGGCCCGCGATTCCCAGCTATATCGGACACATGGAGGAGATACGTACTGTGCGAGCTGCGGTTGGCGACGAGTTTGTTCTGATGCATGACCCTGTGCAGCAGTACAACCGATACGAAGCTCTGGCTGTTGGCCGCCTGCTGGAGGAGCTGAACTACGCATGGTTCGAAGATCCTATCCGCACTGTTGATATGGAAGGCCTGATCGAATTGGCCAAACAGTTGAGTATTCCACTTCATGTGGGTGAGTTCCTGTTCTCCATCGCGGACTTTGCCGAATACATCAAGAAAGACGCTATGGGTGTGGTGCGGCTGATTGGGGACAATGTGGGAGGAATCTCCGGATCGATGCGCGTAGGACTATTGGCTGATGCTCACGGTCTGGAGTGCGCGCCTCACAACTGGGGCAACCCGCTCGATCTGGCGATGCACTTCCATGTGGAACTGGCACTTCCCAATGTCTACTGGTTTGAGATGCCTTTCCCGTCTGAGTACACCGATCGGGCTTATTTCAAGTATCAGTTCCGTATTGATAAAGATGGTTACGTTCCGGCTCCAACAGAACCCGGGCTTGGCTATCCCATCGATCGCGCCGCTCTGGACAAGGTCACCACGCGAATCGACCGCTAAACGCGGGCGTAGTTGCGCGTGAGATAAGGAGGAGTTGCAATGTTGCGAGCCAGAATACTTCTGTGCGCCATGCTGCTAACCATCTTTCCGGCAAGAGCGCTGGAGAGGCCGGAGATAACCTTCAAGGTATTTCAATTCCCCCCCAACATGATCCCGCGCATCGACGGCAACGACGACGACTGGGCCATGGTGCCTGACAGCTACGCCATCGGCATGGACCAGTTGATCGATACCGAAGCGCCTGCGGGGACGGTGACGCCGAGAGATCCTAAGAAGCTGGACGTCAAGGTAAAAGTAGGCTGGGTAAAAGGCCTGAACCGGTTGTACTTCCTCTATGAGGCAAACAAGGACTACTGGGATTTCTCTGCCCCTGGTCTGCATAACGACATCTTCGAGATTGTGGTGGACGGTGATCTTTCTGGCGGCCCGCTGATCGATATGCATCACAGCGATGTCTGGAACCCGAAGGCCGTCGGCGAAATGTCCAACATCGATCCGCGTATCAGCAGTTCGGACGCGTACTTTGCCCAGCAGGGCGCCCAGGCGCAGAACTACCACATCTTCACCCCGGCGCTGGACAAGGACTGGACTATGGACTGGGGCTGCGCCCAGTACACCAAGGAGCTGCCCTACGCCAACCACGCCCTCAAGTACAACTTCAAGCCGGGTGAGCCGGGCAAGCTGGTGTTGGAGTTCTACATCACTCCCTTCGACTACGCTGGATGCGAAGGCCCGGAGCGCGCGGTCGAGTCGGTCCTCACGGAGAATAAACTGATTGGGCTCTCCTGGGCAGTCATCGCCTATCACGATCCCAAATCCAACGCTCGCCAGTTCTGGAACCTCTCCCACAAGCAGACCTTCTTCGGCAATGCGTCCGAACTGGTCGGCTTCCGCCTGATGCCATTGGAGCCGCAGTTCCAAAAGCCCATCGACGCGCAATGGACCTACAACATCGCCGATATGGACCGCGGGATCGTCGCCTTCAAGGACCAGTCCGTCGGCCAGATCACCTCGTGGAAGTGGGACTTTGGCGATGGTGCTACCTCCACCGAGCAGAACCCCATCCATCAATATGCGGGCAGGCCAGGAAGGGAAGGGGACTACTCCGTCACACTGGAAGTCACGGGGCCCAAAGGGACCTCCCGTCTGGCTAAGGTATGGCAAGTACACCTGAGAGGCTCGACACCAGCCGCTAATGCACCGTCT
>Ga0316231_1000061_pt1 | contig 180296 bp, 137 predicted proteins | sample TBH18027metaG_FD_206002 | JGI IMG/M metagenome (GOLD analysis project Ga0316231, IMG submission 206002) | Freshwater microbial communities from Trout Bog Lake, Wisconsin, USA - TBH18027 | ecosystem: Environmental > Aquatic > Freshwater > Lake > Hypolimnion/Profundal zone | place: USA... | reverse complement strand
GCCACCATCTATAGTCGCATCAAGGCAATTGCGCCCTTTGTGGAGGACAGCTACAAGGTTAACTCGAAGCTGGTGATCGATTACGGCCTTCGCTTCGACTATCTGCCACCACTGCATGAAAAGTTCAACCACTTCACTTATCTGAATCCCACGCTCACCAATTCGGCCACTGGTACGCCAGGAGCGCTGGAGTTTGCCGGCAACTACGGAGGATCGGCGGTAAGCTGCGGCTGCAAGACCCCGATCAATACCTACTGGAAGAACTGGGGACCAAGACTCGGTATCAACTATTCCTTCGACAACAAAACAGTATTCCGCGGTGCGATCGCCATTGTGTACTCGCAGGGCGGAGGTACAGGCGGCGGACGTGTCAGCGGCAACGGTGGCTCCAACGGTGCTGCACAGGCCCTCGGATTCAATACCACCGCCATTTCGAATCCAGACACCACGTCAGGTATTGGTGCCGGTCCTTCCTTCTGGCTCAGCAGCAACAGCACCTATCTGGGAGCCAACGCTAACACCTCGCTCTTTGGCCCTGGCTATGCCTATCCGGCTGCTCCTGCACCAGGTGCTGCCAGCCAGATCCTGGATGCCGGCAACTATCTCAACGCCAGCAATGCGGTAGTGACGGCTTCCTCCATGGGATACATGGACCCCTACTTCGGTGGTCGCGCTCCCATGTACACCTTCTGGAACATTGGATTTGAGCGGTCCATCACCAAGGACATGACACTCCAGGTCAACTACGCCGGCGACGAGTCGCATCACGCCTTCGATGGCAACTCGCAGAACGCGCGTGGATACTGGAACAACCAACTGAATCCCATCTATCTTGCCGCTCTTGGCGCAGTCACCGGCAATAACTCCGCAGGCAAGCCCAACTCCATCCCACTACTGCTTGCCCCGGCAACCTCGGCGAATATAGCGATTCTCAATACCGCGTTGCCCGGTGCGCCGAACCCGGCGTTCTTCACTGCGGCGGCCAACGTAGCGCCCACCAACAGCGCCTTGACCATTGGCCAGATGCTGACGGCATTCCCCCAGTACAGCAGCCTGCAGGATGGCCTGGGCGGAGCGTATACAGACAACTTCTCCTACCACGCGCTTCAGCTCACCCTGAGCCAGCGTGCAGCCCATGGACTCACCTTCAATGTGAACTACACCTACTCCAAGAACATCGGAGACGACGGTACCTTCCGCAGTGGCTACGACATCCCCGCCGCGGCCATCGACGGGCATGCGCAAAGCTGGCACCAGAACCGCATCGACCGCTCCTGGACGTCAGTCTCTCTGCCCCAGTTGCTCAATGCATACGCCGTCTACAAACTACCCTTCGGCACGCCCGGTCACCTCGGTAGCAGCTCACTGATTACGCGTCAACTGATCGGTGGGTGGCAACTGTCGGGCATCTATACCTATGCATCCGGCAGCCCGGTTACAGTCACATGGAGTACGGGCGGCAACTGCGCAAACGCTGCTCCCAATGCGGGTCAGTGCCAGGTGTCCTATGCGTCTGGCTTCACCGGCAGCGCACGCCAGAACGGTAGCTACGGCAGCGGAGCCACTGGATTCACGGCCTGCAACATCGGCATCGGCACTGGTTGCACCGCAAAGCAGTACCTCAACTACAGCGCATTCCAGGCGCCTGGCGATCTATCAACCATCAGCGGTACCCACCAGTATCTGATCGGAAACGTTGCCCGCTCCGCGCCCTACGGCCTCAGAAATCCCGGGACGGAGAACTTCAACGCTTCTATCCAGCGCGTCTTCCCCATCTACGGTGAGAGGGCATCCTTTATCTTCCAGGCGGATTGCACGAACGTCTGGAACAAGGTGACCTTCGGCGGTCCCAATTCGGGTTGGGGTTCCACAACCACCTTCGGCCAGGTCACAAGCGCAAGCGGTAACCCGCGCGACTGGCAGTTCTCCGGCCATATCGTGTTCTAAACAGTTTGACTTTGCCTCGCCCGGATGTTGTTGGATCTTTGATCCAATAGCATCCGGGCATTTTCTTTGTTACACCCCACCCATCGTTACACCGCATATTCCTCACGCATCGGGGTAAAGATGTCCAGCACCTCGGAGTCCTCCAGAGCACAGGCCTGGTGCTCCACATTGCCGGGAACCAGAAAGCTGTCGCCCGGCCCTACATCTAAGATGCCACCTGGATGCTCAAAGCGGATGCGTCCGCGCAGGATATAGACCATCTGTTCGTGCGCGTGGCTGTGCCGTGCGCCAACCCAGCCCTCGGTCATCGTGTGCCGGACAAGCATCATGGATGGGCTATAGGACATCACCTGGCGGCGAAGGCCAGCCTCGGGTATAGACATGCATTCTTCTCTGGATGCGATTACAGAAATCGTGTTCCCTGACATTAGTCCTCCTACAGGTTTGGCGGCAAGGGCGGAAGCGGTTCCACGGTGAGGCCCTGGTCTACTGGATCGCAGTCAGACCCAGATACTTCAGTTCCGCGCCCTGCGGCACCAGAACCGACTCCACGTTGCCTTCGAAGACGGTTCCCGCAACCATCTGAGATTCCTCGCGATCGATATCCTCCGGGCCGGCAATCTTCGGTTCGCCAACATATAGCTTTACCCGCGCGGGATCGATTCCCTTCTGTTTCACCAGATAATCTCTGCTGTTGCGCGCTCTCAGCGACGCATCCTGCGCGCTGACGATAGAGGTTTCTGCCCCCAGTTTCCTCATTCCATCATTGCCTATCAGCACTAAGGTTGAGCTGGCGCTTCGCTTGAGGTCCGATGCGAGGATATCCAGGCAGGTCTTCGCCTCATCGCCAACCTCGGTCGGATGCTTGAGGTCGATATCGAACTGCACCAGGCATGCATCCCTTGTCCTGGCAGTCGTGATGGCGCGGCTTGAGAGCGCCCCAGCTGCGGTTGGCGTGGCAGCATTGGCCATCATGTTCGACTGAAACACGATGCTGTTCAGCTCTCCCTCAGGGGCAGACAAAAAGACGCTGGTTCCCGGAAACGCCCTGCTGTTGCGAACCACGGCTCCCGGTGTCTGCTCCAGCCGGACCACCGGAGTGCCCTGGATCGGTGTGCGCGTACTCACGTCGTCCAACTCGAGGTTGGTGGAGTGCGTCATGCGGAAGGCAGGCCCCGACTCCACGTTGAGCTGCACATTATGCAATTCCAGGTCGTTCGTGTAGGAGCCCACCAGGCCTCGGCGTCCAGTGCCCACCACATCGCTGATGTGCACGCCGATCACTGGCATCTCCTCCAGTCCACTCACGTCGATCAGTCCCCCCGCCCCGTTGATCGTGATGTGGCTGACCGCGATATCGCGGTAGATGGGTGTTCGTGGCGACACTGCCCCAGTGCCGGGATCGGGCGCCTCCCCCTCCATCTGGTAGCCCGCATCGGATATGGTGATAGCCGATCCGACGTTCTCCATCGTCCAGTTATCGAAGCGGATGTTCTCCACCACTCCCCCCCGGCCGCGACGGCTCTTCATGTGGATTCCATTGACGGTATCGATGGCCGTGATGTTGCTGGCCACAACATTGCGCACGCCGCCAGAGGTCTCGCTGCCAATCGCCAGCGCCGACTGCGCATGATGTACCGTACAGTTGGTGATGGTCACGTTCTCCGTCGGACGGTTCACCCGCAATCCGTCGCGGTCCTTGCCGGACTTGATCACAAGCCCATCATCGCCGGCGTCGATGTAGTCATTTTCCAGCCGGACGAAGCGGCTGGAATCGATCACGATGCCATCGGCGTGAACCCCTGGATAGGCCTCGATCACCAGGTTCTGCACCACCGCGTTTTCGCTGTACAGCAGATGCACCGTCCACATCGACGAACCGATGAAGTGTAGCCCGTCGATGCGGATGTTCTTGCTGTCCTTGAACCGTATGAACGAAGGTCGCAACTCTGAAGCCGCAGCCTGATACTCATCAGGCGAGATTGGCTTCTGTGCTTCCAGGTCCGTCAGCAAACGCTCCCAGTTCGCACCGTTAGCGCTGCCCGAGTCGTTCACCGAGCGCAGCGCGCGAGAGTGCAGCCGCATCCAGTCCAGGTTGTTGGTCGTCAGGATGCCTCGGCCAATTACGGCCACATTCTCCAGATCGTGCCCGCCAATCAGCGGGATGGGCGTCGGCGTCTCGACTCCCTGCTGTCGCCCCGGCGTGAGAGGAAGAATGGTTGCCGGAAAGTGTACGATCGAGCCCGCATCGAAGTAGAGGGTCAGATTGCTCACCATCTGGATGGGCCCGGTGCTGTACTTCCCGGCAGGAACATATACGGTGCCTCCACCCACCTTTTCAGCCGCTGCAATGGCCCTGCGAAACGCCTCGGTAGAGCTGGCCGTGCCATCCCTGTGAGCGCCGTAATCCAGAATGTTGAAGACAGTCTTGCTGCCTGCCGGAGGAGCTTGCGCAGAGCTCCATCCACTCCATGCAGCCAACAGCACAGAAACCACCACGCGACTTAGCATCTGCATCTTCGCCATCCTGTTGTCCTCCGTCACCCTCAGCACCAGTGCATGAGGTGTATCGCCGACGAGCCACAGAATACACGCTGACATAAAGGGCTGTATCGCCCTGCACGGAATACCCTCTATACTGCCCCATGCGAGGATTCCGCGCCTTCTACCGAGGCCATATTCGGGCCATCACGGCAAGCTGTCAGTTGCATTCATTTCTTGATGAAGGAAGGGAAGTTGCCATGAAGGGTGACCTGGAATTTACGCGCAGAGAGTTCGTGAGGACGGCAGCCCTGGTAAGCGCATCTGCCGCAGCAGGTCTGCCCGTAATCGAGCAGAGTACGCGAGCACTTGCACAGCAGCCGCAGCAGTCGAAGGAAGTTGCCATGGGATCCGTGTTTCCTTACGGCGCGGTTTACTTCCGCAAGTCGAACCCGCCGGCAGAGGATTGGGCGCGCGATCATGCGACAGCGGCGCGGGTTGGCATGAATACCTTTCGCCACTGGTTCCTGTGGGGCGCGATCGAAGTGGCACCGGGAAAGTTCGACTGGGCCGACTACGACCGCATGATGGACCTGGCCGCGGCTAACGGGCTGAAGGTGATCATCGCGGAATTCACCACCAATGCGCCCGAGTGGGCCTTTCGCCGCTACGCCGCCGCACGATATAAGGCCAGCGATGGATCGGTGCAGAACAGCGAGATTGGCGAAAGTACGGCAGTCGGCGGCTTTCCCGGGCTCTGCCTGGACAATCCCGAGGCGAAGGCAGCAGCCGAGAGATTTCTTACGGCATTGATCCTGCGCTACAGAAACCATCCCGCACTGCTTGGCTACGATCTGTGGAACGAGAATACATACGCCGGTGGCGGCGCCAGAAAAATGAACTGCTACTGTGAGGGCACTCGGCAAAGGCTGCATGAGTGGTTGCGTATGCGCGACGGATCGTTGCAAGCACTGGGCAAGGCGTGGGGCAGGTACAGTTACGAGACCTGGGACGATGTTGCCGCTCCCGAGAGCATGGGCGGGTATGCTGAGAGTCTGGACTGGTTGCAGTTTCGCATCGACGACGCGTTTCGCCTGCTGAAGTGGCGCGTCGATCTATTTCGCAGGCTCGATCCGCACCATCTGATCTGCGCCCACGGTGTTGCGGGCACGCTGGATACGCTCCCCTCTTCTGCGCACAACGAATGGCGCTCTGCCGCAATGATGGATGTGTGGGGACTGACATGGGTCGCATCGCGGCATGGCAATACGCCATGGATGCAGTATCAGGCGATGGACCTGGTGCGGGCCGGAGCGCGTGGCAAGCCGTTCTGGCACGCCGAGGCAGAAGCTGGGCCGCTGTGGATGCAGCCGCAGGTAATCGGGCGGCCACGAGAAGACGGTCGCCAGCCCGACGCCGAGGATGTGCGCATCTGGAACCTCATCTCCTGTGCGTGCGGCGCGCGTGGGATTCTGTATCCACGGTGGAGGCCACTGCTGGATGGGCCGCTGTTTGGCGCGTTCGGTGCCTTTGCTATGGATGGCTCCGTCACACCGCGGGCCGAGATGGCAGGCAAGGTTGCAAAGTGGGCCAATGCGCATGCGAGGGTGTGGCAGTCGCATCCGGTGAAGGGTGACGTTGGCCTGCTCTTCATTCCCGAGTCTGAGCTCTTCAACTCTGTGCAGCAGGGCGATACCGCGTACTATGCGCAATCGATGAAGGGCGCATATCAGGCATTCTTCGACCAGAATATTCTGGTAGATTTTGTGGCGCTGGAGAATATCGACGAGTACAAGCTCGTCTATCTCGCGTATCCCGTGATGTTGAAGCGCGAGACTACGGACCGGTTGAAGAAGTACGTGCAGGATGGCGGAACACTGATCTGCGAAGGACTGCCAGCCTACTTCGGCGATCACGGTCATGTAGGCACAGTGCAGCCGAACTTCGGCCTCGACCAGTTGTTTGGCGCAAGAGAGAAGGTTGTCGAGTTCGATTCGGACCTATCCGAACAGTTGATGCTGGAAGTGAAGGGCAGCAAAATCTATGGCCGCTACTTTCGCCAGGACTACGATCTGCTGGGCGGAACATCCGCAGGCCAATACTCCAACGGCAACATAGCCGCCGTTGAGAATACCTTTGGCCAGGGACGCACCTTGCTCATAGGCACCTTTCCCGGAGCGGGATACTATCTGCATCATGGCCCTGCTACCAGAGAGTTGTTTGCCGGCTTCCTGAAACTCGCCGGACTAACGCCGCAGGTGACGATCGATGATCCCACGTTGCAGGCGCGCCTACATCAAGGCGTGGGTGGAACCCATCTCTGGGTGACCAACACAACGCGAGAGGCGAAGCAGGGGATCATCACACTGGCAGCATCCGTCGGCCAATTTCAATCCGCGACCGATGCCTGGGGAGATACACCCATCACACTGCGCGGACGGCAGTTGTCCATGACCGTTCCGGCTCGCGATGCAGTGGTCGCTATGTTGCGATAACCTCTGCTTTGCCAGCGTACTGCGTCTTTGTGCCTGGCCGGGCCGTCTCACCTGATTGGAGCTCCCATGAAAATGATTCGTTCCGCCCGTCGACTGTGCTTTCTTGCGTTCGCATCTATTTCACTCATCGTGACACCATTATGCGTGGCCCAGTCAGCCGCTCCAGTGATCCAACCTCCTGCTCCCATTGGCGTGGCAGCCCCGTTCACGCCGCTTGCGGATGTGCCAAAAACCAATCCGCCTGTCACGCTCGTCGATAACGGTAACTCGTGGACCATGGACAATGGCATCGTCAAGGTGACGGTCAGTAAAAACAGCGGGTCATTAATGGGCCTTGTCTATCGAGGCTTCAATACCGGTAGTCGTGGTGTATGGGAACATACCCCCATGGGCGCGCCCTCGGTGACCAATACGGTTACCATCGACCCATCGACTAACAGCGGCGAGCGCGCAGAGGTCTCCATCAAGGGCATCGGCGGCGGTACATTCATGTTCACGGCAGGAGCGCCCGGCGGCGGTACGCTTTGCGATGTGGAACTGCGCTATTCCCTCGGCCGTGGCGAAAGCGGCGTCTATACCTACTCCATCTTTAATCATCCGGCCTCGTATCCCGCGGCTGGTACGGGGGCAGAGGATCGTTTCATCGATGGCATCGACCGCACCTTCGACTGGATCAGCGTCGACAAGGACCGCAACATGCTCGAGGCCGCACCCACGGACTGGGGCATGGGTGTGGTCGTCCATGCCAAAGAGCAGCGCATCATGTCCAAGGGAGTCTACAAGAACTCCGTCGAACATAAGTACAGCTACTCCGGCATGCAATACAGAACGCCCGCATACGGGTGGTCCAGCACCACGGAGCATGTAGGCGTCTGGTTTATCAATCCCACCATCGAGTATCTCAGCGGAGGCCCAACCAGGATCGACCTCGATGCCCACTTCGGCGACAACGGAAACCCAACGCCCATCATCCTCGATTACTGGCACAGTGGCCATTACAACGGCACACGGACAAATATCGCCGCCGGCGAGGAATGGCACAAGGTCATCGGGCCGATCTTTGTCTATGTCAACGCACTGGACAATCCCAAAACCACGACCAAGGCTGAGTTGGATACGCTTGCCAGTACCGCTGGAAACCCGACAGTGCCGGCAAGCTGGACCGCGAACGCAAACGCCCTATGGCAGGACGCCCTCGCACAGGCTAAGAAGCAGAACACCAAATGGCCCTTCGACTGGGTCAAGGGTGTGGACTATACGCCTCTTGCGGAGCGAGGCACAGTGAAGGGGCAGCTCGTCCTTGACGATCCACTAGCACCCAAAGGTAGCTCGAAAAAACTTCCCCACTTGACCGTTGGCCTTACCCATGCCGATGCCGATCCGGCTACCATGGCAAGACAGGCGAGGCCCTTTGCCGCGGCAGCACCCGGCGGGGCAACCGGAGCAACTCCGGTATTAGCGCCCGGTGCCGGTGCGGGAGCAGCTCCTGCCGCGGGGCCAGGAGGACGAGGCGGCGCTGGCTTTGGCAACTTCGCTCCTGCGGCAGACGCAGGCAGTTGGATTCATGATGCCAAGTACTATCAGTTCTTCAACGATGGAACCAACGACGGCAAGTTCACTATCACCAAGGTTCGCCCCGGTACGTACACACTGCATGCTACTGCCGATGGAGTCCTCGGCGACTTTGCCCAGGCTAATATAACCGTGGAGCCGGGTAAGACCGTAGACCTGGGCAAGCTGGTCTGGAAGCCCGTCCGCTACGGTAAACAGCTATGGGAGATTGGCTACCCGGACCGCGCTGCCGATGAGTTCTTCAAGGGCGATGGCGACAACTACTGGCTCTGGGGATGGAATCTGCGCTACGCCTTGTTGTACCCCAACGACCTCACCTACACAGTTGGCAAGAGTGACTGGCACAAGGACTGGTTCTTCGAGGAAGTGCCGCACGCAACCAATCTATCGTTTGTGAACCCCGAGGCCAAGGACCCCGCCAACCAGCGTTTTGGCTGGGTAAAAGCTGAGTCACTCCTCCAATATCCGCAGACCGACCAGACCGGCCCCTGGAAGATCTATGGCAGTGGACGCCAGACCGTCTGGACCATTAAATTTAGCGTGCCAAAACAGGAGCATGGCACTGCTGCCCTGCGTGTCGCCCTGGCCGGTGCCAATAGCATGCGCGGAGGCCTCACCGTGGCCGTCAATGGCAAAACCGCCGGATCGGTCGGCGATGGCAGCGATCCGCTCAATGCCCGCCTTATCAATACCGACGCCATCCGCTACAACACCGACAAGGGTCTATGGCAGCAGCGCACCCTTAAGTTCGATGCCGCACTACTTAAACCAGGAGAGAATGTGATGACCTTCACCGTCCCCGCCGGCGACCTGCAAAGCGGCGTCGTCTGGGACTACCTGCGCCTTGAGCTGGACGAGAGTTCTAAATTCGTCAGCCCAACGCCGGCACCGGCAGGTCCATAGCTTCCTCCACCCCATAAGCGAAGCATTAGCCAATCATAATAGTTCCAATTGACCAATCCATTCTGCTAGGATGACCCCCGCCATGAAATCATTCGATTCCGCCCGCCGCGATCTACTAAGACTCAGCAGCATGGGTCTTGCCGCCTCCACCATTCCAGCGTTTGCCGCAGCCAAAAAAGCAGCAACCCCGTCGCTCTCGCCCATGATCTTCGACGTGCGTGCCTTTGGCGCAAGCGGCGATGGCAAGACGGTCGATTCGCCCGCCATCAACAAAGCCATTGAAGCGGCCGCCGCCGCCGGTGGTGGCACAGTTCACTTTCCAGCTGGTAACTATGTCAGCTTCTCCATTCGACTGAAGAGTCATGTCGATCTGTATCTTTCGCAGGGTTGCGCCATCATTGCTGCGGATTCGCCCCTGCCCGGCCAGACCACCGGCTATATGGGTGGAACCTACGACCCGGCCGAGCCCAAAACCGCATGGGATGCCTATCAGGACTACGGCCACAACCACTGGCATAACTCGCTGATCTGGGGCGATGGTATCAGCGACTTCTCTATTACGGGTCCTGGCCTCATCTGGGGCAAAGGGCTCAGCTTTGGCGCAGGCCCCGGCAGGCCCCCCGCTGATACAGGTGGCGCTACGGGCGTTGGTACGCACGTTGAACGGCCAGGCGATCCAGGCACACCCGGAGCAGCCGCCGGTGCTGGTGCCGCAGGGGGACGTGGTGGAGTGGTAGCGGCTGGCGCACCTGGCGCCGTGGGTGGACGTGGCGGTGCCGCAGCAGCGGGTGCAGCCGGTGCCGCGCGCCCCGGACGTGGCAACTATCCCCAGTACCAGGCCGAGCAGGCTGGCGTCGGCAACAAGGCCATCGGCCTCAAGAACTGCCGCAACGTGGTTCTCCGCGACTTCTCCATGCTCAAGGGAGGACACTTCGCCATCCTGGTCACAGGCGTCGATAACCTCACCATCGACAATCTGAAGATTGACACCGACCGTGACGGCATGGACATCGACTGCTGCAAGAACGTGCGTGTCTCCAATTGCACCGTCAACTCGCCCTGGGATGACGCCATCGTTCCCAAGGCCAGCTTCGCGCTGGGATACAACCGCTCCTGCAACAACATCAACATCACCAACTGCTACGTCGCCGGTTGCTGGGAGCTGGGCAGCGTGCTGGACGGAACATGGAAGCGCAGGCCCAACAGCGGTACAGGACGCATCAAGCTGGGTACGGAGTCCAATGGTGGATTTATCAACCTCACCGTCTCCAACTGCGTCTTTGAAGGATGCCAGGGCCTCGCGCTGGAGACCGTAGACGGTGCCCATCTGGAAGATGTCGCCATCTCCAATATCACCATGCGCGACATCGGCAGTTGCCCCATCTTTGTGCGTCTTGGCGCTCGCCTGCGTGGCCCCAAGGGTGCTGTTGGCACAGACCAGAGTACCGTCCCCGGCACCCTCAAGCGCGTCCTGATCTCCAACATCGCATGCCACAACACCGTGTCTCGGTTCGGATCCAACATCACCGGCATCCCCGGCTTTCCCGTGGAAGACCTCAAAATCTCCGATGTCTACGTCGAGTGCGTTGGCGGCGGTACACCCGATCAGGCCAAGATCGAGGTGGGCGAGCACGAAAATTCCTACCCCGAGCCGTCCATGCTGGGCCCGCTGCCCGCCTACGGCTTCTACTTCCGCCACGTCAATCGCCTGGAGATGAGCCACGTGGAGGTCGCACCGCTCGCGCCCGATGCCCGCCCGTGCATCTATCTCGACGAGGTACATCGCGCGGACTTCTTCGCCATCACCGCGCCCAGTTCGCCGCCCGCCTTCTCCGTCAACAAGTCCAGCGATGTGCGCATCCTGATGAGCCGTGCCGCACCGGACTCTATCCTCCCGTAATCCAGCCCTCACTTTGCCGCGTCGGCAGTAGCAAAGGAAATAAAAATCTGTCGTGACAACCTATCCAGACGGCATACTGGTTGAGCTGCGGCTATGCAAGGAGGTGTCATGCGCATCGTAGACCTGCGTGAAATTACAGCGCCGATCTCAAGTCCCATTGCCAACGCATACATTGATTTTTCGCGGATGACCTGTTCGCTCGTCGCCGTCGTCACTGATGTAGTCCGCGATGGCAGGCCCGTCGTCGGCTACGGTTTCAACTCCAATGGCCGCTATGGCCAGGGTGGGCTGATCCGCGAGCGGTTTGCGCGCCGCCTGTTGGAGGCCCAGCCCGCCAGCCTGCTCAACGAAGCCGGCGACAATCTCGACCCCGACCGCATCTGGGCTGTGCTGATGCACAACGAGAAGCCCGGCGGACACGGCGAGCGCAGCGTCGCCGTCGGTACTATCGATATGGCGGTGTGGGATGCCGTAGCCAAGATCGCGGGCATGCCACTCTTCCGTCTGCTTGCGCAGAGCAACGGCCTGCAGGCCGATCCGCGCGTCTTTGTCTATGCCGCCGGTGGCTACTACTACCCCGGCAAGGACCTGGCTGCCCTGCGCGCCGAGATGCGCAGCTATCTCGACCGCGGATATACCGTCGTCAAGATGAAGATTGGCGGTGCCACCATCGACGAAGACCGCGAACGTATCGAAGCTGTGCTGGCAGAGATTGGCAGCCAGGCGCAGCTTGCCGTCGATGCCAATGGCCGCTTCAATATGGAGACCGCCATCTCCTACGCCAAGATGCTGCGCCAGTTTCCTCTCTTCTGGTACGAGGAGGCAGGTGATCCGCTGGATTACGCGCTGCAGGCGGCGCTCGCGGAGTTTTATCCCGGCCCCATGGCCACCGGAGAAAACCTCTTCAGCCATCAGGACGCGCGCAATCTGCTGCGCTACGGTGGCATGCGCCCAGACCGCGACTGGCTCCAGTTCGATTGCGCCCTCTCCTACGGCCTGTGTGAGTACAGGAGGACCTTGCAGGTACTGAATGTCGCCGGATGGTCGCCGCGGCGATGCATTCCGCATGGTGGCCACCAGATGTCCCTGAACATTGCAGCCGGACTTGGGCTGGGTGGGAATGAGAGCTATCCCGACCTCTTCCAGCCCTATGGAGGATTTCCAGACGGCGTACGCGTTGAAGGCGGCTATATCAATATGCCAGAACTGCCCGGCATCGGCTTCGAAGGAAAATCTGATTTGATTCGCGTGATGCGTTCGCTTGCGGAGTAAACACCCTATGCCTGGTCAAGAGATCAGCACAGTAACTAATGCCTCGCGCCGCCCCTTGCTGGGGCCGTTGTGGCTCCAGGTGCTGGTGGGCATCGTGCTCGGAATCCTGATGGGAGTGTTCTTTCCCCACCAGGCGGTCGCGCTCAAGCCGCTGGGTGATGGATTTGTACGCCTCATCCGCATGACGCTTGCGCCCATCATCTTTGCCAGCGTCGTCATCGGCATCGCCCGCATGGGCGACCTGAAGGAAGTGGGGCGCGTCGGTGCTAAGGCCCTGCTCTACTTCGAGGTCGTCTCTACAATTTCACTGCTTATGGGATTGATCGCCGTCACCCTGCTGCATCCCGGCCGAGGAATGAACATCGATGCATCCACGCTGGACACCAAAGCCATCGCTGGATACACCGCCTCCGCCCAGCATCTCGGCTTCGTAGACTTCCTGCTGAACATCATTCCGTCCAGCATTGGCGATGCCTTTGTCAGCGGCAATGTGTTGCAGATTATCCTATTCGGGGTGCTGTTCGGGCTGGCTCTGGCGCAGTTTCGCGAAACGGCGCGACCGCTGGTCGATCTGCTGGACCTCTTTCTGCGCGGACTCTTCGGTATTGTGCGGTTTGTCATGCGCCTTGCTCCAATTGGCGCTTTCGGCGGCATGGCATTCACCATCGGTCAGTATGGCCTGCGCAGCCTGAAGCCGCTGGCGCAGTTCACCGCCGAGGTTTGGATCGTCTCCATCGTCTTTATCGTTGTGGTTCTCGGCAGCATCGCGCGCGTAGCCGGGTTCAGCCTCTTCAAGATGATGCGATACTTCCGCGAAGAGATTTTAATCACCCTTGGCACCTCCTCCTCAGAGGCGGTGATGGCACCCTTGATGCTCAAGCTGGAGCAGTTAGGCTGTGAGCGCTCCATCGTCGGCATGGTGATGCCCGCCGGTTATACCTTCAACGCGGGTGGCACCGCCATCTATCTGGCCATGGGCGCAATTTTTATTGCGCAAGCCACCAACACGCACCTCAGTCTGGTGGATGAGATCACGGTGCTGTTGGTGCTGATGCTCACCTCAAAAGGATCTGCCGGGGTTGCCGGTGCGGGCTTTGTTACACTGGCCGCCACATTATCCACCATGCACCAGATCCCCGCCGCCGGCCTCGTCCTTCTACTCGGCGTCGAGCAGTTCACCAATGCAGCGCGCGCCGTCACCAACATCATTGGCAATGGCGTTGCCACCATCGTAGTCGCCAAGTGGGAACACGCCTTCGACGAGCAGCGTGCAGCGCTCATCTTTAATAGTGCCTCCGCCAATTCCGAAGCTGCGGAGTGACGCGCAATAATTCGTGAGCCGTAACCGTTTCTTTTTAACTACAAGCCATCTCAGCTTCCAGCAGCCAGTGCGTCCGTAATCGCTTTGCCTGCGACGGATGTATTCGCCGTGCCGCCAACATCGCGTGTACACAGAGATTTGTCCACCAGCGTAGTCTCAATCGCCTTCACAATTGCGGCCCCTGCCTCCACTTCGCCCAGATGTTCCAGCATCATCGCGGCAGACCATATCTGGCCAATGGGATTCGCAATGCCTTGACCCGCAATATCCGGAGCGGAGCCGTGTACAGGTTCGAACAACGATGGGAAGCGGCCTTCCGGATTGATGTTGCCGGAAGGTGCGATGCCGATTGTTCCCGCACACGCCGGCCCCAGATCGGAAAGTATGTCGCCAAACAAGTTCGATGCGACCACCACATCAAACCGGTCGGGATTGAGAACGAACTGCGCGGTCAGAATATCGATGTGATATTTATCCCAGGTAACCGTGGGGAAGGCCTTGCCAATCTCCACCACGCGCTCGTCCCAGAACGGCATGGTGATGGAGATGCCATTGGATTTCGTGGCTGATGTAAGATGCTTCCTCGCGCGACGTTGTGCCAGATTGAATGCAAATTTCAAAATGCGGTCCACCCCGACGCGCGTCATCACCGTCTCCTGCAAGACGACTTCGCGGTCGGTCCCCGGAAAAATCCTGCCGCCGATAGACGAGTATTCGCCTTCCGTGTTTTCACGCACCACAAAGAAATCAATGTCGCCAGGCTTGCGTCCTGCCAGCGGACACGGCACACCGGGCATCAGCCGGACAGGCCGCAGATTGACGTACTGATCGAACTCGCGGCGGAAGGCAATCAACGATCCCCACAGCGAGATGTGGTCGGGTACCTTCTCCGGCCAGCCCACCGCCCCGAAAAAGATGGCGTCGTGGTGGCCAATCTTTTCCTTCCAGTCGTCCGGCACCATCTTGTTGTGCTTCAGGTAGTAGTTGCAGCATGCGAAGTCGAACTCGTCGAGTTGCAGCCCGAAGCCGAATCGCGCCGCGGCGGCCTGAAGCACGCGCACACCCTCTGGCACAACCTCCACCCCAATACCGTCACCGGGGATGACCGCAATCCTGTAGCTCCGTTTTTTGAAGTTTGCATCCGACATGTTAAAGTGCCTTTCCGGTTTGCATGTTTGCATCACTCTCGCTCTGCTTCCCATGGCGAAGCATCAGAATGGTTACGGCAGACACTATCAGCGTACCGCCAACCATAGTAAGTCCGCGACTGAAGTGCCCGCCCGCGCCACTGTTTGCACCAATCATAATGGGCCCAACAAATCCACCCAGCGTGCCCAGCGAGTTGATCAGTCCAATGGACGCAGCAGCAGCAGTTCCTGCAAAAAACATTGTGGGCAGGCTCCACAGCGGCGGTTTGGCTGCACTCACCCCAAACGCTGTCAGCGAGAGTCCGGTGATTGCCAGAATCGCCGATGGGCCCGCATGTGCAGCCATCGCCATGCCAACGGCCGCGATCAAGCATGCAATCGCCGCATGCCAGTATCGCTCGCCCGTGCGGTCGGAGTGGCGCGACCACAGCACCATGCCAATCACCGCAATCAGATTCGGAATGGCAACCAGCAACCCCACGTGGATGACCGAGAAGCCAAGTCCGCTGACGATCAGCGGAGCCCAGAATCCAATCGTATACAGACCCGCGGAGGTGCCAAAGTAGGCCAGCGATAACGCAAGCACCCTCCAGTCCATCATGGTGCGCCAAACACTGTTGCTGCGTGTATGCGTAATTTTGGCCTGCTCATCGACAATCACCTGCGTCAGCCACGCGCGCTCCTCCGCATCCAGCCACTGCGCATCCGCCGGACGATCCGTCAGAACCCAGAACGTGACCAACCCAAGCACCAAAGCCGGTATGCCTTCCACCAGAAACAGCCACTGCCAACCGCGCAGTCCCAACACACCGTTCATCTGCATCAATGCACCCGAAACAGGCGAACCGATGAGCCCCGCCGCCGGTGCAGCAGCCATAAAAATTGCCGTCGCCGCCGAGCGATGATGCGCAGGAAACCAGTAACTGAGGTAGAGAATGATTCCAGGAAAGAAGCCTGCCTCTGCCAATCCAAGCAGGAACCGAAGCATATAGAAGCTGATCGGCCCTCGCGTGAAGGCCATCGCAATCGACACCAGCCCCCAGGTAATCATTACCCGGCCAATCCAGAATCGCGCCCCCACTTTGTGCAGAATCACCGTGGAGGGCACTTCAAACACGAAGTAGCCCAGAAAGAAAATCCCTGATCCAATGCCGAACATCTGCGCCGTCAGGCCAACATCCCGGTTCATGGTCAGCGCGGCAAACCCAACATTGATGCGGTCCAGAAAAGCGACAAAGTACAGCAGCATCAGAAATGGAACCAGCCGCCAGGTGATCTTGCGAATCACGCGCTGCTCCAACAGGCTGGAAGCTGGCGCAGTTGTGTCGCTCATACTCTCCCCTTGGCGGTCTGTGGTTCTCTATAAATTCGGTGCCGTAAACAGGCGATCGTACTTGCGCCATTACGCGTGCATTGCATCGATCTTGTGTTTGCTCTTCGTCGTTCTGTTGGGCCCAGGCGCATCACGATCTCGTCTGCGAATTTCCAGTGCTCTCGCCTTTCGATTCGACTCTATACCGTAACTCTACCGGGTCGCGGGTGGGGTAGACGGAGTGGCTTCAGCAGGCGCGTTAGGCCGGCCGCGAACAGTGCGGACAGCGGCTTCGGTGGGCAACTGGTCCTTGCAGAGTTCAAGAATCTCAATGGTGGCAAGACTACTCTGCGCGGCTTCGTTGGTCGACATGCGCGGATCTTCCTCCACCGGGTGCAATGAGTCTGCGCCGCTGACAATGTGTGGGCTGGCACTGCCCGCGCCCTGCGACAGCATCATGGCCAGCGCCTTCTTGGCGTAGGCAACGTTGCCGGTCTTTGCATAGGCGTATGCAGCAAGGCGAGGACCGCTCTGCCCGGGCGGTACGTATTGGGCGTCGGCGCCTTCGTTATGCGTGCTCCGGTCCTTCTCCCACACATCGGGCGGCGCAACCCCCAGACGGCATAACTGGAGCCATGCGCCTTCGAAGTCCTTGCGACCAAGCAATGGCACCAACTCGAACATCACCTCCCCACCGCCCTGAATCGTCGCCAGGTTGTAGTTCGCGGGTACCAGAGCGTGCGTCTGCGGATTGGGGATGGCAGTCAGTTTGCCGGTGGCAGGGTCGAAGCCGACGGTGGCAGCCAGTGCCTTTGAATTGGCCTCCGGCTTGCCCGTCTCAAGCCCATAGGGCATCGCCAGAATTGAATCCACGCCGGCCAGTATCAGGTCTCGCCAGTGAGGTTCGTTGGTGCGTTCCCATTCCGTCATCCAGTTGCCAGCCATGGCGAACCAGTCGGGGCCGATCCGGATGCGGATCGCGGGCTCGCCCGGCCCGCGCGGCTCTGCTTCGCGCATGGGATCGAAGTTCGCCGCCGATAGCCCAGCCGATGTGGCAGACTCGTGCATGATATCGCCAGTGCGCTCGTCTGTCGTCAGGTAGTAGAAGGGACGCCAATGGGCGGCCTGACTGATGCGAGCCTCCTTTGCGCCGTCGCCCCACTTAACCACATTGTGTCGAGAGCCGAGTCCGCGCATAGGGCCGAGGTGATAGCTGTCCGTCTCGCTGGTGTTGCGCGTGTGCGCCTCCGCCAGGCGAAACAGGTCAGTGCGACCACTGCGTAGGTAGCTGTACCACAGCCACAGCGGCGCGCCCAGTTCCGTGTTGTCCCACGCATGGCCGCCCCAGTCGTAGTGCCACACATGGCGTGGCGCGGAGTAGGAATGCATGAAGTCGCCATACTGCCAAAAGCCGTACCACGAGCGGTCGTCCACCTGACGCTCATAGTAAGCAAGTACGGAATCCAGGTCGTCCTCGATGGATTTTTTGAACGCCGTGGAGCGATCCTGAAGGCTCCACGCTCCGAAAACACCGGTGGAGTGGATGTACTCGGGCGTGGCGGCCAGCAACGGCAGCTGGCTACCCGCGGCTGCCATAGCCACCGTGTCGGTCTTCGCGGGGTAGGCGGACGATGCATACAGAGTCAGTTCGCTCGTGCGAGCAACTCCGTAAGCAGTGCTTAAGCCCGGCTGTGCGTCCTCGTAGGCGGCATCAAGTCCGTGTCCGGCAGTGTCGTAGAAACGCATGTCCATCTCAGGCGAGTCGGGCGACCACAGCCACGCAACCAGCTTCGCCGTAGGGCTGCTCGCCTGCTGCACCTCAAGCGCGGCGGGGAACGACTGCCAGAAGTTCTTGATGCTAACTGCCAGCCCTCCCCCGAGATCGCTGACCGATGCCAGGCCCGGTGCGCGCTTCCCGGCGGTGGAGAATAACCACGTGCTCTTCGGGTTGGTGCGCTTCACAATCGTGAAGCCGTCGGGATTCGGCTGGATCAGCTTGAAGTCATCCCAAATGGCGTTCTTGGCAAAGACGCCGCCGCCGTTGAAGGGTTGGCCTGTCTCCTGCGCAACGCTGCCGCTGCCCGGTTGTAGCGGCTCTGACCACAGGCCGCCATCGGCACCCGCAAAGCGTACCGTCCGATTCATGGGCTGGTCGCGCAGTGGAACATCGACCTGCAAACCCAGGCCGCGTACGAAGTCTTTCTCCTGGTCGCCATCGAACACAATCGTATGGACAATGCGTACCGAGGTCTGACCACTGTAAAAATATAGCCTCACCGTGAATGGAAGCCATTCGCGCTTCGACTGTGTGCCGCGGTGCATGCCTTCAATCCTGACTACCCCGCGTACTGGCCCAGTCTGCTCTACCGTGACATGCTTCACCTCGCTGAGGTATCTCTCGCGGCTCGGTGAATCCTCAGGATTGGTTGCCGGGCCATTCTGCAGCAAGCACACCAGCTGGCCGGCTCCGGCCACAGCCTTTCCGCCCACGCTCATCGAACCAAGGATGTTGGAGCCGGAGAGTGGGATCGTGCATTGCAGCGCACCGGTATCGATGGAGACCGTCTTGCCGTCATTCGTCACCTTCAGCAAGCCAGCGGCCGCGGACGTGCCAGTCGATAGTGTCACGGGACCAGTCAGCCCAGCGGGTGCCACCGTTGCAAAGCCACTCCACTTCAGGGAACCATCCGGCCAATAGGCAAGCGGCCAGCTCTGCAAGGGCAACTCCTTGCCCCCCGCACTCAGACTGAATCCCGCGCTGCGCGCAACCGTTCCCTGCGCCCACGGCACCCCCCAACTCACTCCGCCAGATAGCACAGGCGGATCTGCCGCCAGCCACTTCAGCGCAACCTTCTGTGGAGTGGTGGCCGGTCTGCGTGCCTGTGCCGCGGCCAACAGATTGTCCTCAGCCAGTGTGTTGACCGTCAGTGCGGCACCCGTGAGTGCGGCATCCATCAAAAATTCCCGGCGAGTTCTTTGCATCGCGGACATACTCCTTGCCAGACTGCATCGTTCGCTCCTGTCTGGTCTTGATCGCCCATTATCAGCTTCCCAAATGGAGTTGTGAAGCAGCGTACACCGCACTCCTTCCCCGCACTCCTTCGTGCCCCCCTGCAGCGCTTCCTGCAAAGATCGGCGTAACTCCTCAGGATTCCATACCTCTGCTCCAGTAGCAGTGGTAAGCTGGCGCTGTCCAAAATGCACTGTGGATCACGTTTTCAGAGTGCTTCTGGAGCAGGAGAAAATCGTATGTCGCACAAGAACACACAGACAGGGACGCCAATGACGCGTCGCCAGATGATTGCACAGACCGCAAAAGGTGCGGCCCTCGCATCGCTGCTTCCAGTCAATCCCGCGCAAACCATGCTTGCGCAGGCAACTGCCTCGCCTGTTGCGCACGCCGCTCTCCAGCCCGCACATCCAATCGCCCTGGCCACCGAAAAGCTCACGCTCTCCGTCGACCCCGTGAATTGTCGCTGGTCGGCCCAACTCAAGGGCACACCCATGCAGCTGAATCAGGTACATTTTCTTCCCGGAGACGACCCCTCAGGTTGGACGGTAACCACTTCGCTCAACCGCAACGACAGCAGCAACCTGGGTACATTCGAGACCGTAACCCTGCACGGTACCAAGCACGGACAGCTCGACTTTATCTATCAAATCTCCGCCAGCAAAACTGGCAACGACCTCCTCGTCAGCCTCGGACGAACCAACCGTACGGGCAAACCGGTCGACCTGCAGGAGATGGATTATTTCGTCTCCTCCGATGCGCGCATCGGTGGCACCACCGACAAGTGGACCAGCTTCGGCACGCACTCGCGCAATCGGGACTACTACGAGTTATTGCCGGTAGAGACCCTCATTACCCCCAAGTTATACGCCGTCAATCATGTGGTAAACGATCCATCCTCCGGCAATACGCTTTTGATGGGGCACGTCACCACGCACAAGGGGGCTTCGCGATTCGAGGTATCCGAGGGTTGGCAGGGCAACACCGTCGACAGGATGCAGGTCCGCGGATATTGCAGCTACAAAATCACCCTGCCTGCGGGCGCAAGCTTCGCCGGCGAAAAGCTCCTCCTCCTCTTCAGCAACGACGGGCTGCGCGCCTTGGAGCACCAGGCAGACCTCATCGCCATTGCTCACGACATACGCCTCAAACAGAGGCGCCCCATCAACCTCGACGATCGAGAGCTGGTCGCCAACAACTACAGCCGCTATCACGGATGGATGTCAGGCGGCAGCAATGCTCACGCCGAAAAGTTCTTTCAGGACCACGGCCTCAGCGACTTCTACTGGGGCATGGGTGGGCCAGGTGCGCAGGGAACCTTCGGCTTCTACGGCTCAGGCGGTGGAACCCAGGGCAGACCCTCCAGAATCAACTATCCCGCGGAGTGCTATCTCCCCGTGCGTACGCCCAAATACGACGGCGAACGCGTGATTGACTTCTCCAACCCCCTCGCCGTCAAGCTGGAACGAGAGCGTGCCTTGGCCTGGGCCTCCATCCATCCCGAGCAAACTGGTCGCGCCGAGATGGACTTCGCCGATTGGTGGGACAAGTGGCCCGGCCAGCACGATCCCTCCATGAGCGCGTTGGAGACCTATCACGCAGGTGGCTTGCCCTGGCGCGATGCCATCGACCAGATGGCCCCGCGTCGTGTCGTCCGCTCCAATATGCAGCCCATCGACCACTCCTACGGCATCGTCGATATCTGCCGCATCTCCGAGGACGCAGACCACGGATACGAGACCGGTGTCTCGCCGCTCACCCAGACCGAGTTCACCGGACTCTTCACCGAATCCGTCCTCGGTTCCTCAAACCGTGCCTTCTACAACGGTCGCGTCTTTTGGAACGATGGCGACGGATTCCATATCTACAAATTCAGCCTGTCGGATGGCCAGTTCTACTCCTACGGCCAGGCCAAGGTCACCGCGGTCTTTCACGCCTTCGCTGGCAGTACGCTCTTCATCTCAGAGGCCTTCGACGTTCCCTATCCCGATGACCGTATCGAGTTGATGAAACGAATCAGTCCCCCCACCATGGATGTGGCCTATCCCGTGGACCTCTTCACGCGCAAGCCTGCCCATGTCTGGAATATGCCCGTCGAGAGGCCGTTCGCCAAATGGAATATCGTTTCCGTCTTCAACTTCACCGGCAGACCGGGCCGAGACTCCTTCACCACCAAACTCGACGCAGCCAGGGATCTGCGCCTCGACCCAGACAAGGAGTACATCGTCTACGAATTCTGGTCGAAAAAATTCCTCGGCAGCTTCAAGGGCAGCTTCACCACACGTCCCCTGGCACCCTACGATTGCGATGTCTTCAGCATTGTCGAAAAGCAGCCCCATCCTGTGCTCCTTTCCACCAGCCGCCACATCCGCCAGATGGCCTTTGACCTGAAGGACCTGCACTACGACGTGCAGAGTAAATCGCTGCGCGGTCTCTCCCGCGCCGTCGCCGGTGATCCCTACCAGTTGCGCATCTACCTTCCCGACGGTTTCAGCGCAAAGTCGGTCCAACTCCCCAGCAACGTCCCACCAGCCACCCTGAAGACCGATGGTAGCCTGCTCACCGTGGACTTCACCACCTCAACCGGAAACGATGTGGATTGGCAGGTCAATTTCTAGCAGTTTGTTGGCTTCAAGTTTGCAATTGCAATACGACAACCTCGTCATCAACTATTGAAAGCAGCGCGTTGTACCGCGCAGAAATGAGAATCGAAATGTGGAAGAACTTCATCATCGCGATTGCTATGGTCACAGTTGTTGCAGGCTGCGCAGCACACGCGCAGACCAAAGCCAGTCCTATCCCCACCCTCGTGCAGCAGGATGGACGATACGCCCTCATGGTCGATGGCGCGCCCTATCTCATGCTTGGCATGCAGACCAACAACTCCAGCGATTGGCCGGCCACGCTCTCGCAGGTCTGGCCCGCGGCTGAAGCCCTGCACGCAAATACCGTCGAAACCCCCATCTACTGGGAGCAGTTCGAGCCCAAACCAGGCCAGTTCGACACATCCCAGATCGATACCGTCCTCGCCCAGGCACGTACCCACCACCTCCATCTTGTACTGCTCTGGTTCGGTACTTGGAAGAACGGTAGCCAGCATTACATGCCCGAATGGATGAAGCTTGAGCCCGAAAAATACTCCCACGTCGTCAACAAGAGTGGTGAGCCGGTCGACTCGCCCTCACCCTTCGCTCAGGCATCGCTCGACGCAGACATCCACGCATTCACCGCATTCATGAAGCATCTCAAGACCGCCGATCCCCAACACACCGTGCTCATGGTGCAGGTTGAAAACGAAACCGGCACCTGGGGAACCCTGCGGGATTACTCGCCAACTGCCGAAAAGCTCTTCGCCGCACCCGTCCCGGCAGAGGTCCTCAAGGCCATGAACGTCTCGCCAGGTTCGCGGTCCGCCAACTGGCAGGATGTCTTTGGCACCGAGGCCGAGGTCAACTTCCACGCATGGGCCATCGCTCACTATGTCGGACAGATCGCCGCCGCGGGTAAGGCCGTTTATCCACTCCCACTCTATGTCAACGCCGCATTGCGCGATCCCATTAAGCCCGGCGCGCCCGGCAGCTACGAGTCGGGTGGACCCACAGACAACGTGCTCAATATATGGAAGGCAGAGGCACCCGCCATCGACGTTCTCGCCCCCGATATCTACAACAACGACGCCACCGCCTATCTCAAGATTCTTGACCTCTATCATCGCCCAGACAACGCCCTCTTCGTCCCCGAAACCAGCAGCTCCGCTTCCACCGCGCGCTTCTTCTTCTCCGCGCTTGGCCGTCAGGCCATCGGCTACTCGCCCTTCGGCCTGGACTACACCCGTACTCCCGCGCCGCAGTCCGGCGCACAGGATAGCTTCCTGCAACCTACCGCGCAGAACTACATCCTTATTGCGCCCATGATGCGCGACATCGCCCGCCTCAACTTCGAAGGCAAGCTGCAAGCAGTGGCGGAAGTGCAGGACCAGCCCACCCAGACACTCCACTTCGGCGAATGGGATGCCGTCGTCACCTACGGCGCCGGTCGCGGTGCCGCCCCACGCCAGGGCACCGAGCCCACCGGCCGCGCCCTCGTCGCCCAACTCAAGGACAACCAGTTTCTGGTCGCCGGATTCAACGCCCACGTAGACTTCCGCCCAGCAGGCACAGAGCAGCAACGCAAGTCGCAACAGATCGTGAATGGTTCCGGACAGACTCCCTCAGCCAGGATCGACGGCAAATGGATACATCGCCAATTCCTCAAAGTCGAAGAAGGCACCTACGAAAATGGTGCCTTCAAATTCAAACGTATTCTCAATGGCGACCAGACGGACTACGGCCTCAACTTCTCGTCATCGCCCCTGGTGCTGCGCGTGTCGGTCGCAACTTACTAAGGCACAGCAGAACCTGAACACAGGCGGCAAAGGAGAACCACACGATGAGTCATGAACTTACGCGTAGAGACTTCCTGGGAGATGCGGCCCTGGTCGGCGTTGCATCCGCGATCGGTATTGAAAAGGCCCTCGCCGCACAGCCGAATGCCGCATCCGCACCTCCCCGCATGCGCCGCACCAGCTTCGACGATGGATGGACCTTCGCCTTGGGTGACATTCCCAATGCGCAATTGCCCCAGTCAACCGCCGGTGTCTGGGCTCCCGTAATCGTCCCCCACGATTGGAGCATCAACGGCCCCTTCAGCCAGACCGAGACCAGCGGCGCATCCGGTGCTTACCTGCCCACCGGCATCGGCTGGTACCGCAAGTCCTTTCAGCTTCCCCGAGCCGACGCAGGCCGACGTATCCTGCTGCAATTCGACGGAGTCTACCAGTGCAGCGATGTCTGGATCAACGGTCAGCATCTGGGTACGCGACCCTATGGATTCACCACCTTCTACTACGACCTCACACCTCACCTTCACTTCGGCACCGAATCCAATATCGTTGCCGTGCGAGTGGACAACTCGCATCAGCCCAATCTGCGCTGGTACTCAGGTTCGGGAATCAATCGCCACACCTGGCTCATCAACACCGGCCCCGTCTACATCCAGCAGTGGGGCACCGGGGTCGCCACTTCCCAGATCACTCCGCAGAATGCCACCGTCGAAGTCTCCACCCGCGTCCGTAACGATTCCGCGCAATCCGCATCCTGCACCCTCAGAACAGCGCTGCTCGACCAGAACGGTTCTGCCGTGCAGTCGGCAGAATCAGACGCAGAGATTCCAGCAGGCAGCGACCATCTCTTCGTGCAGCGCATCGCCGTTCCCCTGCCCAAACTCTGGTCGCACACTTCGCCCACTCTCTACTCCGCGCGCCAGGTGCTGCTACAGCATGGCGCCCAGGCAGACTCCGCATCCACGCCCTTCGGCATTCGCTCCGTCCAGTTCGACGCGGATAAAGGATTCCTGCTCAATGGTGAGCGCGTCAAACTCAACGGCGTCTGCCTCCACGACGACGGTGGTTCGGTAGGCACTGCAGTACCGCAGCGTATCTGGGAGAGGCGTTTCGCCCTGCTCAAACAGATGGGCTGCAACGCCATCCGTGCCAGCCATAATCCTCATACGCCCGAGTTCTTCGACCTGTGCGACAGCATGGGTTTCCTCGTTATGGCCGAGGCCTTCGACGAGTGGCGCGAGCCCAAACAGCCCGCCAATGGATATCACCTCTACTTCGACGAGTGGGCCGAACGGGATATGACCGATATGATCGCACGCGACCGTAACCATCCCTCCATCGTCATTTGGAGCGCTGGAAACGAGGTCCCCGATCAGGATGTCCCAAGAGGCGTCGAGACCTTGCGTGCCTTGAATAAAATCCTGCACACAAACGATCCAACGCGCCTGGTCACCGTCGCCTGCGACCAGATCGTCGCCGAACCCCGCGGTGCGTTGCCGGAGTTCCTCGCTGAACTCGACGTAGTCGGCTATAACTACGTGGGCCGATGGCGCGACCGCCGCGAAAAATTCTATAGCATCGATCGCCACGACTTCCCCCAGCGTCGATTCGTCGGCACCGAGAATGGCGCAATGCCCAGCTTCGTCCCCAGCTCAAATCCTGCTGCCAGCGAATTTCGTCCCTCCTCCAACCAGCGCATCGAGGTCGAACAACTGCAGCGTTTCACCCAGGTCTACGACTACGTCTGCGGAGACTTCATGTGGACCGGCATCGACTACCTCGGCGAGGCGCGATGGCCCTCCAAAGCCTCCCGCTCCGGCGTCATCGATACCTGCGGCTTTGCCAAAGATGGCTTCTTCTTCTACCAAAGCATCTGGACTAAAACACCCATGCTCCACCTATCGCCTCATTGGAACTGGGCCGGTAAGGAGGGGGATATTATTCCCGTCATCTGCTTCACCAACTGCGATACCGTCGAACTCTTCCTCAATGGCAAGAGTCTGGGCGTGCAAGGATACATGTTCCCGGAGATGGGCATGGAGGGCCGCTACTCCAACTATCCGCCCCGCGATAACGCGATCCAGACCACTGGCGACCTGCACCTCGCATGGTATGTGCCCTTTCAATCAGGTACCTTGCGCGCCGTCGGCACCAAGGATGGTCAGGTGGTGCAAACCGTCGAGCAAATCACCACGGGCCCTGCGGCAGCCATTCGACTCACAGCAGATAGAACAAGCATCAACACCCAATGGGACGACCTCGCCCATGTTGTCGTGGAAATCGTGGACAGCATGGGTCGCATCGTCCCCACCGCCGATAACGAAGTGGTCTTCGCCCTCAGAGGTCCAGGACGAATCCTCGGCCTCGACAACGGCCAGGCCGACAGCCATGAGAGCTACCAGGGCGACCGGCGCAAAGCCTTTGCGGGTCGCGCGCTCGCGCTCATCCAGTCCGCCGGGCAACCAGGAGAGTTGCGCCTCACCGCCTCTTCCCCATCCCTTACCACAGCCTCCGTCACCATCAGTACACAGCCGCTCTAAACTCTGGGTGCAGGATGTCGAGGTGCCCCATCCTTTCACAGCTTTATCGTGAAAGGGTGGGATGTACCACCAAAAATCGCGTACCTGGTTTCGCTTCTCGACAGCCGCTATCGCCCGCTTTGCTTCAATAGCTGGATCGCGTCTCTATACCTCAGCCCTGCCGCGACCGGTGCAAACTCACTCGCCTCCTCGCGGACGTTGAAGCTCAACGACTTCACCATCAGCGCCTTGCCGGCCAAATGCAGCGTTACACCCGTCAGTTCCCAGTCGTGCCCGCCAACATCGCTCTGTTCCAGCAGTACCGTTCCACCCTTGTTCAGCTTGCCCAGTATCCCGTATCCAATATCTACATCCGCAATAAAATGGCAATCCAGCCGCGCCAGTTGCTCCTGCATTGCATCAATCCACATCTCGCCCGCCACGCCGCGCAGCACCTCCGCCTCCAGGTTAGGCGGGCTGAACTTAGGATTCGGTACAAAGCTCATTCGTATGCACTGGCCCGCTCCGCACTCCGTCATCCCTTCAAACCGATAGAGGAATGCATCCGGCAATAACGCAAGCAACCCATCCACACGCTCCCTGTCCTTCTGCTCGCTCTTGTGGCGTCGCTCCTGTATCTCGGGATGCGCTGCCAGTGTGTCCAGACGATCCATCTCCGCCCGCTCCGCCACCGCGCTCAACGGCTTGCCGTCAATTTGGACTAAGCGCGCAACGTCGCCGTCCATCGTCTCTATCATCTCCTTGGTCGTATCGTGACGTTCATCGCGCCGACGTACCACATAGCGAAGCAGAGGATGACTCTTCTCCGTGTCCAGCCTGTGCTGCACCGCGCGACGAACCAGCGCTGCGGTATCCATCGGCGCAGACGGTAGACTCGGCGCAGATGGAAGGCTCTGCGCAGGCGCTGCCGACACCATCGCTAGCACCAGCAATGCGGTCAATCCAACGCCGCCAGCGTATCCATCCAGCGTCGGAGTAGCGCACAACCTCAGCATCCTGGACAACATCATTACCCTCGTACCACCTTCCCCTCCAGCATACGCAACATCTCGCTCTCCTACGTTTACACCCTGCCCGTCCATCCGATGCAAGCCAGCCACCCCCCGCTGCTCTGAGTCTTCAACGAAGCTGCTATCGTTTAATAAGCAGCCTATCCGCGTGCCGGATCGCTCGCTAAGGAGTTTTGATGTGGATTGTCCGTCTCGCACTTAGGAGACCCTACACCTTCGCTGTGCTCTCGCTGCTGCTCTTCATCCTCGGCCCGGTGGTGATCCTGCGTACCCCGGTCGATATCTTCCCCAGTATCGACATCCCGGTTGTCTCCGTCATCTGGAACTATGCAGGACTCTCCCCACAGCAGTTGAGCGACCGCATCACGGAGCAGTACGAGCGCAGTCTCACCACCACCGTCAACGACATCGAACATACCGAGTCGCAGACGCTCAACGGTGTCGCAGTCATCAAGGTGTACTTCCACCCCGGCGTCAATATCTCCCAGGCCATCGCCCAGATCACAGGCATCTCCCAGTCCGCGCTCAAGGCCTATCCCCCCGGTACACTGCCTCCTCTCATCATTCAATACAGCGCATCCAGCGTTCCCGTGCTGCAACTCGGGCTCTCCGGCAAAGGCCTCACAGAGCAGCAACTATACGACTTTGGCACCAATAATATCCGTACCCAGTTGGCCACCGTACAGGGTGCCGCAATCCCATATCCCTACGGTGGTAAACAACGCCAGATTCAGGTAGACATCGACACTCAGAAGCTGCAGTCCCATGGACTCTCCGCTTCCGACGTTGTCAACGCTGTCAGCGCGCAGAACGTCATCCTGCCCGGCGGCGATATGAAGATGGGACAGTTCGACTATCAGATCGAATCCAACAGCGCCGTCGATACCATGGACGCGCTCAATAACCTGCCCATTAAAACCGTCAACGGCGCTACCATCTACATCCACGACATCGGCAACGTGCGCGATGGTTTCCCGCCGCAAACCAACATCGTCCGTGTCGACGGCCAGCGCTCTTCCCTGCTCACCATCCTCAAAACCGGCAATGCCTCCACCCTCGACATTATCTCCAATGTGCTCAAAAGCCTTCCTCAGATCAAAACCCAACTTCCGCCCGCCCTGCAGATCAAGCCCATCGCAGATCAGTCCATCTTCGTTCGCTCCGCCATCACCGGAGTAGAGCGTGAGGCCGTCCTCGCAGGTTGCCTCACTGCTACCATGATCCTCATCTTCCTCGGTAGCTGGCGATCCACACTCATCATCGCCGTCTCCATCCCCCTCTCCATCATCAGCTCCTTGCTCCTGCTCGCCGCGCTCGGCGAAACCATCAACATCATGACCCTCGGTGGACTCGCACTGGCCGTAGGCATCCTGGTCGACGATGCCACCGTCACCATCGAAAATATCAACCGCTTCCTCGAACAGGGGTTGCCGGTCGAGTCCGCCATCCTCGACGGCGCAGCGCAGATCGCAGTCCCCGCCTTTGTCTCCACCCTCGCCATCTGCATCGTCTTTGTGCCCATGTTCTTTCTCAGCGGCGTCGCACGTTACCTCTTCGTCCCCCTCGCCGAAGCAGTTGTCTTCGCCATGCTTGCCTCCTACTTCCTCTCCAGAACCGTCGTCCCCACCATGGCAAAGTACCTGCTCAAGCAGCACCAGCACGATCGTGCGCTGCAATCCCGTTCCAGCCGCAATCCCTTCGTCCGCTTCCAGCTCGCCTTCGAAAATGCATTCGAGAGCCTGCGTACCTGGTACCACGGAGCTTTGCGTCTCTGCTTGCACTTTCGCGCCGGGTTTCTCCTCGCCATCGTCGCCTTCTGGATCATCTCCCTCTCCCTCTATCGTTGGCTCGGTCAGGACTTCTTCCCAACCGTCGACAGTGGGCAGTTCAAACTCCATGTCCGTACCCACACCGGCACACGCATCGAAGATACCGCCCGGCTCTGCGATCAGATCGAGGACGTCATCCGTCGACAGATTCCTCCCAGCGAACTCGGCACTATCCTCGATAACATCGGCCTCCCCTACTCCGGCCTCAATCTCTCCTACTCCAACTCCGCTCCCGTAGGCACCGGAGACGCCGACATCCTCGTCTCCCTGCAGAAAAATCACAGGCCCACCGCTCAGTACACCAACGCCCTGCGTGACAAGCTTAAGCAAGACTTTCCCGGTACCGAGTTCTACTACCTGCCCACCGACATGGTCAGCCAGATCCTCAACTTCGGCCTCCCCGCACAGATCGATGTGCAGGTGATGGGGTTGCATCTGGATCAGAACCGCGCTCTCGCCGCCCAGCTCATGCAGCAGATTGCGCGCATCCCCGGCACCACCGATCTGCGCATCCAGCAACCCTTCGACCTGCCTAAATGGACAGTCAATGTCGATCGCACCCGCGCCCAGCAGGTCGGTTTCAGCCAGCGAGATGTCGCCCAGGACCTCCTCACCAGCCTCAGCGGTAGCTTTCAAACCACTCCCAGCTTCTATCTCAATCCGCAGAACCATGTCAGCTACAACATCGCCGTACAGACTCCGCAGTATGAGGTCAAAGATCTACAGGACTTGCAGAACTTTCCCATCGCCACCAACGGATCCACTCAGCAGCCACAGATCCTCGGCAACCTCGCATCGCTTACCAGAGGCGTCGAACCCGGAACCTTGAGCCACTATGACGCACAGCCCATCATCGATATCTATGGTTCGGTCGAGGGCACAGACCTGGCCAGCGTCGCGCGCAGCATCGAGCAAACCATCGATCGCACCAGACCCAATCTTCCCACTGGCTCCCAGATCATCCTGCGTGGTCAGATCGAAACCATGCAGACCTCCTTCCAGGGTCTCGCCTACGGCCTGCTCTTCTCCATCGTCCTGGTCTATGCGCTCATCGTCGTCAACTTCCAAAGCTGGCTCGATCCGTTCATCATCATCGCCGCCCTGCCCGGAGCCCTAGCAGGCATTATCTGGATGCTCTTCCTTACCGGCACCCACATCAGTGTTCCCGCGCTCACTGGCGCCATCATGTGCATGGGTGTCGCCACCGCCAACTCCATCCTCGTAGTCAGCTTCGCCAAGGAGCAGATGGAACTGGGCATGAACGCCACCGACGCAGCTCTTAGCGCGGGCTTCACCCGTTTCCGCCCCGTCATTATGACTGCTCTCGCTATGATCATCGGCATGGTGCCCATGGCGCTCGGCCTAGGCGATGGAGGCGAGCAGAATGCGCCTCTCGGCCGCGCCGTCATCGGTGGCCTCCTTCTGGCCACCTTCGGCACACTCACCTTCGTCCCAGCTTTCTTCTCCCTTATGCATCGCCATCCGCCCGCCGTCAACGCGCAGCAGCTCAATCAGGTGCAGCCATGACACACGCGATGCAGCCCGTACCCGCAGTACCAGCGCCCTCCACGCGCACGGAGACACAACTATGAATGTCGAAGATCACAATTCGTCAGCCACCAACAGCGAACCAGCCGATTCGCCTGAAGTCTCCCGCGGATGTCTCCTCTCGCTGCTGGTCGTTGTGCTCATCGTAGCCGCCGCTGCGGCGGTCACCGGTATCGAGCGGCGCGCCCATGCCAATTCTGAACTCGTCACCTATACCGATGCCAATGCAGCGCCTCCGGTCTCTCTGGCGCTTCCCGTCTACCAGAAGGATGCAACACAGATCGTGCTTCCCGGCAATATGCAGGCCTTCACCCTGGCACCCATCTACGCGCGCACCACCGGCTACGTCAAATCCTGGTCGCACGACATCGGCTCGCGCGTCCACAAGGGAGATCTGCTCGCCGTCATCGAAACCCCAGAACTCGACCAGCAGCTTGCCCAGGCCAAAGCAGACCTCGCCACCGCTCAGAGCAATGCCGCCCTGGCTAAAATCACCGCCGCCCGATACCAGAGCCTCGTCGCACAGAACGCCGTCTCCCAGCAGGACACAGACAATGCACTCGCCCAGTTGCAGACAACCAACACCCAGGTCAACTCCGCCCAGGCCAACGTGCATCGCATCGAACAGTTGCAGTCCTTCGAACGCATCGAAGCGCCCTTCGATGGTGTCATCACCGCGCGCAATCTCGATATAGGTCAACTCGTCACGCCAGCCGGCAGCACCACCACGCCCGGGGCTGGCACCGTCGCCACTAGTAAGCAGGTCTTCGATATCTCCGCCATCCAGACCCTGCGAGTCTTCATCAATGTGCCACAGGTCTACGCGCCCGATGCTAAAAACGGCGTCGCGGCCACCCTCACCCTGCCCCAGTATCCCGGCCGCACCTTCCATGGCAAGCTCGTCCGTTCCGCCAGCGCCGTCGACCCGGCAACGCGAACCATGCTCGCCGAGGTCGACGTGGACAACAGCGCCGGACAGCTTCTCCCCGGTAGCTATACCGAGGTCCACCTCAACGTCTCCACCGCCGTGCCAACGCTCCTTGTTCCCGTCAGCGCGCTCATCCTTCAGGCCGACGGACTCCATGTCGCCACCGTCGACGCCTCCCACCACGCGCACATCGTCCGCGTCACTCCAGGTCGAGACTCTGGTTCCACCATCGAAATCCTCGGCGGCCTCACGCTCGGCCAGCCCGTCATCGCCAACCCGCCCGACTCGCTCACCGACGGTGAACTGGTGCGCGTCGTGTCCCCCGATGCGGAGTCCAAACCGTGAAGCTCCATCGCTCAATTTCGACGCTTGCCCCGCTCGCCCTCACCGTCTGCACGCTCGCGATGTCTGGATGCAACCCCGTCGGCCCAAACTATAAGGCCCCACCAGTCCCTGCGCCACCCTCCTTCTCCAATCCCGATCCGGGGCACACCGAGGATTGGCTTGCAGCACAGCCCGCAGATACCACCGATCGCGGCGCTTGGTGGGCCGTCTATCAAGATCCCCACCTCAATACCCTCGAACAGCACTGCGCCACCGCAAACCAGACGATCGCAGCAGCCCTCCAGGCCTACCAGCAGGCACACGACCTCGTCCGCGAAACCCATGCCTCGCTCTATCCCACCGTCGCCCTCGGTGGCTCCGCCTCACGCAATCGCATCTCAGCCAACACGCCACTCAAATCTCCCGGTAGCGAACAGAGTTACTGGGAGTTCCTCATCCCCCTCAATATCTCCTGGGAGCCGGACCTCTGGGGTGCAGTCCGCCGCCAGATCGAGTCCGCCTCCGCCAGCGCGCAAGCCTCCGCCGCAGACCTCGCCAACACCCGTCTCAGTCTGCAAGGCATGCTCGCCGTCACCTACTTCCAGTTGCGCGGAATCGATCTGCAATCCCAGTTGTTGCGCTCCACCATCGATGCCTACAACCAGACCCTCAACCTCGCTCAGGTCCGTCTCAACGGCGGCCTCAGCACACAGAGCGATGTCGCAGAGGCACAGGCCCAACTCGAACAGGCCCGTGCGCAGCTCATCGACCTCGGCGTACAGCGCGCGCAATTCGAACACGCCATCGCTGTCCTCGTCGGCGAAGCTGCAACCAGCTTCCACCTCATCGAACAGCCGCTCACTGGCGATCCGCCCAACATCCCAACAGGCGTTCCCTCCCAACTGCTGCAGCGCCGTCCAGACATCGCCGCCGCGGAGCGCCGAGTCGCCGCCGCCAATGCCCTCATCGGAGTCACCCAGGCCGCCTTCTATCCCAACATCACGCTGGGTGCCCAGGGCGGTACGGAGTCCGCCCTAATCAGCCGCATCTTCAGCTCCAGCAGCGCCGAGTGGAGCGCAGGCCCTTCCGCCAGCCAGCTGCTCTTCGACGCAGGCCGCCGCCGTGCTCAGGTCGACTACGCAATCGCCCAAAGAGAGCAGGCCACCGCCCTCTATCGCGATCAGGTCTTGTCCGCCTTCCGCGACGTCGAAGACCAGCTCTCCGCACTCCGCGTGCTCCAGCAGGAGGCCGCCGTCCAGCAACGAGCCGTCGATGCCGCATCCCGTAGTACCCAGCTCTCCACATTGCGCTATAAACAGGGTCTCGCCACCTATCTCGAAGTACTCACTAACCAGACCATCCAGCTAAACGACGAACGAGCAGCGGCAGCACTCGTCGCCCGCCGCATCGTCGCCAGCGCACAGCTCCAGATGGCCCTCGGCGGTGGCTGGTCCACCTCCCAACTCCCTATCAATTAAGCGCCGGATGCCCACGTCTCGCTTCTGAGAACCTGGGTTTTCTGTCGTTGTCTGTTTTGCTCGTCATTCTGGCACAGAATCGGGGTCCCCGGCCAACTTGTTCGCTGGGGTAATCGCGCGATGGCCGGAGTGCAGGCGCAGCCAGAATCTCCGTATTTATCTCCGTCGCTGCCCTTGTCATTCTGAGCGCAGCGAAGAATCCCTGTATTTGCCTCCGTCGTTGTCCTTTCCTTTGCCTTTCCGCAGCCAACTCTCCGCCCGTCCGGAAGGGCACCCGTTTACGGGTGCCATAAAAGCCCGGGTCGAAGACCCGCACCGCCCTGCCGATGGCCGGAGTGCAGGCGCAGCCAGAATCTCCGTCGTTGTCCTTTCGTTTGTCGTTCCCTGTTCCCTGTTCCCTGACCCCTGTTTTCTCTGTCAAGGGGCTCGACACCCTAAAATCCCCCTAACCTCCTCCATCCATTCCACTTAATAGTTCAAAATACTTGGCATAGGAGTTATGCTCCAACTGGTAGAATTAAGGTAGTAGAGAAATGAAAAGAAGCCCGGCACACAGCCGGGCCATTGCATTTAAGCCTCAAAAACCGCGAAAGGATCGACCCGGATGCATATACCACCCCCCCATATGCCGTATACCCCCGGTATATATACATTTCTCTATGTTTTGAATACTTTGAGAAAAATAGGGGGAGGGGTGGTACGGCGGATCGACATGCATGCAAGGGTCTTGGAACCTCTACCCTTTGCCGAGCATTCGCGTGGCAAACGCCTGCCACGCCGGAGTGAACGCAATCGGCACCCGCGTCAGATGCACAACGACCAAAAACAGCGAGGCAAACAGTGTGCTCTTCAGAATCTTGCGTTGCGTCGCAAGGTCGAACAGCATTATCGCAAGCAGAAATCCGAATGGGATCAGGTCCTGCGCCCTGGGATTGTTCTGCAGGAACGCCACCGGCCAGCGGCCAACCGCCGCGTCGATCAGGCCGATAGTGGCAATCAGGATCAGCCGCTTGTGCGCTTCCCGATGCCTCCGCAAGCGATATGCGAAGAAGGCCAGCACGGTGAAGATCAAAATGGCGCTCAGTGGGATCACGTAAAACGTCTTGGCGTCCAGTCCATTCACCGTGACGCCACGCCGCAACGCATCGGTTGCCGCGATTGGGCCGATGATCGCCATCGCCGTTGCCAGGCCAAAGCCGAAGAGGCCAAAGGTCATGTGCCATTTCACTTTGCGAGCGGAGATCAGCGCGACCTGCACCAACAGGACAACCATCCACAGCGTCATCAGAGCGCCGTGGATGTGGATCAGGCGGTTGGGCAGCGGAGCGCGAACCATTCCCGCAAGAAAGTAGGTCCTGGCAAAGCCGTACAGCACCGTTGCCCACAGCAATACGATCATGGTGGAAAAGAAAACCCGCTCTGAAAGTGGATGTACTCGAACCCGAGTCATGGACTGTTGTGGGATCGCGCTTGTTGCCACAATGGCCTCCTATTTGCGTTCAATGGGGCCCGAGCAAAACAAGATAAGCTGTTCCAGCAGTATGCCTCAGAATCGCTAAAAGGAGCTAGAAATTTCTGCAATGGATAACGTGCAAGCTGTTCACCGCAGGCTGCATAACATACCGATGGCTTACTCCGCCGCAATCGCCAGCAGGCCATGTTCCGGCGTTTATCTCAAGGCTTGCTGGTAGGCCGAACGCGCTCCCAGACCTACGTCGCCCATGCCACGCAAGTGCGCTATGGTCTGACGGACAATAGGCAATGCAGAATCGGCCTGCTCTTTTGTGACGGTGTCCTTGGCTGGATCGAAGCCCTTCGGAATGAAGGGACCCAACTGAAGATAGTCGTCCAGCGCCTGTTGCTGTATTGCTTCGTACAGGTCCTGCTCCTTATAGGCCACAGCGTACTTTTCCGCCGTCGAGTAATCCATGTAACTCAGCACACCGGTGGATGCCGCCGTTCGCCAGGCCGCATCTTGCAGTGGCCCTTCAGAAAATCTGAGCGAAGCCCCTGTAAGGTCTCCTGGTTTGCCCTGCTGGCGAGCTTCGAGGTAGTTGAGGATCACAATCATTCCCTTCAACTCGCTCTCGATCCCATGTCCCGCGGCGTCGATCTTGTTGCGGTTGTCCGCCAACTCGCGGCGAATCGTCGCTTCCGCCTCGATGCGCTGATTCCGGTGGGCCAGAGCTTCCACGCTGGCCTCCAGTCCCAGCGCGATCAGCAAGCCGATTGTGATGGTGAGTAGATGAACGAGAAAGTCGCGCATTCCAGAAATCGCGTGTCCGGGTGGATGAACGTCCAACATCACCGAGCTCCAAGATTTTGTCGATGGTTAATGATGCAGATAGTTCTACCGCTTAACCAGAATCCGTACAAGGATTTCCTGCACGGTTCGGAACTAAGTCTCTGCGGCAGCCTGTCTCGTCTGGCTACTCCGCAGCCGCAATCGCCGCCACGATCTTGTCCATCGCGTCGCGGTCGGCGCTGTCGCCGGGCAGATGGTTTTCCTCCAGGATGGAGAAGATCACCGTCTGGCCACTGGCGCAGTCCAGATAGCCGCTCAGCGCGCGCCCCTCGCTGTGCGTTCCCGTCTTGGCGAAGACGTGGCCCTTCAGTGGAGCTTTGGTAAACCGGTCCGCCAGCGTCCCATCCACGCCGCCGATCGGCAAGCTTGCCTTCCAGTCCGCGAACCACGGCTGCGGCTGGCCTGTTTTAGGGTCGTGCGCCGCAAACGACAGCAGCTTCGCAATGGCGCACGGAGTGACGAGATCGTAACTGCTGAGACCGGAGCCGTCATAGAAAACGAAGTCGTTCTTATCAATCCCCGCGTTGAGGAGGAACTGGCGAACCACACGAACACCTTGCGCCCGATCGCCTCTGCCTGTGATCGCCAATCCGAGTTGCTGCAGCAGCAGCTCCGCGTGCAAGTTCAGACTCTCTTTATTGGTTACAACAACGTCTTCTTTCAGGGGTGCAGATACATGTTTTGCAAACGCACGGCTCACATAATGCACGTCGCAGGGTTGCCCACCACCGCAGGAGATGCCATTCAACGGCGGAAACACCCGGCTCTCTGGCACCGCTGTGAGGTCGGCAATCGGCTCATGCGCCGAAGTCGCAAAATCTACCATCGGTACGCGAGGGCTATAGACGAGTGCATGGGATGTCTCTGCAGTGCCCGTCACCGGAATCCCTCGGTCAATCAGCATCTGTTTGAATGCCATTGCGGCATACTCTGCCGGATCTTCGATGGCGATCTCTTCCACATCCGCTTGCGCTCCTTCGGCGATGTAGCCGTACACATGCAGCACATGCGATCCAGGAGTTCTCTCTATTTGGATAGACGTCGGCTTCTTGACCGCCGAACAGTAGACGTTACTCTCTACGGTATAGTAGGGCACTGCCTGATCCAGCTTTACCAAAGCAGGGAAGCTGCCAACCATTCTAGATACAGCCTCATATCCTTCTGCTGGAGATGGATAGATGGTCAGCTTCATCTCGTTGTCCGCGACGGACAAACCGCTCACAGGAGCCGCGTATCCCCAGACGGCATCGTCCATCGTCCAGCCCGAGGGATACGGTTCTCGGTCAAAGTGAAAATCTTCTCCCCATATGCCACCCTCCACTCGCTTTACGCCGAAGGCTTTTACCTGGTCTGCCATATCCTCCAGATAACGCAGCGGATCGTTCGCCGGAAGCACATGATTTGGCCGCGATGTTGGTGGAACGTAAGGCAGATCGCGTCCCGAAAGGTTCGCATCGCCAACTCCATTCAACGTAAGATTCCCGCGCAGCGTTCCATCCTCCAGAAACAGCCCCGTTCCAGTCACGGTGGTTACAAACACATGGCTTGGAGGCAACAGCGCCATCGTCGCTGCCGTAGTAAACAGCTTGGCATTGCTGTCGGGCCGGAAGAGCTGGCCCTCGTTCAGCGCGTAGATCGGCTTGCCGTCCAGCGTGGTTACCACGATGCCCCAGTGTGCGCGCGCCACTGCCGGATCGGCGAGGAGCGCGGCAATCTGCTGATCGAGCGGCAGTGTCTTTGCAGGGCCAGTCGACATCTGGCCCAACGCCACAGCGTACGCCGCAGCCATCGCCGTTACGCAAACCGCCGTCCGAATTGTGCTGTATATCCGCTGCATCCTGCGCGCAGTCTAGCACCTTGCGCGGGCGGACTGATAGACTTGATGGGTTGTGCCGCAGACCAACGCGCCATCCTCTATTACACGGCGCTAGACTTTGCAGCAAGTTCAGCCCGACAGCAGCACCAGCTCGAGCACAAAGGAAACAGACACAGTGGATCAACAGACCAGGGCAGCCCTCAAGCAAGACAAATTTGTCAGCACCACAACCCACGGCCTGGAATGGGCTCGCGAGAACCGCCAGTCGGTGATCGTCAACGGCGGGATTCTGCTTGCCGTGGTGCTGATCGCCATCGTCAGCGTGGTGATCTATAACAGCCGCTCGGAGGCTGCATCCGTTGCCTTCGGCGCGGCCATGCAGGCCTACCAGACGCCGCTTGCGCAGCCCGGCCAGGCCGTACCGCCGGGCGTGGATACCTATCCCTCCATTGCGGAACGCGCCAAGGCCGCCAACGCGCTCTTTATGGCCGTCGCCAACAAGTACGGCATGACGCCTGACGGTCACAACGCGCTCTACTTTGCCGGCCTCACCTATGTGGAGGCGGGACAGAGCCAGCAGGCCGAAGATACCCTGAAGAAGGTGGCAGGAAGCTGGGACAGCAATCTCGCCGCTTTAGGCAAATTCGCCCTGGCGCAGCTCTACCGCAATACAGGGCGCGATCCCCTGGCCATCGACCTCTACAACCAGCTCAGCGCCAAATCAGCGAGTACGGTTCCCTCTGGATTGGCGCAGCTTCAACTGGCCGATTTGTACCAGTCCGAGGGCAAGACGGACGATGCGCGGAAGATATACGCCAGCCTGAAGGATAAGGACCCAAAGGGTGTGGCCGGTTTGACTGCGGCAGGAAGACTGAATCCCGCTGCAGCCCCGGTAGCGCCGCCGCAGTAGCTGAAACTAGGGGCTTCCCACATCTCAAAATCGGGTAGTGGGCACCAGGCAGCTTATTTTCTGGTTGCAGCAAGACGCTTCTGGGTGTCGAGAAAGCGGCGCATGCGATCCAGTGCGCGCGCCTTGCCGAAAACGATGAGGCTCTCCAGCAGCGGCGGACTTGCCGTCTTTCCGGTGAGGATAGCGCGCAGCAGCATGAAGTTGTCTTTGACGGCCCACTGCTTATCGATGCCGAGCTTCTTCAGCGCGGACTCCAGCTCATCGTGGTTGAAGGGAGTTGCTTCCAGTACGGCGAGCTGCTCTACGGCAAACGCCAGCGTCTCTTCCAGGGTGTGAGACTTGGGAACAAAGGCCTCGGGCGCGGGCATCACATCGTCCTTGAAGAAGAAGTCGGTCATCTCGCCAAACTGAGCCAGCGTCTCAATGCGCGTCTGCACCAGCGGCGCAATGCGGCGTAGATAGTCGTCGGAGAAGACGGTGGCGCGCAGTGCCTGGAAGAAATCTTCGGGCGGGAGCGCGCGGAGATACTCGCCATTGAGCCACTTCAGTTTGGTCAAGTCGAAGACTGGTCCGCCCAGCGAGATGCGCTTGAAGTCGAACTTCTCCAGCATCTCGGGCAACGAGAAGATGTCGCCCTGCTTGATGTTGATTCCCTTGGAGACGATCTCCTCTTCGGTGGGCTGCGCCATGCCGCCGCCCATCAGGCCAAGGAAGTTGAGCATGGCCTGAGGCAGGAATCCGCTCTCGCGGTAGTAGATGAGCGAGACAGGATTCTTGCGCTTGGAAATTTTGCTTTTGTCGACGTTCCTCAGCAGCGGCATATGCCAGAAGCGCGGCAGTTCCCAGCCGAAGGCTTTGTAGAGCAGGACGTGCTTGGGTGTCGAGGAGATCCACTCCTCGGCGCGGATGACGTCTGTGATCTGCATCAGGTGGTCGTCCACGACATTAGCCAGGTGATAGGTAGGAAAGCCGTCAGACTTGAGCAGAACCTGGTCGTCCACGTTGTTGTGGGAGAAGGTGATGGCACCGCGCAGTTCGTCGCGGAAGGCGGTTTCGCCCTCCACCGGAACGTAGAGGCGGACGACAGACGGGCGTCCCTCGGCCTCATAGGCCGCGATCTGCTTCTCGGTGAGCTCACGGTGGGCCCCGTTGTAACGCGGCGGCAGCTTGGCGGCAATCTGCGACTTGCGCATTGCGTCCAACTCTTCGGCGGTCTCGAAGCTGCGGTATGCATGGCCTGACTGAAGCAGCAGATCGACGTGGGAGCGATATATCTCGGTGCGTTCGGACTGGCGATAGGGTCCATACGGGCCGCCAACGTCGGGGCCCTCGTCCCACGCCAGGCCCAGCCAGCGCAGCGCGTCAAAGATCATCTGCTCAGAGTCTGAGACGAAGCGTGCGCGGTCGGTATCTTCGATGCGCAGTACGAACTTGCCGCCACGCTGGCGGGCATAAAGGAAGTTGAGCAGGCCAATATAGGCCGTGCCAACGTGCGGGTCGCCGGTGGGCGAAGGGGCAATGCGAACGCGAATGGGCTTATGGGAATCGATTTCGGACATGATTGTGTGCCGAGTTCGATGGTATCAGGCGGCAGGCGATCTTATGCGCTGCGTGGGTGTCCGACGCTGCACATATGGGTAGGAGGACAGGCCGGTTATTGCAGGAACTTTGCGCCCGGCGGTGGAAAGTTCTTCTCAGCGTCATCCAACACCAGCACCCAGTCGTTTCCGGGACCGCTGGTGGGCGGTGTGAACTCTCGGCTGATATCGCCGCGATGCACATCGGATTCCCGGTCACCGGCCTCGATACGCGGGAATTGACCGATGAGTGTTGCGCCGCCGGTTCTGGGATCGTACCACCATGCCTTATATGCCTTGCCGGTGAGGGTGTCGAATATTTTGTCGCGCAGCCGGACTCGCACCGGTCTTCCGGTTGCAATATAAACGAAGGCATAACTGCCATCGGAAGCGCGTGTGGCCTGGATTCTATCGATGGTGCTGCCTGGATCGCTGACGATCATCCATTGATCGGGAATCCTGTTGAGCATGGGCCGCGATTCAATGAGCGCGCGCAGGTACTGTATCTGAGAGCCTGCTGGCCTATTCAAACCATCCTGTAGAGTGACCGCAGGCATGCCATACGCGGAGCCTGCGCGAGCTGGAACGCCGGGGGACGGATCCTGATAATTCCACACACCCTGACTGCCATATGCATATCCTGCAGCACCGGCGAAGACGCTACAGTAAGCCACGCGGCGCACATCCTGGGCCTGGATGATGGGCACACCGGGTTTATACGTAATCAGATCGTCGACAATACCCTCGTAGGTCGACTCGCCTTCGACCACAGGCTTGACGGGCGTCTTGTCCCAGTCTTGCGCGACGAGCTCATACGACCGGTTGAGCACGATATGGCGCGACTGCACCATGTTGAAGTCCAGCCAGGCATCGTTCTGAAACCATCGGCTGGAGCTTTGGATCCCTGTGGGATGGTAGGTCTTGAGATGCGTGCCTCCATCGCCCGCGGTGATGCCGCCCGCAAGTGCTCTCCAGATTTCCTCGGTGCCCACGGGATACCAGTCGCCTCCCAGCACAAAGATCACTCGCTTGTCGCGATATCGCGTTCCCAGAAATTTGCCGTAATTGAAGGCGCTGGTGGTATCCAACACGGATGTCTTCTCGTTGACATACTCCTTGCCCCAAATGGGCACCAGGGCAACATACATTCCAAGCGTATTGGCCTTATCGACAGCGTAATCGACGTGTTTAAAATACTCGGGATTCGGTACGGCCTTGCTGTCTTTGATAAACACCGAGGCACCATAAGGGTTGGTTCGATCTAGACCGCCATAGTGGGCCACGATGGCCTGAATGACAGTAATTTTTTTTGCCGCGCGATCTTTCATGTAGAGGTCGATATTCTCGCGGGTCATGTGGAACAGACCCCACGACGTGTCGGCCAGGTAGAAGAATGGTTTGCCATCCTGGGTGACGAGGAAGCGGTGGTTGTCGGAGACGCGGATGGGCTGCGGCGCCTGCGCAAATACCGGAAGCAGGCTGGTTGCAGCGATCAGGATGCCTGCTGTAAGCAGGCCCATTCGATTGGTCTTCATACGCTTCGTCCTCAGGGTACTATCCGGCCTATTTCAGCCCGCCGGCGGCGCTAGACATCGCGCGCAGAGGGCCGAACCATACCGCCGCATCTTATAGGGGCGTATGGATGGAACGCAACGACGGAAACGACGCTTTTGTGCCGCGTATGGCAGTTCACCCAAGAAGGCATGAAACAGCGAGGAGAAGGAATTCGCGCTAGTTCTACAACTCCATGGCGAACTGGTGGATGGGGGTGTAGGTAGGGTGGGTGGGCTCGGTGGCGAGGGCGAGAATGAGGCGCTCCAACACAAGCAGTTTGTTGGCGGGGGAGCTACGCAGTTCGAGGTCGGCCTTGGCGACCAGGCGGAGTGCGCGTGTGAGTTCACGGCGAGATTTATAGCGGCGAGCCTGGCGGATGAGGTCTTCGGCTGCAAAGGGTGGCATGCGGAATCCCTGCCACAGGACAGCCCAGATGGCGCGCGAATCGCGCACGTTTTTTTCCAGAATGATGAGCATCTGGCGGAAGGTGCGGGCCAGCATGTAGAGGTGTCCGATGGCCGCGTCTTCGCCGCCGTCGGATGCGTTGAGCAGGCCGTGCAGAAGAAGTAACGCGCGGGTGCGATCTTTCTGCGAGATAGCGTCGGTCAGTTCGTATAGCGATCGCTGCTTGGCCGCCAGCACCATGGTTTCGACGTCGCCGAGGCTGACATGTGGCTCGCGGCCAGAGACGTAGAGGCAGAGCTTTTCCATTTCGCTGGCGACCAACATCATGTCCGCGCCCAGCGCATCGACCAGTTCGCGGGCTGCGTCAGGATCGAAGCGGATGCCGCGCGACTCGGCCTCCAGCGTAACCCAGCGGACGGCATCGGACTCCGCCACACGCGCCAGCTCCACCATGCCACACCATTCGCCCAGCGTTTCGCGGATGCGGTCGTAGCGTTCCTTATCCTGATAGTCCATCTTGCGCAGATCCGTGGGGATGCGCAGGTGATCGGCCACGAACAGCAGGACAGCTTGCGGATTGGGGCTGCGGAAGTAGGCATCGATGGCTGCAAACTCCGCCTTCCTGGTGCCACGGCCATAAAGCAGTTTGAGGTTGCGCACGAAGAGGACCTGGAAGGGAGCCATCAGGGATGGTGTCTGTGCGCAATCGAGGACTTCGAAGATGGGCGTATCGGCGAGGTCGAAGTCGTGCAGCGAGAAGTCGCGTGCCTCGGGCGGTGCCAGCGCGGCCAGCACTCCCTGGCGGCAGCGTTGGTAGAGGAAGGCCTCGTCGCCGAGAAGGATGTAGCCGGGACGCAGTGTCGCAGTCGCTGCGATCTCCGCGAGAAAGCGGTCGGAGGAGGCGAAGGACTTGAGCGCGGGCGCAGGCATCAGAAGGACTCCAGCATATCGTCGACTACGGCATGAGCAAAGCTGTGGGCGAGGCGGTTTACAGCGGCGGGATCCTCACGCAGGAAGCCATTGAGGTCCTGCGTGGACTGGTACTGTTCGCGGTAGGCAAGTGCGTCATTCTGGTACAGAACGTGGCCATCCCGCGCGGTAAGAATAACTTTAACGGTGATGGTGACCAGGTAGCTGGAGGTCTCGCCACTTGTGGAATCGTAGGTAAGCGGGACAGTGGTTTGGGTGAGAATTGTGCCGCTGAGGACTGCGTCTGCGTCACTGCCCCCGCTGGCAAGAACGCGGTAGCGGGTGCGCGTGTCCAATTCTCGGACGACAGCCTGGGTGAGCGCCATCTCCGTGTGATAGGCCTGCGAGCGGGTGGCGAAGACGGGTACGGATATGCTGCGCACGTTGCCGGGAATATGCGTGGCTGAGCCGGCGATATGATAGCCGCAACCGGTTAGCAGAAACGCAAGAGTCAGCAGGGCCAGACAGAAAAGACGGTGCGCCGCACTTGGAGACAGGATGCGCATTCGAGGTGCTTCTATTGTCGCACTGAGAGATGGGATTTTAGTGGGCTGTCTTAGTAGTGTGCCCACTTACTCAATGTATAGCCTGCGATTCCGGGTAAACAGAAGAGGCGACCCTTGGGCCACCTCATGATTACTGGGAGGAAAAGGAACCTAAGCGGGGCTCGGACGTCCTTCGCCAAAGCCTGGCTTGCGGCCTCCTTCTGGCTTGATGACTTTCTGACCTTCGCTTGGGCCTGACTCGGCAAAGGCTAGGGGCGACTTGAAGGGTGGCAACTCCTGGCCTGCGATGATGAGGTCGATCTCGGCCCTATCAAGCGTCTCGCGTTCCAGCAGTGCAGCCGCCATGCGGTGCATGATGTCGGCGTTCTCCTCGAGAATCTTATAGGCCGAGCGATAGCCCTCGTCGACGAAGGCGCGTACAGCGACATCGATCTGCTTGGCGGTATCGTCGGAGTAGTCGCGCGACTGGGCGATGTCACGGCCGAGGAAGACCTCCTGCTCCTTCTTGCCGTATGTGAGCGGACCCAGGTCGCTCATGCCGTACTCGCAGACCATCTTGCGGGCAAGTTCCGTGGCCCGTACGATGTCGTTGCCGGCTCCGGTGGTCTTGCGGTGCATGAAGATCTCTTCGGCGCAGCGGCCTCCCATCAGAATGGCTAGCTGGGTGTCGAGATAATCCTTGGTGACAGTGTGCTTGTCTTCTTCGGGTAAGTGCATGGTGACGCCCAGCGCCATACCGCGCGGTATGATCGTGACCTTGTGCAGCGGGTCAGAATGGTTTCTCTTGGCCGCGACCAGGACGTGGCCAGCCTCGTGGTAGGCAGTATCCTTCTTGTCGTCGTCGGATAACAGCATGGATTTACGTTCGGCGCCCATCAGGACCTTGTCCTTGGCCACCTCGAAATCGAACATATGAACAGACTTGCGGTTGTATCGGGCAGCCGTTAGGGCGGCCTCGTTGACCATATTGGCGAGGTCGGCACCAGAGAATCCCGGAGTACCTCGGGCAAGGATATTGAGGTTAACATCCTCGGCCATGGGAACCTTCTTGCAGTGGACAACAAGAACCTCTTCGCGGCCGCGGATGTCGGGGCGATCGACCACAACGCGACGATCAAAGCGGCCTGGGCGGAGAAGCGCCGGATCGAGAACGTCTGGGCGGTTGGTGGCGGCGATGAGAATGACACCATCGTTGGACTCGAAGCCGTCCATCTCTACCAGGAGTTGATTGAGGGTCTGTTCGCGCTCATCATGTCCGCCGCCAAGTCCCGCACCACGGTGACGGCCTACGGCGTCAATCTCGTCGATAAATATGATGCAGGGTGCGTTCTTTTTGCCCTGCTCGAAGAGGTCTCGAACGCGGCTTGCACCGACGCCGACGAACATCTCGACGAAGTCGGAGCCGGAGATACTGAAGAACGGGACATTGGCCTCGCCGGCGACTGCACGGGCAAGCAGTGTCTTGCCGGTTCCCGGAGGTCCGACCAGAAGGACGCCCTTGGGAATGCGGCCGCCCAAGCGCTGGAACTTCTGCGCCTCGCGCAGGAACTCGATGATCTCTTTCAGCTCTTCCTTGGCCTCATCGACGCCGGCGACATCTTTGAAAGTAATCTTCTTCTGCTGCATCGAGAGCAGGCGTGCGCGAGATTTGCCGAAGCTCATGGCTTTATTGCCGCCGGACTGCATCTGGCGCAGAAAGAAAAACCACAAGCCTATCAGCAGAATGAAGGGTGCGATGTTGATGAGTGCGGAGACCCATGCGTTGGAGTTCGGGTCCTTGATGGTGATGTTGACGCCGTGGCTGCTGAGCACATCGTACAGATTGGGATAGTTGGCCGGAACATTGGTATGGAACTGGTCCTTATTGGTGTAGTGGCCCACCAGGGTTTGTCCGTCGATGGTGACGTCTGCCACCTTACCGTCGCTGGCCTTGGCCAAAAGTTCGGTAAAGGTGACAGGTGTCTCCTTGGGAGCGCCCATATTTTTGCCGACAAAGGTCCACAGGCAGATGACGCCTGTAATCAGGAACACCCATATTACGAGCTGCTTGACGGTCGAATTCAATCTCGTTTCCTCATTCTTCCGGCCTGAAGCGCCTATATTTGAAGCACTGCTTCATTGCGGCCATCGACCTGGCAGGCTGGCATAAACACACCCAACCCTGCTGTTTATTAGACGCCCCAAACGACGGTAGGGTTCCAGTTGTTCGATAGAAGTCGAATCCCAGTCCGGCGACAAAACGCGTCAGATAAATGGATTCTACTCTGAGTGGGGGCACAATGAGCGGTAAATAGGGGGCGAATCGAGGGGAACCATACTAAGGTATGTACGCTATGCCCCATAAGTAGCAGAATAAGCAGCTTCTCTGAACCGACTCTCGTGCCCATTCCTAATAAACGGGGCATTTAGGTGGAGAGTTGCGGGAGAGGCGCAGCTCGCGCGGAGAGCGTTGCGCGCTCAACTGGCCAGCAAGCTGGAGAGTGGATCCAGAGCGCATGGCAACTGCGGAGTCCGAGTTTGAGGATAGGCCAGCGAGGGCGAGGAGGCGGGCCGTTTCGTCGAAGTTGAGACGCACGCCGAGCTGACGCGCTGCTGCCCGAACGACGCGGCGGCGTAGTGCGGGATCGAGAGCACGTAGGCGGTCGATCTCGAGCGCAATGGAGTTGGTTTCTCCGGATGGAGTGCTGACCGCGCGTCCGCCGCCTCGAACGGCTTTACCCGGCAGCAGCAATTGGGGCAGAATGCGGCTGAGTTCAGATTGCCAACGTTCTTCGTCGTCACGCGCCAATTCGGCCAGGTTGGCCAGGGTCTGATCGATAGCCGGATTCTCACCTCGCAAGAGAGGCAGTACTGAGTGGCGAATACGATTGCGGGTGAAGTTCTCATCGGCGTTGGTGGAGTCTGTTCGCCAGGGTTGGTTGCACGATTCAAGATAGGCAATGAGATCCGTGCGACGGACGCCAAGCAGTGGGCGGAGAATCTTGCCGGGATGGGTTGTGTGCGGGACGAGGATGACCGGGTAGATTCCACTGAGCCCTTCGGTCCATGCGCCGCGAAGTAGCCTCATCAGGACGGTCTCGGCCTGGTCGTCCAAAGTATGCGCGGTGAGCACGGAATCGGCGCGGCGCTCGGCGATGAGTTGTACAAAGAAGGCATAGCGGAGGTTGCGCGCGGCCTCCTCGATGGTCTCCGGTTCGCCAGTTTTGCTGGCGTGAGCGATACGGTCGGAGACGCTGGCGTGGTAGATGTGCAGTGGCACGTCTAGCTGTGCGCAGAGGGATTGGACGAATGCGAGGTCGGCATCCGCTTCCTCTCCGCGCAGGCCGTGCTGGACGTGAGCCGCAGACAGACCTACACCAAGAGCCTTGTGCGGAAGGGCGTTGGCAGCATGCAGAAGCAGCAGCAGTGCCACTGAGTCTGCACCACCTGAGACTGCAACGCAGATACGGTCACCAGGGCGAATGTGGCTGCGATCCAGCGCTGGAACAGAGTTTGACCTGCTGTCGAATGGTACTTTGCGTCGCGTACTAGAGTTTGTCGTTTGCATATTTGCGGCTCAAGTGGTGCCTATCTTGTTATACTTCGTGGGCTATGCGAGTATTTGTGATTCTTCCGGCGGCTGGGATTGGGACGAGGATGTCTGTGGGTAGCGGTGCAAATAGCGGTGCGCCTACTCCGAAGCAGTTTTTAACCATTGCCGGTGTACCCGTGCTGGTGCACTGCCTGCGCGCGTTCCTGGCGGTGCAGCGCGTGGAAGCCATCTATGTGGCGGTGCGCGGACCTGAGATAGAGCGGGTACAGACCCAGTTGACCGAGTACGGACTAGGCAGCAAAGTGCATGTAGTCGAGGGCGGCGACCAGCGGCAGCAGTCGGTGAGCAATGCACTGGCACTGCTGGTCTCTGAGAACGGGTGCAGCGACGACGATGTGGTGCTGGTACATGATGCGGCGCGACCGCTGATCGATGTATCCACCATTGAGCGCACGATCGATGCAGTTGTGGAACATGGAGCTGCGATTGTTGGTCTTCCGGCGGTGGATACGATCAAGCAGGTGGAGCGGACGGCGCACGGTGCCATTGTGACGGCGACCATTCCACGGGAACGGATTGTGCAGGCACAGACTCCGCAAGGAGCGCGCTGTGGACTGCTGCAACGGGTTTTCTCTGAGGCGGCCGCGGATGAGTTTACCGGCACCGACGAGTCCAGTCTTCTGGAGCGGTCGGGCGTCGAAGTAGCTGTGGTTCCAGGCTCGCCGAGAAACCTGAAGATCACGCAGCCGGGAGATTTGGAGTTGGCTGAGTTCTACCTGCGGCAGCAGGAACAAAAACTTAACACCGATTGACACCGATGAACACCGATCAACGACCAGTGCGGGGTAAGTACGACGATCTGACCGATAAGATCATCGGAGTGTTCTATGAGGTCTATAACGAGTTAGGGACTGGATTTGTGGAGTCAGTCTATCGGGAAGCGATGCGGCTGGCATTGGAGCAAGCCAATTTGAAAGTTGAGGCAGAGGTGCCCATTACAGTTGGGTTTCGCGGTGAGGTGGTTGGAGTTTTCAGGGCGGATTTAGTTGTGAATCATACTGTACTGATCGAATTAAAGGCATCAGAAGGTATTATCCGTCAACATGAGGCTCTAACTCTGCACTATTTAAGAGCAACGAGCATTGAGGTAGCACTCCTGATGAACTTTGGCCCGATGCCGCGGTACAAGCGGCTAGTGATGGATAATGAACGCAAGAAACATAAAGAAAAATCGGTGGAATCGGTGTCGATCGGTGTTAAGTATTTTGCCGATTCTGAGGTGCTCACTTGAGTATGCGGATCGGATATGGCTTTGACTCGCACGCCTTCCAGGCGGGGATTCCGCTGATCATCGGTGGGCTGGCGATTGAGCACGCCGAAGGTCTCGCAGGCCACTCCGACGGAGACGTGCTGCTGCATGCGATTACGGATGCGCTGCTGGGCGCGGTGTCTGCGGGTGACATTGGCACTTTTTTTCCGCCCAACGATCCACGCTGGAAGGGTGCTGCGTCCAGCGTGTTTCTGCAGACGGCTCTGGAAGAGGTGGCGACCGCAGGCTATCGCATCGTCAACATCGATACGGTATTGATCATGGCACGGCCCAAGATTGCGCCGATTGCCGGAGAGCTGCGCGAGCGAGTTGCTCAGTTGCTGGGAATCAAGCCCGGTGAAGTTGGCATCAAAGCCAAGACGCCCGAAGGACTCGGGTTGGAACACACAGCCGTGGCGCATTGCACGGTTCTGCTGGAGAGCCTGCCAGCGCCCGAAGCTCTGGCTGAGATGGTTGCTGCCGCAGAAGCAGGATCCGAGGAGGAGTTGAATGCCGTGGTCGAGGGGCTGATCGACGGACGGCACGACATGAGCGCGCTGGGCCGCAAGGTAACGCCCTTCGACACGGACGATCTGACATAACGGGCGAAACACTGATTTACAGCAGTGGGCCAGATGGAGAACAACGCAGGCAGAAGGAAGAAGCTTGCGGGTTAAGTGGGGGAGAGCGAACGAGTGATTACGACGGTGCAACAACACATCCTGCAACAGCAGCAGGAGATCAGCGAGGCGAGCGGGCGATTTAGCTGGCTGCTGAGCGGCATTACGCTGGCAACCAAGATGGTGGAGGCGAAGATTCGCATCGCAGGACTGAACAACGTGCTGGGTGCGATTGGCCAGACCAATGTGCAGGGTGAGCAACAGCAAAAGCTGGACGTGTACGCCAACCAGGCCTTGCTGCATTGTCTGGGACTGCGCGATTCCGTGGCTGCGCTGGTGAGCGAGGAAGACGAAGAGCCAGTGACCTTCGACCGCTCGGTGGATACGGGAAAGTACATCATCGTCTTCGATCCTCTGGATGGCTCTTCCAACATTGATGTAAACGTGAACGTGGGCACCATCTTCAGCGTATTGCGCAGACTTCCATCGGCGGACGGTGACTTGCAGGCATCCATTCTGCAGCCCGGACATGCGCAGGTTGCGGCTGGTTATGTCGTCTACGGGCCTTCTACGGTGCTGGTGTATACCACGGGCCACGGAGCGCACGCGTTCACGCTGGATCCGACCATCGGCGCATTTGTGCTGACCAGCGAGAACATGCGAATGCCCGAGCAGGGAAGCTACTACAGCGTGAACGAGGCCAATACCGCATCCTGGCCGGACGAATACCAGGAATATGTGGCCAAGTTGCGATCCGGCGCGCTTGGCCGGCAGTACAGTTCGCGCTACATTGGCAGCCTGGTGGCGGACTTTCATCGCACGCTGCTGAAGGGCGGCATCTTTCTGTATCCGCCAACCAAGGAACAACCGAACGGCAAGCTGCGGCTGATGTATGAGGCGAATCCGCTGGCCTTTATCGCGGAACAGGCGGGCGGAATGGCGTCCAGCGGCAAAGGACGCATTTTGGACATCAAGCCGGAAGGGATACATCAGCGCACGCCGCTGATTGTGGGCAGCAAGCGGGAGATGGAAGCGCTGCTGAATGGCCGGTCCAAATGAGCGAGGCGACGGAATTTTCTGCGGCTGCCTTTTCCGCGACCGTGACGGACATTCGGTTGGAGTCTCGCGAAGGCTCGACGGTGCGCTGGCGGATGACGCTGAACCGCACGGAATTTGCGGCGGGCGATGTGGGTGTGCTGCGTGCCGTCTCGCGCAGCGGAACGCAGATCGAGGTCCCCGTGCTGGCCGTGGTTGCGGACGAGGCGGGCGACCTGTGGCATGTGGTGGAGAAGCCGCTGGCCGGCGGAACCGACGTGGTGGGCCAAGTGATGCGGTAAGCCTGACCACCCCCTCCCCTGGTTTTCTCAAAGTATTCAAAACAAAGATAAAAGTATATATACCGGGGGTATACGGCATATGGGGGGGGGTGGTATACGCATCCGGTTCCATCCTTTCGCCGTTTTGCGGCTTAAATGCAATAGCCCGGCTGTATGCCGGGCTTCTCTTTTCTCGATTCCTAGTTAAATTGTACGCCGTGGAACATAACTAGTATGCCAAGTATTTAAAAGATTTATATGGTTTGGATGGAGTGGATTAGAGGGATTTTTGGGGGTCGATGGGCTTGACAAGAATTATAGGTGCTAGGTGCTAGGTGCTTGGTGCTTGGTGCTTGGTGCTAGGTGCGAGGTGCGAGGTGCGAGGTACGAGGGGTGGAGGAAGGTGATTCGGTCGTTCCGCGCTGCGCGCTCCGCGACGGCCTTCGGCAGAGAGGTACGGGTCTTCGACCCGGGCTTTTATGGCACACCTGAAGGTATGCCCTTAACAAGACAGGGATTTGTCGGCGCGCGTGCACGTGTGCCCTTCCGGGGGATGGCGGTTGACGCAGGTGTCCGAGGCTGCGCGGAGATCCGATCACGCATCTCAGAAGCGAGATGTGGGAGTACTGGTCGTCCTACGCTCTTGGGTCTCCCGAACTAGATACTTCCCTGATCTTGGCTGCGCGTCCCAACACAATACGCACTTTTTTCTCAACTTCGCCGATAAGCCGCAGCACTTCATCCTCGCTAGCACCGAAATGTCCAGCTTGTTCAAGTACCGGTTTTCGGTTGTAGAGAGCTTTCAAAAGACTCCCCTCGATAGGACTTAGGTAAAGCGGTCTCTTTCTGCTCGCGCCCGATAGCCATCGGTGTCTTGGAGGAGTTCTTGAAGACGGAGAAGTTCGACAGTTTTTCCCATGCCCCGCTGACCAGCGACGAGCAGTTTCACGCTGTTGGCGGTCATTATGTCCGTCCGGAGTTCTTCTGGGAGCTTTCCTCGCGACACGAATAGCGTGGCATCTATCTTGTGGCTGGGAAGTAGATTGGCGAGCGTTTCTTTCAGAGCTGCGTTTAGCGAGTACTCCATTTGGAGTTTACCTCTCGACAACAACAACCGATAAGCAATGGTTGATCTACTCCACTGTAACGCTTTTGGCCAAATTGCGGGGTTGGTCGACATCGCAGCCGCGGCGGACGGCGATGTGGTACGCCAGCAGTTGCAGGGGGACGACCTCCAGGATGGGTAGCAGCAGCTCCGGGGCGGCGGGGATGTGGATGGTGTGTTCGACCAACTGTGCGATGTCGCGGTCGCCCTCGATGGCGATAGCGATGACTCGGCCGGAGCGCGCGGTGACCTCCTGAATGTTGCTCAGCGTCTTCTCGTACTTCAAAACCGATGTGGGATCTGCCGTATCTTTGGTGGCGATGCAGACGACGGGGAGGGTCTCGTCTATGAGAGCGTTGGGCCCGTGCTTCATCTCGCCCGCGGGGTAGCCTTCGGCGTGGATGTAGGAAATCTCCTTCAGCTTGAGCGCGCCCTCGAGCGCGATGGGGTAGTGGATGCCGCGGCCAAGGAAGAGAAAGTCGTTGGCGGTGTGGAAGACGCGGGCAAGCTCGACACACTGAGCATCGACGGAGCGCAAAAGCTCCTCAAGCTTGCCGGGGATTTTATTGAGTTCGGCGACGAGCTGGATGGATTCTTTGTCGGTGACGGTGCCGCGAAGCTGGGCCATGTGCAGGGCGAGGAGGAAGAGCGCGGTCAGCTGTGCGGTGAAGGCCTTGGTGCTGGCCACGCCAATCTCCGGACCGGCGTTGGTGGTGATGGTTCCCTGGGCCTCGCGGCTGACGGCAGCTCCGACGACGTTGCAGATGGCGATGGTGCGGGAGTCTGCTGCATGCAGCTCTCGCTGGGCGGCGAGTGTATCTGCGGTTTCGCCGGACTGGGTGATGAGCAGGCCGATGGCGGCGGGGTCTGCGATGGGCGAGCGGTAGCGATACTCGGAGGCGTAGTCGACATCGCAGCGGAGGCGGGCGAGGCGCTCGATCATGAACTTGCCGGCCAGGCCTGCATGCCAACTTGTACCGCAAGCCGCGATGGTGATCTGGGTGGCGGCGCGCAGGACGTCGTCGGTGAGATGCATCTCGGAGAGGAAGACGCGGCCTGTGTCGGGGGAGACACGGCCCAGGATGGTATCGCGGACGGCGGTGGGCTGCTCGTTGATTTCCTTGAGCATGAAGTGCTTGTAGCCGGACTTTTCGGCCTGGATGGGGTCCCATGCGATGCGCTGAATGCGGAGTGGGAGTGGGTTGGCGTCGAAGTCCGTGAGGTCGATGCCAGAGGAGGTGAGGATGGCGAGTTCACCATCTGCGAGGAAGTGGATGTTGCGCGTGTGATGCAGAATGCCGGGGACGTCGGATGCGAGGAAGAATTCGCCTTCGCCAAGGCCGAGGACAATGGGTGGGCCAAAACGCGCGGCGACCAGCTTATTGGGCTCGTTGGCAGAGAGCACGCCGATGGCAAATGCTCCGGTAAGACGCTTGACGGCGCGGCGGACAGCCTCTTCCAGTGCCAGCCGTGGAGAGCCTGCGAGGTTGAGCTCGTTCTCGATGAGGTGGGCGATGATCTCGGTGTCGGTTTCAGAGACGAACTTGTGGCCCTTGGCGATGAGCTCGGATTTGAGGGAGAGATAATTTTCGACGATGCCGTTGTGGACGACGACGAGGGTTCCGGAGCCGTCGCGGTGCGGGTGTGCGTTCTCCTCGGTGGGACGACCGTGTGTGGCCCAGCGGGTGTGGCCGATGCCGAAGGTGCCGGAGATGGGGCTGGCGTCGATGACGGCCTTGAGGTTGGCGAGCTTGCCTGGAGCGCGGCGCAGCTCCAGGCCATGCGGGCCGCCGGCGACGGCTATGCCCGCTGAGTCGTAGCCGCGGTACTCCAGGCGGCGCAGACCGTTCAGGATGATGGGGACGGGAGGCTTGGGGCCGATGTAACCGACGATTCCGCACATGATTAGAGTGTAGATGCTGGCGCGGGATTTTGTGAGTTGAAGAAGATGGGACTTTTGTGCATCGGTGCGGCTAGTTTGGCGTAGGCATCTCGGCGGAGTCGATGACGAGTGTATCCAGGGGAGCGGTTGAGGGTTCGAGCTTGAGGCCGAGTTGCTCCTGTATGGCAGTGAAGATGTCAGGTGTTGGAGTGTCGGATGTGGCGGATGCGGGGGCGTTGTCGGGGGTCCAGCGGAGAGTGTAGTTGAAGAGGCCGGTGAGGCCGGTCTTGTCGATGACGGTGCGACCGGTTATGTCCCTTAGTGCGTCGGCCACGTTCTTCATGGAACAACGCGCAGCCTGGGCATAGCCGGGGCCGCGAGTGTACTGACAGGTGGAGCTGATCATATCGTCGGCGGGGGCTCCGGGGGTAGGCTGCATTTTTGGGCCGCCTTTGGCGGCGACGAGGTTGAAGACGGGGAGGGCTTTGGTCTCATGATGAAGCTTTAGGTGGAAGCGGTCGGCGAGGAGAGGCTGGAGCATGGCAGCGCGCTGGGCGTGGGTGAAGTTTTGAGCACCAGGGACATAGGCTGCGTCGAATTTGGCTTCGAGGTCGAACTTGTCACGGTCGATCCAGGCCGGGCCACCGAATATGAGCCTCGGGTCGACGATGCCGTAGGCTTCGCCGATGAGTTTGAAGAGAGAGACATTGGTGGCGGTGTAGCCGTCGGGCGTGGGCAGGAGGCGCCAGAAGTTGGTGGTTGCGGTGGGCTTGATGGTGGCGACTTCGAAGGTGAGGGGCTGCGTGGAAGTGGGCACAAGCGGGGCGGTCTGGGCGGATGCGGATGGGATGGCAAAGACCGTCGTTACTGCTGCGACGAGCAGGAACCTGCCAGCACAGTTCAGTTTGAAGGCGGCGTGGTTGTTCGTCATTCAGACAATCCTTTCTTGTGCGCACACAGGGTTCCCAGATGCAATACCGGAAGAAGCTGCCAGGATTGTAGGCCTATAGATAGGACGGACAACACTTGATATCGCTCGGATAAATTTTTTGCGGGCTGCGACGGTAATATAGGCACAAGCAGTGCGGAAGAGACTGTTCAAGCCCGGCAGACGCGGGGAGTGGTAGTTTGGTGATGGCTGCGGAGTGGGCGTTCACACGCCCTTTTAAAGCTTCGCGCGGTGCTTCCGATGGTCGCAATCGAGAACCTGTGATTGATATGAATGGCCGAGTGGTAAGGTGGGTGTCGAAAGGCATCTGACTAACTGCGTGCATATCCTAGTCCTCAATCCCGGGTCGTCGTCGATCAAATTTTCGATGCATGAGGTGGGTGCGGGCTCGGCGGAGAGCCGGTCGCTGTATGCGGGCGAGTTGGGTGGCATTGGCGGACGGCGGGAAAAGCTGGAGTTTCGCGATGCGGCGGGGAACGATCTGAGCGGCAGGCTGGGCGCGGTGAAACCCGGATCGATGGAGGAGGCAATTGCGTTGGTGGAGCGCGCGGTGGGTCTGGATGGGTTGCCGCGGATTGTCGCGGTGGGATACAGGGTGGTGCATCCGGGGGCGCACCTGCGTGGGCATCAGAGGCTGACGCTGGAGGTGCTGGCGAAGCTGCGCGAGGCGTGCGAGTTTGCTCCGCTGCACGATCCCGAGGCGCTGGCGATGATTGGCGAGATGATGCGTCGCTTTGCGGACGTGCCGCACATTGCGTGCTTCGACACGGTCTTCCACGAGACGATGCCGGAGGAGGCGACGGTGTACGCGCTGCCCTATGCGGTTCGTCGGGAGGGCGTGCGGCGATATGGGTTCCATGGGCTGTCTTGCGAGTCGGTGGTGGCGCAGATGCGGGAGGCGGTCGGTGTGAAGTTCCCGCGATCGATGGTGATTGCGCACCTGGGCAGCGGATGCAGCGTGACAGCGTGCGTGGACGGCAAGTCCGTGGACAACACGATGGGACTGACGCCGACCGGCGGCGTGGTGATGGGGACGCGGACGGGCGATCTGGATCCCGGCGTGGTGCTGTTCCTGATGCGGCGGGAGGGCGCGACGGTGGATTCGGTGGAGCGGATGATCGATGGCGACGCGGGGCTGAAGGCGCTGGGCGGCGTGAACGACATGCGCGAACTGCGCAAGCGGGACGCTGCTGGGGATGCGCGGGCGGGGCTGGCGATACGGGTCTTCTGCCGCAGCGTGGTCAAGGCGATTGCGGGATTCATTGCGCTGTATGGCGCGGAGGCAATTGTGTTTACCGGTGGAATTGGAGAGCACGACGCGCTGACGCGTGGGGAGATTGCAGGCGGGCTGCACGGGCTTGGCGTGGAGCTGGACTTTGCGGCGAACGAGTTGCCCGCGAAAGGCGTGCGCAAGATCGGCGATGAGGATTCGCCGATTGCAGTGTATGTTGTTCCGGCCGAGGAAGACCAGATGATTGCGCGGCATGTAGCGGAGATGTGCCACGCGGCACAGATCGGCGTGGGAAGGTCAGCGAAGATTGATGTGGCTAACTAAGGCAACGATGGAGATTCTGACCCATTCGGCTTCGCTCAGGGCAGGCTTCTTTGAGTCAGAATGACGAACGAAAAACAGCGCGTGCGGCTTGTGATGAATAGATGGCATCTGAGTGATGTATAGAGAGTGATGGTTGAAGGCCCGGGGCTAAAGCCCTTTCGTCCAGGAGGCTTACTCAGGGGGCTGAAGCCCCCTGCTCCCCCCGAAAGATAAGGCAAAGGCAACGACGGAGATTCTGAACTACGCTCAGAAAGACGAACAAAAGTCGGAGGAAATATGGGCCAAGACTCCACATTGACACGAACGACCGGTGAAGCACTCACAGCGGACGAGCTGCGCAGAATGGATGCGTACTGGCGCGCGTGCAATTATTGCTGCGTGGGAATGCTTTACTTGCAGGCGAACCCGTTGCTGCGCGAGCCGCTGCAGATAGAGCACATCAAGAACCGGCTGCTGGGCCACTGGGGATCGGACCCTGGACAGACCTTTACCTGGGTGCATCTGAACCGGCTGATCAAGAAGTACGATCTGGATTTGATTTATCTCTCCGGGCCGGGGCACGGGGCACCGGCGACGCTTTCGAATAGCTATCTGGAGGGCGTGTATTCGGAGGTGTATCCGGACAAGAGCCAGGACGCGGCGGGGATGCAGAAGTTCTTCAAGCAGTTTTCGTTTCCCGGCGGGATTGGCAGTCACTGCACGCCGGAGACTCCGGGCTCGATCCACGAGGGCGGCGAGCTGGGATACAGTCTTTCGCATGGATTTGGCGCGGCCTTCGACAATCCGGAACTGATTGTTACGGTGGTGGTGGGGGATGGCGAGAGTGAGACGGGGCCGCTGGCGACGAGCTGGCACAGCAACAAATTTCTGAATCCGGTGCGCGATGGTGCGGTGCTGCCGATCCTGCACTTAAATGGTTACAAGATCGCGAATCCCACAATTCTGGCGCGGATTCCACCGGATGAGCTGGAGATGCTGTTCAAGGGACTGGGGTGGACTCCGCATGTGGTGGAGGGATGCGATGCGGCGGAGATGCACCAGAAGATGGCTGCGGTGATGGAGCAGTGCATTCTGGAGATTCGCGCGATCCAGGCCGAGGCACGGGCGAATCCCGATGCTACGCCGGTGCGGCCGCGCTGGCCGATGATCATCCTGCGCACACCCAAGGGATGGACGTGCCCGAAGGAGCTGGATGGGCACAAGCTGGAGGGATCGTGGCGGGCGCACCAAATTCCGATCAGCGATCCGGTGACGAATCCCGCGCACCTGAAGCTAGTGGAGCAGTGGATGAGGAGCTATCGGCCAGAAGAGTTGTTCGACGAAGCTGGCAGGCTTATGCCGGAGATTGCGGAGATGGCGCCGACGGGGACGCGACGGATTTCAGGCAATCCGCATGCCAACGGCGGGCTACTGAGGAAGCCGCTGGATATGCCGGAGTTCCGCGATTACGCGGTGCAGGTGGAGCAGCCCGGGCAGATGGAGGCGTCATCGACGGCGACGCTGGCGGTGTTTCTGGCGGAGGTGATGCGGCGCAACATGACGAACTTCCGTGTCTTTGGGCCGGATGAGACGGCGTCCAACAAGCTGGACGGCATTTACAAAGCGAGCCCCAAAACGTGGATGGAGGAGCTGAAGCCGGAGGATGCGGACGGCGGATACCTGTCACGGTCGGGGCGGGTGATGGAGATGCTGAGCGAGCACACGCTGGAGGGTTGGCTGGAGGGCTATCTGCTGACCGGGCGGCATGGATTTTTCTCCAGCTACGAGGCCTTCGTCCACATCATCGACTCGATGTTCAACCAACATGCGAAGTGGCTGGAGAAGAGCAAGCTGGAACTGAGGTGGAGGGAGCCCATCTCGTCTCTGAACCTTCTGATTACGTCGTTGGTGTGGCGGCAGGATCACAACGGGTTTACCCATCAGGACCCCGGATTTCTGGACGTGGTGACGAACAAGAGTCCAGAGGTGACGCGCATCTATCTACCGCCGGATGCGAACTGTCTGCTGTCGGTTGGCGATCACTGCCTGCGCAGCGTGGATTACGTCAACGTAATCGTTGCAGACAAGGCGATGCATTTACAGTATCTGACGATGAACCAGGCGATTGACCACTGCACGAAGGGGATTGGAATCTGGGATTTTGCGTCGAACGACGATGGTACCGATCCGGATGTGGTGATGGCGTGCGCGGGCGACATACCGACGTCGGAGTTACTGGCTGCGGTAGCGATTCTGCGCAAGCGCTGCCCGGATTTGAAGATTCGCTTTGTGAATGTAGTGGATTTATTCAAGCTGATGCCGGAGAGCGAGCATCCGCATGGGCTGAGCGACAAGGAGTTTGACGCACTGTTTACGGTGGACAAGCCAGTGATCTTCAACTTCCACGCGTATCCGTTTCTGATCCACAAGCTGACGTATCGACGCAAGAACCACGAGAACATCCATGTGCGGGGATATAAGGAGAAGGGGAATATCAATACTCCGCTGGAACTGGCGATTCTGAACCAGACGGACCGCTTCAACCTGGCTCTGGATGTGATTGACCGCGTGCCGCGGCTGCAGGCTACGGCGGCGCATACGCGCGAATGGCTGAAGGACCAGATTGTGGAGAGCGTGAACTATGCGCATGAGAACGGCATCGACCGGCCAGAGATTACCGGCTGGCACTGGTCGCTATGATCACTTTGCTTAAAGGCAAAGTCAGACCCTGGCTGATAGGGTTATCACGCAATTAATTTCCCTGGTTTGAAGGTGGTTTGAGATGGTGCCTGTGCGGATGGAACGGCGAAAATTTTTGAAGGCAGCTACGCAAGCGCTGGTTGCCGCGCCCATGTTGGCGGGGCTGGAAGGGTGTCTTCGAGGAACGCGGAAGCCGGTGGCGGGTGCGGCTCTGGCTCCCACTGCGGCAAGGGGTGTGGTGAAGCTGAATGTGCGCGACGTCGGATTCGGTGCGACCGGCGATGGCAAGACGAAGGATACGCTGGCCATTCAACTGGCCATTGAGCGCTGTTCGGTGTTGGGTGGCGGCGAGGTGGTGGTGCCTGCGGGCGATTATCTGACCGGCGCGCTGGCGCTGCGCAGTGGTGTGACACTGCGCCTGGAGGAGGGTGCAACGCTGAACGGCTCGCAGGATATGACGGATTATCCGTTTGCGCAGGTGCGCTGGGAGGGCCACTGGGTGAAGGGATACCAGGGATTTATCTCGGCGACGGATGCGGTGGACATCGGGCTGGTGGGGACGGGAAAGATCATCGGCAATCCCACGCTGCGGGGCAGGAACGAGCGAGGCACAGGGTATCGCTATCCCGCGCTGATCGAGTTCAACAACTGCAAGAACGTACTAGTGGAGGGGGTGTATACACAGCAGTTCGGAATGTGGTCGACGCACCCGGTGTACTGCGAGAACGTTACGTTCAGGAACGCGACGTTCAAGAGCGCGGCGGATGGCATCGATGTGGACTCGTGCAAGCACACGGTGATTGATGGTTGCACATTCGACACGGCGGACGACTCGATTTCTCTGAAGAGTGGACGTGGCGCGGAGGGCAACGACATTGGGCGTGTATGCGAAGACACGGTGATTGCCAACTGCACGCTCTCCGATTCGGGATTCGCCAATATCGGGATTGGCAGCGAGACCAGTGGTGGGGTACGCGGAGTGCGCATCGAGAGGTGCAAGTTCATCCACGCCCGCTCGCACGCGATCTTCATCAAGAGTCGGGTAGGGCGGGGCGCGTTCGTGGAAGATGTGAGTGCTACGGACTGCGACGTATCGGGCATGGGGCAGGGTTTTTTACAGATTACGAACACGAATACGGGCAAGGATGACGGGGTTGCGGACGTGATTGGCGAGGCGGGGATTCCGCTGTTCAAGAATTTTCGCTTCTCGAACATGCGCGTGACGGATGTGCCCGATCTGGTGGACGCGAAGCTGCTGACTCCGGCCAAGCCAATGGATGGACTGACGCTGGAGAACATAACGGGAACCTGCAAAAAAGGCATGGAACTGGCATATGTGAAGAATGTGCGCCTGCGCGGCATCCAGGTGACGGGCTATACAGGGCCGCTGTTGGCGATTGCGGAGGTGACAGGCACAGGACTGGAGGGCGCGACGCAGCTGGACGCGACGAAGCTACCGAAGGCTCCCGACGCAGCGCCTGTACCGCCGACGCCCTACCAGTTGCATTGAGACAATTGGAAGCCAGGCTGATATGGGTCATGGAGCGACGGTTGGCGCGGTGTAACCGTGCGCTGAAGCGATCAAGGTATGATGGTGGGAATTGGAGCGGGTATGACGACGCAATACTATTCGGGGCCAACCTACGGCGGCAGGTTTATCAGCTTTTTGCTAGCGCTGATGCTGGGTGCGATCGCGTTTGCCGTCTTTATCCGCCACGCGACCACGGGCACGGCGGGGCGGGTTGTAACTCTGATTACGGGGCGCGCAGGCAGCACGGAACTCTCTGTGCCGACCGTGGTGGATGCGATCCATCGGATGGGGCGGGTGCAGACGACGGTATACACACTGGACACGGTGGTGGAGGGCAAAGCTTCCGCGGCCACACGTCGTGCTCCGGAGGGCGAGCGCGAGCTACTGGTAGTGCATGGGCAGTCGAGTGCGGGCATGGATCTGGCGCAGGTGAAGCCGGAGGATGTGCAGATCGACGCGGGCGGGCATGGCGTTCATGTGACTCTGCCGGCCTCGCAACTGTTCTCGACTACGCTGGATGACCAGAGTACGCGGGCCTACTCGCGCGGTGGTGGGGGACTGGCTGCGGCGCAGCAAGAGCTTGCACCCGACGTTCGGGCCAATGCTCTGGAAACGATGCAGAAGACGGCACGGGCGGATGGAATTCTGGATGCGGCGAGCAAAAATGCGCGCTCCCTGGTGAGTGTGCAGCTATATGGGTTGGGCTTTAAGCAGGTTGAGGTCCATTAATAGAGAGGGATGTCGTGGGTTCCCTTTTCGATACATCGGCCAAGATTCTCACTCCCGATTTATGGTGTGCTTGAGGTATGATGCAGGCATGAGATTCATGCCAAAATTCGGTTGCCGCAGCCACTCATCCCAGGGATGCGAGTCGATGGGAGAGAAGAAGGACGGGGGTGCCTTGCAGAACGAGCAAGCGGCATCTGGTATGCGGGCTGAGGCGGCCGAATCGCACATGCTGAAGACCATTGGCTGGGTGTCTGCGGCGCTTGGCGCCCTGGCAATAGGGTTGATTGTGGGGCGCGAGATACGCCAGCGCTACAAATTCAACCGACGGACACCCTACGATCTGTATGCGCACTCTGGCGACGAGCTGCCGGACGGCGACTTCAGCGTCGGCATATAAGCCGCTCCATCATGGCCATGCAGGGCATGAGTACACATCGACAGGCAAAGTGCAGGAGACGTGACCGATGGGCAATACGTCCTTGAGGCGAGGCCTTCGTCTCAGCGTGCAGGCCAGGGTATACAGTGGGCTGGTCTTGCTGGACGCGGTACTTCTGAGTATTGCAACCTTGCGCCATACGTTCTGGAGAGATGAGACGCAGGCGTGGCTGATCGCGCGGGACAGCGGATCGCTTACCAGCCTGCTGCACAATCTGCGTTACGAACCCCACCCTCCTTTATGGCATCTGTTGCTATACGGCATTACGCGCCTCAGTTGGAATCCGGAATGGATGAAGCTGCCGAATTGGATCTGTGCCGTGGTGGCGGCGGGTTTGGTGCTGACCTGCCGACGACTAAGTGGGTCGGCGCGGATTGGGATTGCCTTCTCGTACTTTTTTCTCTTTGAATACGGCGTGATCGATCGCAACTACATGTTGGGAGTTGTGCTGCTGGTTGGGGCGACTCTTCTGGCCACAGGTGCAAGCCGGGGGAAGCGCTGGGCGGTACCCATTTTGCTGTCGCTGGCGGCGCTGTCGTCGCTGCCCGCACTGATTCTTGCGGGTGGGGTGATGGCGGTGTATCTGGTACGCGAGCTGGATATTCCACCTCGCAGCGGCCATACAACAACGAGCCGGATGCTACGTGCGGATTTGATTGCGAGCACGATGCTGGTGGGCGTCTCGTTTGTGGTGGCGCTGCTGATGATTCGGCCGCCGGCGGATACTGGACTGTTTCTCTCGGTCACGCGGCATGCTACGGGTGCGAGTGCTCTATTTCTGCGATGCGGAAGATCGTTGACCAGCGCTTACATGCCGGTTCCGGTACTGGCCCACCAGTTCTGGGACTCCAACATTTTTTATCCGCCGTCACACCGGCTGGATGCGCTGTTCGATTTATTTGGATGGGCGCTGCTGGCTGGGTTCGCGGTGTATCTGCGGAGGCCGCTGGCACGCGGTTTTTATCTCGTGGGCAGCGGAGTACTGATGCTGCAACTGAAGATTGCGGGCAGTGTGGGTGTACGTCATCTTGGATGGCTATTTATATGCCTTGTGCTGGCTTTGCATATGGAGCATGCGGACGGAGCAATGGGCGAGACGGTGAGGCCGCGGTGGCAGCGATCGATGTTGTCGGTGGTGTTGCTATGTCAGGTTTACAGCGGGCTGTTTGCAGTGGCGGTGAGCTTGCGCTATCCATTTTCTTCTTCGCGGGAGGTGGTGGCGTATCTGCACAGCCAGAACCTGGACTCGGCGCCGCTGGTGATTGAGCCGGACTACGTTGGCTCCTCGGTGCTTGCCTATCTACAGCGGCCTACAGCGTACGACCTGGAGCAGCATGGCATGGCTTCGTTTGTGACCTTCAACCGCGACGAGGTACTCAATCAGCACAACCCGAGCCGTGCGGAGCTGGACGAGATCTCCGGCGGCAGGGGAGCAACGGTTCTGATCACGGGGACGCGGCTGACGGCCGAGCAGGTAGAAGGGCTCAAGGTCCATCTGCTTGCGGCGTACGATGACGCCATCAACCCCTATGATGTGTACTACGTCTATCGATAGACGAGCGTGCGAAGCGGAGTGACCGTGAAGATGGATGGTATGTTGCGCGAAGGCTTGGAGGCTGGGACGGAACGCACGCCTCTGGTCAGCGTATCGATTACGGCCTACAACGCGGAGAAACTGCTGCCGCGAGCGGTGGAGAGCGTGCTGGCACAGCGAATCGCATTTCCGTTGGAGATTGTGATCGCAGATGACTGCTCGCAGGATGCGACCCTGCGGATTGCCCGCAGCTACAAGCAGCAGAACCCGGGCGTGGTACGGGTACTGGAACGAAGCAAGAACCTGGGCATCCAACGCAACACATTCGAGACGCTGAACTCATGCCGTGGAAAGTACATTGCGTGGCTGGATTCGGATGACTATTGGACCGATCCGGAGAAGCTGGCGGTGCAGGTGAAGCTGCTGGAAGCCGACCCCACGGTGAACGTGTGTTGCCATTTTGTGCGCTGGGTGAGCGCGGATGGAGCGGTGCTACGCGAATCGTATCCGTCCCTGGTTGCGGGACGTTATGGAATGGACGAGGTGCTGCGTCATAACTTCGTGCCCACGCCTTCGGTGATCTTCCGCAATGGGGTTCAGAGCAAGCTGCCGGCGTGGTACTTCGATCTGGAGTCGCTGTCGGACTGGCCGATCTGGGTGATGGCGGCTCTACAGGGCGATGTGGTGTTGCTGGATCGCGTGATGGCGGATTACGTGTTGGCTCCTGGTAGTTCGATGACAAGCCGAGGCGAATTGTTCTGGTGCCAGATGGATGCGGAGTTTTACGAAATGATTGAGAGCGTGCTGCCTGCACGATGGCATCGGCTGGTGCGCTCTGAGAAGGGCAAGCGCTACGAAGCGATGGCTTATATGCTGCGTCAGCAGGGGGAGTTTAAGGCGTCGCGCATGACGGCGATGAAGGCGTTCGGCGCGCCTTATGCGATGGATAATGTTGCAAGCAAGACGAAGGCGTTGCTTGCGGCGACCTTGCGCGAGGCCGAGTGGCGGATTCGCGGGCAGAAAACCCCGGGCTAAAGCCCTTTAGCTCATTGGCTATTTCAGAGGGCTGAAGCCCTCTGCTCCCTCCGAAAAGCAAGAACGAGAGTTCTCAGCACCCACTTAAAGTTCTATTCAGCCTTCCATTCATACGCGCCGGGCTGGGGCAGGCCAATGTGGGCAAGGACGCGGTGGACGAACTGGCGTGCCATCTGGGTGGTATCGCTAGGCTGGTTGTAGAGGGTGGGCATTACGGGAAAGATCGTGGCCCCGGCCTCGTCGGCGAGAAGCATGTTGCGCAGATGGATGCGGTTGAAGGGCGTCTCGCGGACGCAGAGGATGAGGCGGCGGCGCTCCTTGAGGCAGACATCGGCGGCGCGCTCGATGAGGTTGGAGGCCGTGCCGTTGGCGACGCCAGCCAGCGTGCCCATGGTGCAGGGCAACACAACCATTCCGTCGGAGGGAGAGCTACCGCTGGCGACGTTGGCGCCAATGTCCGCCTCGGCGTGCTGAACGATTTTGTTTGGCGCGGGAGACGCGCCGAGCAGCTTTTCGACCAGGCCATTGCGGCCGCTGAGCTGCATCTCTTCGGCGAAGACACGTAGCGCGGCTTCACTTGGGATGAAGTCGATGCGGGCGACGCGCGGGTCCGCATGGAGGGCGCGCAACATCTCCGCGGCGAAGATGGAGCCGCTGGCACCGGTAACGGCCAGAGTGAGGCGTGTATTTGAAGCGGAAGAAGGAACGGATTCGGCGGGTTGGGTCACGCAAGTGATTATCGCCGATTCGGAGGGAAGTCAGTAAAACAGTTGTAAGTTGTGAGTGGAGAACAGACAAAGGCAAAATCAAAATGCAGAAATCTTCCGCTTCGGCAGTGCTCATACCAGAATGACGACTTATAAATGGGGTTAGCCTTCGACGGCGGTGGCGCGGCTGGGGACACGCACCTGAGAGGGCGCAGGCGAACGAAGGGCATGCATGCGGAAGAGCGCGAAGACGGACTGGCAGACGCCATACGCCAGCAGGACGCCAAAGGCCATTGACGCAAGTACCGCACACACCAGGGTTACTGTATCGCTCACGGAAACATTCCTTTTTTGTCGTTCTCTACCAGGATTAGATGCAAAACGCGTTGTGGCGCGTTCGATCCGGTTTTATTGTTACAAAGATTGATGCAAATGCAATGTGGGTATTACGAATTGGTTAATGCCCATTGGGGTACGTTCTGGCGGGAAGAAGGCAGGAATTCCGAGTCTGATGCCCATTACTTTCCATAGATCCATTCCGGGGGCTAAGCCCCCCTGCTAATCCTAAGCAAAACAAATTCTTCCTGAGCACTGCAATCCCGCTATCTAGATAGACGAAGACTGGGGGGAGAAGCTTAGCGTCTGCGGAAGCAATGCAACTGTGCAGATTGGCCATGCGGCGGGGGCGAGACTGCGCGTTGCCGGATGCCGTATTCTGAGGATTGGCCGTTTCAACTCCATGCTGCACTGTGGAGTGCGTGGCCGACCGATTCCGATGGCAATCACTCACATCACGGTACGCGGCGCGCGGCAGCATAATCTGCGCAACCTCTCAGTGTCGATCCCGCGCAACACGCTGACGGTGGTGACGGGCCTGTCGGGGTCGGGCAAGTCGTCGCTTGCGTTCGACACGATCTACGCGGAAGGGCAGCGGCGCTATGTGGAGACGCTTTCGGCGTATGCGCGGCAATTTCTGGATCAGATGGAACGACCGGATGTAGATGCCATCGATGGACTTTCTCCGGCGATCTCGATTGAGCAGAAGACGACTTCGCGCAGTCCCCGCTCGACGGTGGGGACGATTACGGAGATCTACGATTACCTGCGGCTGCTGTATGCGTCGGTGGGCCAGCCGCACTGCCCGAAGTGCGGACTGCCAATTACGCGGCAGACGGCGGAGCAGATTGTGGAGCGGATCGTTGCGCAGGCAACGGGCGAGCGGGTGACGATCTACGCGCCACTGGTACGCGGACGCAAGGGCGAGTTCCGCGAGGAGTTGGAGGCACTGGATCGGCAGGGTTTCCGCGCACGCATCGACGGCACAATGACAGAGCTTACCGAGGGCATGCGTCTGGACAAGCGCAAGAACCACACGGTGGAGGCAGTGGTGGATCGCATCGTTCTGAAGCCGCTGGCAGAGCAGGCTGGCGCGCATGGTTCAGCGATGAGCTCGGCAAATGGCGGGACAAAGCTGGACACTCGCCGGCTGGAGAGTTCGGTGGCGAAGGCGCTGCAGATGGCGAAGGGACTGGTCCTGATTGGGATTCAGGGTTCGAATCGCGTGCAGGATGAGACGCTGTACTCGTCGTCGATGGCGTGTCCGGAGTGCGGCATTGACGTACCACGGCTGGAGCCGAGGAGCTTCTCGTTCAACTCGGCCTACGGGGCGTGCCCGCAGTGCAACGGCCTGGGCAGCACGTACGACTTTGACCCTGCGAAAACGATTACGGATTGGTCGAAGCCATTGCTGGATGGAGCGATGGGGCCGGGATCGGGATCGGCATATCTGCTGCGGTTGATCACGCTGGCTGCGGAGCGGTACAAGATCAACCTGAAGCTGCCGTTCGCGGAGCTGACCAAGGCGCAACAGGATTTACTTCTGTATGGACCGCCGAAAAACGAGCTTGGCCGGACTGGATTCCACGGAATATTTGCTTATCTGCGCGCCAACCTGGATGACACCAAGTCGGAGGGCTATCGCGAGTACATGATGCAGTACATGTCCGCGACGATGTGCCCACAATGCAAGGGCCGGCGGCTGCGTTCTGAATCGCTGGCTGTGACGATCAAGATTGGTGGCGAGCACCGGTCAATTGCGGATTTCACGGGACTGTCGCTGGAGCGAGCTCTGCAAGGCGCGCGGGCCATGAATTTTGTTGGACGCGACCGCATTGTGGCAGACCGGTTGCAACGCGAGATTGTGGAGCGGCTGGAGTTTTTGAACGCGGTGGGGCTCGATTATTTATCGCTGGACCGTTCCGCGGCGACACTCTCCGGCGGCGAGGGGCAGAGGATTCGCTTGGCAACGCAGATCGGTTCTCGGCTGCGCGGCGTGCTGTATGTGCTGGACGAACCTTCCATCGGGCTGCATCAGCGCGACAATCAGCGGCTGATCCAGGCGCTGACGAACCTGCGTGACCTGGGCAATACGGTGCTGGTGGTGGAGCATGATGAGGACACCATCCGCAAGGCGGACTATGTATTGGACCTGGGCCCCGGCGCGGGCAAGAACGGTGGGCTGCTGATTGCCGCAGGAACTCCGCAGGAGGTGATGGACAATCCTGCGTCTCTGACCGGGCAGTATTTGGCGGGTAAGATCGAGATCGTCGCGCGCGCAGAGCCGCGACCGCTGACCGGCAAGTGGATTACGGTGGAGAGCGCGACGGCGCACAATCTGCGCGATGTGACGGTGCACTTTCCGCTGGGCGTGATGACGGTGGTGACGGGGGTGTCGGGTTCGGGCAAATCGACGCTGGTGACGGACATTCTGTATCGCGCGCTGGCTCGCGAACTATACGGATCGCGCGAAGAGCCGGGAGCGCATGGACGGGTAGTCGGCATCGACCAGATCGACAAGGTGATCGAGATCGACCAGTCACCGATTGGGCGTACGCCGCGGTCGAATCCGGCGACGTATACCGGCGTGTTCACATCGATTCGCGATTTATTTTCGATGCTGCCGGAGTCGCGTGAGCGGGGATACAAGCCCGGACGTTTCAGCTTCAACGTGCAGGGAGGGCGATGCGAGGCATGCCAGGGCGAGGGGCAGCGGCGCATTGAGATGAACTTTCTGCCTGACGTGTATGTGCTGTGCGATGTATGTAACGGAAGACGTTACAATCAGGAGACGTTGGCGGTTCGCTTCAACGGCTACTCCATTGCCGACCTGCTGGACCTGTCCATCTCGGATGCGTTGCCGGTGATGCAAGATATTCCAACGGCCGCGGCCAAGTTGCAGACGCTGGTGGATGTGGGGCTGGGATATATACATCTGGGTCAGTCGGCGACGACGTTGTCTGGCGGCGAGGCGCAGCGCATGAAGCTGGCTCGCGAACTGAGCAAGCGGCAGACCGGTCGCACGCTATATCTGCTGGACGAGCCCACTACGGGCTTGCACTTTGACGATGTGCGCAAGCTGCTGGAGGTGCTGCACCGGCTGACCGATCTGGGCAACACGGTGATCATCATCGAACACAATCTGGATATTGTTCGCAATGCCGACTATGTGCTGGATATGGGGCCGGAGGGCGGCGAACGCGGTGGACGGATTGTGGCGCATGGCACGCCGGAACAGATTGCCACGGTGGCAGGATCGTACACCGGCAACTTTCTGGCGCGTCACTACGGAGCGGATCACGCGGGATCGAACTGGACGAATCGGACCACGACCAACGGAAGCGGCGGGACCAATCACGCCGGGGCGCAGCCCATGGAGATGGCCGCGCCCGACCGGGTGAACATAGCGCGCGGCAAGTTTGTGGCGCCGCAGAAGAAGACGGGCATGCCAACGACTAATCTGGGGAAGAAAGCGGCTGAAAGATCGAAGCCCGGGAAGAAGGCACCGGCGGGGGATGGGAAGAAACGCGCCAAGCTCAAGAAAGAGGAATCGGCATGAGTTACTTACCTGCGAATGAGCCGCCGCTGACACCCGGCGAGGAGTGCTCCCACGAGCCGGGCCTGGAGCAGAGTATGGTCGCAGGACCACGGCGCATTCCCCACCTGGGGCACGCGCTTCTGTTTATCAGCTTCACTGGATTGCTGCTGATACTTCTTGAATTAGTCGTTGCGGCACTGGGCAAAGCAACGGGGATTGCGCACGACGGCGTGACTACGCTGCAGCGTCCTAAGCTGCAGATCGCACTGCTGGCGATGACGTATCTGGCGAGCCTGCTGGCGGCGGGTATTTTTTTCCCCAGGATATGGAAGCGCAGTTTTCTGGATGGGATTGCATGGCGATGGGCTACCGCGCGCAGTCATGCGGGGAAGCTGCTGGCTCTGGGCTTGCTGCTGGGATTGATGATGCAAATGGTGGCACGCTTGATTACGCCGCCGAAGACCCTCCCCATTGACGCATTCTTTATGACGCCGCTGGATGCCTGGATGATTACGCTGTTCGGGACGGTAGTGGCGCCGTTGTTTGAGGAGATTTGTTTTCGCGGGTTCCTGGTGCCTGCATGCGCCATTGCATACGACTGGCTGAGCCTGCCGCGCACTGAGCAGGCGCGGACGCACTGGCAGACGACGGCAACCCTCACCCCTGCGGCTTTGCTGTTTTCTTCGGTGCTGACCAGCCTGATCTTCGCTCTGATGCACGCGACGCAGGTGGCGCATCTGTGGAACGCACTGCTTGTGCTGTTCAGCATATCGCTGTTGCTGACGTGGGTGCGGCTCAAGACCGAATCGGTAGCCGCGTCCACGCTGGTGCATGGGGCGTACAACGGGTTTGTGTTTCTGATGCTGATGGTGCAGACCGGCGGATATCGGCATCTGGAACGCATGACGCAGTAATCGTAAATTCACAAAGATTATTGCGCATACCACTGCGCCAGTTCTCCGCTACAATTGCTGAGCTATGCCAACCAAACATCGCAACGCGCTGTTGGACCTGATTGCCACCCACTCGTTCAAGCTGGGCGATTTTACCCTGGCCAGCGGACTCAAGTCCGACTACTACATTGACTGCCGCACGACGACGCTGCATGCCGAGGGCGGTCGACTGGCTGGGCTGGTGCTGTATCAGATGATCCGCGAACACATGCCTGCAGCGGTTGCGGTGGGCGGACTGACCATGGGGGCCGATCCGCTGGTGTCCAACGTAGCCAGCGCCAGCGCCTGGGCGTTGGCCGACTACAACGAGACACTTGCCTTATCGAGTGTGTTGGAACTCGACAACCAGGACCATGGTCCCGCACCTACGCTGATTCACGGTTTCCTGGTGCGCAAGGCGGAGAAGACGCACGGCACGGGCCGGCGCATTGAAGGCTATCTGCAGCCCGGCGCGGAAGTGGTGATTGTGGATGACGTGTGTACCACGGGCGGATCTACTGTGACTGCGATTGAGGCGGCTCGCGAGGCGGGAATGACGGTGGCCGGTGTGTTGTGCCTGGTGGACCGCGAACAAGGCGGGCGGCTGGTGATTGAACGCGCGCTGGCCGAGGTGCCGTCGGAGGAAGATCTGCCGTTTATCTGCGTCTTCACCGCCAAAGACGTCCGCAAGGCGCATGTGGCTCTCAAGAGCCAAGCATGAACTTAGACGAACTATCCTCCCAAGCCTTGCTTGCGCTCCACGCGCAAATAGTGGAGGTACTACGCGACCGTAAGATTCTCCGCACTTCTAACAACCCGGTCGGCGACCTTGCGGAACATCTGTTTTGCAAAGCCTACGGATGGGATCCAGAAGTCAATTCTCGTCCTGGATACGATGTAATCAGCCCAGATAAAACTCGCTACCAGATCAAAGGCAGAAAATGCTCGCCTCAAGATAAATCGCGCCAGCTCAGTGCGATCAGGAATCTAGCAGACGCAGATTTCGATATTCTCGTCGGAATAATATTCTCGCCTGACTACAGTGTTTATCGGGCAGCTCTTATTCCATACGCAATAGTCGAACGTCTCGCCAAGCCGCAAACCCATACGAACAGCCACCGATTTATGCTCACTGATGAAGTCTGGAATGTAGCGGGCGTACAAGATATAACCGAGAAATTGCGCGCGGTCGAACTCTCATAAGCTTTACGCCGTTCGTGAGAGGGCTGCGGCGGCATCTTCTCGACGCCAACGCTCATGGAGTTGCTTCATCCAGCGTTCGTTGCCATAGGAACCCTGCCGCAGTCCATCCACCAGAAAGTCCTCATTCAGTTCTTCCCAGTGGAGGGCCTTGCCGAGCATCTCGATTTCGACTTTGCCGACCTTTTCCGGGTCTGCGTCGGCAAGGCCCTGCAAGTCCTCGCGCGGGATTGCCAGCCGTTGCCCTGATTTCAGCTTCACAATCAGCAAGTCATGTACTCGGTCGTATTCGGCGGAGACGGCGACCTCGTAGTCGTATGGATCGCGTGCATTTGCGATTGCACGGTCGATCTGTGCCTCTTCTTCAGCGCTCAGTGGGACCGCATCGATTAAATCCGACTCACAATCAGCCATGTGTCTCCTCCCATAAGCTGTTTAATTCCTTCTCGTGCAACTTCGCGGCTCGCACAACCTTCATAACATCGCTTCGCTTTGCATTTGTCGGAGTAACAGCATCATGTCGTTCGGCGAGTCGAGCTCCGCCCGGCCAAAATTCTACGATCACTACCACCTCTGCATAGGCTCCATGCGCATGGCGTGGCAGATGGTCGAACGAATAGATAGAAAACAACACCCCGCCAAACCGCAACGAACCCATGACTCATCTTACCTTCAGAACGATCCGCGATAAACTGGAAGGACATGATTCCAACCCTTGAATGGCTGCCGGAAGGCGTTAATTTTCTTGATCAGACGAAGCTCCCGCTGGAGGAGACGTACGTCCTTGCGACGGACTACAGGCAGGTTGCGATCGTCATCCGCGACATGATTGTGCGCGGCGCACCCGCAATTGGCGTGGCGGCGGCAATGGGGATGGCTCTGGGCATCGATCGCAGCAAAACGACGACATTGCCGGAGCTGACAGCCGAGGTCGCGGTGATGGCGAAGACACTGGCCGAGACGCGGCCCACGGCAGTGAATCTCTTCTGGGGTATAGACGAGATTCGCTCACTGTATAACTCGCTGGCCGCGAAGGGCGTACCGATTTCGGAGATCAAGACTGCGGTGATTGCGCGTTCGCGCCAGATGTACGACGAGGACATTGCCGCCTGCAAGCAGATGGGAGCGAATGGTGCGGCGTTGTTGCCGATGGAGGGCACTGTATTGACGCACTGCAACGCGGGTGCACTGGCCACCTGCGGATACGGTACGGCGCTGGGCGTGATTCGCGCGGCCATTGAGCAAGGGCACAAGATCAGCGTCTTCGCGGACGAGACGCGGCCGTTTCTGCAAGGCGCGCGGCTGACTGCGTGGGAGCTGATGAAAGACGACATCCCCACAACAGTGCTGTGCGACAACATGGCGGCCTCGTTGATGCGGCAGGGACGGATTCAGGCGGTGGTTGTCGGCTCCGACCGGATTGCGGCCAACGGCGATGTGGCCAACAAGATCGGCACCTACGGCGTTGCGATTCTGGCACATGAGCATGGGATTCCGTTTTATGTTGCGGCTCCATGGTCCACGGTGGATATGGCGACCAGCAGTGGCGACTTGATTCCGATTGAGCAGCGCGACGCGCGCGAGGTGACTCACTCCAATGGCAGGCAGATGACGCCAAATGGGGTGGGGATTGAGAACCCGGCGTTCGATGTGACTCCGGCAAAGTATGTGACGGCGATCATCACGGAGCGCGGTGTGCTGCATGCCCCGTATGTGGAGTCCATCCGCGCGATGGTCGGCGAAACGTCCAACAGGGCGAAGATGGCGGCAGTGCAGGGGTAACGGACCATCGCATGACGCGGTTGCAAGTTATTCCATTTCATCATTTTGATTGGAAGCAGCGACCTGGCACCGGTCACGTCTGCGCATCCGTCTGTCAGCAGAGTGACGTACATCACGGACAGGTGCCGGACACTCGCAGTCCAATAGGACTTGGCCAGTAATTTGAGCCAGGAATGAGCTGCGAGTCGTGCTCATTGTGCGAGGTGTCTCATGCCGGTTCTGCAACGCGTCACGGTATCCGTCAAGAATATTCTGTTGGCAACGGACTTCTCTCCCGTCTCGGAGAAGGCGGCCAGTTATGCGAAGGCGCTGGCGCAGAACTTCCGATCTTCCGTTGAAGTTGCGCATGTCTTCGAACCTTCGCGTGTGATTTCCTCCTTGGAGGCTGTGCTGGGGATGCCGGTTCAGCAAAAGCGGCGCGACTGTGTTCAAGGCCTTGAGAGAATGCGCCGGGAGTTTGCCTCCGATGGACTGGAGGTGGCGAGTTGTCTGCTGGAGGGGCACAAGCCGCATGACGAACTGCTGAAGGTAGCCAAGCAGCAGGATATCGATCTGATTGTCGCAGGCACGCATTCCAGATCTGGCCTGGAGCGGCTGGTGCTGGGCTCGGTGGCGGAGCAGATGATACGCAAGGCTACCTGCCCCGTGCTGACGGTGGGGCCGCATGCCAAGACGCCTGGAGATGGACCTCTGGTGTTCCGCACGATTGTGTATGCCACAGACTTTACGCCCGAGGCATCCAAGGCCGCGGTCTTTGCGCTATCGTTTGCGCAGGACAGCGGCGCGCATATTTATTTCTGCTATGTGGCCGGGGCGAATGCATCTTCGGAGGAGCGAAGATTCATGGATTCGAACTTTAAAGCGGGTTTGCAGAAGATGATTCCCGAATCCACCTACGAGTGGTGCACTCCAGAGACCGTGGTGGAGCATGGCAATGCCAGCAAAGCCATACTGGAGCTGGCCGAACGTGTTGGTGCGGACCTGATTGTGCTGGGTGCGCGGCAGGCATCCTTCTGGCTGACGCATGTGGAGCATGGCCTGACTCCTGACCTGCTGGCCGAGGCAACGTGCCCAGTGATGACGGTGTGCTAAAATCGCGTGACGGGACAGTTCTATCTCGCCATCACACCTGATGTGATCGAGGGGCCAAGCTCAGTCGCATCCTAACCGCCACGGTCGCACCCCCCGTCTGTGTCATGGCGGGTAGGCCAAAGCAAATATGCCTCTCATGCCCATAATTCGACCGGCGCGCCACTGCGGAAATTGCGATCTGCGATCGTTGCGCATGTTTTGCAGCCTGGACGACAGTGCGCTTGCCGATTTCGATCTGATTGGCACCAGCGCGACCCTGCAACGCGGTTCGACCCTATTTCTGGAGAATGCACCGAGTCAGGCTGTGTTTGTGGTGTGTACCGGTCAGGTTAAGTTGTCCTGCACCTCGAAGGAGGGACGGACTCTGATCCTGAAGATCGCCATGCCGGGCGACATACTGGGACTCGGCGCGGTTATCTCCGGGTCCAAGTACGAGGTGACTGCCGAGACGGTGCAACCGACCGAGATCAAGAGCATACGCCGCGACGAATTTCTGGCGTTTTTGAAGAAGCATGGGCAGGCGAGTCTGCATGCGGCGAAGGCGTTGAGCGAGGAGTACAAGGCGGCGTTCTTCGATGCGCGGCGGCTTGCACTGTCCGGATCCACGGCCGGTCGACTGGCTGCGGTTTTACTGGACTGGGGCAGAGCGGAGTCATGTGGTAAGCCGGAGATGCGGTTCACCATGGCCCTGACCCATGAGGAGTTGGCCAACCTGGTGGGCTGCTCACGCGAGACGATGACCCGTATGCTGGGTCGTTTCAAACGGGAGAAGCTGATCCAGATTCATGGTGTTTCGATCCAGATTCTTTCCCCAGAACGTCTGGAGCGGATCTCGGTCTAGGGTATTCCGACTTTAAATCGCACTTTGAGCTTTTCTATTACACCAGCGCATGGTGGCGTTTCATCCTTTGTTTGCTTATCCTTATCAATCACATGGGAGCAGTACAAAGCTGGCGCAGGACGGGTTTGCGCGATTCCGCGCGAGCCTGACAGTTCGACCTTCCCAGAGCCGTGATCAATATCACAGCATTCCGCCACAAGACCCCCTAAGATTTGGATTCTAGGGGCGGTGATGGTCAACGACAGCGCTCATCGCGTCGGCCATGCTGCGTGGTGTAGCCCCGCGGTAGAACACAGGCAGGTCTCCCCACGCGGAGAGCGGCAGGTTCTTGAGAGATCGATGCGAGAGACGATCCAATGTAGTTCGAGGCTACATAGTTTCTAGCGAGCTGCCCCTATAAGCCGCCGCGCATAAGAAAGAGATGCCTCCGATGCACCCAACCACGATCGATACAATGCCGAGCTTTGACAGAGTGCTGGTGGCGACCGATTTTTCAGCCGCATCCCATGCTGCCTGCCAAACGGCCATTGATACCTGTATCGCGCTGCGGGCAAGTCTGGTGATCCTGCATGTCTTTCAGGCAGCAAAGTTTAGTCCGGTGGAAGGGGATGAGCGGGAGGCAGGAGAAAAGGTACAGGCTGCGAAAGCCCACCGTGACAATTGTCTGGGTGCTCTGGAGGCGATGCAGCGGCAGGCTGTACAGGCAGGCGTGAACTGTGAAGCGATCCTGGGCAGCGGCAACACGATCTCGACCATACTGGACACGATCACCGCAAAGAAGATCAATCTTGCCATCATGGGGACGAGCGCACTGCATGGATTGGAACGTATCGTCTTCGATTCCACGACAGAGGCTGTGCTGCGCCAGGCACCCTGCCCGGTGCTGACTGTGGGACCACGGGCGATGAATCCGGAGAAGGCGCTTCAGTCCAATGGACCGGTCATCTTCGCGACCGACTTCCATTTCATCACGATTCATGCAATCCGCTATGCTGCATGCTTTTCGCAGTTGACCGCATCGCGGCTGCACTGCCTCCACGTGATGCCGCGGACACTGGAGGCATGTGCACAGTGCCAGGTTGTGCCGTCGATCATGTCGGAGGCCCTGCAACAACTTGCTGCCGAGAGTGGAGTGATGTTCGAGGAGCCGATCTGCGCGACCACCTATGGCAGCGAGGTTTCCTGTGCGGTGATGGACTATGCCAGACAGCAGAAGGCCAAGCTGATTGTGCTTGGCGTGCGCAAAGCTTCCCTGGCGGATACGCACGCGCCGCTTCATATCGCCTACCGGATCATCACCGAGGCTCCCTGCCCGGTGCTGACCATGGCGTTCACCTCGCAGACGGAGCTATCGGTCGCAGAGCCCAAACGATAAGTCCATCTCATCTGCTGATCTCACAAAAACATGGAGTTGTTGGAACCATGGATCCGATGGTGGATGACTACGCATAAAAATGGGCGATGCCGCTCGGGTTATACGACGCGGGAGTAAGATTTCACGAGGCGGGGGAACGTGCCCCACACCCGGCCCCGGAGACGAATAGCCCGATGAATGCTGCATCCCCCACGCCCAGCGACCGATCCCCGCGCCGCAAGATTGGCATTACCTGTTATCCCACCTATGGCGGTTCGGGGGTGGTGGCGACGGAGCTCGGCATCGAGCTTGCGGCGCGCGGCCACCAGATCCACTTCATCACGTCCTCACTGCCGTTCCGCCTGAGCGGACGCGAGACGAACATCCACTTCCACGAGGTGGACGTGTTCCACTACCCGCTGTTTGAGCATCCTCCCTACGATTTGGCGCTGGCCACGCGGATGGCGGAGGTGGCGGAGTTTTACTCGCTGGATCTTCTGCATGTGCATTACGCGATACCGCACTCCATCTCTGCGCTGCTGGCACGGCAGATGCTGGAGACGCAGCAGGTGGTCGAGCGCCGCCGCTATCTGCCCATTATCACAACGCTGCATGGAACGGACATTACTCTGGTTGGGCTGGACCGCAGTTACCTGCCGATTACCCAGTTTGGAATTGAGCAATCGGATGGTGTGACGGCCATCTCCAGCTACCTGCGCGACCGCACCCGCGAGGCCTTCAATATCAAAGATGAGATCGAGGTCATTCGCAATTTCGTAAATTGCGACGTCTACTTCCGCGATCCGGTAAAGGCAGCAGCCATGCGCCCGCGATATGCCGAGCCAGCCAGTGGAAACCGTGCGGCGGAAAAGCTGCTGGTCCACCTTTCGAACTTCCGCCCGGTGAAGCGGGTTCTGGATGTGGTGGATGTGTTCGCCAGGGTGGCTGCCGCTCTGCCCGCGCGCCTGATGCTGATTGGTGATGGACCCGACCGCTCTGCCGCGGAGCATCTTGCCATGCGCCTGGGCGTTGCGGACCGAGTCCACTTTCTGGGCAAACAGGACAATGTGAACGAGCTTCTCCCACTGGCCGATCTGATGATCATGCCCTCGGAGATGGAGTCCTTCGGGCTGGCCGCGCTGGAGGCCATGGCATGCGGCGTTCCCAGCATTGCGACGCAGGTTGGCGGGGTTTCGGAGCTGATTGAGGATGGAGTCAACGGCCTGCTGTTTCCCTTGGGCGATACGGAGGCGATGGCTGCGGCGGCGATTGCGCTGCTGGGCGATGAGGCCCGGCTGGCTTTCATGGCTGCGACGGCACGCAAGACCGCCAGTGACCGCTTCTGCTCCAGTCGTATCATCCCGCAGTACGAGGCCTACTACGAGCGCGTGATTGCGCGCGACCGGGAGGCGAAGCCGTGAGCGGGAACCAGTCCGAAGCCGATGCACATTGCGCTGCTCTGAGGGGAAGACGCATTCTGATCACACGTGCAGCGCATCAGGCTTCGCAGTTGGCCGACCGGCTGAGTGCACTGGGCGCAACGGCGATTGTGATTCCTACCATCGAGATCGCGGCGCCTGCCAGCTATGCCGCGCTGGATGATGCGTTGTCCAGACTCTCGGAGTTCGATCTGGTCGCTTTTACCAGCGCCAACGCGGTCGAGGTGTTTCGACAGCGCGCACAGATACTTGGAATTACGCCTGAGCCGCGTCGGATCGCGGTAGTTGGGCCTGCAACGGAGCGTGCGGTTGTGGCCATCGGCCTGCGCGCCGATCTGATTGCGCCAGCGTTTACCGCCGAATCGCTGGCACAATCCATCATTGAGACGATTCTGCCTGAAGTTCCCGATGCGCGCATTCTGCTGGTGCTGGTAGAGAAGGCACCGGAGACGTTGCGTTCCGCAGTGGCGGCTGCGGGAGCCAGCGTCATGGTGGCCGCTGCGTACAGCAATCGCATTCCACAGGACTCGCTGGCGGCGATAGAAGAGCTGTTTGCGAATCCAGAGAAGGTGCCTGACGCCGTCACCTTTACCAGCGCCTCCACGGCCGAAAACCTGTTGGCTCTGCTGCAAGGGGTGGGACAGACGCTACCAGCCAGTGTGGTACGTGCCTCCATTGGGCCGATCACGACGCGGGCGCTATGCGAACTAGGTCTGCCGCCCCATCTGGAGGCGTCCGAACCCACGCTGCACGCTCTGGTTTGCGCGTTGGCCGATCACTTCAAAAAGATGCAAACTTCCGGGTAGGACCTCCCGTTTCTCAGGCTGAGGATGGTAGGTTTTAAGGATGACGAAAGCGCTTCAGACGACCAATCTTGGAGGCCTTTCCCTGGTGGCACGGGGGAAGGTCCGCGACCTGTACGCCCTCGACGATCAACTGCTGTTTGTTGCAACGGACCGCATCTCCGCATTCGACCACGTACTTGGTTCGGGCATTCCTGACAAGGGAAGGATTCTGACCCAGATTTCAGCGTTCTGGTTTGAGTTTCTGAAGGACACGGTGGCCAACCATCTGCTGGCCATCAGGGGACCCCAGATCGCCGCGTTGCTGGAAACCTCCTCGGAAGCGATCTTTGGCAAACGTCTCTCGGCGCAACAGATTCTGTCGGAGCCGGTGTTTCAGCAGCAGATTGAGGGTCGCAGCATGGTGGTGCGTCGCGCCAAGATGTATCCCGTGGAGTGCGTGGTGCGTGGCTATCTTTCCGGTTCGGGCTGGAAGGACTACCAAAAGACGGGGGCGGTATGCGGAATTCCTCTGCCTGTGGGGCTGCGTGAATCGGAACAACTGCCTGAGCCGATCTTTACCCCTTCGACCAAGGACAACAGCGGCGGGCACGACGAGAACATCTCGTATGCCGAGGTTGTGGCAATGGTGGGTGAGGAGGCCGCGGCTGAGATGCGCCGGTTGACACTGGAGATCTATACCAAGGCGTCGGAGTACGCGGCCACGAAGGGGCTGATTCTGGCCGACACCAAATTTGAGTTCGGGTGGATCGATGGCATGGGCATGGTGCTGGCAGACGAGGTGCTCACTCCAGACTCGTCGCGCTACTGGCCAGCGGCAAGTTACGCTCCGGGTGGTGCACAGCCCAGCTTCGACAAACAATATGTGCGCGACTATCTTGAATCGATTGGATGGAACAAGCAGGCACCTGCGCCCTCGCTGCCAGAAGATGTGGAAACACATACCCGGCAGAAATATCTGGATGCGTACCGTCAGTTGACTGGGCTGGACGATCTGGGCGGCATAGTGCGCGGGGACGGGCAATAGGCTTCACAAAGGTGTACCGATGCATGTGACGGACTGGAACGTATTTGACTGGGCCCTGGTTGCGATCGTGGCTTTCTCGATGGTGCGTGCGTTTTTCACCGGTCTGGTGTGCGCCATCGCCGGGCTTGCCGGGTTGCTTGCCGGGTATGAGGTTGCCAGTTGGACCTACGTCAATCTGGGGGCACAGTTCCAGGAGATGGGCTGGATACAATCGCAGGCCATTGCTCGATCAGTCGCGTTTCTGCTGATCATTGTGGGCATGGTGCTGCTGTTTGATGTTCTTGGGCGGGCCGTGCGCAGGTCGCTGCGTACGGTTGGCATGGGCACGTTCGATCGGTTGCTGGGTATGGGGTTTGGCTTCGCGCGTGGCTGTCTGATCGGCATAGCGCTGCTGATCGCATTGTCCTCCTTTGCGCCGCAGTCTCCGATTATCGTTCGATCGGTGCTGCGACCCTATTTATTTACGGTTGCTCATGAGGTATCCTTCCTCATACCGGATTATCTTCAACAGCGGATCTTGTGACAGGCAGTTGATTTTGAGAAAAACCATCCTTCCCATAGCAGAAAATTAAATCGCACTGGATCAATTGCCGTGCAGTGGATTACAGTAGGGATTCATGTTGATGCGGAGAGCAAGCGAGGTACGACCTTTGAAGCGCGAATTGGACACCCTGATCACACAGATGCATAGTGCTGGCATCACGTATGCGGATGCCATACGGCAGTTCAAGAAGCGCTACATTCTGGAAGTGCTGGCGCACCACAAGGGCAACCAGTGCAAGGCCGCGACTGAGTTGGGAATGCATCGCAACACATTAAGCCGCACGCTTGCGGAACTGGATATGGACTCTGCGCAGATCCGCAAGGGAATGCGACGGCCCGTGATGAGCGAGCGGCCCGTACTGGGTCAACGGTCGATGATAGGACAGCGGCCAAGAGTGCAGCTTACTGGGATTGCACGGCAGGCCTAGACAGGAAATACGCTACCGAGTGCATCTCGCATGCCATGAAGATGGTGTGCTGTCGCCTGTTCCGGATTGCGGTGTGGCGCGTCTAAGATAGCAGAGCATGACTCTTGCAAACCAACATCGAGCAAAGCGCAACGTGCCATGGATCGTTGTGTGTCTGCTTGGCTGCATTCTTCTGGCAACTGCCGGGTGGATGAGCGCTGCCCAGACAGCCACAGCGCACGATCCGGTCGTGCAGCAAACGACGCATCCGGAAGCTGCAAAGCAGATGCCCAGCAAGCAGAATCTGCGCGAGGCCGAGGACGCGTATCTGGCCGGTGCCAAGAAGCTGGAACGGGACGATCTGAACGGTGCCGAAAGCGATTTTAAACGAGCGCAGAAGCTGGATCCTGAGAACGCGGATTATGCGATTGCCATCTCTGTGGCGCGACAGCACAGGGTGCTTGAGCTGGTGCAGCAGGCTGGCAAGGAGAAGCTGTCTGGGAACCAGGGGCAGGCGGAAAAACTGCTCGCCCAGGCGCGTGCCATCGATCCGGAGAATCCCCTGGTGCTGGAACACCGCGAACTGGCTATGCAGGCGGATGTTGTGGCGCCGGATGCTGCATCTGGCAAGAGTGCTATCGACCAGGCGTCGGGAAAGTCGATGGATCAGGCCGGCAACGCGACTTCCGTGGGATTAGCGGAACGAGCCGCGATGCTCACCGCAGGCCAAGCGCGCCAGCCCTGGAGCATTCAGGTGCCGGCTCTGGCCAGCGCCATCGAGCTGCAGCCAAGCGACGAGGTGAAGAGCTTTCATATCCATGGCGAATCAGGAGAAGTGATGCGCCAGGTGGCCGCAGCCTATGGCATTCGGGTAGTCATCGATAGCTCTGTGGTACCGAAGGCAATTGGCTTCGATCTGGATCACGTGAAGTACGCGCAGGCCATGCAGTTGATGAAGGACATGACCAATGTAATTCTGATACCGCTGGATACGACCAGTGTTCTGGTGGCGCGCAACCTGCCTTCAAACCGTCTTTCCCTGTTGCCTCTGGTGGAAGAGACCATCTATCTGCCGGAATCCACGCAGGACCAGATCAACGAGATTGCAACCGTGGCGCGCGATGTATTCGGGGTGCGGCAGGCAAGCGCCCAGGTAGGCACTGGCAGTGTTGTGCTGCGCGCTCCGCAAGATGTGATTCCAGTGATGAACCGCGTGATTGAGGAGCTGGTGGATTCCACTGGCGAGGTGATGGTGGAGGTAAAGATGTATGAGATCACCTCCACGCACACAGCCAATGGAGGAGCGAACATTCCCACTGCGGCCGGTATCTACAACGTGGACCAGGCAGCCACATCTCTGGTGAATGCAAACTCGGCGCTGGTGCAGCAGGCGATTGCGCAGGGTCTGGTTAGCGCATCGGCCAGCAATCTTACGATTGCCGGGGAACTGATTGCGTCGGGACTGGTGCAGAGCAGCCTGCTCTCCAGCACAATAGGAGCGGTGGGCGGCGGCACTACGTTGACAGGCATTACCGAGACGGGCAACATCGCGTTGCACCTCGGCATGAATGCGAGCGAAACGAAGGCGCTGGACGATGTTCAGCTTCGGGTGATCGATCGGCAGCCAGCAACGATTCGCGAGGGGTCGCGCTATCCAATCGTCTCTTCCACTTATACCTCGGGGTTGTCCACCGCGGCGTCCGCTTTGGGTAAGGCTTCCATCAACGGCGTCAGCGTTGCCAGCCTTCTGTCGCAGTATGCGGGCGGAAGCAGCGCAACAATCCCCCAGGTGACGTATGAGGACCTGGGCATAACCCTGAGTGCGACCCCGACCATTCTCAAGTCGGGCCGGGTCAGGTTGCTACTGGACTTGAAGATCGAGGCGCTTTCGGGCAGCACAAGCGATGGCAACCCCATTCTGGAGAACCGTGCCTTTAAATCGGATATCACGGTGGGCGAGGGCGAGAGCGCCTTACTGGTGAGCAGTGTGAGCAAAATCGAGACGGCTGCGATGTCGGGCATTCCAGGCTTGAGCGAATTGCCCGGCTTCCAAATGCCCGTCACCGAGGATGCACAGAAGGACACCAGCCAACTTGTGATCCAGGTGACGCCCCATGTAGTACGGCGACGGTCCAATCTTGTGGCGACCCCACGCTTCGCGTTGCCGCCGCAATCTGTCAATTAATCGGAAGCCCAAGACTGCGATGGACCGGTACAGAATGACCTGCTAACCGTGTGTTTGTCCGGGGAAGAAAGCAGCGCGTTTACTCGGCAAGGCGCGAGCTTGCGTTGTGCGATGGAGAACACGATGTCCTGTGCGATCGCGGTGTGCGGCGGACGCGCGTTGACCGTGGCTACGCGGGCCGATATACTTCAGGGTGTGCGAGCGGGAGTAGCTCAGTGGTAGAGTGCTTCCTTGCCAAGGAAGATGTCGCCGGTTCGACCCCGGTCTCCCGCTCCATAACCAGCCCTTCTGCGATACACTCTTCCTACAATCAACCGGGTGTGCGCTAAAGCGCAGGCCCTGCGGGGCGCGGTACCCAAGTGGTAAGGGAGAGGTCTGCAAAACCTTTATGCGCCGGTTCGATCCCGGCCCGCGCCTCCAACTTCTCTCCCGTTTCTCTTTCAGCTTCAATGGATTATGGCCAACTTCGAGTTTGTGCTCGTTCGGGCCCGGATCGTTTTGAATTGACCATAAAGCCGAACCCAGCGGGGACAGGGATTTAGGACCCCATCGATGGACTGTTTTGCCAGTCACAGCGAGCGCTTTGTCCTGGGAATCGCTTTTAAGATAGTGTCTGTTGGGAGGATTCTGATGCGTTCGTACGTTCGCTATGCTGCTTTATTCGTCCTTCTTCTGGCTTCCGTAGCAAGAGCTGCCGACACCGAGACCCAGTATCTATCCGGTCTGGGCAAGGATGACCCAGTCCAGTGGCAATTCATGGTCGACAAGGGCCAAAATGCCAATCAGTGGTCCACTATCGGCGTCCCATCCAACTGGCAACTGCAAGGCTTTGGCATCTATGAATACGGGCGATCCAATCCGGTGGGCGGTTGGCCACGCACGCACGGCATCTACAAGCGAACTTTTACCACCCCTGCCACCTGGCGAGACAAGACCGTCTTCGTCAAGTTTGAAGGCGTGATGACCGATGCTGCGGTCACCATCAACGGGCAATCCGCTGGCCCGGTTCATCAGGGTGGCTATTACGCCTTCCGGTACGACATCACGAAACTGCTGAAGCCCGCCGGGCAGAAGAACGAGATCCAGGTTGATGTGGACGACGACTCCATAAATGCCTCTGTCAACAATGCCGAGCGACGTGCGGATTACTGGAATTACTCTGGCATCTTCCGGCCTGTTTATCTCGAAGCTGTCCCCAGGACATTTGTCGATCATCTGGCCATCAATGCACCCGCGACGGGATCGTTGGATGTGGATGTCACGCTCTCTGATACGCGATCGGCAGCCGTGCGCACATCGGCCACGGATGGCCCCAAAGCATCATTGGAGATGCGTGTCCTGGATGCCAGCGGCAAACCTGTGGGCAACCCCATCACGGCGAGGGATGTCTCGCTGAATGGAACTGCGCATCTCTCCGGAACGATCCTCAATCCGCGACTATGGAGTGCTGAAACGCCGAACCTGTACCAACTTGAGGTGCGGTTGAAATCAGGCGATGCGGTGGTGCATACGGTGCGTCAGAAGTTCGGGTTCCGCACCATTGAGGTCCGTCCTGGGCAGGGCCTGTTCGTCAATGGTAAGCGCGTGTTTCTCAAGGGCGTCGCTCGTCATTCATTCTGGCCCGATTCCGGCCGAACCCTGTCACCGCAGCTCTCCACAGACGACGTCAAGCTGATCAAAGATTTAAACGGCAACGCGGTCCGCTCCAGCCACTATCCGCCGGATCGACACTTTCTGGATGCCTGCGACGAACTCGGACTGTATGTGCTGGATGAACTCGCCGGCTGGCACCAGCATTACGACACAGATATTGGTCAGAAGCTGGTGAAGGAGATGGTGGAGCATGACGTAAACCATCCGTCGATCCTCTTTTGGGACAACGGCAATGAAGGGGGCGGAAATCCCGCGCTGGACGGCGAGTTCTCAAAGTACGACCCGCAAAAGCGCGTGGTCCTGCATCCCTGGAGCGCCTATCCTCCGGGCATCGCAGATACCAAACACTACCCAACCTATGAGATGTTGCAGCAGAAGCTCGCCGATGATGTGGTCTATTTCCCCACTGAGATGCTGCATGGACTGTATGACGGTGGTGCGGGGGCGGGCCTGAATGAGTATTGGAATGCCATCCTCAGCAGCAAGGCCGGGGCGGGCGGATTTTTGTGGGCGTTTTTGGATGAAGATGTGAAGCGCGTGGATAAGGGCGGCATTCTCGACTCCGCCGACAACCAGGCTCCAGACGGAATTGTTGGCCCCTATCGCGAGAAGGAAGGCAGCTTCTACACCGTCCAACAGCTTTGGTCGCCGATCATCGTGACGCCGACTGATGGCAACTCGCGTTCCTTTACCGTGTCCAACCGATATTCATTCACCAATGCGGACCGCTGCACCTACGAATGGGAGACGATCGCCTTTCATCAACCAAAGGACGCAGCCTCCGGTTCGGTGGTACTGGCGTCGCGTACCGACCACGGCCGTTCGCTTGCGCCGGGTGCCACGGCAAGTTGGGAGGGCTGGGGACCGCCTGCTGTTGCTGCAGGTACAAGCGCAAAGACCACACCCGATGCCACACGGCTGCGCATTAAGGATGCCAATGGACGTGTGATTCGGACCTATGTCTGGCCCACTAACGATCTGACGCCTCATTTGGAGCAGGTGAATGCGACTGTCGGTGGCGCAAAGCCTGCAACCACTGAATCTGGCGACACACTGACCGCGACTGCAGGGGATCTGTCGCTCCAGATCAGCAAGACCACCGGCCTGTTGATCTCTGCTATACGTCAGGGCAAGTCTTTCTCGCTGGTCAACGGCCCACGAATCGTTGCGATGGGAGCCAAGGTTGCACCTGCTCGAGCGCAGCCAGGAGCGCCGCCTTCGCCTCCGCCGGCAGCAACCGTTGCGCCGGAATCTAACCTCACCTCATTAACCCACAGCGCCGACGGCAACGATCTGGTGATCACTGCAGATTTCACGGGTACCATGAAATCGCTTACCTACCGTCTCAAACCCAATGGCTGGTTGTCCATCGACTACGATTACGCGCTGAGTGGCGAGCAGGAATACTTTGGCATCGGGTTCGACTACCCCGAAGCGAATGTTAAGGGTATGCGGTACCTTGGCGAAGGTCCCGCGACGGTCTATCAGAATCGTCTTGCCGGCGGAACTCTCGACGTATGGAACAGGCCGTATAACAACACCATGGTTGGCGATCCGGACGACCTCAAACCCGGCGAGCATTTCACCTATCCTGTCTTCAAGGGCTTTTACGAAGGCGTGCGCTGGTTGCAGCTCAATACCTCGCAGGGCCCAATCACGGCGATGGTAGACCAGCGTCCTGACTCACCCATCTACGTGCAGGTTTTCACTCCGAAGACTCCGCCTACAAGCCTCATCGGGCAAGCTGGCGTGCCTTTCGCAAATGCAGGACTATCTTTTCTGCACGCTATTCCAGCGATAGGCAGTAAGTTTGTGGGGCCAAAGTCCAGTGGTCCCATGGGGCAGCCGGCGGTTGCTAAAGGGGAGTATAAGGGTCAGATTAGCCTGTACTTCGGATTGCTGCCTGCTCAGTAAGACGGACCCATTCGACACGGGAGGATTCCTTCCACGGTCGACCGTGTCGATTCGTGAGGATGACCGCGATCCGAAGCGGCTGCGCACGCCGCACAGGATGTGATCTGGGTATGAAGTGACACAAACCCCCGCATCCGATCATGGCTAAAACTTCGACAGCGCGTTATGCTTACTGCGCATCACAATGGGGAGTTAGCGATGAACCATCTATTTGGTATGACAAACGATCGCAGATATCACAGTGCGGTCATGGCCTGCACCGCAATTGCCACCTGTGTCCTGGCTCTGTTCGTACAACCTTGCATTGCACAATCTGCCGAAGCGAAGAATCCGTGGCAGAAGATGCAGATGCCGACCGCCGCTGCGGTTAAGCAGGCGTGGACGAATCCTCCATCGGAGTATGGGCCTGAGCCTTACTTTGGATTGAATGGAGCGGTCACCATCGAGAGCCTGGGGCATGACCTCGACACCGCCAAGAGTATTGGCTTCCGCGCTGTGACGGTGCAGGCGGGCAATGGCATGGCTACGCCGTATCTGACACCGGAATATTTTGCCTTCTTCAAGCAATTCGCCGAAGAGGCCAAAAAGCGCGATATGCGGATTTGGATTGTCGATGACCTCGGCTATCCCAGCGGCTTTGCCGGTGGCCTCATCAGCAAGCAGGTGCCAGAATTGCGCATGCAGGCGCTCAACCTTATGCCAGGTATTGCGGTGAAGGCCGGCGAATCGCTGAACCAGGCGGTCAGCGCCAATGCCGTATCGGCGGTGGCAGTTCGTACAACAGGCGATGATCACATGTCGATTGCGCTGACTGGTGGCAAGCTCGCCTGGACAGCTCCCGCGGGTGGCGACTGGAAGGTCTATGTTGTGGAGCATATCTTCCGTAGTTCTCAGGTCAAGGGCGGTGGTGGCCCTGGCAGTTCGCTGGAAGACTACATGGATCCAGCTGCGACGGCTGCCTATATCGGCTTTACGCATCAGGGCTACTTCAACGTCATGCCGGAACTCTTCGGCAACACCATTCTGGGCTTCCGAGGCGACGAACCCGACTACTCCATTGGCGGTCTGCCCTGGACGCCGAAGTTCTTTGATACCTTCCAGCAGGTGAAGGGCTACGACATTCGGCCCTATCTTGGTGTTCTGGTCATGTCGAAGCCCCAGATAAGTGGCTTTGGCGGGAAACCAGCCGTTGCTCCTCCCGTTGCTCCTAAACTCACCGATGCCGAACAGCGCGCCATGGGCGACTATGCGGATGTCTTCTCGCAGATGTTTCGCGATGGCTTCTTCAAGCCGCAAGGCGTGTGGTGCGCGGCGCACGGTGTGGAGTATCAGGTCCATATCAATCATGAGGAAGCAGAGATGCAGTTGGTGCGCTCGCAGGGCGAGTTCGTGCGCGACATGAAGTATGTGGAGGAGCCCGGCATCGATGCCATCTGGCACCAGATTTGGACTGACACGGTGACGGATTATCCGCGGCTTGCCTCCAGCGCGGCGCATATCTATGGCTATCCGCGCTCGTTTACCGAAAGCTTTGCCGCCTACCGCCCGGAACCCGATGTGACCATGGCGCGTTACATATTGAACGAACAGATGGTGCGCGGCATTAACGTGATTGAGACCATGATGTTTGCTGCAACCCGTCCTGAGGGAGCGCCTCCTGAGCCGGAGCGCCCCAGACCACCCGTCGCAACTACTGCGGCTACAGGGGGAACGGCAGCACCGGCACCACCACCGCGTCCTCGTGGCGGAGGGCCTTCGAATTTGATGCGCGATCCCGCGTGGCCCGCGCTGATGGACTACGTTCATCGCCTGAGCTATGTGATGAGCATGGGACGACCTGCGGCGCAGGTTGCGCTGTACATCCCATCCAGTTCGATGTGGCTGGACGATTCGGCAGCCGATACCGCGTTTGTGGCGACCGAGCGTCTTCTGTCCGAGCGGCAGATTGACTTTGACATTATCAACATCGACGCACTGGCCACCGACCTCAAGGCTGGGTCGGGCTACCTCGAAACCATGAGTGGTAACCAGTATCGGACGGTCGTGATCCCGTATGCGGATGTACTTTCGCAAGCAGAAGTGGACCGCCTGAAGGCGCTGGTGAAGGGCGGCGGCAAGGTCCTCTTCCTGGGCAAGACGCCAACGATGATCTCGGGCAAGTCAATGATGGATTCGCATGCGGCAACGCCTGCGGACTTCGCCTTTGCCACCGTGGAGACCTCAGTGCAGCTTCCGCCGACGCCGAGGGTTCCATCCGATGCTCCCGCGGCGGCACCTGGCCCGCAGGTGGTTCCTGCGGCAATCGAAACAGCGGTCAACAAGGTCCTCGGACCGCGTGAAGTTGCTCTGGATACACCCGACACCGCACTGAAGGTGAACACGCGCCGACTGAAGGACGCTGACGTATACCTGTTTTTCAATGAGGGTGCTCAGGCGAGTTCACACTCGGTGACACTGAAGGCTACGGGAAAGACGGTAGAGGCATGGAATCCTGCGACCGGTGCTGTGTCGCCCGTTGTTGCATCGGCGGGCAAGGGCGGTGTCACGATAAAGCTCGAACTGAAACCATACGAGACGGAGTTGCTGACAGTTCGGTAAACAACCGCCGCGCTACTGTCCGCGCGTGCTGAAGGAAGCCATCATGGCGGGCAACCGCTGGTTGGAAACGGTAAAGAGGTTCTCTGGGTATTGGCGGAATTGCAGCATCTGATTATAAATTTCTGCCTCGTGGCTGCCGTTCAGCGCCAATCCGGCAAGGTATTGCAGACGCAGGTTGTGATCGCGATTGATCTCTGCGTCTGCTAACCAGGTTTGCAGATCGGATGCCTGGCCGGCGTACGTGCTCAGCATCTGGGTAGCGGAAGCAAATCCCACATCGCGCATGGATTGCCCTACAGCCTGGTAAGCAGGCAGCGCTAGTTGGGCCTCCATCGCATCCACGTCGATTGCCATGGGCCCGTTGCGCCCCAGCATCACCAGATCGTACCCGCCGCCGTCGCGTTCGTTGGCAAAGATAGCGCCATTCGGGAAGACCGCGAAGAAGGTTGCAATCTCGCTTTTGACGGTGCTGAGATCACTCTCGTACAGCGGCACCCATTGTGTCACCATGCCACCGGGGTTCAACCTGCTCTTCACCAATTCGAAGTACTCCTGGGAGTACAGCATCGCGCTGCCCTTCACAAATGGGTGGATCGGGTCCGAGGTGATGATGTCGAACTTCTCTGGCGTGGTAAGCACGTAGTGGCGCGCATCGTCGAAGATAACCTGCGTGCGGTGATCGTCCAGCACGTCGTAATGCTCTGCGTGGAAGTACTTCTTGGTGGTCTTCGGGATCATCGGTTCCATCTCGCAGATGACGATCCGCTGGATGCTTGGCTGCAGCACGAATGTGCCTGCAGTAACGCCCGCACCGAAGCCCACAATCAGCGCAGAGCGAGGCTGGCCGTTGACCAGCGCAGGAATAATTCCCAGCATGCGTTGCATGCGCATATCGGCAGGCTGAGTAGAGGCCTCCACTTTGCCGCTGACGTGAAATTGGATGGAGCCATCGTTCCATCGCGAGATTGCAATCGAGGAGTTCATGCCTTCCGCGGTGTACAGGATCTGCGAGAGGCCGGTATTCACTTCCAGCGTTCGACCATAGGCGATCAGCTCGCCTGGAACATCGGAGACGTGCGTGGCCATGACGATGGCGCCGCATGCCGTTGCCGCCAGCAGCACCGATCCAGTGACGGAACGCGAGCGCCACAGCACTGGCAGCAGGACGACGAGCGCGCTGACGATGCAGATGCCGATGAGCACGCTCTCGCAGTAGCGTGTACCGATGGAGGGGATCAGGACCACACTGAAGGCCAGTGCTCCCAGAATGGCGCCACCGGTGTTGGTGGCGTATACATGGCCAACCAGACGACCCGGGTCACCGCCGCGCGCGGAGGCGGCCAGTGCCAGAGGAAAGCTTGCTCCCCAAAGCATCGCCGCGGGCAGAATCGCCCACAAGCATCGCACCAGATCCAACTGGAAGGTGTACCAGATACTGGTAGACAGGTAGGGATTGATGGGCCAGAACGGCAGCGAAACGGCAATGATCCAGGCACTCCAGGCGACTGCGCCGGCAAGCGCCATCTGGCAGCAGCCGAGGGCGATGCGAGGGTGTTTGGTTCCGCGCAGAAGCAGCGATCCCACCAGGCTGCCAATTCCCAAACCCACCAGAAATACCGCCAGTATGAGCGAGAAGACATACACCGTAGCGCCAAGCATCAATCCCAGCAGACGTGTCCAAACGACCTCGGCGCCCAGAGCGCTCGCGCCTGATAGGGCGATAGCCGCATACACCGGCCAGTTGGTGGGCGTGTCCACGTCTTTTTTGACGGGTGTGGCTACGGGCGTCGTGTGCGGACTGAGACGGGCCAGAAGAAGGCAGAGCAGCGCCACGGCAACATTGATGGTTGCGGCAACCATGGTTGCGGTGGTCAGGTTGAACTCGCGCAGCAGGTAGAAGCTGGCCAACAGGCATCCGAAGACAGCGCCTGCGGTGTTGCAGCCGTAAAGCAGGCCCATCCAGGAGACGCCTTCCGGCGAAGTCTCCAGCCAGCGCGCCGCAGTGGGCAGCGACGCTCCCATCAAAATCGTGGGCGGCAACAGGCACACAGAGCAGATCACAGCACGCAGCAGGATCGAGGGCAAGCCAAACCCCACGGCTGCAACGTAGATGCCGCTGACCAGGGGCATGCCGAACAGAACCAGGATGGCAAACAACGCGATTCCCAACTCCACCATCGCGACCATGCGCAAAGGATGTCTTGCATCCTGCAACACGAAGCGCGGCAGAAGAAGGCTGCCAATGCATAGGCCGCCCATAAAGGTGGCCAGCAGAACGCCCAGCGAGATGGCGGTAGAGCCGATCACCAACTGCAGCAGTTGGTACCAGACAATTTCGTAGATCAGCGCGGAGCATCCGCTGGCAGCGAACAACAGAAGCAGCGCTGGAAGATAGCGGCGCGACGCGGCGGCGAGTGGGGCAGGAACAGTTTTGGTCATAACTCCGCCCTCGACAACATGGGTGTTGGATTAGTTCTGAGGAATTTCAGGTGGATTCTCGTTTCCAGGCTTGGCTTCGCTCGAAGTATACGCTCTTCCCGTGGTAGAACGGCAACCCACCCTCTCCCTATGACATGGTGAAAAGATGGGACAGCGAGAGGAGGCGTCTGCACTCTACTCGTAGCGAAGGGCCTCGATGGGGTCGAGGTTGGCTGCACGGATGGCTGGGATCATGCCACTGGCCAGGCCGGTGATGGCCAGGATGACAGTGGAGACCAGCACCGAGACGGGCGAAATGAGAAGGCGAATGTCGGCAGCGTCCGCGTGCTGCGCCATTGCGCTGTAAAACGTGATGCGTCCAACCATGGCGGAGATGAGATAGGCCAGGGCGATTCCGCAGAGGCCGCCCACACTTGTGATGGCCATGGCTTCAGCCAGGAATTGCAGCAGGATGTGCCTGCGGCGTGCTCCCAGGGCCTTTTCCACGCCAATCTCGCGGGTACGCTGCTGCACGGCCACCAGCATGATGTTCATCAGGCCGATGCCTGCAATGCCCAGCGTGAGCGCGCCCACCAGGGAGAGCAGCACCTGCAGGGCAAGCGAGAGGATATTGAACTGGTGCAGTTCGGTCATCAGGTTGGCGACATAGATAGCACTATGGTCCGATGGGCGGAAGTGGTGCGCCGAGGCCAGCGTCTCTCGCAGGCCTTTTTCAGCCAGTTCATTGTTGCCTGTGTAACTGAACCAGATGCCATCAAGGTAGTACGTGTCCTTCAGGTCGCTCATGGTGTTGAAGGGGATATAGATCTGGCGGTTGACGTCGTCTTCGGACTCCTGCATCTTGGGGTGAAGGATTCCGATGATGGTAAACGTCTCTCCATTGAGGCGGATATCTTCGCCCAGCGCCCAGGCACCCGAGAAGAGCTTGGTTTTGGACTCCGATCCAATGACGCAGACGTGGGCCCGCTGTTCGTCTTCAGCGCGGTTGAAGAAGCGACCCTGATCGGTATCCAGCTTCATGATGTCCTGGTACTCGGGACGAACTCCGTTCACGCTCCAGGTGTAGTTGTGCAGGTCGTTCTGCACAGGAACATCCTTGCTGACGTCGGGGGAGATATGGCCGATTCCGGGGACGGCAGCGGCTGCGCGGTCCACATCGTCCAGCGTGAAGTGAACCCAAACGCCGGACTTGTCACCGCCTGCCTGTTCGCTGGTGCGACCGGGGAATACACCGATGGTGTGCGTACCCCACTGCGCAAAGATGTTCTGGATTGCGCGGCTGAAGCCTGCGCCATAAGCCAGCAGCAGCACAACCGTGGCAATGCCCCATGCCATTCCCAGCATGGTGATGGCAGTGCGCCGGCGGTTGTAGAGCATCGCCTCCCAGGCCTGGCCGAGAATAGCTTTGAACATTGCTGGTGCCTCTGGGTACTCGTTACTGGGTGCTGGATACTAGGTTCGATTAATGGAAGTCGTGTCCCGGCCAATTGAAAACTTCATTCACGGCGGAGGGCTTCGATGGGGTCCATTTGTGCGGCTTTGTTCGCTGGATACAGCCCTGCGGCAACACCGCACAGCACCAGCGATGTGAGGGCCAGCGCGGCCGACCACGGCACCAGGCGCGGCGGATCCCATCCCGGCATCTTGTCGGTGAGGCAGTATTGCAGCAGGGCCATAAAGGCGGCGGAGACGGCAATACCAATCAGCCCGCTGAGGCCCGTCATCAGAAGTCCCTCCCAAAAGAACTGTGCGACGATACTTCGTTTGCTGGCGCCAATGGCCTTCAGCAAGCCAATCTCGTGGGTGCGTTCGGTGACGGAGACCAGCATGATGTTGACGATTCCTACAGCGCCGAGGCCAAGGGTGACGATACCCACTCCGCCAAGAAAGATGTCCATGGCGTTGAAGATGGCACCCACCATTTTTTCTTCCTCGATGGAGTCGAATTCCTGGAAGGCGTCCGTGAGCGATGGATCGAAGCCATGGCGCCGTGCGATCAAGCGGTGCACAGCTGCCACGGCGGCGATGGCATCACCGCGCTTTGCGGGCTGGTACTGAATGGAGGTGAGTGCGTCCTGGGGAATGTTGTCGCCTTTGTAGGGGAACAGCTGGAGCATGGTGGTGACGGGGATGTAGAGTCTTTGGTCGTCGCCATCGTTGGTGCCGCGGCTGATCTTGCCGACCTGGCCGATGACGGTGAAGGCGATGCCATTGATGGTGATGGACTCGCCGGTGGCTGGCCGCCCTGCGAAGAGCAGGATCGCGGTCTTGTAGCCCAGCACGGCGACGCGCCTTCGATCCGCCAGGTCGGCATCATCCAGAAAGCGGCCCTGTGCCAGAGGAACAAATTTTACGGTGGCATAGTTGGGCTCGACTCCAAATACGGCGTTGGAGGTATTGTTCCACTGGCTGACCTGGTAGAGACCGTTGTTCTGCAACTCGTCTGTGACGGCGCGCAGTTGTGGCAGTGTACGCAGCGCGGCCTCATCGGCCCTGGTCAACCAGTAGGGACGCATCCCTGTGTGCTGGTTGGCCACCGCGGGGATGGTGCCATTCCACATCATGACAATGTCGTTGCCCAGGGTTGCGAACTCACGGTGTTGACCGGAGCGGAAGCCCTCGCCCAGACCCACCAGCACAAGCAGGGATCCTACACCCCAGGCGATGCCAAACATGGTGAGGAAGCTGCGCAGCTTGTTGGCTGCGATCACGCGGAAGACCTGACCGAGAATGTCTGCGAAGGACTGCATACGGAAGCGACGCGGGCGGAACTCTGCCATGAATGATACGCGGTTGCCTATGCCTCAGTTCCCGCAGTGGACGCATCGATTCGCATGGGAACCGATTATCGGTGGGTTGCGTAGTCTACTGCAGAGGAATGACATGCTGTTACCGTGCAAGAGTTGATATACCTGTTGCACAGGTTAATTGCGTCTTGGATGGTTGCTGCACTCCAGACGCATGGAGGTACGAGTGGTTGGGTCGCGTAAAAGTAAAAAATTCTGGATATGGCTGACCGTTGGCGTGGTCTTGTTGTGTGGCCTGGTGGCGGGTGGCATCCAGCTGGCGCAACTGGTGAAGGGTTCGTCCATCGATCCAAATCGATTGGCGAAGGTGACGCGCGGGGATGTGACGCGGTCCGTGGTGGCCACCGGACAGATACAGCCGATTACGAAGGTTGAGGTGAAGAGCAAGGCATCTGGGATCGTCGAAAAACTGTATGTGGACATCAATAACCAGGTGAAGAAGGGACAGCAACTGGCGCAACTCGACCAGCAGGAGATTGTGGCGCAAGTGGACGCTCAGAGGGCGCAACTCGCCTCTGCTGAGGCCAATGTGAGTGCCTACGAGGCAAACATTGAACAGGACAAGGTGAACGCGGCGGCGCCGGACCTGCCGATGTACAAGGCCACTCTGGATCGCAATCTGGAGATGAAAAAGAGCGGTATTGTGAGCCAGCAGGCGCTGGACGACACCAACAAGGAGTACCTGGCCGCGCTGACCCGGCGCGATTCGGCCACGGCACAGGTCGGCGTGGATACAGCCAAGCTCAAGCAGGCGCATGCGCAGGTGCTGCAGAGCCAGGCCAGCCTGAAACAACTGGAAGAGCAGCTCAGCTACACCACCATCGTCGCGCCCATGGATGGCGTGGTGCTATCGCGCAATGTGGAGATTGGCGACGCGGTAAGCTCCATCCTGGTGTTGGGATCGACGGCCACGCTGGTGATGACCGAGGGAGACATCCATCAGGTGTATGTGCAGGGTAAGGTGGACGAGGCCGACATCGCGCATGTGTATATGGACCAGCCTGCGCGCATCAAGGTGGAGAGCTTTCGTGACCGCACATTCAATGGCAAGGTGACGAAGATTGCGCCGCTGGGCGTGCAGAAGGACAATGTAACGACCTTTGAAGTGCGCGTCTCGATTGACAATGCCAGTGGCGATCTGAAGGCCAACATGACCGCCAACGCGGAGATCCTGCTGGATGAGCACAAGGGCGTGCTAACCGTACCGGAGAATGCGGTGATCTACGACAGCCAGAAGAATGCGTCGGTGCAGGTACCGGATAGCAAGCAGAAGGATGGCTACCGTAAGGTGGCAGTCAAGGTGGGTCTCTCCAATGGATCGGTGAGCGAGATCACGAACGGACTGAAGGAAGGCGACCAGGTCATCCTGCAGCAGTGAGCGGCAGCGGGGTGCGTGGACCCATGCTGCGCGGCGTGGGAGAACCAACCCCGTTCCGTGGTGGACAAAGCTAAGTGGATTGACGGCAGAATGGGTGTCCGCCTATAGTTCTCTCGCTTCAGGAAACATAAGCCCACTGCCCACCAGGTATGTGCTGAAAGGTTGCGTCATGACCCAATCAAGGCTCCACTTCGCATCGCTGATATTAACCCTGGTTGTTGTGCTGACATCAGGAGCAACGGCGCAGCAGGCTGCTCCCGTGCTGCCGCAGGTGGCCAAAGTCACGGTCAATGTTCCAGTGACCCTCAAAGACAACGGCACCAGCTGGACGCTGGATAACGGCATCGTCAAGATTACCGTACCCAAGAGCGATGGCAACCTGTCGGAGGTGGTCTATCACGGCATCAGTATTCTGGGCCACGGCAAATACTGGGAGCAGACGCCTGCCGGAACTATTAGCGCAAGGGTGACGATCGATCCGGCAACGAATGGCGGCGCGCGCGCGGAGGTCTCCGTCAAAGGTGTGAACCCGCGCAGTATGGACATCGAGACGCGCTACACCCTGGAGCGTGGCAGCAGCGGTTTCTACACTTATGCGGAGTATGTGCACCCGGCCTCGTACCCTTTCGTGCATGTGGGCGAGAACCGCTTCATTCTGGAGTCGATGAACCCCACGTTCGATTGGATCTCCGTAGACAAAGACCGCAATATGCTGATGAGCAACGCCCGTGGCGGCATCACCATTCACGCTAAAGAACAGAGCATCTACACCACGGGCCTCTATAAGAACTCCGTGGAACACAAGTACACCTACAACGCGCTGATGTACAAGCTGCAGGCGTGGGGATGGAGCAGCACAAAAGACCACGTTGGCGTGTATTTCATGAATCCGTCCAATGAGTACATTGGCGGTGGTCCGGAGAAGCTGGATCTGATCGATCACCTGCAATCCACCATCCTGGACTACTGGACCAGTGGCCATTATGGGGCGGGCGACAACACGGAAATCCCCGCCGGTCAGGATTGGGGGCGAGTGGTAGGGCCGATCTTTATCTACTTTAACCGGCTGAGCAACGCCAAGGACCCTTCGCAGACCGAGTTGGACAAGCTGACGGCCAGCTATGGCAGCGGGATGCCCGCTGTGCCAGCGGAGTGGCGTGACAACGGCATCGCTTTATGGAAGGACGCAGTCGAGAAGTCGAAGGCTGAGAAGGCAGCATGGCCCTTTGGCTGGGTACAGGGCGTCGACTACCCGCATAAGGATGGGCGAGCCACGGTCAGTGGGCAACTGGTTCTTAACGATACACAGGCCGCTTCCAAGCTGCTGCCCAACCTGAATGTCGGGCTTACTCATGCGAATTTCAAGGGCTCTGAGAGCGGATATACGCTGCTGGCTGGCAATGGCGACATCGTCACCTGGCCGCATGACGGCAACTTCTATCAGTTCTGGACGGAGGGCACGGCAGATGGCAGGTTCACCATCCCTAACGTCCGCCCGGGAACCTACACGCTGCACGCCTTTGCCAATGGAGTGCTGGGCGAGTACGCCAAGGCCGACATCACGGTGGATGCAGGCAAGAAGATCGATCTGGGCAAGCTCGACTGGCAACCTGTCCGTTATGGCAAGCAGATATGGGAGATCGGTTATCCTGACCGCAAGGCCGATAAGTTCTACAAGGGTGATCCTGCCAACTACTGGCTGTGGGGCTGGGGATTGCGCTACAGCGGACTCTTCCCGAACGACATCATCTATACCATCGGCAAGAGCGACTACCGCAAGGATTGGTTTATGGAGGAGGTTCCACACTCCACTACCACTGCGTGGCTAAATCCCGCGGCCAAGGACCCATACAACCAGCGTTTCGGATGGGTAGCGATTCCGCCTAACACGGCAGACCCGTGGCCTCAGTGGGGCCAGGGCCGTGTCACCACATGGACCGTGAAATTTAATATGCCCAAAGCCTCCACGGGTCAGGGCATACTGCGTATCGCGCTGGCTGGGGCGGATGGTGGTGGCAACCTGGCCACGGGCAGCGGCACCGGACAGTTTGGTGGCGATGCGGCGGGCGGAAGCAGCCTGTATGTCGGTGCGGATACGCAGGGCGGGTTGATCATCGGCGTCAATGGACAATCGGTTGGTACCCTGCATCCGGTGGCCACCAACACTTTGCGTTACAACGCAAACATACAGGGCGTCTGGTATCAGTACATTGAGAAATTTGATGCCTCTCTGCTGAAGGCGGGTGAGAACTCCATTACCTTCACCGTCCCAGCGGGAGACGTTACCACGGGAGTTGCATGGGATTATGTTCGCCTGGAGCTGAATGACGGCAGCAAGATGTATCCGGTTCCGCCCGACAATCCGAGTCACTGGCCGGACTATCCAACGCTGCCATAAGATGGCTCGGGTTGGGTAAACCACAGTGCTGTGATGCGGCTGGCTCGGGCTCTCGAAGGCACTCGGCTACCAGCATGTTTTTGGGAACACACTGCCCTGCAGCCAATTCCATTGACGGAACTACTACAGGACTACTATGCTTCTCTGGCCCTGGGAAGCGTACGCCCATCCATCCCCTAATTAATTTGAAAGGTTGCCGGTATGACTAAATCAAGGCTCCTCTTTGTATCTCTGTCTCTTGCCCTGGCAGTTGTTCTCAGCTATGGAGTAGTGGCGCAAACAGCAGCCACAGCGAAGCCAGCCGCAGCCGCGAAACCTGCGGTTGCAACAACGTCCTCGGATGCAGCAAAGCCGTCCGGCAAAATGCTGCCGAAGGTAGCCAAAGTTTCAGTCAACGATCCCGTGACCCTCACCGACAACGGCGACAGTTGGACACTGGACAATGGGATCGTCAAGGCCACCATTCTAAAGAGCAATGGCAATATGACGACGGTGTACTACAAGGGCATCGACATACCCAATGCACGCAGCGAGTACTGGGAACAGACTCCCGCCGGCACAGTCACTGCGAAGGTGACGATCGATCCGTCTACCAACGGCGGCCAACGCGCTGAGGTGTCGGTGAAGGGCGTCAATCCTGGAACACCGGGTGTTCGCGGTGGCGGAGGCGGCCCGGCAATCGCTGCAGGCGCTCCCGCGGCTGGTGCTCCGGGTGCTGCTCCCGGTCCAGGGGGTCGCGGTGGTCGCGGAGCTCGCGGTGGCGGTGCTGCGGGCGCAGGTGGGCCTGGTGCTCCCGCTGCTGGTGCTCCCGGAGCTGGTGGACCTGCTGGCGCTCCCGGTGCACCTGGTGGTGGGCGCGGAGCGGGCGTCCCCTCCGGAGCCGGTCGTGGAGGCATGGACATTGAAGTTCGCTACACATTAGAGCGCGGCGTCAGCGGCTTCTACACCTACGCGGAGTATACCCATCCGGCCTCGTACCCAACCGCGGGCGAGGGTGAAAGCCGCTTCATTCTGCAGATGAATCCTACCTTCAACTGGATATCCGTGGACAAAGACCGCAACCAGCTGATGATCGCAAATCAGGACCAGCGTTCCGGCGTGGTGATTCATGCCAAGGAGCAGAGCATCATACTTGCCGGCGTCTATGCCAACTCCGTGGAGCATAAGTACAGCTACTGCGCGGTGATGGACAAACTGACGGCATGGGGATGGAGCAGCACAAAGGACCACGTTGGCGTGTATTTCATCAATCCGTCGAACGAGTACATTGGCGGCGGGCCGGAGAAGCTGGATCTGGTGGCGCATATGGGCGCAACCTTGCTGGATTACTGGACCTCCGGCCATTACGGCGGCGGCGCGGGCAACAACATTCCCAATGGCGAGAGCTGGAAGCATGTGGTTGGCCCGGTCTTCGTCTACTTCAATTCTCTGGAAGATCCGAAGGATCCGTCGCAGGCGGAGCTGGATAAGCTGACGGCGACCTCCGGCAGCGGCATGCCAGCCGTACCAGCGGAGTGGCACGACAATGCCATGGCGCTATGGAATGACGCAGTTGCCAAATCCAAGGCCGTCAAGGCTGCTTGGCCCTATGCTTGGGTGGACGGCGTGGACTATCCGCACAAAGATGGGCGCGGTACGGTCGCCGGTCAACTTGTTCTCAACGATCCGCAGGCAGTGAAGAAGACGTTTCCTCATCTGACCGTTGGACTGGCTCACCCTAACTACACCAGGGAGGCAGCCGGGTTCCAGACGCGGGGTGGTAACGGCAACATCGTCACCTGGCCGCACGATGGCAACTACTACCAGTTCTGGGTGGATGGTGCGGCGGATGGCAGGTTCACAATTCCCAATGTTCGCCCCGGCAAGTACACGCTGCATGCCTTTGCCGATGGAGTGCTGGGCGAATATGCCAAGGCCAACATCACGGTAGAAGCGGGCAAGAAGATCGATCTCGGCAAGCTGGACTGGCAACCGGTTCGCTATGGCAAGCAGCTATGGGAGATTGGCTATCCGGACCGCACCAGCGACAAGTTCCTGAAGGGCGATGGAGCGAATTACTGGCTATGGGGCTGGCCGCTTCGCTATGCCGGACTCTTCCCCAACGACGTGACGTACACCATTGGCAAGAGCAATCCTGCGAAGGACTGGTTCTTCGAGGAGGTTCCCCACTCCACCACAACCGCATGGCTGAATCCGGCGGCCAAGGATCCGTACAACCAGCGCTTCGGCTGGGTGAACACGCCGCCCAGCAAGGATGATCCGTGGGCGCAGTGGGGCCGCGGCAAGGCCACCACCTGGACGGTGAAATTCAATATGCCGAAGGCCGCGCAGGGCACGGCTGTATTGCGCCTGGCGCTGGCCGGTGCAGACGGCGGAGCACTGGCGATTGGCGTCAATGGGCAGGAGGTTGGCAGTATCCATCCCGTCTCCACCAACGCGCTGCGTTACAACACCGATAAGGGCGTGTGGAACCAGTACATCCAGAAGTTCGATGCCTCGCTGATGAAGGCTGGCATGAATGAGGTAACCTTCACGGTTCCAGCCGGAGACGTAACCACCGGAGTTGTTTGGGATTACGTCCGACTGGAGTTGAACGATGGCAGCAAGACCTACCCAACTCCGCCCAGCACAGATCGGCCGGACATGCCGACTCTGGATTAGTTCGAGGCATCCGGAGTGGATCGATCCGGGGAAGGATGTTACAGGAACAAATATTTTGCGTTGGCGTGCGTCACACGCCAGCGCAGAATCGTATCTACAGTACGCATTTTTATCATCCGCTGACTCGGAAATCCGGCGTAACAAATATGCTCTCTGGCCTGAGAAACATAAGGCCGATTCATCGCACCCCATGTATGGAAAGGTTGCATCATGACGAAAGTTAAGGTTTTCTGCGGTTCTACGTTTCTTGCCCTGACGGTTGCCCTGACATGCGGCGTAGTAGCGCAGCAAGCCTCCAAAGCTCCGGTCGCCAAGACCGTGGCGGCGACGAGTGTGCTGCCGAAGATTGCCAAACCCACCGTCAAGACGCCGGTCACGCTGGTCGACGGCGGCGACACATGGACTTTGGACAACGGCATCGTGAAGTTGAGCGTCCGCAAGCGCGACGGCAATCTGACATCGCTGGTGTATCACGGCATCGAAGTCCTGACCAAGGGCAACTACAGCTACTGGGAGCAGAGGCCCGGCGGCACGGTTACGGCAAAGGTGACGATTGACCCGTCGACGAACGGTGGTGAACGCGCGGAGGTCTCCGTTCTGGGAGTTAATCCTGGTGGCAACAATGCTGCCGCTGGTGGTGCTGCTGCCGATGGCGGTGCTCGCGGTGGCAGGGCTGCCGGTGCAGGCGCGCCCGGTGTTGCCGGTGCAGCAGCAGGTGCTCCCGGTGCAGGCGGACGAGGCGGTCGCGGTGCACGAGGTGGAGGCGCAGCTGGTGCAGGAACACCCGGCGCACCTGGCGCAGGTGGCCCACCGGCGGGTGGTGGTGGTGGACGCGGCGGAGGCATGGACCTTGAGACGCGCTACACCTTGGAACGAGGAGCCAGCGGCTTCTATACCTACACCGAATACACCCACCACGCCAGCTATCCTACTGCCGGCGAGGGTGAGAGCCGTTTCATCCTGCAAGACATGAACCCGACGTTCGACTGGCGTTCGGTGGATAAGGATCGCAACCAGCTGGAAAGCAACGCACCCGAAGATCACCAGGTCCACGCAAAGGAGCAGAGCATCTACGCGACCGGCCTGTATAAGAACTCTGTGGAGCACAAGTACAGCTACAACGCCCCAATGTACAAGCTTCAGGCGTGGGGTTGGAGCAGCACCAAAGACCACATCGGAGTGTATTTCATCAATCCGTCGAACGAGTACATTGTGGGTGGCCCTGAGCGGCTTGACCTGATCGACCACTTCTCCGCTCCAGGATCACCGGCCTATCTACCCATTGTTCTTGACTACTGGACCTCAGGGCACTATGGCGGCGGCTCCGTCACCAGCATTCCCGCGGGCCAGGAGTGGAAGCACGTGGTTGGCCCCATCTTTGTCTACTTCAACGCAATCGACAAGCCGAAGGACCCCTCGCCGGCAGAGCTGGACAAGCTGACAGCGAGCTATGGCAGCGGCATGCCGGCTGTGCCCAGGGAGTGGCACGACAACGCGCTTGCTCTGTGGAATGATGCGGTCGCCGAATCGAAGACTGTGAAGGCTGCATGGCCCTACAACTGGGTGGAGGGCATGGACTATCCGCACAAGGATGGTCGCGGCACGGTCACCGGACAACTGGTTCTGGACGATCCGCAGGCTGCATCCAAACTGCTGCCCAATCTGAACATTGGCCTGTCCCATGCCAACTACAAGGCATCCTCGGCTGGATTCCAAACGCGGGCAGGAAATGGCGACGTCGTAGCCTGGCCGCACGATGGAAACTACTACCAGTTCTGGACCGAGGGATCGGCAGACGGCAGATTTACCATTGCCAATGTGCGCCCGGGCAGCTATACGCTGCATGCGTTCGCCAATGGAGTGCTGGGTGAATTTGCCAAGACGGATATCACCGTGGAAGCGGGCAAGAAGATCGATCTTGGCAAACTCGATTGGAAACCTGTCCGCTATGGCAAACAGATCTGGGAGATTGGCTATCCCGATCGCACCGGTGACAAGTTCTACAAGGGCGACGCCGACAACTACTGGCTGTGGGGCTGGGGTCTGCGTTATGCAGGCCTGTTCCCCAACGACATCACATACACCATCGGCAAGAGCAACTACCACAAGGATTGGTTCTTTCAGGAAGTGCCGCATTCGACGAACACAGCCTGGCTCAATCGCGCTGCTGCAGATCCATTCAACCAGCGCTTTGGCTGGGTGACGATCCCGGCGACGACGGCGGACCCGTGGTCTGAGTGGGGACGTGGACGAGCCACCACATGGACGGTAAAGTTCAACAGGCCGAAGGCCTCGACGGGTACAGCAATCCTGCGTATCGCACTGGCTGGAGCGGACGGCGGCAATGGCAATACGCCCAGCGCTCCCGGTAGCCTAAACATCGGCGTCAACGGGAAGGACGTCGGCGGCATCCATCCCATTGCGACCAATGCGCTGCGTTACAACACAAACAAGGGCGTTTGGAACCAGTACATCGTCAAGTTCGATGCTTCGCTGATGAAGGCGGGCGAGAATACCATGACGTTTACGGTGCCTGCCGGAGATGTGACGACCGGCGTTGTCTGGGATTATGTCCGACTGGAGTTGAATGACGGCAGCAAGACCTATCCAACTCCGCCCGACACGCAAAGGCCAGACGCGCCTACGCTGTAGAGCATTTGGGTATAGGTATCGATCGGGACGTAGTGCGCAGAGTTCAGAACGCGTACTTCAGCGAGAGCTGAATGAAGCGCGCATCCGGAGTCAGCTTCTGAAAGCTGCGCGGCCCTGTGATGGTGCCTCCGGTACTGTCGATCGACATATCGCTGGGCTGGCCGAGGGACGGTGTATTGAACAGGTTGAAGATGTCGGCGCGGAAGACCATGGTCTGTTCACGGACGACGGGGAAAGATTTGAAGACAGACATATTGATGCGCTCGTAGCCGGGGCCGTAGACATCGTTGCGTCTGCCGCCCAGGTAGCCCAGCGCCGAGGCGGGGTTGGTAACGTAGACAGGCTGCGTCGATGCAGCAAGGTGGGGATCGGAGGGGCCAGTGGGGATGTAATGTTGTGGCTCGTTGGTCCAGTCGTTGGGGTTCCACGGGTTCTGAAACGAGCAGGGGTTGTACCAGTTTTTCCGAGTACGTGTTTTGGCAGCGCAGGCCACCTGAATATTCGGGTTCGGGCTGGTGAATGTGCCGCCCGCCGCTGATTGGTTTTTAATCTTGACCGCCTGAGCCTTGCCGCCGCTGGCCGCGCTGATGGCGGTCGGGTTTACCGAGAAGGGATTGCCTGTCTGGGCCTGGAAGGTCAGGTTGATGGACCAGCCACCGGCCGCATCGTTCAGCAAACCATTTTTGTTGAGATATCTGTGTCCCGCACCGAAGGGCAGGTCGAACAGGGCGTTCAAGGTGAACCGTTGACGGGTATCGAAGGTGGAGTTGGAGTATTCCGCTTTGGCAGGTACCAGGTTTGTTTGCCGGAATCCTGCGTCGGCATTGGTGATCATCATCGCAGGCGCGTCGTCCAGGGAGTGCGACCAGGTGTAAGTGGCCAGCAGGCTCTTTCCGTTGGAGTACTTCTTCTCCAGCTTGGCCTGTAGTCCGTTGTAGTTGCTATTGCCGAAGTGGTCGGTAAAATACGTGCTGCCAAAGTCCGGCAAGGGGCGCGCGTTCTGCGTGCTGTTGCTTGGGTTCTCCAGCGCCAGCGGGCTGTTTGGATCGGTCAGCGAACCCAGATGGTGCGAGGCATCGCCCACATAGCTGATGCTGGCAAGCACGCCATCGGCCAGGCTTCGCTGGATGGAGAGGTTATAGTCCTCGGTATACGGCGTAATCAGCGAGGGCGGCGTGCCGCGCATGGCGATATGGGAGACGTTGCTGGTGAGTCCGTGGGCCAGCACGGTGGAGAAGCCATTGGCGATGGTGATGCCGTCGGTAGGACAGGAGGTTGCGGAACAACTGCCCGGCAGGAAGGTGGAATCGAACTGGAAGGGATAGTTCTGTCCCAGGTTCGGCATGTATCCGGCGTTCTCTAATCCGCCGTAAAACAACCCATAGCCTGCGTGGATTGAGATTTTATTGTCTGGCGTATAGACCATACCGAGCCGCGGTCCGAAGTTGGTCTTCTGTACCGCAATCAGGTGTGGATCGTTATTGTACTGTAAGGCAATATTGTCCTTAGCCAACAGGTTGGGGAAGACGTTGGCGGTTTGGGCAAAGACGGACTGCACATAGCCTTTGCTCTCCGCGGGGAACTGCAGGACCGCCGAACCGCTGCCAAATCCTGTTGTGGTATTCAACGACGAGGGACCATTCAGGCTGTATGAAGCCTGGTAGCCGCCGACGTCCTGATAAGGCTGGAAGTACTCCCATCGCAGTCCCGCGTTGACCGTGATCTGTTTGGTGGCGTGCCAGTCGTCCTGCACATAAACCCCGTCGTACCATCGGGCGTCTCCGCTGACGAACTCGCTGGAGAGGACTGCGTTGTTCTGGCTGTCGAGCAGAAAATCGGCTGCGGCAAAACCAGTATTGGGGGCGTTCAGATTGCTGGTATACTCGCCGTTGTAGTAGTAGTTGCCGCGGGAAGAGGGCGGCTCCTGACTGGAGGCCCGAATGCTGAGGAAGCTCACGCCGGCCTTCAGCGCGTGATTGCCGACAATCTTGGAGACGTTGTCGATAAGCTGGTATACGTTCTCTTTTTCCGTACCCGGCGTGTACCCTCCGCTGCCAAAGTTTGCGATGTTGAATGCGCCGCCACTGAACCAGATCTGCGGAATGCCGCCATTTCTATAGCCGGTGGGGATGCCACCAAACCCGAGACTTGCGGCAAAGCCTGGATTGTCGGCATTGAACTGCGTCCTATGCGAACGGATGTTGTTGAAACCGACGCGAAACTCATTGGTGAGCGATTGGGTAAAAATGTGGGTCTCGCTGAACATGAAGCTTCCGCTGAGGTTGCTGCTTGTGTTTCCGCCGCCGGCCAGAATGCCAAACAACGGGGGTTGGTAAGACGGCTCATGCCAGTAGCTGTAGCTGGTGTAGGCGGAGTCTTTAGCGTTGATGTTCCAATCCAGCCGCGTGTCCCACTGTGTGGTGTAGTCGTACGCCGCGGAGTTGAAGCGGTAGTTGTTGTACAGCAGTCCATTATTGGTGTTGGGTAGCGGAAGCAGGTTCAAGACGGACAGTGCGGTTGCATTGAGCGTAGCGCCAGATGTTACTAAGGCGAGATTGTTGTTAATAATCGGCTGCGGCGGTGCACCTGAACTCTGGTGATAGAGCTGTATTGGCCCGGACGCCCCAGTGAGCGATGGGTTGAACAGCTCAGAGAAGTTGCCGCTGCGTTCCAACTGCGTGGGGACCGTGGTAATGGTGATGCCGGTGTAGGAGATGCGATTAGCCTGTGCATCGGCAAACAGGAACAACTTGTTGCGCAACAGCGGCAGGCCCACGGCCGCTCCAAACTGGTTCTCGTGATAGGCCGGCACGGAAGATGCATTCCAGTCGCGCGCGTCGAAGATCGTGTTGCGCACAAACTCCCACAAACTGCCATGCACATTGTTGGTGCCCGCCTTCAGGCTGGTGTTGATCACCGCGCCCGCGGAGTGGCCGAACTCGGCAGAGTAGTCGCCGCTCTGCACCCTGAATTCCGCAAGACCTTCGGTGGGAGGCTGGGCCACAAAGCTGGCGCCAGTTGGAAAATCGACCAGATGATTGTTGTTGTCCACGCCATCCAGCATGTAGTTATTCTGTTCGGCGCGCTGACCATTGGAATTGAAGTCGCCTGTGCCGGCACCGTGTGAACCCTGTGGAGGTGCTGCGCCCGCAGACAACTGCGCAATGTAGACCCAGTTGCCGCCGCTAAGCGGCACTTTGTTGATAGACTGCGCGCCCGTCGTCTGGCTGGTTGTACTCTCCTCCGACTGGATAAGCGGGGCGGTCGCAGTCGCAGCAATTGTCTCGGAAATATTGCCTGGTTTGAGGGTGATCCCCGCATTCAGTACTTGCTGCATGCTCAGTTTCAAGCCGGTCAGCGTGGTGCTACCGAAGCCCTGCGAACTGGCGGTTACGCTATAGTTACCGATTTTAATGGGGGAAAAGAAGTAGACGCCCGAGGCATTCGTCCTGGTCTTCAACACCTGGCCCGTGTCCTGGTTGGCCAGGGTTACGCTGGCATCGCTGATTACAGCGCCGGACGAATTCTGGATGACACCGGTAATTGTGCCCTGGTCCGCCTGGCCCGTTGCGTTGACGACAAAGCCCAATAAAATGCTAAGCACGAGGAGGGAATATCCCAGTGTCTTTTTCATATCCATTAAAGATGGTAGTTGAAGTTTCTGGGAGGAAGGGGGGCCCGGCACTGCAGGAGGTTCCAAGGTAGTTCTCGATTCTATCGCTAACAGATATCCACACGGTCTGTGGTTGTACTGCTCTTCAGGTTCGATCATCTTAAATTGTACAGAATTCTAAGTGCTCTGCTGCACGGCGGTATCGTTGCATGCAGATTATCGAAAATGTGGTGGCCAGAGACGGGATTGAACCGCCGACGCGAAAGGCCTTTCACAGCCGCGGGCAACCACCGAGCTAAAGCTCAGCTTGAGCGTGGATGACTTTTCGCTGCAAAAAAAATGTGGTGGCCAGAGACGGGATTGAACCGCCGACGCGAAAGGCCTTTCACAGCCGCGGGCAACCACCGAACTAAAGCTCAGCTTGAGCGCGGATGACTCTTCGCTGCAAAAAAATGTGGTGGCCAGAGACGGGATTGAACCGCCGACGCCGGCCTTTTCAGGGCCGCGCTCTACCACTGAGCTATCTGGCCTTGGCGATACGCAACGCCTGCATCGGGACTGCCAAGAGCACCCGGGCGAGAGCAAGGATGGCACCGCGCGGGGATTACCGGCGGGTTCAAGCATGCAGCATAAGTATAGCAACCCAGGTTGCCTGCGCCAAACCGCGATATGCTGGGTGTCTGCATCGCATTCCAGAAATACAGGGGACCCTCAATGCGCCGCCAAGGTCGAATTGCTAAACGCCAGCACCTGACACTGCAAAGCGCTGTGTGTGTTGTGATTGCGTTGCTGTGCCTTGCCGGACTGTCGCCAGCCATATTGCATGCGCAAGTTGCTACGGCGGGCGAGCAGCGCGCGGTGCGTGCCTTCGATGCGGCAAAATCGAGCAAGGCCAATGCGCTCGATCTGGAGGCGTTCCTGGCTAGGATGCCCAAGGGCGGCGATCTGCACATGCACCTCTCTGGCGCGGTCTACGCGGAGACGCTGATCGACGAAGCGGTCGCCGATCGCCTTTGCTTCGACACGGCTTCCCTCACCCTTGTGCCCGGCAAGGGTTCCGACCCGTCCTGCGCCGCAGGGCAGTCTCCTGTCCGCGCTGCCCTCACCGACCCGGCGCTCTACAGCAAGATCGTAGACGCCCTCTCCATGCGTGACTTCGTTCCCACCTCCGGGTTCAGCGCGCACGACCAGTTCTTCGCGACGTTCGACCGATTTGGCAGGATCTGGGTGTCGCACAAAGGCGAGTGGCTCGATGAGGTGGCAACCAGGGCTGCACGTCAAAACGAGCAGTACCTGGAAATAATGGATTCGTTCACCCTCGGTATGGCTCTTGCGCTTGCGCCCAGTCTGCACACCGACCTCAGTAATCCCGCCAACTTCGCGGCAGCCCGCGCAGAGATACCGCAGTCCACCATCGACGCGGCGATCGAACAGGCGAGAATGAACGTGGATGCGATCGAGGCCCAGCGCAACGCAATCGAGCATTGCGGCACGCCGCAGGCGCAGCCCGGTTGCAAAGTCCAGGTTCGCTGGATTGTGGGCGTACTACGCGACTTCACCCCTGCGCAGATATTCGCGCAGACGTTGCTTGGTTTCGCACTGGCCGCGAGCGATCCACGGGTTGTCGCGATCAATTATCTGCGCGCCGAAGACTGGCACGGCTCGCTGGCTGAATACCACCTCGGCATGCAGATCGTCGACTACTGCCACAGCCTCTATCCACGAGTCCACATCACACTGCACGCGGGTGAGCTCGCCCCCGGTCTGGTTCCCCCCGAGGACCTCACCTTCCATATCCGCGAGGCAGTCGAGCTGGGCCACGCCGAGCGCATCGGTCACGGCGTGGACGTGATGTACGAGAACGATCCGCACGGGCTGCTAAAGGAAATGGCAGAAAAACATGTGATGGTGGAGATCAACCTCACCTCGAACGATGTGATCCTTGGCATCAAGCCCCCCAATCACCCGCTGCCTGTCTATCGCGCAGCGCATGTGCCGGTCGCGCTCTCCACCGACGACGAAGGCGTCTCGCGCATCGATCTGACCCACGAGTTCGTGCGGGCGGTGATGGAGTACAACCTGAACTATCTGGACCTGAAGACTATGGTGCGGACCTCGCTGGAACATAGCTTTCTGCCGGGCGAGAGCCTGTGGCCGAAGCCCGACGATTTCACGCGCGTGAAGGCTGCGTGCGCGGGACAGGCGCCGGGCGCAGCCTCGCCAACAGCGGCATGCGCTGCTCTGCTGAAGTCCAGCGAGAAAGCAACCCAACAGTGGGAGCTGGAGCACCGCTTCACTGCCTTCGAGGCAAGCCTGCCGTAGCGTTCGTGAGATGTGCGCATCCGGGTGCATACCAAGGCTCGACTCTTCACTGTACTATTTTGGTGCGGACGTTTTGAACGCCGCTAAGCGACGGGAGATGCAATGAGGATTGCTGTTGGGTTGGTTGCCGTGATGGCTGCCGGGATGATGATGCAGAGCTCCACGGCGAATGCCACAAACGCGAAGGTCTGCGACGCGCGCAAATATGGCGCCAAGGCCGATGGGGTCACCAAGGATACCAAAGCCATTCAAGCCGCAGTCGACGACTGCACTGCGGCCAAGGGTGGCGGCACAGTCACGTTGAGCGGCGGCACCTTTCTCAGCGCTCCGATTGTGCTGAAGGACAACGTCACACTCGACATCGCTACTGGCGCCACGCTGCTTGGCTCTCCGGACCACGACGATTATCCGCAGTTGCAGGTATTTCGCGCGCCAGGACGCCAGTCACTGGTCAGCGCCGACCACGTCAAAAACATCGCCATCACAGGTGGCGGCGTGATAGACGGAAATGGACAAAGCTGGTGGACCGAGGCGCGCGCCACGCCGAACTCAGGCATTGTGGGCGCAGTAGTCTTCCGTCCGCGGCTGGTTGTCTTCAACTACTGCCAGCACATCCGCATGGAAGGCATCACCGTGCAGAACTCGCCCAGCTGGCAGATTGTGCCCTACTACTCGGACCACATCGTCATCCGCAACATCAGGGTGCTTGCGCCCTATCCCTCCCCCAATACCGATGCCATCGATCCCTTCAGCTCCAGCAACATCGTCATCGACCACGTCTTCGCCGACACCGGCGACGACAACATTGCCATCAAGAGTGGTGAGATCAACTCCCCCGGGCCCGACTCGCCAAGCAGGAACATCAACATCACCGACTGCGATTTCCAGCATGGACACGGGCTTTCCATCGGTAGCGAGATTGCCGGTGGCGCACAGAACATTCACGCCGCGCGCATCCACTTCAAGGGAACGGACCAGGGTATACGCATCAAGTCGGCGCGCGACCGTGGCCACGATGTGTCCAACATCTCTTTCAAGGACCTGACGATGGAGGATGTGAAGACAGCGATTCTGATCACCGAATACTATCCTCACCCAGCGCCCGAGGGCGAGGTGCCGGCAGAGCCGGTGGGACGACTGACGCCGAAGTTCCATAACTTCACCATCGAAAATGTGTCGGCGACCGGAAGCGGCTCGGCGGGAACCATTGTGGGCCTGCCGGAGTCGCCTGTGTTGGCACTGACCATGAAGAATGTTCATATTGCGGCAAAAACAGGCATGTCGATTGCCTATGCGACGGTGACCATGCAGAATACCGTGGTTGTGCCGCAGACAGGCGATGCCATCAAAATTACGACCACAGCCAAGGTCGCCGTAAAGAAGTAGATTTTTCCCGAAAACAAATCTGACCAACGCAACGGAGAGCTTATAAATGTTCTCCGGATCGACTGCGGGTATAGTACTTCAGGCATATTACTTGCGCCTGCTGTGTCGGATTCGTTGTCCGAATCCACGACAGAGATGTGCGGGAACACAACATAAACGTACTCTCCGGCAACCCCTGACGAAATACAGGGAGATGGCGGAGGTGCAGGATGGCATTGCGATGCAGAGTCCGGTTTGCAGGCATGCTCGTTTTACTCTTTGTGGCATCCTGCATCGCTCAGGAACCGCTGCAATCCGATCTTGCGAGGAATACGAACGATGCGCTGCACGCAATGTCGCGTCTGGCGGGCGTGATCTTTACCGGACAGGTGGTCGCAGTGCTCCGCAGGGATGGCGGAAATAACGCATCCGGCGTGGTGGAGATCCAGTTTGCCGTAGAGGATGCGATCCGCGGAGTGAGTGGCAGCAGTTACACGTTGCGCGAATGGGCGGGCTTGTGGCATGCCAACGAACAACCATTTCGTGTAGGCCAGCAATATCTGATGTTGCTGCATGAGCCCAGCGCAGTGGGCCTAAGCTCTCCGGTTGGTGGGATGGACGGAGTGATTCCGATTCATGGCCACGCACTAATACCGGCAGATGCCAGTGGCACGAACAAGACAAAGAATGCGGCAGCAGGAACGCCAGAAGACAATCGCATGGCAGACCTGCGCTGGGTTGCGACCCACGCGATACAGCCACTGCCGACCCGCGCGCAGCCGGAGCCGCATGCGATGGACGAATCCAATCCTGTCGCTGCGAATCATGGGACTACCGGCGCTGTGAGCGCGGCCCCTGATGCCGCCTCATCGAATACGGCGTACACAACGGTTCTGGGGATGCTGCAAAGTTGGGAGAAGACCCGCAATGCCACACGCTGATGCATCGACACGGTGCAGAGTTCTGTCTTGGATGCGTGCTGCGCTCTTGCACTGGATGCCGATTGTGCTTGTCTTGATGATGGGCGTAAGAGTGGCGCGGGCCAGCGGGCCTCGCTGGGTCACTGGGCCGCCGTATTTCACCGGTCCCGGCGGTACTCCAGTGACGTGGTACACAACGCAGCTGTTGTACTTCACTGATCCTGGCGACTTGAGCGCAAGTGTCAACCATGCAGCTGCGGACGCGCTTGTGACGGCTGCCTCCGGCGTGTGGAACGTACCGACCTCGGCCATGACGATCGCCTACGGCGGTGCGTTGGCGGAGCATGTCAGCGGTACGAACGCCTACTTTGGCAGCGATGGGCCCATCTTCCCGGCGGATATGCAGAGCAGTAACTATGCGGCCAAACAGATTGCCGTGATCTACGACAGCGACGGCTCTGTTACGGATATGTTGCTTGGCGGCGGAGCCAGCAGTCCGCAGGAGTGCAGCCAGAACGCCGTGACCGAGAGCGTGGACTCCATCCTTCCCGCTGGGTATATTCTGCACGCCATCCTGGTGTTGAATGGGCGATGCACCGGGCCTGCTCCCCAGCAGCAGATGCAGCTGCAGTACCAGTTGCAGCGTGCCTTCGGTCGCGTTCTTGGCCTCGGATGGTCGCAGACCAACGACAATGTTTTCACCGGAAATCCGCGACCCACCCTTAACCAGGCGATGCACTGGCCCATCCTGCATCCCATCGACATCGTATGCGGCCTGTACACCTATCAATGCCTGCCTCAGCCGTTCAGCCTGCGCGACGACGATGTTGCTGCCATCTCGGGGCTCTATCCTATGACCAGGTTTTACGGGCTTCCGCCCACGCCGCCCACACCTGGCAAGATTTGGAGCTATCAGCAAGCCAGCGCAGCGAAAGGGTCGGTCAGCTTTCCCACCGGCCAGGGAATGCAGGGTGTGAATGTGCTGCTGCAACGCCAGCAAGGCGGTGTCGCCAATCCTGAAGCGTGGTACGACATCTCCTCCGTGACCGGTAGCCTGTTTCAGCAGAATGCCGGAAATCCCGTGACCGGCACTGCGCCGGGAATGACCGGAAGCATGGGATCGAGCAACCCCCAATGGGAGGGGATCTACAACATGGCATGGATACCAAACCTTGATCCTACCGGTTCCTATAACGGCCCCATGGTGGGCATTTTAATCACGGAGCCAGTGAATCCTCTCTACATTGGAGAGCATTCCGTAGGGCCCTACGTTATGGGAAATGTAGAGCCGTCGGGCGCGCCGCAAAGCGCGTACGGAACCAATACGTTTCGGGTGTATCAGTACCCCGACGCCGTGGTGGTGACCAATTTTGCACCCCCCGATGCCTCCAGCAACTGCAACACCGGCGGTGATGGGGTGGAGTCGGCACCCCTGCCAATTGCTTCCAGTGGAATGTGGACCGGTGTGCTGTGTGCGCACGAACATACGGCGTGGTCCAGCATTCACATGAATGCGGGACGCACGGCTACCGTGGAAGTGACCGCACTCGATGAGGGTGGCTTCGCTACTACGGCAAAGGTCATGCCGCTGATCGGTGTGTGGGCTGCGACGGACCCCATGGGAACGCTGCCCACAGTGGCCGCCACTCCATCCGCATTCAACACAGTCACGCTGGGAATGACGGCGATTGGCGTGGCGACGACTCAGGCTGAAAGCCTGCGACTGGTTATTGCGGATGCGCGCGGCGATGGCCGACCAGACTTCGCCTATCAGGCGCGCATGCTCTATGCTGATTCGATTCAACCCGCATCCACCAGCGTGAATGGCGGCCAGATCACGATCAGCGGAAGGGGATTTCGCGCGGGCAATCAGGTAAAGGTGAACGGTGTGGTGGCAACCGTATCGAGTTGGACGGCAACCACCCTGATTGCTGTGGCACCACTGCAGAGCGCGTTTACCTCGAAGCCTTTAGGGCCGGTCGATGTCGAAGTCGACGATCTCTCCACCGGAGCCAGTACCGTGATGTTGGGCGTGCTGACCTATGGTGGCATCGCGCCAGACCAGATGAAGCTGGTCTTCGCGCCGTCAGGTATGGTGCCGGTGGGTGCCATGGCCGCGACACCATTCGCCGTGCGCGTGCTGCTAAGCGATGGCGTGACTCCCGTGGTGGGGCTGCCCGTAACCTTTACAGCCACTGGTGCCGCCCTGCAGTTTGGCGCGTGCCCAGCGCCGTCCTGTGTGCTGCTGACGGACCCAACCGGGCTGGCATCCACCACGGTTTCGCCCACCGCGTTTGGCACCGTGTCGTTGCAGGCGACAGCCGTGGGCGCGTTTCAAGTTGCCACATTCACCGCGATTGCGCGCAGCGTGACCATGACGCAGACCGACGAATTCATCGCAGCAGGCGCAACTGTAACGTGGACTCAACAGGCAATCGTCGCGCAGAATAGCGCACCGGCGGCGGGCGTACCCGTGACGTGGACCGCCACGAGTGGGATGACGCTCTCATCCGCAACCAGTGTGACGAACACACAGGGAATGGCACAGGTGTTGGCGACCGCGGGGCCTCTGGCGGCAGGCGCACAGGCGACCGGGCAGGCCTGCATGTGGACGAACGTGTGCGCTGACTTCGCGGCCGTGGCCGTGGATCGGTCGTCATGGCAGTTAGCCGTCATCAGCGGCGCGAACCAGGCCGTATCCTTGTCAGGACTTTTGCCGGGAACATTCGCACCACTGGTGCTGATCGTGACCGATCAAAGTGGCGATCCGGTGGCCGGCGCGCCAGTCGTGATCTATCAGATGGCGAATGCAGCATCCATGCCCTGTCCGGCGCGTGGCCGATGCCCGGTGACGCCAAGACTTGCTTCATCGGTCACGACAGCCGTTTCAGACACCAACGGGATGGTCAGCGTGGTTCCGATGCAACTTGCGGGCGTGGCCGACGTGACAAATATCGCAGTGGCCACCGGTACACAGGGCTTCACCGCGTTGCCGCTGATGCAAGGTCCTTGAGGCGGCTAACCCTCCCAAATTGAACCGTGGCCCAGGAAACTCGTACACTTATCGCGGGCAAGTCGGAGGGCCATCCCATGTCCACACCGCGCATAGTCGCAAGTCACTTCCAATGTAAGTGGACGCTGGTTGCAACATGCTTTCTGCTCCTATTTGCACCAGCATCTTTTGCTCAGTTTCAAGTTCCCGCCGTCTCCCCCCTCCAGACGCCTGCCTTCGATGTGATCTCGGTGAAGCCGAACAAGTCCAGCATTGGTGCGCACGGCCTTGTCGTCACGGAGTTTACCGCGGACGGTTTTCGAGGCACTAACGTCCCGGTTCACTCGTTGCTGCTGCAAGCGTACGGGCTACACGAGGGAGAGAGCGCCGGTGAGCCTGCATGGGCCAACTCCGAGGTCTTCGACATCGAGGCTAAGGTTGCCGGGCCTGACGTTGCAGCTTTCACCCAACTCAACTCCGATCAGCGAGAAGCGATGCTTCGTCAGATTCTGGTCGAGCGTTTCAAGTTGACCGCCCATCATGAGAGCCGTGATCTGCCGGTGTATGCCCTATCCATCGCCAGGGGCGGCCCCAAGCTCAAGCAGTCTGCCATCGATCCCTCGGTACCCGCAAGTGCAAGGACAGGTGGAGGTGTGCAGATGAGCATGGGCATGATTGCGGCGCATGAGTGCACCATCCCCTACTTTCTATCGATGCTTTCGCGCCAGTTGGGGCGCAGCATCCTCGATAGGACTGGCCTCGTCGGCAACTATGATTTCACCCTCCGCTGGGCTCCCGATAACGACGCATCCACCACGGATGGGCCCCAGTCCGACGCCCTTCCCTCTATCTTCTCTGCCGTTCAGGAGCAACTGGGCCTCCGTCTCGAGTCCACCAAAGTCGCAGCGGATGTCCTGGTTGTCGACCATCTGGAACGCCCTTCGCAAAACTAGATGTGCCCGGACGTTATATCTTGGAATAGGTAGCATCGCGAGAATCAATCTCCGGACCCTGTGTCTGGGCATTGAACACGCGTCAGTGTCTGGACCAACGCGCCAGACGCTATCAAGCCGCAATCGATTTGGAGATCCATGCTCAGAATGACGATGAAGAAGATACCGATGGCCGCGCTTCTGGTGGCCGGTCTGCTCACACTCCGTAGCGCACAGGCACAGTCCAAGCTGGGCCCCAACGCGCCCGTCACTTACGACAATCACTACGAGGTCTACGGCAGTCTGAACTTCATGAACTTTATGGCCGGGCCCGCGATACCACGGCGCATGGACTTCGGCGGAGGAGAGTTTGAAGGTACCTACTGGGTGAAACCTAACTGGGGGCTGGCGGCGGAGTTTCGCGGCGAGGCGGGCACCACGCCCGTTTTGCCCAATGCCGGCATCTACGGAATCCATCGTCCTCTGGTGTATATGAATATGGTGCTGTTTGGCGTGCAATATCGCTGGCTAAAGAACCAGTACGCAGCGCTCGACCTCCACGCCTATGGCGGGCCGTCGTTTGGCGTCTTTGACGCTGGCACCCAGGGCGCCGGGCCCACCCCTGGCGTAAGTGCTGCTTCCAATGCAAATATCATCGGACTCTACGCCGATCACACCGCTCCTATCTTCGCTTTGGGCGGCAGCATCGATATGAACCGCTCCAAGAACTGGGCAGTCCGGCTTGCTCCCGATCTCATCCTGGATGAATTTGGATCGAACACACGCGAGTACTTTGCCATCTCCGCAGGTATCATCTACCGCTTGCCGGTGAAGAAGAAGAAATAAGCTTGTATATGGAGAAATTACCAGCGCGCGGCCACGCGCTAGGCAGGGCAGCATGGAGGCAATGAGAGATCTCTTGCGCGGCAGCCTGAAGCAGGCGCTCGGCGGTATGCGCCAGCAGGACCGGCTTGCAGCCGCGTGGACCGTGGCCTGTGGGCGCGCCATGGCAGAGCATGGCGCTGTCGTGGAGTACACCGATGGCGTGCTGTGTATCGAGGTGGATAGCTCAGAGTGGATGCGTCAGATGATCTCGCTTGGCGGTGTGCTGCAGCGAGAGATGGCCCGCATCTCCGGTCTGCCGGTCTCCGCGATACACTTCGAATTGAAGAAACACTGAGGAGAGATGCGGATGGCGGAGGTTGTGGGCGTATCCATAGACGAGGTGTTGCGTGTGGCAGAGCTGGCGAACCTGGATCTGACCGAAGAGGAAGTGCCGCGCATGCAGCATGACCTGAACGCGATCCTCGGACACATTGCGCAGTTGAACGAGCTGGACACATCCGGCGTACCGGCCATGGCGCAAGTTGGCGAGATGCTGGGCGCTGCAATTGAATCCAGCGGGTCAAACCTGCGTGCGGATTCGCTGCTCCCTTCGCTCGACCGCAAGGCCGTGATGGCATCAGCTCCAGAGAGTGATGGCCGATTCTTCAAGGTTCCCAAGGTGATCGAAAGATAAGTGTCGGATCGCAGTTGTCTCTCAGTTGCAAGTTGTCAGTTGCAAGTTGTCAGTTGCAGGTTTTCAGTTGCACATTTGTCAGATGTCGGTCTTGCTTAAGGGCACGGCTTTAGCCGTGCCGTAAACGACCCCTTCGCGTGCGGGGCTTTAGCCCCTGAGGTACATATCGCATAGGAGATTGGTTTTGCGTACGATGACGATTCAAGAAGTTCGAGCCTCAATCAAAACCCGGGCAACAACGGCTACCGCGGTTGCCGAGCAGCATTATGCAAAGATTGCGGCAGACGACGGGTCTGGCGGCAAGGCGATCAACAGCTTTCTGTCGCTCTGCCGCGACCGCGCTCTAACACAGGCGGCAAAGATTGATGCGCTGGCAGCCAAAGGCGATCCGCTACCGCCGCTGGCCGGTGTTCCCGTGGGTATCAAGGACGTGCTCACCATGACCGGCTCGCCTGCCACCGCTGGCTCGCTGATCCTCAAGGGCTACATGCCGCCCTACGATGCCACTGCCGTTACGCGGCTTGAGGCGGCCGGTGCGGTGCTGCTGGGCAAGATCAACTGCGACGAGTTTGCCATGGGCTCCTCCAACGAGAACTCCGCCTATGGGCCGGTGCGCAATCCGATTGCACTGGACCGCGTGCCCGGTGGCTCCAGCGGCGGTTCGGCTGCGGCGGTTGCGGCGGGCTTCGCTGTGGCATCGCTGGGCTCCGACACTGGCGGCTCCATTCGCCAACCTGCGGCCTTCTGCGGCGTGGTCGGCGTGCTGCCCACCTATGGACGTATTTCGCGCTTCGGTTTGATCGCCTTCGCGTCGTCACTGGACCGCGTGGGCCCGTTCGCCACCAGCGTCCGCGACGCCGCCACCATGTTGGGCGTTCTTGCCGGACAGGATGCCAAGGATGCAACCAGCTCCGATCGCCCCGTCGGAGATTACATCGGCGCATTGGATAAGCCCGTGAAAGGCCTGCGCATCGGCGTTCCGGCGGAGTACTTCGGCGAAGGATTGAATCCGGAGATTCGCGCCGCCATCGAACGCTCACTGGACAGCCTTCGCGCCGCCGGCTGCGAGATCAAGAAAATTACCCTGCCGCACACCAAGTACGCCATCCCCACCTACTACGTCATCGCCACGGCGGAGGCATCGGCCAACCTCTCGCGCTTCGATGGCGTGCGCTTTGGCCTGCGCGCCGATGGAGTGAAGACACTCTCCGCCATGTTCCGCGAGACCCGCGACCAGGGCTTCGGCGCTGAGGTCAAGCGTCGCATCCTGCTGGGCACCTACGCGCTCTCCGCCGGATACTACGACGCCTACTACCTGAAGGCACAGCAGGTGCGAACGCTGCTGACCCGCGACTTCCTTGCCGCCTTTGCCCAGGTGGACGCCATCGTCGCGCCCATCACGCCGACCCCGCCCTGGAAGCTGGGCGAAAAGACCGCCGACCCGCTCCAGATGTACCTCGAAGACATCTACTCTGTCGCAGCAAGCCTTGCCGGCATCTGCGCCATGAGCGTTCCCTGCGGCCAAACGGCGAGCGGCCTGCCCATCGGCGTGCAGATCATGGGCCCCCACTTCAACGAAGAAACCATGCTCCGCGTAGGGCTCTCCATCGAAACAGCGCGGGGATAGTTTCGGTATTATTCCTGCGCTTGCTCTACACTCGGCAGATGGACGCAGAACGCGATTCCGACCCTACCGATCCCGAGCAAGCCGGTTTAGTCCGCCGCGTCATGGCGTTCGACGTGGGCGACCGGCGCATCGGCGTCGCCGTCTCCGACCCGCTGGGCAATGCGCAACCGCTGTTGACGCTGCACCGAAAGACGCCGCATGCGGACTTGAAGTCGATCGGGCGGTTGCTGCGCAAGCATGCGGTCGCCGAGGCGGTGGTCGGCAACCCATTGAACATGTCCGGCGAAGTTGGACCGCGGGCGCGAAAAGCGCAGCAGTTCGCGGAACAACTGCAAGCGGAGTTCGGCATCCCGGTACACCTGATCGACGAGCGGCTGACAACGTGGGAGGCGCATCAGTTGCTGGATGAGGCCGGACACAGCCGACGCGGAGCATCCTCCCGGCAGCAGCGCAAGCAGATTATCGACCAGGTGGCCGCGGTCCTTATCCTGCAATCGTTTCTGGAAGCGCGTGCCAGCCGCGAGGCCCGCGGTTGAAGAGGGTGCTGAACAATTCCCGTATTTTGGAGGGAGTAGGGGGCTTCAGCCCCCTGATAAAGTCAATAAACTCAATGGGCTTTAGCCCCGGGCCTCTTGCTCCGCCGGTAGAGGACTTTTTCAGCACCCTCTAAGCCCGCATTGATAGGAAGCCGTTGATTCGTGGGATTAAAACCCCACACTAATCCGGAAAGACAACAACGTCACTATTTCCGTGGCCTCTGAAACCGCCTGTTATCTGCGAACGGCAAGTATGTGACCTGCACAATCTCCAATATCATGCGACGGTTTGCAATGGTTGTTCGGATGGAAGATACGCTTCGACGTGCGGCGCTTCGTTCTCGGATTCGGAGATGTAGCTGGCCATCTGTTGCGCCAGTTGCGAGTCCACCTCGTCGGCGATGGTCATCACCCCCACCAGCAACAAGCTGAAATTGATCTTGGGAAGGTTGTTTTGCAGCGTCTGGAAGATGCTGACCTGCAACATGCGCGACTCCTCCACCAGCATGGCGGCGGTGTAGCCCTGTTGCCGGCGAAGTCGGCCATGCTCGGCGGCGGCCTTCGATACCAGAGAGCGCGTACCCATGGGAAGTGGCGTCCGCAGCCGGTTGACGAGGTCGCCGAAGAGCTGCGGCAGGTGGGCGCAGCGTGCTTCATCATTCATTCGCACCAGGATCGCATCCGGGTCCTGCTGCACGGCGCGCAGCCACGCATCGATGGTGGATTGGGTTGCATGTTCCAGAATGTCGGCCACATCTTCTACCTGCGATGGTTCCGGCGGCGCGCCTGTTGCCATCCGTTCGCGTATGGCGTGTACCAGCACCTCCGCGCCCAGCGGCTTAAGCAGGATTTCATCGGCCTGTTTCAGGATGGCTGCGGTGGCCTGACTCATCTCGGGGTAGGCGCTGAAGATCATGGTGACAGCCTTGGGCTGGGAGTTGCGCATAGCGCTGACCACGGTAAGGCCGTCGCCCGGCTGCGGCATATGCAGATCGCTCAGCAGGACATCAAAGGTCTGCTCGCCAATAAACTTGAGCGCTTGGTTGACATTGGAAGCGGGAAACACCTCAAAGCCGTTGTGCTCCAACACCATCCTGAGCGTGGCCAGCAGGGTTACGTTGTCGTCCACCAGAAGAAGCCTGGGCTTGGGGGGCGAATCGGCGAGTGGCAGCATGGAATCCGATTGGCGAGTGAGCATGGAATGCCTTTCTTCGAGCATCGGAAGGGAGAGTTCTGATTGCAATATCCCACGCCAGCCTCTCCCTGTCTGGTCAATTTTGACCACCACGGCGGCGCGTTGCCTTCTTCGGACTGGCCTTTACACCAGCCTTGGCTTGCGTCCTACCTTTGCCTTTCTCCTTGGTTTTCGCGGAGCCCAGCAACGCGGCACTCGCGGCGCGGCGTCCGGCAGGCTGGTCCAGCAAAATGATGTTGAGTAGCGACTTATGCACACGAATGCGTCCGTTGTACTCGATAAAGCCATGCTGGCGGAAACGGTTCATGAAGAAGCTGACGCGGGAGCGCGTAGTGCCGATCATCTCCGCCAGCGTCTCCTGCGTGATCCTCGGGATCAGAGTCTCTGGCTCGCCTGGTTTGCCGAACTCCGCCATCAGCAGAAGGATGCGGGCCAGGCGCTTCTCGCTGGAGTTGAAGAGCTGGTCTACCAGATCGGCCTGAGTGCGCATGCCGCGCATCACCAGGTACTTGAGGAAGAGGTCGGAGAAGCCTTGCTCCTCATGAATCACACGCATCATCTCGTCGCGCGAGATGCGCAGCGCGGTGCATGCGCTGGTTGCCGTGGCAGTGGCCAATCGCAGGCCGGGAATGGTGGCAACGGAGTCCTCCCCGATGAAGTCGCCGGGACCCAGCAGCGTAATGGTCGCCTCCTTGCCCCGTTCTGACACGACGGTAAGCCGGGCGTGGCCAGTCTGTAGGTAAAACACGCTATCGGCTGGCGTTCCCTGCGTGAAAAAGGTCTCTTTGGCTTTCAGGATCAGCAGCTTCCGTCCCAAACCCGCATTGGCCAGAAAGATAGCAGGATCAAACTTCTGAATCGGATTTACAGTTGACTGCGAAGTTGAAGTTGGAAGCGTCGATGCTGTCATTGGAGTGCCTTTGCATGCATCTGCGGAAAGTATTGGCTGACGCAATAATCTAACCGGATGAGTTCTATTTTGCGCCCCATAATTCCCGAAATTGCATTATTTTTTACAAATAAGTCAGGGTTCAACATAGGAGGTAGACAACCAACCTGCTTCCAATAGAATCCATATTCCCAGGAGGCGTTATGGACGGAAAGCGAACCAACTTCGACATGCGCAGACCCAATTTGGACGACGATATCAAGCCGGACTCCCTGGACGCTAGCCAGGTAGATACCTTTAAGACCCAAGCCACGCAGGAGACACGCGAAGGTTACGATCGATCCTTCCTGGCTGAGCGTGGCCTGCTGATTACTCCCCACTCCCTGTGACTCTCTCCCAGTTGTTTGCCGATTGTTCTAAAAGCTGAGTACGGCGAACGTATCGGATGTCATACAGAATGCCAAGAATGATAGGGAGGCTGCCACCCTGGCGGCCATTATGCTTGCGTGCGGAACGAATACTCGATGGACGCGCATCGAGGTATAGCCCTGGATAGTACACGCATCCGCACTCTATCAATAGACTTCCAGGACTGGGTGGGGTCTGTCTGTTCAATTTTGCTCAGTTCAGGTAGATTCTTGCCATGCCGCAATCTGCCGCCGATAGAATGCAGGCGGCCTATGTGCTGTCTGGGCGCGGACGTATAATGAATTTTTGATCTTGCAGCGCTGCTGCACCAGGTGCGGAGCGCGCCCAGAAAGATTCCGGAAGGCCCAATGACAGAACAGATCATGAAGCGGCTGGTGGAAGAGATTAAAGTGCTGGAACGAGAGCTCACCACCGAGCTGCCGGCAGAGATCAAGCGTGCGGTCGCGCTGGGCGACCTCAGCGAGAACGCCGAGTACCACATGGCCAAGCAGCGCCAGGTGTTTGTGAATGCGCGTCTCGGCCAACTGAAGAAGCGCATGGGTGAGCTGGCCATGGTCAACCTGGTCAACATTCCTCACGACAAGGTGGGATTTGGTGCCACCATCGTCGTCTTCGACTCCAGCAAAAACGAGGAGATTACCTATAAGCTGGTCACCAGCGAGGAATCCGACGTCACTCAGGGTCTCATCTCCACCACCTCGCCCATTGGCCGCGCTCTGCTGGGCAAGCAGGTGGGCGACTTGGCCACCGTGGTCACGCCCAACGGCAAGCGAGAGCTTGAGGTGCTGAAGCTCACCACCATTCATGATGCGGTGGAAGATGAGATTACGGGTACGGATGCTGCAAATCAGAAACCTTAAAAACCAGGGCTCAAGGACGGCGCTTCCATGACATGGACAAGTGCATTTGGCAAAGGCAGCGGATGGTTGCTGCAGAAGATCGTGAACGGCCTGGCGCTGACCAAAATCTCGCCCAATGTGCTGACCTTTTTAGGACTCGTTATCAACGCCGTAGCGGCATGCTTTTTCGGCTTTGCACGCGGACATAACGCCGACCGCATGTTCTTCTACGCAGGGCTCATCATCATCGGCGCGGGCATATTCGATATGGTGGACGGCCGCGTGGCCCGCAAGACAAACCAGGTCTCCGTCTTCGGCGCGTTCTTCGACTCCGTCATGGATCGCTACTCCGACGTGGCCATCTTCTTTGGCTTGCTCATCTACTACGCGCGCGGCAACCGCCTCTTTTACGTCGGCCTGGTGGCCTTTGTCATGACCGCATGCGTCATGGTCAGCTACACCCGCGCACGCGCCGAGGCCCTGATCGGTAACTGCAAAGTCGGCTTCATGGAGCGGCCAGAGCGCATCGTCTGCGTCATCCTGGGCGCGCTCTTCAACCGCTGGGGAGTGATGGCGCCCTGCCTATGGGTGCTGGCCGTATTCTCCACCATCGCCGTCATCAACCGCATCCGCTATACCTACCTGGAAACCGAGCGGCGCAAACTGATGCCGGCTGCGCAGTAGTTCTGGAGGCTTGCGATGATGCTGATCCTTGCTTCGGCCTCGCCGCGCCGCCGCGATCTGCTGGCCCAGGCCGACTACACCTTTACCGTGGACTCCGCCGATGTGGACGAGTCGCTGCGTGACGGTGAAGATCCTTCCGCGTATGTCCTGCGCCTCGCTGTAGAAAAAGCGCAGGCAGTCTTCGCGCGTCACGCTGCAGAAGATGTGAGTGAAACCCCACTGATCGTCCTCGGCGCGGACACAACCGTCGTCTGCGATGGCCAGATTCTAGCCAAGCCGAATGATGCCGCCGACGCGATGCGCATGTTGCGCCATCTCTCCGGTCGTACCCACCAGGTCCTCACCGGCGTGGCTGTTGTGACGCGCGCAGGAGCTTTCAGCTACGTCGAAACCACAGAAGTCGCCTTCTCCGAAATCCCCGAGGCAGACCTGGCCGCGTACTGCGCAACCGCCGAACCGCTGGATAAGGCCGGCGCCTACGGCATTCAGGGATATGCCGCCCGCTGGATTCCCCGCATCGATGGGGATTACTTCAACGTCATGGGCCTGCCGATCGCGCGCGTGGTATCGATGATTGAAGAGGCTGGAGCTGACTCGTCAGCGCTTCACCAGCCAGACCGCACCGGCAACGACCGCTGAGACTTCAAATAGCCAGCCGCGCGCTTGATTCAGGCGTTGATGCCAGCGAGTCCTAGCGAGATGCAGCTATCGAATATCATGCCCACGGATCACGCACAGCCTGATCGAGCTCGTCCCCGCTGTCCCTGCTGTCTCTGAGCCACGCGGCCGCCTGTTCACCAGAAAGTCTCGACTCTGCGGCGAGTGTGGCGCGCACCCGCTCCATAATGTCGAGATAGAACGCCAAATTATGGATCGAGTTCAGCGTCGCGCCCAGCGGCTCGCGCGCCATAAATAAGTGTCTCAGATACGCCCGCGTGTAGCGCTTGCAGACCATGCACCCGCAGGCAGGGTCGATGGGCCGCTGGTCTTCCGCGTACTCCACGCGCTTGATGTTCATGCGAATGACGCTCGTCTCGCCGGTCCAGTTCTCGCCGATACTCTCCTCTCCAATCTGCTCTTCGTCCGCCTGCCGTTCCCCCGGTTCGGCCTTTCGGAACAGTAGCCCGTGGCGAGCGGCGCGCGTGGGCAGAACGCAGTCCATCATGTCCACGCCCATCCGCGCGTACTCCGCAATCTGGTCCGGATAGCCCACGCCCATCACATAGCGTGGCTTGTCGCGCGGCAGGAACTCCAGCGTGCGCGCAATCATCTCACGCGTCACATCGGGCGGCTCTCCCACAGCCAGCCCGCCAATCGCGTAGCCGTCGAACCCCATCTCAACCAGTCGCTCCGCCGACTCCCTCCGCAGATCCGGAAACATCCCGCCCTGTACGATTCCGAACAGAGACTGCGTTTTACCCTCGAACTTCTCCGCCCACGGAACTTCCTCACGATGCGCCTCGAAGTACTGCTTCGACCGCCTCGCCCAGGCATGCGTCAGGCTCATCGAATCGCGCGTGCGCTCCCACGTTGCCGGCGTCTCCACGCACTCGTCGAAGGCCATCATCACGTCCGCGCCCAGTGCGATCTGGATCTCCATCGAGTGTTCCGGAGAGAAGAAATATTTGCTGCCATCCAGATGCGAGCGGAACTCGACGCCCTCGTCCGTTACCTTGCGCAGCTTGGCCAGGCTGAACACCTGAAAGCCGCCGGAGTCGGTCAGCATCGGTCGGTTCCAGCTCATAAAGCGATGCACCCCGCCCATCCGCCGGATCAGTTCATGCCCTGGCCGCAGGGTCAAGTGGTAGGTGTTGGCCAAGATCATCTCCGCGCCCGCGCCATCTGCGCCAATCTGCTCCAGTGTCTCTTGCGGCACTGCTTTCACCGTCGCTGCAGTACCCACCGGCATGAACACCGGCGTCTGCACCGCTCCATGGGGAAGGTGCAACACACCGCGCCGCCCACCCGCATCCGATGCTGCGCCTATCTCAAAGGGAAGCCCCATATATCCAGTATGCCCGTTCGCGCCTCTTCCATGGCAGCACAACCTGCGCCGCGCGAGTGCCTGTTATGCGCGTGTACAATTTCATGCGATCCAGAACCAGACTCACCAGGGGCCCCGAACCATGATGTCTTCCTGTTTTACCCGTGTTTCCCGCCTGTATATTCTCCTCCTATCCAGCCTTTTGATTCCCGCAACTCTGACGGCGCAAACGCCGTCCGCGCAGGAGATGCCGCGCGTGGCGCATCAGGATGGCCGCTATGCCCTGATGGTGGATGGCAAGCCGTATCTGATGCTGGGCGCGCAGGTCTCCAACTCCAGCGGATGGCCGGAGAAGCTGCAGGCAGTGTGGCCCATGGTCGACCTGATGCATATCAACACACTGGAGGTTCCTGTCTATTGGGAGCAGTTGGAACCGAGTGAAGGAAAGTTCGACGACTCCGTCGTGGATGATGTGGTGCAGCAGGCGCGCGCCCATCATGTGCGCCTCATCCTGCTGTGGTTTGCCACATGGAAGAACGGCAAGATGCACTATGCGCCGGAGTGGGTGAAGAGCGACACCAAGCGCTTTCCGAGGGTGATTACGCCTGCCGGCTTGCCCATCGACGTGCTCTCACCCAACTCGCCCGCCAATTACAACGCCGATGCCGCGGCCTTCGCACACCTGATGGCGCACCTGCGCCAGATCGACGGCACGCAGCATACCGTCATCATGATGCAGTTGGAGAATGAGTCCGGCGCGCTGGGTGCTGTCCGCGACTTCTCCCCCATGGCGCAGAAGCAGTTTGAAGCTAACGTTCCGGCGGAGATCAGTCAGGCCTTGCATAAGCCCGCAGGCAACTGGAAGGCCCTGTTTGGCGACGACGCTGACGAGGCCCTCGCTGCGTATGCCACTGCAAACTATATCGACAAGGTGGCTGAAGCGGGCAAGAAGCAGATGGCTCTGCCCATGTACGTCAACAACTGGCTGAAGAGTCCGCGCGCTTATCCGGTCAGCTCGATTCCCGGCGTGGATTATCCCAGTGGAGGGCCTACCAGCAACATGCTGGACGTATGGAAGGCCGCAGGCACGCACATTGACGTGATTGCGCCGGACATTCATGTTCCCGGTGTCCAGGGCTTCAAGAACGTGATGCAGCAGTACACTCGCCCAGACAATGCGCTGTTCATTCCGGAGACCGATGGTTATGGGGCCACGCACGGCAACGACGGTCAAGGGCGGCTGGAGTTTCTCGCTCTGGGCGCGGGATCGTTCGGCTTCTCGCCCTTCGGCATCGACCATATCGCCTTAGGACCCGACGGCAAACTCGATGTCGAGCGGCAGGGTCTGGCAGAGAACAACCGCCTGCTCGTTCCCTCCGGCGAAGTTGTTGCGCAGCTACAGTACCAGGGCGAGATGCAGACAGCAGTCGAAGAACCCGGCCTGGCGCAGATCGAGCTTGCCTTTGGCGATTGGACTGCGCGGGTCAGCTTCCCTCCCGCCTTCGATTCCGCCGTACCAAATGATGGCGGCTCGCCCTCCGCGCGCCTCAAGATGGGACGCGTGCTGATCGCGCCCATCGGCCCAGATGAATTTCTTGTCATCGGCATCGACGCCCAGGTCAGCTTCCATCGAACGGTGCATCCACAAACCGTGCAGACCCAATTCCTGCATGTGCAGGAGGGTCACTATGAAGGCTCAGTCTGGAAGGGCGGACGCCTCTGGAACGGTGATGAGGCCGACAGTGGGCTCTTTTTCAGCATGCCAGGTGCAGTGCTGCACGTTAAGCTGGGCACTTACTAAGCCAGTCAATGGGAGATCCGCGTCTTTGCGTTAAAGGCAGGGCACAAATCGCTACTGCTCTGCCAGCGCTACGGCCTGGGCCACGCTCATGTCATTGGGCACGCGGACGAACTCGCTATGTTCGGCGTGCTCGTTTCTGGCGATGGATTTAAACAGGATTGCCTTGCCGTCGATGGCGCTATCGATCAGAGTGGTCTTCCACTCCGGCGTGGCGACGTTATTGGCCGGATCGCGCGACGTGGCAAAGCTGCTTCCCGCGTGGATGGTGGCAAGCAATCCAAACCCGATACTTATGTCCGCGGGCATACGGCCTTCAATGTGATGCAGGCGCATCGCCTTCGCGTCTACCATCATGGAGCCGGACATGCCATGCAACACGCGCTCCTCCAGAGACTGCGGCTCGTATGCCGGGTTGGGGCGGAAGTCGATCAGTAGTTCGTCGCCTTGTTGGCGCACATTGCCGAAGAGGAAGGCCTTGGGCAATAGGGTCAGCATCGTCCTGGCGTGGGCCTCGTCGTCCTTCAGCGCCTGCTCTTTACGCTGGAAGGCTGCCGGATCGGCAACCACACCTGCCAGCCGTCCACGCTCCTGCGCGATGCGCTCCGCGCTCAGCGGTTGGCCGTCCTCCTGCAACAGCATGCGTACCTTGCCCGCGTTGGTCTCCACCAACTTCTCCGTCCACAGATGCCCGCCGGTGCGGTCAGATCGCTCCTTCGACAGATACGCATAATGGTCGCGATGCTGTGCCGCCACATCCTCATTGGCCAGCATCGTAGACACAATCTGCTGCGCGGACAGGGTCGCCTGCGCCATGTCCGTCGGTGTGCCTGCACCGCTGCTGGAGGTTGTCAGCAACAAAGCAACCATGGCACCGCCCGCCAACCGGCAGAACTTCATCACGCCATCAACATCCATCCTGCGAATCTCTCTCATGCTGCTCCCAACTGCGCCATACGGCTTGCCTCGAATCTCACTCTTGGTTGCGTGGCCCCGCTCCCTCTCTCCAGTAGGATGCAGACGGAAGCATGCATGGAATTGCTATCACCAAAGGCAATGTTGCACCGGCAAACCGCCGATAACCGTATGCTCTTGCCTCCCCTATTGCTGCTGGAGTAACGTGAACCATCCTCTGATCACCGGATTGGACGATCATCCCTTGATGGAAATCCATTTGGAGTTGCTCCATGACCTCGCCTAAGTCCTTGCGCACCACCTTGCTCCCAGTATTCTTCGCTGCACTGTTGCTGGCGACTTTACCCTGCCTTGTCCAGGCGCAGACCGCACAATCGATTGTCCCTAACCCCCTGTTCAGCGACCACATGGTGTTGCAAAACGGCATGCTTGTGCCCGTCTGGGGTACTGCTGCAGCCGGAGAAAAGGTCACTGTGAAGTTCCTTGGTCAAACCAAGTCTGCAACCGCGGGCACCGACGGCAAGTGGATGGTGAAGCTGTCGAAGCTCAAGTCCGGCGGCCCCTTCACCATGACCATCGCAGGTGCAAAAGGCAGTACGCCCATCACCATCAGCGATGTGCTGGTAGGCGAGGTGTGGCTGGGTTCCGGTCAATCCAACATGGTCTTCCCTGTCTCCATGAAGGGCCGCGCAGGTCCCTATGGCTTACTGGACGATGCGAAAGAGATTGCTGCGGCAAATTACCCGCAGGTGCGCATGTTCACTGTGCCGGACAAGAAGTCTTACACGCCGCTCACGGACGTCAAGGCTGTATGGAAGATATGCAGCCCGGATACCGTCGCGGACTTCTCCGCTATGGGATACCTGTTTGGGCGCGATCTGAACCAGGCGCTGAAGCTGCCAGTCGGCATCGTACTGTCGGCCTCCGGTTCAAGCACCGCTGAGGCGTGGATTCCGCGCGAAGCACTGTTGGCAGATCCCATCATGAAGCCGGTTGTGGAGGGCTTTGATACCCGTGAGGCAGCCTGGAAGGCGAACCCCACACCTCCAACACCGCCTGCTCCGCGTCCGGCAGCACCACCCGCCGAGGCAACTGCAACTCCCGGCGCTCCCGGCGCACCCCCAGCGGCAGGCGCACCACCCGCGGCTCGAAGAGCGCGTGGCGGCGGTGGCGATCCGGCTAACGACCAGCATCAGCCCACCGTGCTCTACAACGGCATGATCAATCCCATCCTTCCCTACGCCATCCGAGGAGCCATCTGGTATCAGGGTGAATCGATCCTCGGCAATCCGGGCATCCCTGGGTATGGCCATGTCATGGCGTCGCTGGTCACCACTTGGCGTCAGCTATGGGGCGAGGGTAACTTCCCGTTCTACGAGGTGCAGCTTGGGCCGCTGAAGAACAACAGCAACAATCCGCGGGTTCGCGAACAGCAGGCAGACCTCCTCTCCGTACCTAACACCGGCGTGGCCACCGCCATCGATATCGGCGATTCCGCCAACGTCCATCCCAAGAATAAGGAGCCGCTGTGCGACCGTCTCACCCGCATCGCACTGGCCAACGTATACGGAAAGAAGATGGAGTTCTATGGACCGATGTACCAGTCCATGAAGGTTGAGGGGGATTCCATTCGCCTTAGCTTTACCCACGCGCAGGGACTGACCACGCATTATCCGGATGGTTTGTATGCGCATGTCTCCTCGCCGCCCAATCCTCCCTCCACCGCTGAGGTTCCCACCTCCAACGATGGTCCGCTGAAGTGGTTCCAGATCGCCGGTGCCGACGGCAAGTACTTCGACGCGCAGGCCACCATCAGCGGCAGCACAGTGGTGGTAAAGAGTCCGGATGTTCCCGCACCCACCGAGGTTCGCTACGCATGGGACAACTATCCCTACGGCGCAAATCTTTATAACGCAGCAGGATTGCCGGCATTTCCCTTCCGCACCAACAGGATGGATGAGCCGGTGCCGGCGCCTCGTGCTGCTCCTCCGGCTGCTGCTGCGCCGTAAGCCCCATGTAGCTGTTCTACCCGAAGGAGAAGTAGACATGCGGATGTCCATGCCACGCCTTGCAGCGTTGTCCACGCTGCTTTTGCTGGCGACTCTGCCACGCGTTGCATGCGCCCAGTCTGGCCCCAACGCCACACCGGAGATCGTCGCCGCAGCCGCCGCTGCGAAGACTCCGGTTGCCCCCGGCCCGGTACAGCCGACGTGGGACTCCATCCGCGCCAACTATACCGTGCCGCAGTGGTTCATCGACGCCAAATTCGGCATCACCATGCACTGGGGGCTGTTCTCCGTCGCGGCGTATCACAACGAGTGGTACGAGCGGTATATGTACACCAGCTTCTCCGCATGGCATACCCAAAACTTCGGCCCGCCCGACCAGTTCGGCTACAAGGACTTCATCCCGTTGTTCAAAGCAACGGATTTCAACGCCGACGATCTGGTCTCTCTCATCAAGCAGTCTGGCGCAAAGTACTTCATGCCCACGGTGGAGCATCACGACGGCTTCTCGCTATGGAACAGCGCCACCAATCCCTATAACGCATATAACATGGGCCCGCACCGCGACCTGGTCGGCGAGATGGCCACCGCCACGCGCAAAGCAGGGCTCAAGTTCGGCATATGCAGCCACAACATGGAGCACTATACCTTCGTCAATCCAACTCCCGGCCTCAAAACCGATGTGGACGATCCGAAATATGCGGACTTCTACTGGCATAACCGCTCCGACACGCGCCTGCAGGAGTTCCTGGAAGACTGGGTTAAGAAGAACATCGAACTCATCGACCAGTATCAGCCGGACGTGATGTGGTTCGACAACGGCGTCAACTCCAGAACGCTGGACCCGGTAAAGATGAAGGTGGCCGCCTACTACTACAACCGCGCTTTGGAATGGAAAAAGCCGGTGACCATTGAGACCAAGGACTCCGCATTCCTGGCTGGCAGCGTGCTGGACTTTGAAAGACTGAACCCGCGCGGCCCAACCCAGATCCTGAAAGGCATTTGGGACGCGGAAGATACCGAAGGCAGCACATGGGGCTACACCGCCGCCAATCCGGTGGAGACATTCCGCAGCGCAAAATCGGTCATTGATGAGCTATGCACCATCCTCAGCATGAACGGTAGTCTTCTGCTCAACCTCTCGCCCATGGGCCAGGGCGCCATCAACCAGCAGCAACGGACAGCGCTGATCGAAGTCGGCAAGTGGCTGGCGGTGAATGGCGAAGCGGTCTACGGCACACATAACTGGATCGTCGATGGCGAAGGATTCACGCCTCTGCCTGAACGCAGCGCGCTCGCGCGTGCCGCGTCTGCTGCCGGCGCAGCAACTACCACCCCTGCTGTTGCTCCTACGCCTGCGTCTGCTCCACCTCGGCCGCCCGCAGCCGCAACCACTGGCCCAAAACCCGTCGAGTACCGCTTCACCGTCAAGGGTGAAAGCCTCTACGCCATCGCCCTATCCTGGCCCACGGATACAGCCGTCATTACAACGCTTGCCAAGGGCAAACTGCTCGACGGACAGCCTGTGAAGGGAAAGATCAAGAGCGTTACCATGTTGGGCCAACCCGGCAAACTCAAGTTCAAGCAGGATGCCGATGGCCTCAAGATCACGCTGCCCGCCAACAAGCCATGCGACAATGCATGGACGCTGAAGATCACCGGACTCAAGATGAATCCTGCCGGTCCGGCAATCCCTGCCGTCATGGCCGATCTGCGATAAGCTATCTCCGGGCCCCGCAAATCACGGAGGATTTATGACCGCAAGTGGCTCGAATGTTCGTGTTCTCGTAGGCACACGCAAAGGTGCCTTCATCCTCACTGCCGATGCTGCACGCAAAAAGTGGGAGATAGCTGGACCGCACTTTCCCGGATGGGAGATCTATCACCTCAAGGGCTCACCCGTCGACCAGAATCGCATCTACGCCTCGCAATCCTCCGGATGGTTCGGACAGATTGTGCAGCGCTCCGACGATGGCGGCAACACCTGGACGCCTGTAGGCAATAACTTCGCCTACGATGGCGTTCCCGGCACCCATCAGTGGTACGACGGCACGCCGCATCCGTGGGAGTTCAAGCGCGTCTGGCACATGGAGCCCTCACTCACCAATCCCGATGAGGTCTACGCCGGCGTGGAGGATGCAGCCCTCTTCCATTCCACCGACGGCGGGCAGAACTGGGCAGAGCTATCCGGCCTGCGCACCCATACTACTGGCTCCGCATGGTCTCCCGGAGCGGGCGGCATGTGCCTGCACACCATCCTCATCGATCCCAGCAATCCCAAACGCATCGTCATCGCCATCTCTGCGGCAGGAGCCTTCCGCACGGATGACGGCGGCGCGACTTGGAAGCCCATCAACCGCGGCCTGCGCTCGGAGTTCATTCCCGACCCCACCGCCGAGGTCGGCCACTGCGTCCACCACATCGCCGCCCACCCGTCGCGCCCCCGCACACTCTTTATGCAGAAGCACTGGGACATCATGCGCTCCGACGACGCCGGCGATAACTGGCACGAGGTCTCCGGAAACCTGCCCACAGACTTCGGCTTCGCCATCGACGTGCATGCCCACGAGCCCGAAACGCTCTATGTCGTGCCCATCAAATCCGACTCCGAACACTTCGTTCCCGAAGGCAAGCTGCGCGTCTTCCGCAGCCGCACCGGAGGCAACGATTGGGAGCCGCTGAGCAAAGGTCTGCCAGACCGCAACTGCTACGTCAACGTCCTGCGCGATGCCATGGCCGTCGACACGCTCGACTCATGCGGCGTCTACTTCGGCACCAGCGGCGGACAGGTCTACGCCTCCGCCGATTCAGGAGACAACTGGACCGCCATCGTCCACGACCTGCCGCCCGTCCTCTCCGTCGAGGTGCAGACCCTGCGCTGAACAGGAGCGTTGTCATTCCACAGCATAGGGAAGGAATCCTCTGTTGTACCTATTTTTGTCATACCGAACCAAGTGAAGGATCCCCGTATTCTGTCTTTGTCTCGATAAGAGCGCCATGCCCACTATTCGTATCGAACTCCCCGCGCACCTCCGCACCCTGGCCCGCATCGCGGGTCACGAGGTCGCGCTCGACGTTCCCGATAACCCCACCGTCGCCACTGTCCTCGATGTGCTCGAAGCTACCTACCCCATGCTGCGCGGTACCATACGCGACCAGGTAACCCGCGAACGCCGCGCCTTCCTGCGCTTCTTCGCCTGCCAGCAGGACATCTCGCTCGATAGCCCTGACACGGCCCTCCCCACTGCCATCGTCAATGGATCAGAACCGCTCATCATCCTCGGTGCCGTCGCCGGTGGATGAGGTGGCTGAACCCGGTTGCCACACCGTGAAACAATCGCCACTGTTGCCCGTCTACTGATTACCGGAAATAGTTTGGTACAAGGATTCTGGCAATGCTGACGCGCAGGCGGTTCACCCAACTCACTGCCATCACCTCCGCATCGCTCGCAGTGGGGCGCGGTTTGGGTGCGCAGATGGGAATGCCCGCTGCCTCCGCACCAGTGATTCCCGCAAATGCCCCGCCCGCGGATTTCACCCTCAACATCGCTCCCTATCTTATGGAAGCATCCCCCAAACATCGCTTTCCCACCATCGCCTACAACGGCCAGGTGCCCGGCCCGTTGCTGCGCATGAGGCAGGGCCACCCAGTCACCATCGACATCTACAACCACTCCGCCGAAGCTGAGATCGTCCACTGGCACGGCCTTTATCTTCCCGTGGAGACCGACGGTGCTATGGAGGAAGGTTCGCCCTTGATTGCGCCCGGAGCGTCCACGCGCATCAAATTCACACCCGATCCCGCGGGATTACGCTGGTTCCACACCCACACCTTTGCCGGCAACGACATGCGCAAGGGACAGTACACCGGCCAGCACGGTTTCCTGATGATCGATCCGGATTCCGGAGGGGTGGCAGAGAACCCGGCGCGCTACGATCGCGAACTTTTCCTCGCGCTGCACGACTGGGGCGGCAGCATGATGCCCTCGGCCGACGGCTCCGCCATGCCGATGTACGAGGTCTCCACCATCAACGGCAAGATGCTCGGCTTCGGCGAACCCATCCGCGTCAAGCAAGGCGAGCAGGTGATGATGCACATCCTCAACTCCAGCCCAACCGAAGTCCATTGGATCGCACTTCCAGGGCATAGCTTTCAGGTCGTCGCGCTAGACGGCAACTCGTTTGCCTATGGTTCCATCGGCTACCGCATGCTGCGCCTCGCGCCCGCCGAACGCGTCTCCGCCATCGTCGAGATGAATACTCCCGGCGTCTGGGTCCTTGGCGAGGTGCGCAAGCATTTGCAGGCCGCAGGCATGGGCATCGTCATCGAATACGCCAATGCAACCGGCGCGCCCAAATGGATTCAGCCGGATAATCTCTTCTGGAGTTATAAGGATTTCGCCTGGACCGCAAACGCGAACCTGGTGCCGACGCAGCAAGAAGATGTGACCGAAATCCCGCTCACCTTCGACTCAAAGTTCCAGGGCCACGGCAACCCGGAGCGATGGACCATCAACGGCAAGTCCTATCCCGATATCGAGTCGCCAGTGCTGCACACGGGAAAAAATTATCGTCTGGTGATGAAGAATTTAAGCGCCGACGATCATCCAATCCACCTGCATCGCCATACCTTTGAAGTTACAAATATCGGTGGCCAGGCTATGCGTGGATTGAGCAAGGATGTCGTCCTTATTCCCGCGCAACAGACCTCCACCGTGCAGTTCACCGCCAATCATCCCGGCAATACGCTCTTTCATTGCCACCAGCAGGATCACATGGACCACGGTTTTATGATGGTGTTTCACTATGCCTAATGCCACAAAATCGGGTGCCCCATGTCTCGTGTCTGAGACATGGGTTCAGGTCACGTGTGGGTTGATCGTCGTTCTCCTCTTCGTCCTCTTCACAACCCCCGCCCGCGCCCAGGGCAACTACGAGATTCAGGTCTACGGAGCAGATACCAACCCTCCCAAAGACCTCATGGTCGAGCTGCACTCCAACTTCACCCCAGAGGGTCAGAAGAACACGATCGACGGCGTCTACCCCACCAACCACCAGGAGCACGAGACCATCGAGCTTACCGAGGGCCTCACCAGTTGGTCAGAGATCGGCTTCTACATCTTCACCAGCGAGCAGGCCGGCCATGGCATTCAGTGGGTCGGCGACCACATCCGCCCGCGCGTTCGCATCCCCGATAGCTGGCATTGGCCGGTCGGCGTCTCCGTCTCAACAGAAGTGGGATATCAGCGCGCCGTCTACTCGCCCGACACATGGACCTGGGAGATTCGCCCCATCGTCGACAAAACCATCGGCCGCTGGTACTTCGCCATCAACCCCGCGCTGGAGCGAACCTGGCATGGCCCGGATGTGAATCAGGGCATCGGCTTCGCGCCTGGAGCCAAGATCGGCTACGACTTCAGCAAGGCCGTCAATGCGGGCTTCGAATACTACGCCGACTACGGCAGCATCACCTCGCCCGACACGCTGCACAACCAGCAACAGCAGATCTTCGCCGTCACCGACCTCAACGTCTCACCCAAGTGGGAGATCAACTTCGGCGTCGGCGTTGGCCCTACCGCTGGCACCGACCACCTCATCGTCAAAGGTATCCTCGGCCGCCACTTCGACTGGGGCCACCACTCCGCTATCGACTGAACCTCTCCACTAAATGGGTGCCCCATCTTAGGCGCAGCCTCATCGCGCCTAAGGTGGGCATTAGCCCGCCGCTCGCCTTACTGCAATACCAACGGTGTAAACACTCCATCCTTCGACATCGCCATCTGGATCGGCCGCGGAGGCCCCATCTTCGGCACCGTCACCTCCACCCAGAGCTCTTCGCCCTTCTTCGGCGGAAACGGGTTCTGGACCGTGTCGGAGATAAAGAACTCCACGCCTTGCGAGAGCGTCGCCTGATCGCATGGCCTGTCTCCCCACATGGTCAACTCCTCGGTCATCTCAGGCCGGTCGTTATCGCTGGCCAGCACGGGAACCAGCCTCCCATCCTGGGCCTCCAGTCTCACCGTCCATCGCCAGTGGCCAGCAAGCAGCATGGATCCGAAGTCGGCTTTGTTGTGGTGTGCCTCGTCGCGCGGCAATCCACAGGCATCGACCGCTAGCTGCATCGCCCGATATCTTCCGCGCAGCGGTGCGTTGGGATCGTACTGCGCCGCTCTCACCCACACCCGCGGACATGTCTTCCGCTCGTACAGATACTTCCCTGCAATGCTCAACACCAGCACCGCCTGTATCAACAGCAACAGCACCGCGCGTCCCACTGGGCTCATCGATCTCATGCTGTCACCTCCGAGATACTCGCCACCATCCGTCGTCGCGTCTTCTCAAGCGCCCAGCCACCGGCCAGGAAGAGCACGCCTAGCACAATCAGTCCCAGCGAACGATCCAGCTTGCCCATGATGTCAGAGAAGTAGAACCACACCACCGTCAGCGCGAAGGCCGCAACGCCGTAGTTCACAATCGCGCGGCTGGCCTCGCGCACGCCCCACCAGGCAAGAAAGACGCACGCCGCCGCTACCACCGCATACATGGCCACTCGCGGCTCAGTGTGTCTCCAGAGGCCTTCTGTTTTCACCACATTCAGCCAGGGAATCGTGAAGGCCATCGCCGTTACCACCACACACGGCAAAAGACTTTTGCGGTTGGCCCACCATCCGCAGCCCAGGACGAGCAGCAGAATCGCATAGCCCCACATGCGCAACAAGATTGGCACAAAGCCCCAGTCATGCCCATAACCGTTCCATAGCCATCCTTCCGAGAGCACAACCGTCGAGACGATAAGTGTTACGCAGCCCACCGCAAACAGTATCCCGTAAACCACCCTCCGTCGCGAATGCAGAAACGCCGTCAGGTACACAACTCCGAGTACCGCGATGATCCGGCACAAAAAGACATTCGCTCCGTTGTAAACGCTCATCCGATCGCACAGTTCGCAGAGCAGCCACGTGGGCACCAAAAGCAGCGCAAGCGTCTGCTGAAACTCATCCCCCAGCAGCCACCACGCCGCCGCCGCGCAGATGGCCCACAGCATCACTGCCGCCGGCCAGTGCTCCTGCATATTGAAGATTTGCCCGACCAGAGCAATCGCCGCTCCGCTGGCTACCGTCCCCAGCGCGTGCATAGTGGTGGCAAATCCACTGAACCTTTCGCGAGTAATGATTCCAGCAACGTGAAAGAGCGCCAGCATGGCCAATACCAGCGCCAACCGCGTGAGCGGCGAGACATCGTCCCAATGCGCCGCGACAAATAGCAGCACGCCTGCGCCCAGCAGAATTCCACCCATCACCAGTGCCAGAACTACCTGCCAGCGCCGTCCGCTCGGTGTGACTTGCGACTCCTCATACCGCCGGATCGCCGCTTCTGTTGTCTCATCCAATAGCCCCGCGCTGCGCCAACGTACCAGAAACTGTTCAAACGCCTGCATGGCCCGCTCCACAAATCGCAAGTAGTAGAGCACCACCCCGCCCCGCACACAAGTGGATTTATAGGACAGATTAACCGTGGGAATTCTATCAGCCAAAATACATACTGCTTCAGGTCTGACTCAGCCCCGCCAGCATCTCCCTCACAGTCCGCCCCGACACAGGCTCAACCATCTGCGGAGCAATCTCTGCCAGCGGCTCCAGCACAAAGCACCGCTCCGTCATCGCCGGATGCGGCAATCTAAGTTCGTCACTATTCAGCACCACATCGCCCATCAGCAGCAGGTCGAGGTCAATCGTGCGCGGGCCTTTCGCCGGAGCGCTCGCCCGGTCGCGTCCCATCGCCCGCTCAATGCCCAGCAGCTCGCGCATCAGCTCCACCGGCTCCAGCTCGGTCTGCAACAGCATCGCTCCATTCAGAAAGTTCGGCTGCTCGACGGTACCCACCGGCTCCGTATCATGGAACGACGAGACCGCACGCACCGTACCCAGCTTCGCCACTCTCGTCACCGCCTCGCGCAGGTTGGCCTCGCGATCACCCCACGGCGATGCAAGGTTCGAGCCCAGCGCAATCGCCGCAATTCGCCTCACGCTCTCCACCACATTCTTGCTCTACGCATGGACGGCAACAGTCTCCGTCAGCAGCCCAGCTTCAACCGGCTCGCCAACCTCATCGAACCCATGCGCCAACTCCCACGCGCTGCGGTCGCGCATCAACCGCTGCACCAGCGCGGTATGCATCGCATGTCCCGCGCGCTCGGCAATCACACGGCCCTGGATGCGCCGCCCAGCCAGTGCCAGGTCTCCGATCAGGTCCAGCACCTTGTGGCGCACAAACTCGTCGGCAAAGCGCAGCGGCCCGTTCTGCACTCCCTGCGCGGTCAGGATAATCACGCACTCCTCCGACGCGCCGCGGATCAACCCCATATCGCGCAGCTTCGCCTCGTCCTCCCGAAAGCCGAAGGTCCGCGCCGGCGCTATCAGCCGCGCATAGTCGCCGCTCTCCAAATCGCCCTGGAAGCGCGCCGACCCGATGGGCTGCGGAAAGTCGATGCTGTAATCAATGCCGTATCCCGTCCCCGGATACACGCCGATAAACTTGCCGCCCTCGCGCACCTCCACCTCTTTCAGAATGCGCAGATACTCGCGCCGCCGACGCTGCTGCTTCAACCCGACAGACTGAAACGCCTCCACATACGGCAACGCGCTTCCGTCCAGGATCGGCAGCTCCAGGTTGTCTACCTCGACGATCACGTTGTCCACGCCAAAGCCAATCAGCGCCGACAGCAGATGTTCCGTAGTCGTAATCAGCACCGAGCCGCGCATCAGGCTGGTGGCATAGCTTACCTTGGCGACGTTGCGCCCAGTCGCCGGAATCTCAAAGCCGTCCAGGTCCGTTCGTCGAAAGACAATCCCCGATCCCGCAGGCGCCGGCACCAGACGCATTGTTACCTGCGCGCCGCTGTGCAACCCTATGCCGCGAAACTCAACCTCGGACCGGATAGTCTGTTCTGGATGTGCACTCTGGGCCAGAAATATAGGGCTCCCATTTACCCTATCGTCCAGATTACAACCGGCAAACCTTGCCTGAAGTGTGGCAAATTGACCACACTCGGCACACTTCTTTCAGCGCTCAATGCTCATAGACTTTAGATTATAGTTTATAGAACTATAGTTTATAGTGTTATATTTATGGCAGCGGTGAGCGGCCATGCAGGTTTACAAGACGAAGTGGCTCTCCCGGTTTGTCCGCCACGAAGACATCACCGACAGCAGCTTGCGTGACGCAATAGCGCGAGCTGAAAAGGGACTGATTGACGCCGATCTAGGCGGTGGTCTAATCAAGCAACGCGTTGCAAGGCCAGGACAAGGACGATCTGGAGGCTATCGCACCATCGTTGCCTATCGTGCGAAAGGCCGTGCCATCTTCCTCTATGGCTTTGCTAAGAATGAACGAGACAACATCCAGCCGCACGAGTTGCTCGACTTGCGGACAGTCGGTTTGAACTGGCTGAACGCTACGCGTCAGCAGATTGCCGATGCCATTGTAGAAGGACTTTTACAGGAGGTTGACCACGATGAACAAGACAACTAACCGGTTGAGCGAAGCAATCCAGCAGATGGCCGGAGACCAGCACCGCATCGGCATCATGGACGACGCGACATATCAAAAGATCACAATTCGCCACCTCGGCACGCTCGCTCTGAAGACAGCCGAACCCATCAGCGGTCACGAGATCCGCACCTTGCGCGAGCAGGCAAACCTGAGCCAAGCCGCGTTTGCTCGTTTTCTCAATCTCACCGTTGGCTACGTTTCGCAGTTGGAGCGCGGAACCAAGCAACCCAAAGGTCCTGCCCTCATCCTGCTCAACGTCATTCGCCGCAAGGGGCTTGAAGTGATTCTGTGAACCTGTACGATGCCAGGCACCTCAGCATTCTGACTACGAAAGCCCTCCTTCTACCCCGTCCATCTCTTTCCCACAACCCCGCAAAAGTTTTTTTGCGATTTTGCTCAGCAAATATCCACGTCAAGCCATAAATCGTACAACTAACTGATTCAAATAGAGATCATCGTGGCATTCCAACGATCCAAACTGATACAATAGAAGAGTAGGGATTTTCGTTGCCGGCCTGTACCTTTGTCCAACAGGTGGCATCGAATCGCAAATCTTCCTATAACTTGTTTGTTTTGAAGATTATGAAAACTATGTGCTTTGTTTTGTTGATCTTGTAGTTATAGTCCTTGGGTTTACGCTCGTAAGTCACTATTTATCTAGATGATGCGTAAATAGGGGGGAGGGGGGGAGGGGTCAATGAGCCATCAAGACCCAATCATCGCAGCCGTCAACTCGCAGTCCAGGTGGCTCGCGTCCACGCTGCGCGACCTCGTCCTGATCGAGTCGCCCAGCGACAACAAGCCCGCCGTCGATGCAGCCGTTCGCCTCGTTGCCAGCCTCGCCCAGTCCTCCGGCGGACGGGTCAAACTGCATAAGCAAAAGCACTTCGGCAACGTGCTGGAACTTCGCTTTGGCCCAGCGCGCAGCCCCCGCAAGCCCATTCTTCTGCTCGGCCACCTGGATACCGTCTGGCCCCTCGGCACACTGCGCACCATGCCCTGGAGAAGGCGCGACGGCAGGTTGTACGGCCCCGGCGTCCTCGACATGAAATCCGGTGTTGTCATGGCACTCGCCGCCATCCGCGCGCTCAATCAGCTCGGCATCAGCCGCCCCATCACGTTGCTGCTAAATTCCGACGAAGAAGTCGGCAGCCCCGTCTCGCGTCCCATCACCGAGAGGCTTGCTCTCGCATCCTCCGCCGTCCTTGTGCTGGAGGCCGCGCAAGGCCTCGCCTGCAAGACAGCGCGCAAGGGTGTCGGCGACTACCGTCTGCACGTCACTGGCGTAGCGGCGCACAGTGGCGTCGACTTCACCAGCGGACACTCCGCCATCGTCGAGCTTGCCCGGCTTCTGCAGACCGTTGCCGGCTTCACCGATCTGCATCGCGGCATCACCGTCAATCCCGGCGTCATCTCCGGCGGAACGCGTTCCAACGTCGTCGCTGAACAAGCCTTCGCCGAGGTCGATGTCCGCATCGCGCGTGCCAGCGATGCAGTCCACATCGACCGGCTCTTCCGCAGCCTGCGCTGCTCCGATCCTGGCTGCAAACTCGATATTTCCGGCGGCATCAACCGTCCCCCGATGGAGCGCAAGCCCGGCACCGTCGCCCTCTACAAACAGGCGCGAAAGCTGGCAGCAGAGCTTGGCTTCCAACTCGATGAGGCCGCAACCGGTGGAGGCTCCGACGGCAACTTTACCGCCGCACTCGGCGTTCCCACGTTGGACGGCCTCGGCGCAGTCGGCGAAGGTGCCCACGCTGCCCACGAATCGGTCGTCATCGAATACCTTGTCCCCCGTACCACGCTATTAGCCGCGCTGCTGGCGAACCTGTAGTGGCAAACCATTTTGCAATCAGATCCGCCTCACGCGGCCTGCTGCATCCTCAGCACGCGCAGCAGGCAATACGCCTCGTTGATCGCGATCATCTGCTCATTCGCGAACTGCTGCATCTCTTCGCTGCTCTGCTGCATGCGGTCAGGATGCCACTGCCCAGCCATCCGCCGATACGCCTTCCGGATCTGCGCCCACGAACTGTCTGCCTCCACTCCAAGCAGACGGCAAGCCGTATGCAGCGTCATCGGACTGGGTTCGTTCGTCGTCTGCTGGTTGTCACACTCTGTTGCAAACGGCTCCCATTGGCTTGCAGCGTCGTGCGTCGGCTCGGCATGCTCTTCTCCGCGCCACTCCATCCACTCTGCAGCGGGTCTTCCCCCAACCGCACCGTCTTTTGCGGACGGAAACAGATCCGCATACAACTCCCTCTGCCGCATGTAGGACTGCGCGCCATAGTTGTCAAACTCCCAGAACCTGTGGCTCCCTGTCGCGCTCTCCGCCTGTTGCATCCGTCTGCGCCGCAGATTCTCCACCGCCGTGGGCGCGCCGTATCGCCAGCTCTCTTCAAAAAAGAGGCTGTCCGGCTGCGCATCGTCTCCCATCAACCGTTGAATCTCTGCCGCCAGTGCCCATGCGTGCTCGGTCCGGTTCGGCTCAAGGACAGCGCTGCTTTGCAACACTGTCTCCCAGAAGCCACGCTCTTCGTACGACTGGCCGATCATCCTTCGCCTCCACGCACAGGTTCGCGCCACCGCGCCGGTCGCCCGTGGGTGTCCGCTCTGCCTGCTACTGCTGCTGTACTTTGCTTATCGGCAGGTTGCAGATTTTTTCGCGCGGCTGTGCAACATCGACCGCCACAGCCTCTCCCAGCGTTCGTCTTGTGGCCACGCAAGGCGATACAATCAAAAGCGATGACGCCGCCGATCGCCGAAGAACTCGTTCAGATCGACCTTGCGCCACGTCGGCCACAGCGCAAGCCGGAGTGGCTGAAGGCACGTGCGCCCGGTGGCGAGACCTTCCACAACCTGAAGAAGCTGGCGCGTGAGCTCAAGCTGCATACGGTGTGCGAGAGTGCCAACTGCCCCAACCTGGGAGAGTGTTGGAACCAGAAATCTGCCACCTTCATGATGCTGGGCAACCTGTGCACTCGGCGCTGCGGTTTTTGTGCTGTCCCGAAAGGTAAGCCGGAGCCGATCGACCTGGACGAACCGCGGCGCGTGGCATACGCCGTCGCGAAGCTTGGGCTGGCCCATGCCGTGGTTACCAGCGTCAACCGCGACGACGACAACCTGGGAGCAGCGCAGGCGTTTGTCTCTGTGATACAGCAAATTCGCGCGCAGGAGCCAGGATGCCGGGTGGAGGTGCTGACACCCGACTTCCAGGGCAATCCAGAGTCGCTGCGCATGGTGGTGGCGGCGCGGCCAGAGATTCTGAACCACAACATTGAGACGGTGCCGAGGCTCTATGCAATTGCCAAATCAGGTGGACGCTACACCCGCTCCCTCGAATTCCTTAGGCGGGCTAAGGAGCTTGCTGCGGAGGCTGGGCACTCGCAGGTGACGAAGACCGGCATTATCGTCGGCTTAGGTGAAGAGATGCACGAGTTGCTGGCGGTCTTCCGCGACCTGGCCGAGCGCAAGGTGGACATCCTGACCATCGGGCAGTATTTGCGGCCCTCGCGCGACCACCTGGTGATGCAACGCTTCTACACGCCAGACGAGTTCGCATTCCTGAAACACGAGGCTCTGGCGATGGGCTTTCGCCATGTGGAGAGCGGACCCCTGGTGCGCAGCAGTTATCACGCGCAGGAGCAGGCGGAGAGTACAGGGTTGGCGTAATGGTTTAAAATCCCACATCGCAATGAGCGAGATGTGGGGCACCCGTTGGTCCGGTTCATTTACACTCTTCGCACGCGAGGTGATGCTATGGGCGGCGATCCACGGGGCCCTCGAAGAAACAAACTTCCGAGCGTGCTACGCGGTGTGGCCTGTGCACTGCTCGCGGTGTGTATGTTTGCGGCTTGCGCATCGGCGCAGGAGAAGTCGCAGGCAGGCGATCCACTGCATACAGCGACGCGTGAGGAACTGGACGTGGCGAAGGCGGTGATGGCGCAGGAGCATGCCTGGAATCGAGGTGATCTGGATGGCTTCGTGAAGGGATACAAGGACTCCGCGACCACCGTCTTCATGGGCAAGCAGATCGTCGAGGGCTATTCCAGGATTGTGGCGGAGTACAAGCTGGACTATCCCACTGCGGCGTCGATGGGGACGTTGGGATTCTCCGAACTGGAGGTGCATACGGTAGGCGACAGCCTTGCCGTCTGTCTGGGTAAGTACCATCTGGAGCGTGCCAAGAAAGAGGGCGGCGGGGCGGAGGGGACCTTCTCCATGGTGCTGGAAAAGACCGATCAGGGATGGAAGATCGTTCTCGACCACACGACGTAGGCGGTTGACCTCATACGGTCATAATCTCTTTTTCCTTGGCTTGGAAGTACTCCTCGATGCGGCGTATCTCAGCGTCGGTGAGCTGTTGAACCTCTTCGCTGGCTCGCTTCTCGTCATCGGCGGAGATGAGCTTATCTTTGGCCGCCTTTTTGACATGCTCATTGCCGTCACGGCGGATGTTGCGGATGGCGGTCTTGTGGTCTTCCAGCACCCCGGCCAAGTGCTTGACGGTCTCGCGGCGGCGCTCCTCGGTCATTGGAGGAACGGGGACGCGGATGATCTTGCCGTCGTGCATGGGGTTGAAGCCAAGGTTGCTGGTGCGGATCGCCTTTTCCACAGCGGGAACGATGGAGGCCTCCCAGGGCGAGACCAGAATCATCTGCGGCTCGGGCGTAGAGATTTGTGCTACCTGGGAGAGGGGAGTGTCGGTGCCGTAGTAGTCCACTTTGACTTGGTCGAGCATGTGAACATTTGCGCGACCGGTGCGGGTAGAGAGGAGGTTGGCGCGGAAGTCCTCAACCGTCTTCTCCATACGTGTCTTGATCTGCGCGTGCACGCTCTTCAATGCCGGATTGCCTGCCATGATGGATGCCATTTAGTTGCCCTGCCTTTCATAAGCCGATTGGGAGCCGGATAGGAACCGGACGAATTCGACTTGGTTATTCTACAGAGGGAAGGAGGTACTGAGTTAGCCGGATTGGTGGATGGATGTGGCTGGAAGCAGGCCCTGCCATGCTGGATGCCCCACGGATTCTATTTTAGGAATTGGCGGATCGAGGCATAGCATGCAATGTTTGACAGGTACATCCCCCAAACGTGTAAGGTTGGGTTCGTGCATGTCGAACTGAACTTTGAGCAGAGCGCGCGTATCGAACTACTGGCGTTAGTTGCGGGCAAGTCGTCGTCGGTATTGCTGGTGGAAGCGGCAATGCATCTGATGGATCAGGATGCGGGTTGCTGTGCGCACTGTCGCCCGGCCAGTCCGCAGAACTTTCTGGACGACGAGGCGCTAGAGGCCAGGTTTGCCCAGTTGCTGCATCGCTGAGGCGGCGCAAAGAGGTGGGCAGAATGGGCTACTTCGGAGCAAAGAATTGGTTCATATTTCCAGCCTAAAGAGACCTTCCGTCGCGGTAAGTCGGGCTGATGTTGATCCAGAAGGCTTTTCCGATTCGCATGGAGCGGCATTGCTCCCATATAATCGAGCTTTCCCCACGGGAGCCAGCGGGGTGCGATTTTTAGCAGCAATGAGGGTGTGCGTATCTTTACCGTAAAGCGAGTGAACGGAAGTTTCCTGGGCATCAAGCTAACGTCTGTGCGACCGCGCTCCGGAGAGGTTCGGCAGTCCCTGTGCTGTGGCCAAACGGTTGCCATTGCGGTACTTCTGCTGGCGGCGATGGTTTTTGTGCTGGCGAGCGCGGCACAGGCACAGCAAGCAGCAGATGCAAGTGGCACGACGGCTGCAACGGGCGGGCAGGTTCTGTGCCAGCCGCAGGTCATCAACAACCGCAGGATACCCAAGGATTCTGTTCTGGCGCGTATGTCCAGCCATCAGGGCGACCCCTACGATGCGGCGACGGTAGAACGCGACTTCAATTCTCTGTGGAACACTGGCTACTTCACCAAAGTGCAGATTGAGCGCGAGGACACCGCTGCGTGCACGCAATTGATTGTCTACGTATGGGAAAAGCCGACCATCCGATCGATCGATTATGTGGGATTGAACTCTGTGACGCAATCGGATGTGCAGGAGCGCTATAAGAAAGCCAAGGTGGGCCTGTCGGTAGAGAGCCAGTACGATCCGACGCGCGTAAAGCGTTCGGAGGATGTACTGAAGGATCTGTTAAGCGAGCATGGACACCAGTTTGCGACCGTTAGAACAGAGATCAAGACAATTCCGCCGGCATCGGTGGGGATCACGTTCCGGGTGAAAGAAGGACCAACGGTGAAGGTGGGCAAGATCGCCTTTGACGGCAACTATAACCTGAGCGACCGCACGTTGCGTAACGCAATGGTGAATACGCGTCCGTTGGGTTTGCCGCACTCCATCATCCTAGAGAACCTGTTTGCGCGGACCTTCGACGCCAGCAAGCTGGACGAGGATACGGAACGGGTGCGCATGGCCTATCAGGATCACGGCTACTTCCGCGCGCAGACCAGTGATGCACAGACCAAGGTGCGCGACGAAGGTGGGTTGAACTGGTTTACGCTGCGGCCTTCTACGGGCAAGCGGATCGACATTCTTATGCCAGTGGAAGAGGGTGGACGTTACAAGCTGGGCGGAATCAACTTTACTGGAATCGATGCCCGACAGTGGAACCTGAAGGCACTGCGTGCGTCGTTCGCGCAGAAGGATGATGAGTGGTTCAGCATGACGCTGTTCCAGAAGGGGTTGAAGAATCTGCGCGACGCGTTTGGCAGCCAGGGCTACATAAACATGGTTCCCGACCCGAAACCGCGGATCGACGATGTCAAGAAGCTGGTGAACTTCGACATCGATATCGAGCAGGGCAAGCAGTTCTATGTCTCTCGCATCGAGTTCTCGGGCAATACGGTGACGCGGGACAAGGTAATTCGACGCGAGCTGCTTCTGGAAGAGGGACAGGTATACAACAGCAAGCTGTGGGACCTGTCGATCCAGCGGCTCAACCAGTTGGGATACTTCGAGGTCTTGAAGGTCGACGACGACACCGAGACGAGGCAGAATGCGGATAACGGCACGGTCGATCTGCTGCTGAAGTTGAAGGAGAAGGGCAAGAACACAATCGGTCTGAACGGCGGCATCAGCGGGCTTTCGGGTACGTTTGTGGGCTTGAACTACTCAACCAACAATTTTCTCGGGTTAGGAGAGACACTCTCCGCCACAGCCAACGTGGGCGATCTATCGCGCAATGTGAGTTTTGGATTCAACGAGCCGTATCTGCACAACAAGCCGATTTCGGTGGGCGCGGAGTTGTTCTCGCGGAAGACGGATTACAACCCAGCTAAAGCGTACTCCATTGCGAATGGCGCGAGCGCGAATGTATCCACGGCGCAGGAGTCCCTGCTGACCAACTACAACACGTCGACGGATGGGTTTACAGCGTCGGCGAGCGAGCCGTTGAAGCATCTGTGGGTGGGACGTGGAGTGACTCGTGTGGGTGTGACCTATGCGCTGTCGCGCTCAACCGTTACCACGTTCAACGACAATACGCGCAACATCTTCCAGTCGCTTGCATTCCGCTCCGGCGTAGAGGGGCAGAACCAGCTGAATGGCATTGTGACCTCGACCATTGCTCCCAGCTTCTCGTATTCCAGTCTTGATCGTTCACTCGGCTGGCACTCTGGCCGCGACTTTAATCTATCGGTGCAGATTGCCGGTGCGGGCGGCAACGTGAAGTACATCTCTCCGGTGGCGAGCTTCCGGCAGTTCTACCCGATGCGTGGGCTGCGGATCGACCGCGAGGGACACAACGTACTGGGCATACGTCTACTGTTTGCGCATATCTCAGGATTCGGTGGCGAGGTGGCTCCCCCGACCAACCGCATCTATGGCGGCGGGGAATCGGATGTGCGCGGGTTTGATATTCGCGCCAACTCGCCGTATACGTTTGTGCCGGTCAACGTGCAGTTCAACCTGACCAATCCGGATGGTACAACTGTGCCCCGCGATCCCACCAACCCGAACCTGGGCAATGTGCATATACCACTGCCCATCTATCGTCTGGCCTCGGTAGGCGGCGACACGCAGATCACGGCGAACGTGCAGTACCAGATTCCCATCGTGAGTACGGTCAGCATGAATTTCTTCACCGACCTGGGACTGACCGGTGATCTGCAACCGGGAGAACTGCTGCAGAGCGCGGCGGGAGTATCGGTGCTGGCGAGCCCGCAGTATGGCTGCCCCACGTTTATCAACGGCGCCTGTTATGGAGGCCAGTCGGTCCCGGCGCTGGCGGCTCGGCAACTGAACACGGTTCCGGGTACTAACTTTGTACCTCGCATGTCCAGCGGAGCCGAGCTACAAGTGATTCTGCCGATCGTGAATGCGCCATTCCGACTGTACTTTGCGTATAACCCGATGCGGCTGTTTAAGAACCTGCCACAGCAATTGGCGATGCCGACGACCTGCACGGGGCCCAATGGCGTTCCCGGCGAATTTTGCTCGCTGTTCCCTATGCAGACGGCCGCGGGGCAGTATAGCTATGCACAGGCGCTACAACTCTATGGTGCTGCCTACGAACTGCGCGAGCCGAGGAAGACGCTTCGGTTGACGGTGAGCACGACGTTCTAAGGGCATGGACCAGGGAAAAGTAGAAAGCGGCTGCCGAAGCGGGCAGCCGATTTTCATCGACGCACGCAAAATATGCATGTGAAATAATGCTGTTCCCAGAACCTTGCATCCATAACCTAGTAACTGCGTTGGTAGGTTCGGGTGAGGCGGTCGTGCCAGGCAAGGCGGTCTTCGTCCAGCGTGGCCCACAGCAGGCCGAGTCCAAAGGGGCAGAGGGAGACGAGGACAGCCAGGATGCGGCGGCGCATGGCGCGGCGCGTAGGGTTCTGGTCGTCGAAGGTGCAGAGCCCGATACGGGCGCAACGCATACCCGGCGTGGCTTCCGAGAAGGAGAAGAACAGCGCCTGGTAGAGGAGATAGAAGATCACGAGGATCAGCGCGCCGCAGGCAAGCGCAACACTGGGCTGAAGTCCTGTGTGGGCTGTGAACTGTGCGGAGGCGTTGGCCATCAGGCGAGCCATGGCAGATGGGCGATCGATTGAGAAAGAGTCGGCGGGGACGGCCGCAAGTGCGTTCCAGGAGATGGAGCGGAAGGTAACCACAAGGAAGGCAGCGGCGAAGGCAAGGAATCCGGCGAGAAGGATCGAGGTATCGATGACAGCAGCCTTCATGCGGCGTCCTAGGGGTGCAATCTGCGGCAGGGGGGCTGCATGGGCGGAGGGAGCTGCAAGGGGGTTGGCGACCGACTCAAGTAAATCAGTGGCTCTCTCACCGGCGCTGTCCGAGAACTGTGCGGACGGTGTGTCGAGCCAGATCGAGGTCCACTGAGAAGCGGGGGCTTCCGCCAGTACCGGCGTAGTGGAGATCTGGGTGGGATCGACCTCGAAGATGCGCAACTGACTCTGCCCCGGTGCAGGAACGTCAGCGGCTAGCAGAGGCCCCTCGGCGTAGCGCGGTCTGGCCTTGCGGGTGGCAACCAACTGGCGTGGGAACTCGATCAGATTTGCGGGTAGCGGCGTGGGTGGGCCAACAGGCTCTTCAAATACAGGCGACCTGCGGAAGGCGATCTCTTCATCCAGCATGCGCGCTTCGGCCTCGTTACGGGCCTCCTCCTGCCGGGTGTGGAGGCGGTTGCTGGAGGCGGAGGGTGAGGTGGCAGGCTGACGATGCGCCGAACTGTGCAAGGACGATGGGACGGCTTCCCCGAATAGGCGGACGGTGAGGCCGGCGGGCGCCGGGTAAGGTTGCGGCACGGCGTGATTGTGGTGCAAACGCGAGTGGACGGAAGCACCCTTAGATGACAATGGAGTAGTTGCTGAAGTCACGGTACCCGCAGGATGAGCAGAGCGGCTGCGTGGGGCTGGCGTAATCGTGGGATTGTCCTCCGGCCACAGAGAGAGAGCGCGCGGCTGTGGGGCCGGAAATTCGCTTTGGGTGTCGTGGACGGGCGCATCCGGATGGACGTTATCTTGATCGAGAGAGTCTTGAAGAAGGGAGTCTTGATGGATAGAGTCCAGCAGCAGTTGCTGGGCCTGTGCGACGGCCTGTGCGTTAAGCGCGGCAATTTGCGCTGCGGCCTCAGCCTGCTGTGTGGCGCGTTCGGCCTCCGCGGCAAGATACGCGTGATAGCTGATGGAGTGGGCATAGCGCTGCGCAACGGTGGCGGCAATGCGTGCAACGCGCGAGGTTCCGGAGGGTTGAGACGCGGACGTGAAGGGGTGCGAAGGCTCGGCGGCAGGACGACGTCTGCGATGGGCAGCAAGGCGTTCTGCAACCTGGCGGCGCAGCGTTTCGGTGGAGGTGGCAGGCATAAGATTGCGGGTAGCCGCGAGGGCAATATCGCTGGACGCTTCGGCAAGCGCCGGATCGAGTGGGACGGTGTCTAACAGTGCGGAACCCATTTTGCTCAAAACTCAAACTCACTTCCGTGAAATCGTCTACCCTCATAGGGTGGTGCGTGCGACAGAGATTGACGGCCGGTTCAGCCTTGCAAGGGCGCTGAGGTGTGCTTGCATCTTCATAAGTATCACGGTGGGCGTGGCAAGTTTTACCCATCTTGCTGCGCAGGAGGTGACGAGTGCGGCACCCCCGGCCGAAAACGACACCGACTCCTATCCGGATGCGCAGCCGATAGCTGCCAAGGACGAAGGCGCGCTTGTCCATATAGATTCGGATACGCAAACATATAAGGGTAACGTAGCCGTTCTGGATGGCCATGTGGTACTGACCACGGGCGACCACACGCTGCAAGCCGACCACATCGAGTATGACAATACGACCGGAGAGGTGAGCCTAACCGGGAATCTTTTGGTCAGCGGAGGCGAGAACGACGAGATTATCCACGCCAGCCATGGGACCGTGAATGTGCAGACCCAGGTAGGGCGCTTCTTCGACGTGACCGGATCGGTGGGATTGCGACAGAAGCCCGCGACCGGCGCGGCAGTGGTGGGTCAGCGCTCCGTATATACCAACGGCAATCCGTTTTTGTTCAGCGGCAGAATGGTTGAGAAGAGCGGGCCGCAGGAGTACCACATCTATGGGGGTACTGTGACGTCATGCCGGTTGCCTCGTCCTGACTGGCTGCTGTCTGCGTCCGCTTTCAGCCTCGACGGAGAGAAAGCGCGCGCCACTAACAGCATCTTTCGGCTGAGAAACATACCTGTGCTTTGGTTGCCCTATGTTACTCATCCAATAGAAGCCAACGCGCGCCAGGCAGGCGTGCTAATTCCCGTTCTGGGCGACTCCTCCAGCAAAGGACTTACCGTAGGCGAGCAGGTTTACTGGCCCATCAACCGAAGCACCGATATGACCGTGGGCACAATCTATTACTCGGCCCGTGGCTGGGAGCAGAATGCGAGCTTCCGCTTCCATGGACTGGGCGACGACCAGACGCATGCGCGCTATAGCGGCCTGCAAGACCACGGCTATACTCCAGTGGGAGGCGTGTATACCAACCAGAGCGGCCAGGATGTGACGTTCTCCGCGCGGCGAGATTTTTTATCGGATACCACTCAACCGATGGACACGGAATCCATCGGCACGCAGACCAGGGCGGCGGCTGACGTGGAGTATCTCAGCTCGTTTCTCTATCGTGAGGCATTTTCCACCAACTTCAATCAGGCGGTATCCAGCGACGTCGTATCCACCGTATACGGCACTCATGATTGGAATGGCATGGCGCTTTCGTTAGAGGCAGATCGATATCAGGGAGAGAAGAGGGTGGGCACGCCTGCACTGCCGGAGCAACAGGTACACATTTTCCATGCACCAGCCATTGAATTTACAACCGTGGACCATGAACTAGGCAGCACCGGGCTGGAGTGGAATGTGGACAGCTCTGTGGCAATGTTGAAGCGTATTCAGCCCAACTTTGTAACCGGAGGCATGACCGAGAGGGTGGATGTCCGTCCGGAGTTGGCCTATCCGTTAGGCGGCGGTGGATGGCGGATTCGTCCTTCGCTGGCTACCAGGGAAACCTTATACAGCCGAAGTCGACTGCCCGCAGTTCCCGGTGTTGCAGAGGTGGAGAGTCTGGCCAGTCTGAACCGCGCGGATGTGGAGGTGCAGTTGGACCTACGGCCACCTGTATTGGAGCGCACGTTTGACTCTGGTTTTGTGAAGCGGCTGTTCCGCCACGACGTGAAGCATACATTCGAGCCGGAGCTCATTTACCGTTTTGTGAATGGGATCGACAATTTTTCCCAGGTGTTGCGCTTCGATTCCCTGGATGTCGCCAGCAATACCAACGAACTGGAGTATGGCGCAATACAGCGCTTGTTTCTCCGCCGCGTTGGCACAAACACGTGCCATGCGCCAGGCTCTCAGGCGGATGCGCTGGAGATTCTGGGTGGTGGAGACAACGATGCGGTAGAGTATCCGGGGCAATCCAGCACACGAACGGACGACGCACAGCCCGTCTGCGGCAACCGTGAGTGGATCAGTTGGCGCGTGGCGCAAAAGTATTTTTTCGATCCAAATTTTGGTGGTGCGGTGGTCAATGGTAGGCGCAACATCCTCACCACGACCCTGGATTTTTCCGCCATCGCGTTTCTCACCGAGCCCCGCAATATCTCTCCGCTCGTATCTCGGCTGCGGGTGCGCACGTCAGAGAAGACGGACGTGGAATGGGACTTCGACTACGATACGGGCGCCAAAAAATTTACCGCCAACAATATCTATGCGGATGTGCATCAAGGCAACGTGGTTACTGGAGTCAGTTATGCGCGGCTGAACGCACCCGGTCGCTCGTATGTAGCTGGTGTGGCCTCCAGCGTGGCAGACTTCAGCCAGATGCAGGTTAAGCTCGGATTTGTGCGTCCGAACCTGGCTGGCTTCAGCGCGGCGGCCAATGCAGGCATCGACCTGGACCTCGGAACGGTGCAATACGGCGCCATCCAGACCTCCTACAACTGGAACTGTTGCGGCATCAGCGTCGAGTATCGTAAGTATGAACTGGGCTCGGCGCGCAACGAGAATGTCTACCGCTTCAACTTCACTCTGGCCAATATAGGCAGCGCGGGCAATATCAGGCACTCAGATCAGGTGTTCTGAAATCGGGTGCCAACAGCAAGCTGCAGGGTAGGCAAGGCTGCTGCGTGAGATAATCGGCATTGTGGTGAATGAAGTCAGGACGTTGCGTAGAATTGCGTGGATGGGTTGTCTGGCGGCGATGTATTGCCAGGCCCAGGCCGTCGTCCAGATGACCCCGCCGACCACCCCCGCGGTTGCCGTAATCCAACCCGGCCAGAAGTTGACCGCGGAGATGGCGCGACGCATCGAGGTCATGATTCGCAACAAAGCGTCCGTGTCGCCTGACGCAGCGATTGCATTCAGCATCCCCACGCAGAGCGATGTTCCCGGCTATACTCAGATCCTTGTGACTTTGACGGTGAACGGCAATGCAAGCAGGCCCCTGCCGTTTTTGCTCTCTGTGGATGGCAGGACGCTGGGCCAGTTCAACAAATTCGATCTCAGCCAGGATCCCAGAGACATCGTGCCTGCCACAGGCCGTCCGGCGCGTGGCGGGCCAGAGAACGCACCCGTGACGATCGTGGGGTACGACGATCTGGAATGCCCATACTGCGCCAAGATGAATGCTGAAATATTTCCCGCGATTCTAAATCGCTACAAGGACCAGATACGCGTGGTGTATCGCGACTTTCCTTTGCAGGAGATTCATCCCTGGGCAATGCATGCGGCGGTGGATGCTAACTGCCTGGGCTCGTCCAGTACGGCGGCCTACTGGAACTACGTCGACTATGTACATGCGCATGCTGATCTGATAGCGGGCACTGCTCAAACCACGGGGGATGAGCCAACTCTGGCTAAGGCCAATCAGACGCTGGACGGACTGGCACTGCAGGAAGGTGCGCGGCAGAAGCTGGATGTAGCGGTGCTGGCTGCCTGCGTGCAAAAGCAGGACGAAACCAACATGAAAGCATCGGTGGCGCAGGCAGAGGCGGAACCATTGCGCCTCAACTCCGCGCCTGTGTTGTTTATCAATGGAGAAAAGGTGGATGGCGTGGTACCGATTGAAACCATCTACCGCATCATCGACGGGGCTCTGATTGCAGCAGGCCAGACGCCGCCTCCGCCGCCACCAGCGCCTGCCGTGACAACACCGGAAGCAGCCCCAGCTACTCCGACCACAACGCCTGCGTCGGCTGCGGCTAAGCCGGGCAGCTAACAGTTCGACGGATAGTAGACAATGACTAAGGAAGAGTACGGATTGTTTGCAACGGACGCAAGACGGGGATGGAGTGAGTATGAGTAGCTTTTTACGGATCGATCAATCAACGCATACTGGGACGGTTGGAATACAACGCGCGGTTAACCTGACGGCAGTGGGCATGCTTGCTATGGCGCTTCTTGCAGTGGCTGGTTGCAACCGCACGCATGGCGATGATGTGGTTGCCACCGTGAATGGGCACGCCATTATGCGCGTCGACATGGATCGTATGTACACGGCTCAGTTGGGCCAGGCACAGGATCAGCAGCCCTCGCCGGAGCAGGGAGACGAGCTACGCCTGCAGGTGGTTCGTGAGTTGATTGATGAAGAGATCGTGGAGCAGCGCGCCGCCAAGATGAACCTGACCGCGACCAGCGAAGAGGTAGATGCCAAGCTGGCGGAGATGAAAGCCCCCTACACCGAGGAGCAGTTTCAGCAGCAGATGAAGGCAACCAACCGCACGCTGGACGATGTGAAACACGATCTTCGCCGCTCCCTGACCATCGATAAACTGCTTAATAAAGAGATCAACTCCAAGGTGACGGTTTCCGATGCCGACGTCACAAGCTACTACCAGCAGCATAAGGCGGAGTTCAACCTCATCGAGACCCAGTACCACCTGTCCGCCATCCGCGTCACGAGTGTTCCATCGCCGCAACCCGGAAACCTGCAGGGCAGCAAGGCGACCACCGACGCAGAGGCCAAGAAAAAAATAGAGGCCTTGAAGAACCGGCTCGACAGTGGCGAAGACTTTGGCACCATCGCCATGAACTTCTCCGAGGACCCCAGCACGGCCTCCAGCGGCGGTGACATGGGCTTTGTCCCGGAGAGCCAACTGCGCAGCGATGTCACCGTCGGTGCCGCGATCCTGAAGCTTAAGCCAGGGCAGATGACCGACATCTTTCCGCTGATCGACTCCCAGAGCAAAAAAGCAGTTGGATACACCATCTACAAGCTTCTGGAGCGGGAGCCCGCCGGGCAACGCGAAATCACAGATCCTGTGGTGCAACAACACATCCGCCAACTGCTGCACGATGGCAGATCGCAACTACTCAAAAACGCATACTTCGAGTTTCTGCGCGACCAGGCCAAAGTCGAAAATTTCTTCGCCGAAGATATTCTGAAGAACGACGCCAAGTAAGTGGCCCTAGTTGCAGTGGCGCAGCCGGAACAAAAGTTGACGGAAGATGCCCATCCAGATTGCGGCGTCGGCGTCATTCAAGGTGATACGTCGCAGCATTTGTCGCAGTTGAAGAAGATCGCTGTTCGCGGGGTGACGCCGCATATAGCCGGATTTTTCCAGGGTCTCGTACAGCAGTGTAGTCAGGCGTTCCAGGTCTGCGGCAGATGCAGGCGCGGCAGAATCTTGTGCGCATTTGTCGACGGTACCATCACGCACCAGTTCATATAGACACACCGCGACGGCTTGACCCAGATTCATCGAGAGATGGCGCTCGCCATACTTCTGTTGCATGGGGATGGTGAGCAACCACTTGCAATGGCTTAGTTCTTCGTTGCTAAGGCCTGTCTTCTCCGATCCGAAGAGCAGAGCGATACAGCCCGGGACACCCGAACTGCGGCGCAGCTCAGCGCGAATGCGGGGAGCGGCCAGGGGTAGCGTATACAGAGGGTGTTGCAGGTCGCGCTTGCCAACCGCCGTGGTGCCGACTACCAGCGTGCAATCGGCAATCGCCTCGGCAACACTGGCACAGGCAACCGCATCGGCCAGCACCTGGGTGGCGTCCACGGCAGCGCGCGCGCTCTCGAAGGGTATGGCGTAGTCGTTCACCACGCGTAAATGGTGTAGGCCGAAGTCATGCATCGCACGGGCCGCTGCGCCAATGTTGTTGGGGTTGCGCGCACGAACCAACACAATACAGATGCGGTCAAGCTCTTCAGGGGTCAGCATCGTGTCCTATTGTAGAACTGCGGTCAGATACACCTTGTGAAACATCCCAGTTCCCCCATTCCTGCGCAGTCTTTCGCGCACGAGCTGGGTAAATTCGATCGTCTGTCTGACACGAAGAGTGAGCACTGCTCATTTGGTTACTCTAGTAACTAAAAACTCGAGACTGAAACTCGAGTGGGAAGACGGATCTCACCCTTTCGTAATGCGGGGGGAATTTAGGCTGCAATTGGCTGCGTGGTGTGTTGCAATATGTTCAAGACACTGACTGTAAGACTTATGCAATCGTACCAACCGTGCTCCTCTCCCAGGTTTGCAGATGCATGATCGTTTCGTTCCAAGGGCCCGAGGTTAGTTTTGAAAATCATCCATCAACCTTTCATCCAGTGCCTCGCATTAAGCGTGGCACTTTTACTTTCTACCGACATCTGTCATGCCACTCCCATTCTGTATGACCTGACGGGCGTGAATACTTCGGCCGGCAGCCTAACCGGCATCGTCACCATCGAAAGCAGCACGGACCTGGTGACATTCGCAGCCATCACTTTCAACAATGCGGCCTTTGGCAATCCATTTTTCAGCAATATCGGTTCGCCCAACAGCTATAACGGTTTGGGGCAAGACTACATTACAGCCAGCAGCAACGGCCCACTGAACTATGGAGGGCAGCTTGCTCTGTACTACACGACGGCGAACATTGGCACTGGCACTTTGAATATCTGCCTGGCGGTGGGCGCATGCGGAGGACAGAACAATCAGGCCTCAACGTTACAGGTTTACGTCAATGGCTACGGTGGCCCGTTCAACATTACCAGCGGCTCGCTGAACCCGGCGTTACTGGCAGTAGCGCCGGAGCCTTCGTCGTTGCTGCTGTTGGGAACCGGCATCCTGAGCCTGGCTGGCGTAATGCGCCGCAGATTGAATAAGAACTGAGGGCAAAGATAGTTGGGGGTATGTGAATGGGACTCCACGCGGGGTCCCTATTTATTTGCAAGACGCAGTTATGATGGAAGTACGTTATGGTTGCCCAATCCGAAATGTTGGCTGCATCCGCGCTTCCTTCTCTCCGCGACTTTATGCAACTAAGCCGCAGGCATAGCCTTGTTCCGGTGTTTCGCACGCTGACGGCCGACCTGGAGACGCCGGTATCGGCGTTCCTAAGGATAGCGCAGAAGGAGCCAGAGGCGTTTCTGCTGGAGTCGGTGGAGGGTGGCGAACACGTCGGGCGCTATACCTTCATCGGGATTGAACCCTACAAGAAGATTGTGTCGCGAGGGACGGCGATTACGGTGGAAGAGGACGGCAAGAGGCGCAGCTTCCAGAGCGACATCTTCGAAGAGCTGAAACGCGCTCTGGGAGGGCATAAACCGGCGCGCCTGCCTGGACTGCCACCGTTCACCGCAGGCGCTGTGGGATTCTTCTCCTACGATGTCGTACGCCAGATCGAACGGCTGCCTTCGCGGGCCAAGGATGAGCTGGGTGTGCCGGACGCATGCCTCATGTTCTTTGACCAGGTGCTGGTGTTTGACCATGTGAAGAAGGAGATTCTTCTGATTGTTACGGCCGATCTGGTGCGGGAGAAGGCGGCAGGCAGGACGTCGCGGGTAGCCTATGCGCACGCAGTGAAGCGGCTGGACAGGTTGGAGAAGCGACTGGCGAAGGCTCTGCCCAAGCCGGGCAAGAAGCACGCACATGGCAAGTTGAAACTCAAATCGCGCACGCCAAAGGCAACATTCCTGAAGTCTGTGCTGAAGACGAAGGAATATATTGCGTCGGGCGACGTGTTTCAGTGCGTTCTATCGCAGCGGTTCGATTGCATTCCCGATGTGGATGCGTTCGATGTGTACCGTGCGCTGCGGATTGTGAATCCGTCGCCGTATATGTACTTTTTGCGATTTGGGATGGAGAAGGCCGACAGTAAATTCACGTCTGCAAAGGCCAGACGTAGGCCCTCTGGTTCGTCTGTGGCACATATTGTGGGCTCGTCACCGGAGTTGCTGGTGAGGGTGCATGGACGAACGGTGGAGTACAGGCCGATTGCAGGAACGCGTCCGCGCAGTACCGATGAGGTGGAAGACCGCGCGCTGGAGGCGGATCTGCGGGCCGACGAAAAAGAATTGGCCGAGCATGTGATGCTGGTCGATCTAGGTCGCAACGACGTGGGGCGAGTGAGCGAGTACGGCAGCGTGAAGGTGAAGGACCTGATGTTTGTGGAGCGCTACAGCCATGTGATGCACCTGGTCAGCTCGCTAGAAGGGAAGCTGAAGCAAGAGCTGGAGGCGATCGATGCGTTTCGCGCGTGCTTCCCGGCCGGAACGCTGAGCGGCGCGCCGAAGATTCGCGCGATGGAGATTATCGAGGAGTTGGAACCGGCGCGGCGGGGCGTCTACGGCGGCAGCATACTGTATGCGGATTTTTCTGGGAACCTGGACTCATGCATCGCCATTCGAACCTTGTTTATGAACGGCAAGCTGGGTCACATTCAGGCGGGAGCCGGAATCGTAGCGGATTCCGTGCCGGAGAACGAATTTGTGGAGTGTGGAAACAAAGCGCGCGCCGTGGTAAGGGCGATCGAACGCGCCCGACTGTAATCCTGAATACAGCAGGGTGATGTATCGTGGTAGGCGTCTTATAAGTTCATCCCATGCAAATGCTCAGGCGAGTCGGACGCGCAATCGCGGTTGTCGCGGGCGCGTTGATGATGGTATGGCCGGCACTGTGCAACGGATACCCGCTGCTCTATCCGGATTCCATCAGCTATCTGGGCGATGGCCGTTGGCTGGCAAAGATACTGTTGCTGCATCGAGCGACCGGCTTCTCGGCCATGCGGGCGGAGATTTATTCTCTGGGCATCTTCCCATTTCACTGGAACGTGACCGCTTGGCCGATTTTAGCGCTACAAGCTCTACTGACGTCGTATGTGCTGTGGCTGGTGATGCGGTCGCTCGTAGCGCGGCAGGTTGTTGCGAAGTTTCTAGTTCTGGTGGGGATGATAAACCTGACCACGAGCCTGGGCTGGTATGTGTGTTTCATTATGCCGGACATTCTAGGGCCAGTACTTTACCTTACGATCTACCTGCTCGTGTTTGCGCGCGAGACGCTCAGCATGCGGGAGCGCTGGACGGTATACGCGATTGCTGGTTGGACGATGGCGGCACACTCCACACATCTGGTGCTGGCGGTAGCAGTGTGCATGCTGCTTGGACTACTACTTGCGCTGCGCTGGTCACCTATGCGTGGTCGCGGTCGCAAGATTGCGTGGGTGGCGGCGATTGCCCTACTTGCGGCTGGTGCGCAGATGGCGCTGCACGGGGTTCTCTACGGCAAGCCGAGCCTGAATGGCAATCGACTACCTTATCTGACGGCCCGACTGGTTGCCGATGGGCCTGGACGCTGGTATCTGCAGCTGCACTGCGGCGAACGTCGATGGGCGATGTGTGCGTGGGTGGGCAACCTTCCCCATACCGACGATGATTTCCTGTGGGCGGACGGCGGGGTTTGGCAGAGCGCTTCCAGCGATGCGCAGGAACAGATACTACGTGAGGAGATGCCGCTGGCGCTGGCTACGGTTCGCGCCTACCCCATGGCGCAGATGCGAGTGTCGCTGGATAACTTTGGGGAGGAGCTGGTCAACTTCGGCCTGTGGGACTTCGATTCCAATGCATGGATTGAGAGCCATCTCGACACGGTGCTGCCCGGAGCACGGGCCAAATACCAGCATACGCGTCAGGCGCAGAGCCGGTTGCCCGTCGTGCTCTTCAGTGCGGTGCAGCAGTGGGTGGTGATGGCGTCTGTGCTGGCGATCGTTGGCGGCGTGCCGCTACTGTCGATTCGGCGACGCGGGCGGATTCTGGGACTGGTGGCAATCGTGGTTTCCGTGGTGATTGCGAATGCGTTGGTCACGGCTGTGTTCTCGGAGGTAGACTCTCGCTACCAAAGCAGGGTTATCTGGCTGATCCCGCTGCTGGCTGGGCTGATTGCGATGGATATGCTGAGCTGGGGACGCGAGGATGAGGAGAAAGAAGAACTACTCAAAGACCCGGCATCGCGCGCCGCGATACCATAAGGGTAGCTATGGTCTTCGTTCTCGACAACTACGATTCGTTTACCTACAACCTCGTGCAGTACATGGGCGAGCTTGGGGCGGAGATGGTGGTGCGCCGCAATGATGAGCTGACGCCGGCTGAGGTTGAGGCACTGCGGCCATGCCACATCGTGATTTCACCGGGGCCGTGTACGCCGCAGGACGCGGGCATCTCGATTGAGCTGATCCGGCACTTTGCGCGGCTGACGCGGGAGGGCGGCACTCGAGTACCAATCCTCGGCGTATGCCTGGGACATCAGGCGATTGGCGCAGCGTTCGGCGGGAATGTGGTGCGCGCGTCCAAGTTGATGCATGGCAAGACCAGCGAGGTGGAGCACGACGGACGGACGATCTTCGCGGGCGTTACGACGCCGATGACCTGTACGCGGTATCACTCGCTGATTGTGGCGGAGGAAGGGTTGCCGGACGAGCTGGAGGTTTCGGCGCGGACGGAAGTGTCCGGCGGGACTGGCGCATGTAAGGGCACAATTATGGCGCTGCGGCACCGTGAGCTGCCCATTGAGGGCGTGCAGTTTCATCCCGAGAGCGTGTTGACCGTCGAGGGCAAGAAGATCATTGCGAATTTTTTGCGGATGTAGGTGGAAGGCATGAGGCTGCCAATGGGATCGATGCACGCTCTTCCACGGATGCTGGCGATGGTGTGCGCGCTGACCGGCTCGATGCGCTCGCAGCAACTGATTGGCTACGTCGCGACGAAGGATGCGGATGTTGTCGGTGCAAAGGACACGATGGATGGCCGCGCGGTGCTGATGGGATCGGTCCATGTGACGGCGAAGGACCATACAGCGCCGGTCACGTTGGCGCGCGGTGGGACTGTTCACGTCTGTCAGACCAGCGTGCTGCAGATGAGCGAGAGCCGAGAGATGATGGTGGCCGCGCCGCTGCTGTTCTCGCTGGACCGCGGCGCCATCGAGATTCAGACCGTGGCGACGCCAACCGATGCCATCATCACGCCTGACCTGCGGTTGACAGCACACAACGGCGGTTCGCTGGATCTGCGTCTGCGGGTTGCCGGCAATGGCGACACCTGCGTAGAGAACAGAGGCATGGGCGCACCCATTCTTACCGTCACCGATCCCTTCGGCGATGCGACCTATGAGTTGATGGCTGGGCAGCACGTACTGTTTGAACATGGCAGCATACGCGAGGTAGTGGACCACGAGACATCGCCATGTGGATGCCCGGATGAAAAGGGAACCTCGGTGGCGGATGCACTACTGGCCAGCAAGCCAGGCGCGGCGCAGCATCCGTTTCCTGAGGCGGTAAGCGAAGGTTTGGCGCCGCAGGCCGATGTGCCGCAAGCGCCAATCGGCGAGGTGCATGCGCAGGTGACGGAGACGCTGCGTTACAACGCACCATCTAGTGGTCCGGCTGAGGCAGATAGAGCGCCCGCGGTTATATCCGCTCCCACGCCGCCGGCCAGGGATCTGGTGCATGTGGTGGGACGCTTCTTGCGCAGGATGGTGCGCCACCTGTAACGCGGCGCTAGGCGTACCGAGCGGCAATGCAGTCAGGCTGGTAGGCGCAGGGCTTTATGGTCGTGACCCGTAACGAGACAGAGTGCCTCCACCACAAGATTATGATCTTCACGCTCGGGGAGGCCAGAGACTGTGACCGAGCCAACGATGCCGGAGCCTGCGACGTGTATGGGGAAGCAGCCGCCGTGAGCAGCATAGTCTTCCTCCGGCAGGGTGTAGCGGGCATGGAAACCAAGGCCGGATTGCGCGAGGATGCGGCCGATGTGGTACGAACTCTTATGAAAGCGCGCCACGGTGTTGATCTTGCGCGCAACCCAGCGCTGGTTGTCGGGCGTGGTGCCTTCCAGCGCGGTATAGAAGAGCTGCTGGTGCGGCGATCCGAAGCGACGGACATCCACGACGATGCTTAAATTACGGGCCAGCGCGAGGTCGCGCAGCGTGGTGCCGATCTGCCATGCGGTGTCTGGGGTGAAGCTGGGCAGGGTAAGGGTGGATTCCTGAACAACGAGTGCGGCAATATCTTCTTCGATCGTCATAGATCTCCTGGCAAGCCCATTGCGTTACTAAGGGCGATATGGTGTAGGATACCCGGATTGGGCCACAGAATGAGCCGTCTTGATCCGATTTTTATCGGCGCGGTCAACGCGATGTATACGGCTGGAGGAAACGATGAGGCGTTTTAGGATTTCGAGGGTAGCAATGGGCGTAGCGGTGGTTGTGTTGGGTTCGACGCTGGCGGTTGGGCAGGACCCGCAGGATCAGACGCCGTGGGCTCCGGGCACAGGCCCGCAGGGTGCGGCGGGGGCGCAGGGTGCACGGCCGATGCGCCCAGGGCAGCAGCAGGCGCTTCCCCAGATGCCGATGAATGGCGGCGATGTGAACCGCGACGAGATTGTCGCGCAGGAGCGCGCGGAGTTGGAGGCGCTGAAGAGTGGGGACGTGGCGAAGCTGGGCGCTGCTTTGACCGATGACGCATTATTTGTGAATTCAAACGGAATACTGCGCAAGCCGGAGATGCTGAAGCTGTTGGGGGATGTGAAGCTCAAGGACTACACGATGAGCGATGTGCGGCTCGTGCCCGTGTCGCCAGACAACGGTGTGGTGTCGTATACGCTGACTGAGAGTGGGACGCGGCAGGGCAAGGCATTCTCCGCGAAGCTGTTTGTCTCGTCGGCTTGGGTGAGGAATGGGAGACAGTTTCAGTGTGTCTTCCATCAGGAGACAATGGCTCCGGCAACGCCCGCAAGGTAGCGGGTCCAGGCCCTATCCGCAAGCCTTACCCTTGCGATTCATGGAACTGGAAGTTGTGCTGCCCCGGAACTGACCTGCTTCCGCTGGGCGGTTTTCTTGACAGGGGGCGCGGGGTTACGCGAGACTTAGAAAGCTGGGCCAGTTCTGCGGGCCCCAGGCGGCTCTCTGTGCGCGTAAGAAGTGCAGGGCATTTGCGCGAGACAAGGCAGATGTTGCCCGTTTGCCGCCGGCAGCTTTCACCCTCAAGCACCTCCAGGCCAGGTTGCGGGTCCAATCGCAACTCCGGGGCATGCTCCGGCGATAATCGGTGTGCGACGAGTTGCAGCCAGTTGCAAGGCAAGGCAAGTTTAGTTTGGAAGGATGGAATCTGATGGGATCGAGTGCATTCTCCGCGCAGCCACTTTTGTTGATGCTGATTTTCTTTGCGTTGATGTATTTCCTGATGATCGCACCTAACCAGAGGAAGCAGAAGAAGTGGCAGTTGATGCTGAGCCAGTTGAAGAGCGGCGACAAGGTGACCACCAACGGAGGAATCCGCGGCGTCATCCTCTCGGTCAAAGACGATGTGGTGCTCATCCGCGTAGCACCGGACAACATTAAGCTGGAGTTTGTAAAGAGTGCCATCGCCGCAGTGACGACGGCGGACGAATAGGACAGTTGCAGGTTGTAAGGCGAGAGTAGCGCCAGTTGCCAGGGAAGAGATTGGATAAGGGAAGCAATGAGCAAGAATCTAAAGGGCAAGACGGCGGCTATTGTCGCGATACTGGTAGTGTTCTGCTACGGCTTTTTGGGCATTCCGCACGGTGTGACCCCAACGGCGCTGCAGCAGGCGCTTACCGACCACATCAAGCTTGGACTCGACCTCAAGGGCGGGACGCATCTTGTGTTGAAGGTGCATGTGGACGACGCGATCGGCGATACTACGGACCGCGATGTGCAGCATCTTCAGGACGACTTGCAGAAGGCTAGTGTTACAGGCGCGACGGTCCACAAGCTGGATCCGGTGGCGCATCCCGAGCAGATCACGATCAGCGGTATTCCAGCGGAGAAGGTAAGTGAGACACGCTCATTGTTGGATGGTACGGACTACACCAGCTACGATGTGGCGTCGAGTTCCGACGGGAGCGAAAAGCTGACCATGAAGCCCGGTGCAATCCGGACCCTGGAAGCATCTACCCTGGACCACACCATCGAGACCATCAACGAGCGGGTAAACGCACTGGGCGTGGCCGAGACGTTGGTACAGCAGTTTAACCTGGGCAGCAACGAGGTGTTGGTGGAGCTGCCCGGTATCTCCGATCCAGCCAGGGTGGAAGATGCCATCAAGTCGCAGTCGAAGCTGGAGGTCTTTCCCGTGGTCAGCGGACCCTACGAGAACGACCAGGCAGCGATGACGGCGCTGAATAACGTGGTGCCGCCCGAGGACCAGCTGCTGCATGGCAACATCTCGCCGAACTCGCCGGACGAGGTTTATCTGTTGCAGCGGGCCAGCGTGGTGTCTGGAACCGACTTTCGCGATGCGCAACCCTCGAATGACCAGAACGGCCGTCCGGACATGGATTTCACTCTGACGACGGAAGCTGGCGACCGCTTCTACAAGTACACCTCCGCGCACTCCAAGGACAGCCCGAATCCAGGTTCCATGGCGATCGTACTCGGCAACAAGATTCGCGAGGTGGCTTCGATCAACTCGGCCATACGCGACCGCGGAGAGATTACCGGAACCTTCAGCAAGGACGAGGTGGACAACCTTTCGCTGATGTTGCGCACCGGCGCGCTGCCTGCGTCGATTGAAACTCTGGAGACGCGCACTGTGGGGCCGAGTTTGGGCATGGCATCCATCCATCAGGGAGTGGTTGCGGCCATTGTGGGCATGTCGGCGGTAATGGTGTTCATGTTGATCTACTACCGCGGCGCGGGCATCAACGCCAACCTGGCCCTCGTCATGAACCTCATTATCCTGCTCGGCTTTATGGGCTTGGTCGGCGGGACGCTGACGCTGCCGGGCATAGCCGGAGTCATCCTGACCATTGGTATGGGCGTGGACTCGAACGTGCTGATCTTCGAGCGTATCCGTGAAGAATTGCGCGCTGGCAAGACGGCAGTGGTGGCCGTGCAGCAGGGCTTTGGCCATGCCTGGATCACCATTGTGGATACCCATGTCACGACGATTGTTTCCGCCGGAATTCTGTTTATCTTCGGTACCGGCCCGGTGAAGGGCTTTGCGGTGACCCTGACCTTCGGATTGCTGGCCAACCTGTTCACCGCCGTATTCGTCTCGCGCACCATCTTTGACGCGAATCTTGCTCGCAAGGAGCGCGGCGCGGAACTATCGATCTAGAGATAGCAGGTCAGCAAGTCAGCGAGTTAGCAAAGTAGTGAATTAGCAATACCAGGCGATGCACGGCACGCCAGAGGAAAGCAAAGTGGAACTGTTTCGAGACGCAAAGATTGATTGGCTTGGTAAGAAGTGGTACTTCCTTGGTTTCTCGCTGATATTTTCCGTGGCGGGCGTGCTAAGCATGCTGTTCTGGCACGGTATTCCCCGCGGCGTGGACTTCAAGGGAGGCACCGAGATACAGGTGCAGTTCTCCAGCACGCCCAACGAGAATCAGATTCGGCAGGCCCTGAGCAATGCAGGGGTCAAAGACTCCATTGTCTATCCCATCAGCGATGCCCGAGGCCGGTCCGCCAATATGGAGGTCATCTCGCTGCCTGAGTCCTCGGACAGCGCTCATGACACCGGCAGCACGCAAGTGCAAGCCGCACTGAACTGTGGCCAACCCGGCTCTGACTGCACCATCCAGAAGGTTGATATCGTCGGTCCCACGGCGGGCACGCAACTGCAACATCAGGCCGAACTGGCCACGATTTATTCGCTGATCGGTATGCTGATCTACCTGTGGTTCCGCTTCGAGCTGATCTACGGAGTCGCGGCGGTGGTTGCGGTGTTTCACGACACGCTGATTACAGTGGGCGCTTTCAGCCTGACCAACCAGGAGATCACCCTTACGGTGATAGCGGCTATCCTCACCCTGATCGGTTACTCGATGAACGACACCATCGTCGTCTTCGACCGCATCCGCGAGAACCTGGCCCTCTCGCGCCGCGAATCGTTGCCGGATGTGGTCAACCGCAGCATCAATCAGACGCTGACCCGGACTGTCATTTCGTCCGGCCTCACCTTCCTGACGGTGATGAGCTTGTTCCTGTTTGGCGGACCTGTGCTACGCGGCTTTTCCTTTGCCCTGGTCGTGGGAATTGTGATCGGGACATATTCCTCGATTGCGGTGGCCGCACCCATGCTGGTGGCGTATCAGGACTGGCGCAAGAGCCGGGGTAAGATTGTGAATCTACCGGCTAAGCGCGCCAGGGCGTAAAAGCCCGATTCACGTGCCGGGTTTTCAGTTGTATGCAATTTTGTGTAAGATTCTTGGGCGGCTTGGTTTCAGTGATTCATGGCCCCTGCGAACAAGGAATTACCGATGCGGCAACGAAGCAGCGTGGTTTCGGGAACAAAGCAGGCCGCCGCGGTGTCTAAGCTGGGTAGAACATTTTTTAGTGAGGCTGTCCATGTTTGAAAGCTCTTTGATGGAGTCCGGCGGTCAGCTCAAGACCAAAACAAGTCGGTGGATGTTTGTGACGGGCGCAATCAATCTGTCCGTCCTGGCCATCTTGATCCTGATTCCGCTGCTGTATCCCGACGCACTGCCGAAGATGGCCCTGACTGCGTTGCTGGTTGCGCCACCTCCGCCACCACCGCCGCCTCCGCCGCCGCCTCCGCAGAAGGTTGTACCGGTGAAGATTGTCTCCGAGATTGACTCGGGCCTGCATGCTCCGACCAAGATTCCCAAAGAGATCAAGATGATTCACGAGGAACAGGCTCCGGTAGCAGGCGCTGGAGTCGCGGGCATGCAAGGCATGGGGAACGGCTCCAGTTCGGGTGTAGCGGGCGGATTATTTGCCGGTATGAGCACCCCGCCACCGGTTGTTCCACGCGCTGTTCCGAAGCAGGTTGGGCCGGTAAAAGTATCCAGCGGTACGGTAGCCGGCATGATTATCTCCAAGCCGGAGCCCGTCTATCCTGCGATCGCCAAGGCGGCGCATGTGCAGGGGGCAGTCATTCTGCATGCCATTATCTCGAAGGATGGCACGATCGAGAACCTGTCGGTTATCAGTGGCAACGGGATGCTGGTGAATGCCGCCCGCGACGCCGTCAGCCGATGGCGCTACAAGCCCTATCTATTGAACGGGGAACCGGTTGAGGTGGAGACGAGCATTACCGTCAACTTTACCTTCGGCGGCGGATAGCCGTAAGCAGTTTTGCAGAGGTTGGTTTCAAGCAGTACACGCATTCGATACCAGGGCCGGAAGTTTGAGTTTGTTTGTCCGGCTTGCACCAGATCAGGTTGTTAGATCGACTCAGTCCAATGTTGTTTAGAAATCAGGAGGAAAGATTCCAGTGATTCTCGCTCATCTCGCAAACTTCGCTCACGTACCCGCGACGCTCGCCATGTGGTTTCAGTCCGATGCCCCGACGGTCAGCTTCAGCATCGGCGGTCTACTCTCCAACATGGGATGGCCGGCACGCGTAATCGCCATCATCCTGTTCATCATGTCGATCTGGTCGTTGGCAGTCATGATCGACCGGTGGTTGTACTTCAATGCAGCAAAGAAGCAGTCGCGTGAATTTGCGCCCAAGGTTGCGGGTGCGCTCAAGGATGGCCGTCTGGACGAGGCGATCAAGCTTGGCGACCGCAGCAAGAAGTCCCATCTGGCTGAAGTCGTCACAGCTGGGCTGCAGGAGTTTCGCAGCTTCGGTTCCGGCGGCAACATCACCGAGGAGCAGGTGGAAAGCTCGCAGCGCGCGCTGGAACGGTCGGAAGCGATTGTCCACGCCAAGCTGAAGCGCGGTCTGGGCGGACTGGCCACCATTGGTTCCACGGCGCCGTTCATCGGACTGCTGGGCACCGTCATCGGAATTCTTAACGCCTTCCAGGCCATCGCCACCCAGAAGACTTCTGGCATCGGCGCGGTTGCAGGCGGTATCTCCGAAGCACTGGTCACCACGGCATTCGGACTCTTTGTCGCCATCCCCGCCGTCATGACGTTCAACTACTTCACCAATAAGGTGGAAGCGTTCGACGTTGAGATGGATAACAGTTCCAGCGAACTGGTGGACTACTTCATCAAACAGAGCCACCGGTAAGTAGAGCATTCTGCCTTGTATAGGCAGGCAGAAGCGGGATCACTCGGATAGCATGGCCTTCGGAGGCCGGCAAGCGAACGGCCTCCGAAGCCTCTTAAACCGCTGAGCGACTGACTGCAAACAGGATCAGTTCCTCAACGACCGAACGGACAAACCACTATGAGTATTACCAAACGCGACGAAGGCAAGAAGGTCAATTCCAACATCAACGTCACGCCGATGGTGGATGTGATGTTGGTGCTCCTGATCATCTTCATGGTTATTACGCCCATGTTGAACAACAAGGTCAATGTTGACCTGCCGATTGCTTCTGCGGCAGTCATCATGGAGAATGCCAACAAGGAAGACGCTATCACGGTTGCGATCACACGCGACGGCAAGTCGTTCCTCGGCGCAGATCAGGTACCCCCCGATCAACTGGGACCCAAGATCTCTGCCAAGCTGGAGAACAAGACCGACAAGCAAGTCTATCTGCGCGCCGATGTACGCGCCAAATACGGCAAGGTGATGGAAGTGGTCGACGACATTCGGACCGCCGGAGTCAGTGAACTTGGCATGCTAACCGAGAAGCGCGACAACGACGAGCCAGTCCAGAAATAAGCAACAACGACCGGCACAGAACCGGGCGAGCGGGCGAAATCAGCCGATCGCAATAGAAGGTCTAAGGAGATTGTTATGGGAATGGGCGGTGGTGGTGGTACAGATCATGCAATGTCGGAGATCAACGTTACACCGCTGATCGACGTTCTTCTGGTTCTGTTGATCATCTTTATGGTGATTGTACCGGTAACGCCGAAGGGGCTGAATACGTTGATTCCGCAGCCTCCGAAAGATAAGTCTGCACCGCCGCCTGAGCAGACGATCGTGGTGCAGGTGCTCGCCAATGGCGCGGGGGAACCTTCGTACAAGATTAATGAGACAGCCTTCAACAAATCCGAGATCGAACCCAAGCTGACGGAGATCTTCGCTACTCGTCAGGAGAAGGTGATGTTCGTCAAAGGTGATCCGGACCTGGATTTTAGTAAGGTTGCGGAAGTCATCGACATGGGACATCAGGCAGATGTGGACAACATTGGACTGATTACACCACGGGTCGAAGCTGGCCAGTAAGTTTAGCCGGTTGGGCAGGGATTGATAAAAGGGGAGGCCATGCGGCTTCCCCTTTTTGCGTGTTGTAGGGTTTGCGATTCATCATGTTGAATAAGCTTCAGGTTTCCAGGGCGTTGTTCACATCGCGAACCAGGTTGCGCAGATAACTTCTCCGGTTGAGCAGTGCGACCATGGCATCGCGGGTTGCAAGCTTTGCGGGCGCGTTGGCGGCGTCCATGGCGGCATCCCACTTTGCCCACAGAGATTCTAGTTCTGTCTGTAGGGCGGCCATTTTGTTGTCGAAGCCGACTTTTGCGGCGAGCAGGTCCTTGCGTAATTGCGGATCGTCCTCCCCCATCTTCTTTGCCATGCGCATCTCTTCCAGCTGCATGTTCAGTTCGAAGGCCTCTTCCAGCATGTCTTCGGGAACGATCTGCTTCTTGGCTGCGCCGCTTGCACGGGCTGCTTCGGTGGCGGATTTCGACTGCTCCTCCATCTCCACGCCTTCCAGCTTCAACAGATACTCGGTGCGGGCGATGGGGTCTTTCAGCGTGCGATAGGCGTCGTTGAGGAGAGAGCTTTCAGCCAGGGCTGTAGCCTGTTCTTCGGAGGATTTTGAGGCGAAGCGATCAGGATGCAGCTTGCGGCTGAGTGCGTAAAAACTCTTTTCCAGCGCAGCTAGGTCGATGACCAGATGCGCGGGGAGGAAAAAGAGCTCGAAGTAGGTATTTTGATCGTCGGAGCCCATTTACGTGGAGAAGCTGCTGCCGCAGCCGCAGGATTTGGTGGAGTGTGGGTTGATGAAGTTGAAGGCCTGTCTCATCAAGGTCTCCTCGTAGTCCAAGACCATGCCGCTGAGGTAGAGGAAGCTCTTGGGATCGACGAAGAGGCGGATCGGCGGCGCATCGGTCAGCGTTGGGTCAAGGTTAGTCTGCGAAAATGCGTAGATGCGGTCGCGCTCGCGGGGCTTGGTGTCGAACTTGATCGAATAGCTGAGGCCGGAGCATCCGCCGCCGGTGATGCCGACACGCAGGCCACCCTCCGAGGGCGAAATTTTCTCCTTCACCATAGCGATACGTATGCGCTTCAGCGCGCGCACCGTCACCTGAATGCCTTTGGAGCCTTCCGGTTCGCCGTCGGCAGTTAAGACGGGAGATGGCGGGGCAGCCTGTACCGTCGCTGCTGCGACCGCGCCTTTGGGGGTTTCGTTTTGGAGGGTGACCATGGACATAGGGCGATCCGTTGTTGTGGTAAAAGCGACTTACTTATCGCGTTCTTTTGAATTGTCTGACGTACCGGGAAGTGCTAGTGGAGCAGCTATCACCAGAGAGAATACGACTGCAAATCCAAATCGCTCGCTCATTGAGCGGGGATGATTCCTTGCATAGTCCTTGATCGTCTCGCCACTTAACTTTGGAGGGAGCCAGCTCATGGCAAAAATAATCGGAATACCGATGAGTACGCACTGCACATAGCGCCTAGCGTAGGGACTCGACATAGGAATAACCAAGCAAAGGCCGACGTACTCGAGAATCCGCCGGCCTGAGTTTCACTAATTATAGTGGGCGGTGGCGGCGACGGAGACACCTTCGGTTTCGGTGACGTTATTCTTTTTCTTCCAGTCGCCGATAGCTGCGCGGATGGCGTCTTCTGCCAGCACCGAGCAGTGAATCTTGACCGGCGGAAGGGCCAGCTCCTTGACGATGTCGGTGTTGGAGATGGTGAGCGCCTCGCTGACGGTGCGGCCCTTGACCCACTCGGTTGCGAGTGACGAGCTGGCAATGGCTGAGCCGCAGCCGAAGGTCTTGAACTTGGCGTCCTCGATGACTTGGGTCTCCGGGTTAACGCGGATCTGCAGGCGCATCACGTCCCCGCACTCAGGCGCGCCAACCAGTCCGGTGCCTACACTGTCGGACGACTTGTCCAATGTGCCGACGTTACGTGGATTCTCGTAGTGATCTACTACCTTGTCGCTGTATGCCATGATGTATTCTCCTCGTGCATTCCTATTGGATGAGGGCCCGTGAAATTTGGTTCGTCGTCCACAAAATACTGAGATTATGACTGTGCCGGAATGACGACTCATACTGGATGCTTAGTGCGCGGCCCATTCAATCTTGGTGAGATCGATGCCTTCCTGCACCATCTCATAGAGCGGGCTGAGCTCGCGCAGCTTGCGCACAACGTCGATGATCTTGTCAGCTACGTAATCCACTTCGGCTTTGGTGTTGAAGCGGCCCAGGCCGAAGCGGATGGAGCTGTGGGCGATCTCGTCGCCCAGGCCCAGCGCCTTCAGCACATAGCTGGGTTCCAGCGTGGCCGAGGTGCAAGCCGAGCCGGAGCTGACCGCGATGTCGTTGATGCCCATCAACAGCGACTCGCCCTCGACATAGACAAAGCTCATATTGAGGTTGCCGGGTAGGTGGTGCTCAATGTTGCCGTTGACCTGGGTATAGTCCAGCGCGGTCTCCAGTTTGTTCTTGAGGTAGTCGCGCAACTCGCGCTCGCGCTTGGCTTCGGCGGCCATTTCGTTGCCGCAGATCTCGCAGGCGGCGCCGAGGCCGACGATGCCGGGGACGTTGAGGGTGCCGCTGCGCATGCCGCGCTCGTGGCCGCCGCCGTTGATCTGCTCGGTGATCTGGACGCGGGGGTTGCGGCGACGGACGTAGAGAGCGCCGACGCCCTTGGGGCCGTAGAGCTTGTGGGCGGAGATGGAGAGGATGTCGATGTTGTCGGCCTGAACGTCGACGGGGATCTTGCCGACGGCCTGAACGGCGTCGGTGTGGAAGAGGACGCCCTTCTCGTGACAGATTTTGCCGATCTCTCGGATGGGCTGGACGACGCCGATTTCGTTGTTGGCGTACATGATGGAGACGAGGATGGTCTTATTGGGGCCTTCGGTGACGATGGCGCGCTTGAGGTCGTCGAGGTCGATGAGGCCGTCGGCCTGAACGGGCAGATAGGTGACGATGTAGCCCTGCTTCTCGAGCTTCTTGCAGGTGTCGAGGACGGCTTTGTGCTCGGTGACCTGGGTGATGATGTGATTGCCTCGCTCGCGATACATCTCGGCTACGCCCTTGATGGCGAGGTTGTCGGACTCGGTGGCGCCGGAGGTGAAGATGATCTCCTTGGAGGTGGCGCCGATGAGCTTGGCAACCTGCTCGCGGGCGATGTCCACGGCTTTTTCTGCCTCCCAGCCGAACTGGTGGTTGCGACTGGCTGCGTTGCCGAACTTGCCGGTGAAGTAAGGCATCATCGCCTCCAGCACGCGCGGGTCGAGCGGCGTGGTGGCGTGATTATCCATGTATAGGGGAAGATGCACTCCGTCCGGCAGCGGGGTATCCGAGTGCGTGATGACGACTCCCGTGCTGTTGGTGCCCGGAACTGTGCCACTGTGGCCAATCCCATTCCCGTTCTGGCTGTTGCCATTCTGAAGACTCATTGCGTTGCTCCTGTGTAGTTCAAATCCTTGCTGTGTCGGATGGCTATCCATCAGCCCTCTCTATTGAAGGATGCTGACCAGCTTGTCACCAGGTGCAACGGCCTCGTCGCCGCGCGTTGCTTCCGCTGTTTCGATCAGGTCGCGGATGGTGATATTGCTCAGCAGGTCCTTGATGCTGTCGTTGACCTTGCGCAGCGGTTCTTTGATGGTGCAGTGACCGGCCAGGTCGCATGACCCATGGATGGTGATGCAACTGGTGATAAACAGTGGACCATCGATGGCGCGGATTACCTCAAACGCTGAAATTTTAGATGCGGGCCTCGCCAGTGCGTAGCCTCCGTTGGTTCCTGCATGGGATACCAGCAAACCGGCACGTGCCAGGGTTTGCAGTATCTTGGCCAGTAGCGGGGGAGGAATATGGTAGGCTTGGGCGATATCCTTGGCGCTCTGCGCCATTGCGCATTTTGTTCCCGAGGCAGACGAGCTGCCTGATTGCTCGGCCAGATACTTGAGTGCCATCAGCCCGTAATCCGCTTTTTTGGTCAAACGAAGCATGGGGAACCTCTCTCGCCGGAGTTTACGACATAGGCCGAATCGTCAGGCTGGAACACGAGCGTCAATCCGACCGTATTGGTCCTATTTAGTGTACGGCGGATGCGGCTCGGTTGCAAGTCTTCTTCAGCAATAATGGTGCGTTTGCAAGGGATGGAGTGCCGGACGATGGCGTGGACGTTCCAGAAGTGCCTTACTCAGTGGCCTTCGGTGAGTTTTTCGGTTTGTTTGGACATAGTGGCGGTGCGGTCTAGCTTATCCCAGGCGAAGGGCTTACCGTCGATGGCGCGCTTTATGGTCTTAAAGAGAACGATGGAGAAGACCTGGCGGTAGGTGAAGCGCTGGATCCAGATATGGAAGAGCAGCCATGCGTCTCCTTTGCTGGCGGGGTGTTTGCGTTCGAGCGAGAAGGCAAGCGCGGAGGTAATGAAGTCGATGACGAGGAAGGCGAGGAAGAAGGCGAGTAGCTTCTCGAAGCTGGCGGACGATGCGGCCTCTGGATGGAAGTATTTGTTGTAGAAATAATTGGCTACGCCGGCGAGGAACATGAGATCGATAAGCGGCGAGACGAGAGGCAGCAGGATCTGGAAGATGAGGGTATTGGGCAGGGCGAAGAGGCCCATGGCGCGGCGTTTGCGAATGGCTCCGCGATGCTTGAAGAGGGCCTGCAAAATACCGAAGGACCAGCGGAAGCGTTGACGCATGAGGCCATTCATATTGATAGGGGCCTCCGTGAATGCGAGTGCGCGGTCCTCGTAGATCACCCAGTAACCCTGTTCGAGCAGGTTCATAGTGAGGTCTGCATCTTCGGCGACGGTGTTGGTATGGTATCCGCCTCCGGTTTTGACGGCTGCGGTTCTCCACGCACCAATGGCACCTGGAACGACCATGACCACGTCGAAGAGGTCGAGTGCGCGACGTTCGAAGTTCTGACTGGTAACATACTCAAGGGCTTGCCAACGGGTCCATAGGTTGACCCGGTTGCCGACCTTGGCATTACCGGCGACCGCTCCGATCCTGGGGTCGGCAAAATGGCAGACGATGTTGGTGATGGCATCGCGTGCGATGACGCCGTCGGCGTCGATGCCGATATAGATCTCCTCGTTGGTGTTTGTCAGAGCGAAGTTGAGTGCGTCTGCCTTGCCGCCGTTGGGCTTGGTCAAGACCAGCAGGCGACCGGCAGTGATCTCCGCGGGATAGGCATCGAGAACAGTCTGATAGGTACGGTCCTTGGAACCGTCATCGATGACGATGATGCGAATATTTTTGTAGTTGGAGAGCAACACCGAGCGGACGGTGCGGACGATTACTTTCTCCTCGTTGTAAGCGGGTATGAGTACGGCAACACGCGGTGCGTAGTCCAGGCCGGCAAAGTTTGTGCGTTTACGGAAGCGGTCGATAACAGCGAACACGCCGATGATGAGCAGGCGCGCGCTCATCAGGATGTCACCGACGAAGAATACTGCGACGACGAAGTGATTGAAGAAGGCCCAGACGAAGAAGGCGACCATATCCACACGGGCCTGCCAGAGCTGATGCTGGTTAAGCGGCGGCATCACCTGAGCGCGAGTTTTGCCCATGAGCTGAGAGACGGGAACGATGGAGATTCCCCGGTCGCGCAGCGACTGGATGAGTACGGGAAGCGCGGCTACGGTCGCAGCGCGGTCGCCGCCACCGTCGTGCAGCAGGATAATGGATCCCTGCATCCAGGGACGGGTCTGCATGTCGTGCATCTGCTGAAAGACGCTATCGGTGATCTCCTGGGGGGTTTTGCGCGGGTGTTCATCCCAATCGCTGGTGTCGATTTTGTCTCCTACTATGAGATAGCCCAGATCCTGAATGCGGTCTGCGGGCGCGGCCTGGTCGTTGGTATCAGGCTCCTGGTCGATGGAGTATGGGGGGCGGAAATAAAGTGGCTGAACGCCGAGTTCAGCGGCGAAGAGACGTTCGGTGAGGTTGAGTTCCAGATCCACGCTCTCGTTGGAGATTTCGCTGACGTCAGGATGAGTGAAGGTATGATTGCCGATCTCATGGCCTTCGTTGTAGACGCGGCGCATAACTCCGACGTTGTTTTGTGCTTCCTCGCCGATCATAAAAAACGTGCCGACCACGTGATACTTTTTCAGGATATCGAGGATGAGTGGAGTCCACTTAGGGTCTGGTCCGTCGTCGAAGCTGAGCGCAACTTCTTTCGGGTAGTATCCGGTCTGCTGGACAGTGTAGGAGAGGGGGTAGGAGGACATGGCCTCGGAGGTGACGGAGCGATAAGCCAGCGGGATGGAATCGTCTTCATCCATGCTGAGGGTGCGATGGCCTGTCTGCAATTTGCGCGTAACGCGCAGGATGTCGCCCTGGCCTTCGGTATCTACGTCGAAGCCGGGTTCAACCAGCGCCAGGTCCGCAGCCGGATCGGAGTGAACCGGCTTGTCCCATATCTTCCATAGGGAGTTGTCCTCGGAGCCGAGACGCCAAAGGGCGAAGGTCTCGATACCCAGTGCGCGGGCGGCACGCATCTGGTTCAGGATGGTGACAGCATCGAGGAACCAGACCTGATGGCGGACATGTGCATCGTCGTCGTCGTAGGCGAAGTGGACATTGAGTGAATCGGAGTCGAGCTCAATCTGGGCATCGGCGTCGTCGGCCTCCTGCCAAGCGTCCGGGGTTGACATCTCCTCTGCTGCCAGTACTTTGGGGACAAAATGTTTGGATGGCTTAGCGCCCGCGGGCGGAAGCGACATGGTCCAGTCATAGCCATAGTTCCCCAGAGAGCAGATGATTTTGTTCTTGGGCACAACCTTCAGTACATCTTTGAGGTTGTCGAGGAACCAATCCTGATCTGCGATGGGCCCAGGACCGCTACCTGTCTGGTGCTGGTCATAGTTCATCAGCAGAAGGCCATCGGAGTGGTCTGCCATGTACTTGAAGTCGAGACTATCGTCGCTAACCGGAGTGTTGATATAGAGCTTGAGGTTGCGCGGCTGGAAGTTCTGATAGATTTCGGCAAGCAGCGTCTTATACCCATCCTGGGCCTCGTCTGGAATCTCTTCAAAGTCGAGGGAGATACCGCGGTAGGTTGGATTGGCGGCGAGGAACTGGTCGACCTGTTGGACAAAATGAGCGCGGGCTGTGGGGTTGGACAGGAAATCACCAATGGACGGCTGGAAGACCCCCTTGATGGGATCGTAGTTATTGACGAGGGGAAATATTTCGGTATCTTCGCGAGCCGCCGCGATGACGCGTGCAACTCGTCGCTCGTGGTCCACGCCATGGACTCCTTCCTCATCGACCACAGGGAAGGCTCGATTGTCCAGGCTATAGGAAGTGAGAACGCCATCCGGCGTGACGACATGGATCCACTCCGGAAAGAGGAGGTCGATCTGGTGGATGTGCTGTTTGAGTGAGGAGTAGCTGGCCGGATCGTCTTCGACGTAGTAGGCTGCGCGCACGCCTTCGCCTGAGTTGAGGATGACGTCGGATGGCTTGAGGTCGCTTTTGCGATGGGGTGACTGGCGCAGCTTCTGCCCAGGTTTCAGAGGCGGTTCTATCTGGAGCGGTACCCAGTTCCTCTTCTGCTGGGTCAGGAGAAGTCCCGGCAGTGTAGTCATCTTCATCATGCCGATTACAAACAAGACCCCGACGAGGACGCCGAAGAGTGCGAGGCTATCGAAGATTCGCCTCAACCGCTTCCAACGCTTTCGTTGAGGATCGAAGAAGACTTGCTGGCTCATGATTCCTTATTCGCAGAATTTCTGATTAAAGCTGCTGGACGGCACATGCTTGCCTGCGAACCGCAGTCCCCGACGCCTGGCCAGGCATCTGGGAGCGCAGATCGGTCTGGATTGAAACGCACTCATAGGGAAGGACCAGATTCGCAGGCGCCTTGAACCCCTCTGTAAAGCAGCCCCTGCGCAATCGTATCAGCCCCCCAGCTATAGTCAACGCGCCCAGCGAGAGCATGGTTGGCAACACAGTATGATGCAGATAGATGAACAGAGAACGGCTCAGTTTCTGGCTAGGTACAGGCGCGGCTCTGCTGGCCGGTGTGCTGCTACGCCTTTGGTTCGTCATACACATGGGGCGGGTGGCGGGCGACGGCTTGTTCTATGGCGAGATCGCGAAGACGTGGCTACAGAAAGGCGTCTACGGAGTGACCCATGGCGGCCCAACGTCGGGCTCATTCCTCGTTCAGCCCACGCTGGCGCGGCTTCCCGGATATCCGATGTTTCTGGCGGCGTGCTTCCGCCTGTTTGGTGTGGAGAACTACCGCGCCGTGCTGTATGTTCAGGTTGCCGTAGATTTGGTGACGTGCTGTCTGGTTAGCGGGCTTGCTGGTCGGCTGTTCGGCAGGCGGGCATGGTGGGCGGCCCTGTGGATGGCAGCACTCTGTCCGTTCCTGGCTAACTATACCTGCACTGTGCTTGCCGAGACGCTGGTATTCGCAACGATTGCGCTGGCCTTGTATGCATTTGCTCGTTGGCAGGACGAGGTGCCGGGGTATAACCGCTGGCTATGGGTGGTGGCTGCCGCACTGACGTACTCCGTTCTGCTACGTCCGGAGCAGGGATTGTTGGCCGCAGCGGTGTTGCCCACAATGCTGGTTAGATCGATGACCAGCACCGGAGGCCACGAGCGCACATGGCATTCTGTTCTGCCAGTATTTGCCGCTGCATTTTGCGTGGCACTTCCACTACTGGTGTGGACGGCGCGCAATGAACTCGTCTTCCATGTCTTTCAACCGCTGTCGCCACGCGACGCAAGCGATCCAGGTGAAGTGGCGCTGCACGGGTTTGGCCACTGGTACGGCAGTTGGGCGATCGACTTCGCGGCCACAGACGAGGTTTGCTGGCCCATGGACGGCGACCGCATTGAGTACGCCAATCTGCCACCACGCGCCTTTGCCGCCGCGACACCCGCGGCATCGCAGGAGATGCGCCAGCGCACCGCCGCGTTGTTGGACGACTACAACGCCACGCTCATCCTGACCCCGGCTCTCGACAAGCGCTTTGCCGCGCTGGGCGATGAACTGATCCATGCACACCCGGTGCAGTACTACTTCGGGCTGCACCTTGCACGTATGCTGGACATGGCACTGCGACCACGCACAGAGATGATGCCGGTAGCGGATGAATGGTGGAGGTGGAGGGAGCACCGCGAGCAGAGTGCCTTCGCTTTGTCGTACGCCACGCTGAATCTTGCCTTTTTTGTTCTTGCGTTTGCCGGATTTTATGTATGGAAACGGAACGGATGGATGTCGGTTGATAAGACGGGACAGCGGAGTTATCGCGAACTTGCATGGGCAATGGCCGCCAGCGTATTTCTGCGCGTGACACTACTGCTGTTCATCGATAACTCAGAGCCCCGCTATACGCTGGAGTTCTTCCCGATATTTTTTGTATGGATTGGTGTACTCTTTGCCGGAAAATTTCCAAATAAACCGTAGTCGCATTAGTGCGGGACTACGGTGCATTTTCCCTTGCAGTTAATGGCAAACGGTCCAACATCCACCTTTTGGTTCAGTCGGATATTGGTATAGAAGACGGTTCGTGTATCGCCCGTGGACGTACCGCCTGCGGCCTCGTAGGAGACTTGCTTCAGCGAGATATCGCGCAGTGGATCGACCCAGATGGTGATGTGGCTGTAGTTTGCGGCAATGCTTGCGTCTTTAGGCTTCAGGTCCAACTTCTCCACTTCCACGGTCTTACTGCCGTCGCTCATCTGCTCCGCACCCTGGTCGGCGATGGTCCACGCTTTGGCCAGATCGCTGCCGCTGCCGCCGAACCCGAGGGTTATCAGCGTCTGAGCCAGTGCCTGGTTCTTGCCGGACGCGGTAAACTCGTCTACCTGGTTGGTGCCGGGATTGAAGACGCGCGCTTTGTTTTCCTTGAACTCGACGATCTGCGCCGGTTGGTCTGTCGGCTTCGCATCGGCCGGTAGCATCCTGATTCCCATCTGCGTGGTAACACCTTTGCGCATGAAGTAGACTTGTCCAGCCTGCGTCTCGGTGTCATGCACAACCTTGGAGTATATCTCCTGACGCAAGTCTGCCTGGGCAGACTGGAACCTGGCGTTTTCCGTGTCCATCTGGGCAAGAATAGACTTCAGGCGGTTAGGTGCGGCCTGTGCATTCGCCAAGCCAAAGCTCGCGGTAAAAAAAAGAGCACCTGCTGCGGCAGACTGGAGCATTGCAAGCCGCATCAGCGCACCACCCAAGCGTTATAGGCCACGACTTTTCCGTGCGCATCCAGCACCGGCTCGGAATGATCGAGAGTCACCTCGCCAGAGATGGGTTCGACGATGCGCAGGATCGCAGCATCGCGTTCGTCCTGGGATTGGTTGGCTGTAGGCCCGCCTGCCTGGTCGCTGCGTATCTGATAGACGAAGAGACTGCTGGTGCCGACGTGCCCCGCTTCCTTCACCAGTACTTCCGTACCATGCAATGCCACAGTTTCCACTGGGCGATCCTTGAAGTTGATGAAGTGCGGTGAGACGAAGAGGAACATCAGGATAAGTGTCACCATCACGTCGAAGTGAAGGCTGCCACGTTCGTAGGTCCAGAAAAAATAGCTACGTAGAAGTTTACCCATCGTTTAGCTCCTGCCTGTGTGCTTCTGTGGCGCGATTACGGATTCGCCGTTCATATACGGTAGCAGCGCGTGGGGGATGCGCACCGTGCCATCTGCCTGCTGATAGTTCTCCAGCACAGCCAGATAGGTGCGTCCGACGGCGAGGCCGCTACCATTGAGTGTATGCACAAACTCGGACTTTTTGGATTTTCCCTGGGCGCTGCCGGAGGGCCGGAAGCGGATGTTGGCGCGGCGGGCTTGGAAGGCCTCGAAGTTAGAGCAGGAGGAGATCTCGCGATAGAGATTCTGCCCCGGTAGCCAGACTTCGAGGTCGTAAGTTTTGGCAGAGGCGAAGCCCATGTCGCCGGTGCAGAGAAGCACGCGGCGGTAGGGCAGACCGAGGAGTTCGAGGATGCGCTCGGCGTCATGCGTGAGGCGCTCATGCTCGGCGTTAGAGTCGTCCGGACGGCAGAACTTGACCAACTCGACCTTCTGGAACTGGTGCTGGCGGATCATGCCACGCACGTCTTTGCCATACGATCCAGCTTCCGACCGGAAGCATGGCGTGTAGGCGCAGAAGCTGGTGGTAAGTTGCGACTCGTCCAGCGTCTCGTCGCGAAAGAGGTTGGTGACGGGAACCTCGGCAGTGGGAATCAGCCAGTGGTCGCCATCTTGAAACTTGCCGGGCTCGTAGGCGCCCTTGTCGTCGCAGTGGAAGAGGTCTTCTGCGAACTTGGGGAGCTGGCCGGTTCCGAAGAGCGACTTGGAGTTGACCATGTAGGGCGGCAGCACTTCGGTGTAGCCGTGCTCACGGGTGTGCAGGTCGAGCATGAAATTAGCCAGCGCGCGCTCCAGCCTTGCGCCTTGCCCATAATGCACAACAAAGCGCGAGCCAGAGATTTTTGCTGCGCGTTCGAAGTCGAGGATGCCGAGACGTTCGCCGATCTCCCAGTGCGGCTGGGCGGGGAAGGCTGGCGCGGCGGGAGTGTAAGCAGTGTCGGGTGAGCCGTCTGCCATGAGCTTTTCGTCGCCATGCCAGACCTTCTCGACGCGATTGTCGCGCTCGGATTTGCCGATAGGGACGGAATTCTGGGGCAGGTTGGGGAGTATTTGCATCATCTCGCGAAGGCGCTCTTCGACTGCTGCTGTCTCCTCTTCCAATCTGGGAATTAGCTCAATTTCAGCCTTCGCAGCCTCGGCGAAGGCCAACGCAGAGTCCATGAGTTCCGCTCGGTCTGGTCCGGTCTGCTTTGCCCAGCCGAATCGGGCGCTAATCTGTTTGCGTTTGGCCAAAGCCTGTTCTTTGCGAGTGATGGCATCGCGTCGTGCCTGATCGATGTGGGCAAACTCCCCCAGCACCACCGCTGGGTCCATGCCGCGATCACGCAGCTTCTCTTCTACAGCCGGTAGATTCGCGCGCACATATGCAAGATCAAGCATCTCTACAATTCTACTCAACGAGAGTCACAACCGCATGTCAGAGAGCATGTTCCTTGGGTAAAAGAGGAATAGGCTTTCTGTAGCAACAGCCGCAAATTTCCATCCAGTGCATCGCATCAGGATCGCTCGGTTTACAACGACCGAAGCACTTTGGCGAAGCTGTGCGCGAGTTAAACCAGTAATGGGGGATGGCATGCAAGAATGGAAGTGAATCAATATGGTACCCATTCAGAACTACACCCTTCAGGATGTATCCGGCAGTCTAGTAGCCGTGCTGGCCTTTTCTTTTGTTTTGTATGCGCCTGGTTACCTCGTGGCCTATGTGTCGGACCTCTTCGGTTTCAGGCGGATGGGCTTCAAAGAGCGCTCCATGTGGGCGATTGCGTGCTCGTTCAGCGTTGTGCCGATCCTCTCGTATCTGGTAGGACGCGGCGCGGGCCTGGAAGGTCTATGCTGGTTATTTGGCGGATCTGCCCTGATCGCGTTGCTGCATCTGTGGCAGAGGAGCAGTAGGACGGGTTGGTCGCGCCGGGATAGATGGTTGACCAGTCTCCTGGTGTGCGGGTGGATTGCGTTTGTGCTGCTGATG